>Ga0070681_10003724_pt1 | contig 14310 bp, 19 predicted proteins | sample KBSC83BmetaG_FD_65650 | JGI IMG/M metagenome (GOLD analysis project Ga0070681, IMG submission 65650) | Corn rhizosphere microbial communities from Kellogg Biological Station, Michigan, USA - KBS C8-3B metaG | ecosystem: Host-associated > Plants > Roots > Rhizosphere | place: USA: Michigan... | reverse complement strand
GATGACACATGCACCATCGGCGTCATGTTCACCACGTCCAGCAACTCGAACACCTTTTGCTTGCGCCGGAGCGCGTAGTACCAATCCCACAGGCGCGGCTGGCGCACGCGGATCAGGCGCGCCAGGCCGATCAAGGCGTGCACATCGGACAAGGCGTCGTGCGCGTGCTCCTGCTGCAGATGATTTGCCGCGGCCAGGTGTTCCAGGCGAAAGCTCGGCGTACCGTCCTCGCGGCTGGGCCAGACAATGCCTTCCGGGCGCAGTGCATGACACATGCGCGCCAGGTCGATCAGATCCCAGCGCGAGTTGCCGTGTTCCCACTCGCGCGCGTACGGGTCGTAGAAGTTGCGGTACAGCAGGTGCCGGGTGAACTCGTCATCGAAGCGCAGCGAGTTGTAACCGACCGTGCAGGTACCGGGCACCGCCAGCTGCTCGTGCACGCGGGCGGCGAATTCGGCCTCGATCAGGCCTTCGCGCTCGGCGAGCTGTGGCGTGATGCCGGTGATCAGGCACGCGTCCGGGTGCGGCGGGGCGTCGCGTGGCGGCTTGGCGTAGAACATCACTGGTGCGCCGACGACGTCCAGCTCCAGCGTGGTGCGAATACCGGCAAATTGCAGCGGTCGGTCGCGGCGCGAATCGGCGCCGGAGGTTTCGTAGTCGTGCCAGAAGAAAGTCTGCATGGCCTGGAATCATCGCATGTGCCGCAAGCCGGGGTGGCAACGCGGTAAACTGCGCTGACCCAAGGAGCGCCCATGAGCCAAGTCGACGATGACAACCTGATCTGGATTGATCTGGAGATGACCGGCCTCGATACCGATACGGATTCGATTCTCGAAATTGCCACGATCGTTACCGACAAGCACCTGCATGTGTTGGCCGATGGCCCGGTGTTTGCCATCCGCCACGAAGTTGACCGCCTCGAAGCGATGGACAGCTGGAACCACAACCAGCATCAAAAATCCGGATTGTGGCGCCAGGTGCTCGACGCCGAGGCTGATCACGCCATGGCCGAACATGCCACCATCGAGTTCCTGCGCGCGTGGGTCGGGGCGGGCAAGTCGCCGATGTGCGGCAATTCCATTTGCCAGGATCGCCGTTTCCTGCATCGGCAGATGCCGCACCTGGAGCGCTACTTCCACTACCGCAATCTCGACGTCTCCACGCTCAAGGAACTTGCGCGGCGCTGGTCGCCGGAGATTGCCCAGGGTTTCGGCAAGGCGGCGGCGCACACCGCGCTGTCGGATATTCGCGATTCCATCGCCGAGCTGCGGCACTACCGTTCCTTCATGGGGGCGTTTGCCGGAACGATCGATGCGTAGCGCGCGCGCCCCTGTCGGCTGGCTCCGGCCATGCTGAGCGATCCGTTTGCGCCAGTGCTGGATTGTGCCGGACGGCCGTTGTGCCTCGATCGTCCGCGCGTGGTCGGCATTCTCAACCTCAGCCCGGATTCGTTCTCTGCCGATGGTCATGGTCACGATGTGACTGCCGCGCTGGCGCATGCGCTGCGCATGGTGGATGAGGGTGCCGACATGCTGGATGTTGGCGGCGAGTCAACCCGTCCTGGTGCGGACGAGGTCACGGTCGAGGAGGAATTGCGCCGCGTCGTGCCGGTGATCGAGCAGTTGCTGGCGCGCACCTCCCTGCCCATTGCGGTGGACACGTCCAAACCCGAGGTGATGCGCGCCGCGGTGGCCGCCGGCGCCGGCATGATCAACGACGTGTATGCGTTGCGGCGCGATGGCGCACTGGACGCGGCGGCCGTGCTCGGCGTGCCGGTGTGCCTGATGCACATGCAGGGCGAGCCACGCAGCATGCAGGTGGAACCGCATTACGACGATGTGGTCGGTGAAGTTCACCGGTTTCTCACCGACCGCGTGTTTGCCTGCGAACTGGCCGGTATCGACCGCCGGCGGGTGTTGGTGGATCCGGGTTTCGGCTTTGGCAAGACGCTGGAACACAACCTGGCGTTGCTGTCGGCGCTCGAACGCTTTACCGGCCTTGGCGGCGGCCTGTACGTCGGTCTGTCACGCAAGTCGATGCTTGGCGCACTGACCGGGCGCAAGCAACCGGCCGAGCGCCTGGCCGGCTCGCTCGCGGCGGCGGTCATTGCCGCCGAGCGCGGCGCGCGCCTCATCCGCGTGCATGACGTGGCGGCGACCGTGGATGCGTTGGCGGTATGGCAGGCCGTGCATCAGCAAGACAGCGTGCCGCAGCGGGTGGATCGCCCGAACGTGCCGCGCTGGCCGGATGACGATTGAATTCGCCGGCGGCCGACGCGTTATGCTCGGCTGCGGTCTTGGCGACAACTTTGCAGGATGTCCGCGCGCATGAACAAGCGAAAGTATTTCGGCACGGATGGGATCCGAGGACTCGTTGGCGAATGGCCGATCCGTGCGGATTTCGTGCTGGGCCTGGGCCGCGCCGTGGGTGCCGTGTTGCGCCAGAATGCCGCGAGCCGTCCGTTGGTGCTGATCGGCAAGGACACGCGCGTGTCGGGCTACATGTTCGAGTCTGCGCTGGAAGCCGGTCTGGTCGCGGCCGGGGTCGATGTCGGGTTGCTCGGGCCGATTCCGACGCCAGCCGTGGCGTTTCTCACGCGCTCACTGCGTGCGCAAGCCGGCATTGTCATCAGCGCCTCGCACAATCCGCACCACGATAACGGCATCAAGTTTTTCTCCGCCGCCGGGGAAAAGCTGTCCGATGCGGTCGAGCTGGCGATCGAGCAGGAAGTGGATGCCGGATTTGTCACGGTGGCTTCCGAACAACTGGGCAAGGCCACGCGGGTACGCGATTCGGTGTCGCGTTACACCGAGTATTGCAAGGCCACGGTGCCCGAAGACTTCAGCTTGCGCGGGATGAAACTGGTGCTCGATTGCGCCCACGGCGCCACCTATCAAGTGGCGCCGCGCGTGTTTGCCGAGATGGGTGCCGACGTGGTGGTCATCGGCAATCAGCCGGATGGTTTCAATATCAATCGCGACGTTGGTTCGACGCACCCGCAGGCGTTGCAGCGGGCCGTGCTGGAACAACATGCCGACCTGGGCATGGCGTTCGATGGCGACGGTGATCGCCTGATCATGGTGGACAACAAGGGTGAGCTGGCCGATGGCGACGACGCGCTCTACGTGCTGGCGCGCAGCCTGCAGGCGCAAGGCCAGCTGGCGGGACCGGTGGTCGGCACGCTGATGAGCAACTTCGGCTTGCAGCAAGCACTGCAGCAGCTGGGCGTGCCGTTCATTCGCGCCGACGTCGGCGATCGTTACGTGTTGCAGCAGCTCAAGCAGCACGGTGGCGTGCTGGGTGGGGAAACCTCGGGGCATATCCTGTGTCTGGATCGCGCTACCACTGGCGATGGCATCGTTGCGGCACTCGCCGTACTGCAGGCGTTGGCGCACTCTGGCGAGAATCTGAGCCAGGCCCGCGCGGGCCTGAAAAAGCTGCCGCAAGTCATGCTCAATGTGCGCGCCGATGGCGCGCGCGAAGCGTTGCACGGCACCCAGGTGCAGGGCGCGCTGGCGCTGGCGGAGGAAACCCTGCGCGGGCGTGGGCGGGTGGTGTTGCGCGCATCGGGCACCGAGCCGGTGGTGCGCGTGACCATCGAAGGCGCGGATGTCGACGAGGTGCAGCAGTTGGCGGCGCAGCTGGCTGCAGTGGTGAAGTCCGCAGCCGGCGAGCACATCGCGGAGGCATCATGAAACGGGTTCCCACGCTGGATATCCGTCGCTACCAGGGCGACCGCAGCGCATTCGTCGCGGAGCTTGGCGCGGCGTATCGCGAGTATGGTTTTTGCTGCATCAGCGGACACGGCATTGCGCGCGAGCTGATCGATGGCGCGTACTCCGCGTTTCAGCGCTTCTTTGCGCTGCCCACCGACACCAAGATGAAGTACCACATTCCCGGCAGTGGCGGTGCGCGCGGCTATACGCCGTTCAAGGTGGAAACCGCCAAGGACAGCCAGTATGCGGACCTGAAGGAGTTCTGGCATATCGGCCGCGACATTCCACGCGACTCGCCGTTTGCCGGGTTGATGCCGCCGAATCTGTGGCCGACGGAAGTGCCGGACTTCAGGCAATACGGCTACGGCTTGTACGAGGCGCTGGATGCACTGGGCACGCGGGTGTTGCGCGCGCTGGCATTGCACATTCGGCAGCCGGAGAATTTCTTCGAGGACAAGACCAACCTCGGCAATTCGATCCTGCGTCCGCTGCATTACCCGCCGATCACCGAAGACAACATCCCCAACGTGCGCGCCGGTGCGCATGAGGACATCAACTTCATCACCTTGCTGGTCGGCGCCAGCGCCGCGGGGCTGGAAGTCCTCAGCGACGGTGAGTGGCTGCCAATCACCACCACCGGCGATGCCATCGTGGTCAACATCGGCGACATGCTGCAACGGCTGAGCAACAACGTGTATCCGTCCACGACCCATCGTGTGGTCAACCCGAACAACGCCAACGCGCGCAAACCCCGCTACTCGGTGCCGTTCTTCCTGCATCCCAATCCGGACGTCGTGCTCGACCCGCTCGATTCGTGCGTCACGCCGGACAATCCGCGCCATTACGACACCTCGATCACGGCGCACGAATACCTGCAACAGCGATTGCGCGAGATCAAGCTGATCAGCTGAGGTCGCACTGCAACTGGCGACACCGCGCCCCCGCTTTGTGCAGGGCGATCCGCGGGCCAGCGCAGCGCCGCTGGCGGGGTCCGCTGCGGGGCGGGTGTAGCCCGACAACATGATTTCCCGCGGCGACAGCCACAGCGCCAGTCGGCCCGTGGTTTGCCGCCGCGATAGCCCATCGGTAAGCTCAGGTTTTGACCACAGCGAAGTTCACCATGCGCAAGAAACTCGTCGCCGGCAACTGGAAAATGCACGGCAGCCGGTCCATGGCTGCGTCACTTGTGGACGAAGTGGTGAACGGCAAACCGGATTCCATCGACGTCGTGGTGTTTCCGCCGTTTCCCTACATTGCCGAGCTGGCCGCACGCCACCAAGGCGCGGCCGTTGGACTGGGCGCACAGGACGTCAGCGAGCATGACGGACAGGGTGCCTACACCGGCGAGGTGTCCGCCGCCATGCTCGCCGACGTCGGTGCCGAGTGGGTACTGGTCGGGCACTCCGAGCGGCGGCAGTACCACGGCGAAAGCGACGAACTGGTGGCGCGCAAATTTGCGGCGGGGCGGGCGGGTGGTTTGACGCCGATCCTGTGCGTGGGCGAAACGCTGGCGCAACGCGATGCCGGGGAGACCCAGGCGGTGGTGGCCCGTCAGCTGCAGGCGGTGTTGGCCCTGAACGGCGTGGCGAGCTTCGACACCGCAGTAATCGCCTACGAACCGGTCTGGTGCATTGGCAGCGGCCGTACGGCCACACCGGAACTGGTGCAGCAAGTGCACGCGTTCATTCGTAGCCAACTGGAAAAGGAAGATGTTATGATTGCCCGTCTGACCCGACTGCTTTACGGTGGCAGCGTCAAGGCCGCCAACGCTGCAGAATTGTTCGCCCAGGCGGATGTGGACGGAGGACTGATCGGCGGCGCGTCGCTGACTGCATCCGACTTCCTTGGAATCTGCGCTGCGGCGCACTAGCGCAACAGGCACTCATACAGATCATGTTCGTCATTTTCAGCGTGTTTTACATCCTGATCGCTGCGGCGATGATCGTGCTGATTCTGCTGCAGAACGGCGCGGGCGCGGATGCCGGCTCGGGTTTCGGCGGCGGCGCGTCGGCAACAGTGTTCGGCGCGCGCGGTTCGGGCACTTTCCTTACGCGTGCCACCAGCGTCCTGGCCGCGTTGTTCTTCATTCTCAGTATCGCCATGGGCATCTATTTGCATGGTGGGGATCGGCCGCAAACCAAGGCCAACGATCTGGGCGTGATGGGCGCTCTGGTCGAAAAGCCGGCAGCGAAGACGCCCGCGCCAGCGGCACCCGTGGTGCCAGCCGGCTCCGAGCTTCCCGCTGCGGCACCAGCCGCCGCGCCAGGCACCGTGCCAGCCGCCACGACGCCGCCGGCAAGCGCCACGCAAAACGAGGTACCGGCCGGAGCACCGGACGTCAAGCACTGAGCAACACACCTGCCCAGGTGGCGGAACTGGTAGACGCACTACCTTGAGGTGGTAGCGACGCAAGTCGTAGGGGTTCGAGTCCCCTCTTGGGCACCAATCGATAGTTTCAGGACGTCCGATAGAGTCCAGGAAACACAACGAAACCCGCAACTTAGCGGGTTTTTTTGTGTCCGAGTGTTTGATTCAGTGCATTGCGGTGCGATTGAATCCAGCAAACTTTGGGGGTATATCTGGGGGTATCGGCGGAATGTACCCCCGCAGCGGAAGCGAGATACCCCCAAATGTCGCTGTCAGACGTTGCCATCCGCAAGGCTAAGCCAGCCGCCAAACCGTACAAGTTGGCAGACGGCGCCGGGCTGTACCTGTTGCTGAACCCGACCGGCTCCAAGCTGTGGCGCTGGAAATACCGCGTCGCCGGCAAGGAAAAGCTGTTGGCGCTTGGCGCCTACCCGGACTTGTCGCTGACCGCCGCCCGTGACGCCTGCGCCGCCGCGCGCCGGACACTGGCGCAGGGTATGGACCCCAGCGCATTGCGCAAGGCCGCCAAGCAGGCCGAGGCGGAGGCGGTCATTTCTGCCGGCGACACATTCGAGGCCATCGCCCGCGAATGGATGGCGCGGCAGGAAGTGGCAGAAGTGACGGCCAACAAGTCCCGCTGGATTCTGGAAACCTTCCTGTTCCCGCAGATCGGGCAGCGGCCCATTGCCGACATCACGGCGCGCGAACTGCTGGCCGCGCTGCGCAAGGTCGAGGAAACCGGCAGGCTGGAAACCGCCAAGCGCGCCAAGATCAAGGCCGGGCAGGTGTTCCGCTATGCCGTGCTGGAAGGCAAGGTGAGCAGCGACCCCACGGCCAGCCTTCGGGGTGCGTTGAAGGCACCAAAGGGCAAGCACCACGCAGCCGTTACCGACCCCGTCCGCATGGGCGAATTGCTGCGCGCCATCGACGGCTTCAGCGGGCAACCCGTCACGCTGGCCGCGTTGAAGCTGGCGCCGCTGGTGTTTGTGCGCCCCGGCGAACTGCGCCACGCCGAATGGGCGGAGTTTGACCTGGAAGGCGCCATCTGGCGCATCCCTGGCGAGAAAATGAAGATGAAGGCGGCGCACCTTGTCCCGCTGTCCGCGCAAGCCATGGCGATCCTGCGCGAGTTGCGACCGCTGACCGGCGACGGCGGCTATCTGTTCCCCGGCCTGCGCACCGCAGCGCGGCCGATGTCAGAAAACACCGTCAACGCCGCACTGCGGCGGCTGGGCTACACGGGCGAGGAAATGACCGGGCACGGCTTCCGCAGCATGGCGGCAACGCGACTCAATGAAATGGGCTGGAACGCCGACGCTATCGAGCGTCAACTGGCGCACGCCGAAAGCAACAAGGTGCGCGATGCCTACACGCATGCGGCGCAGTATCTGGACGAACGCACGCGCATGATGCAGGCGTGGGCGGATTACTTGGACGGCCTACGCGCTGGCGGCGATGTGGTGGCGTTCAAGCGCAAGGCAAGCTGAAACTTTCAACGCCGCGCCTAGGCTGATCCCCGAATACCGGGCACCTTCCCCGGCTGGCGCGGCACCTATTGAAGGGCGCAGGGGTGTGCGCGTTGGCTAACAAACTGCAAAGAGCAGCTACAGAGTCCACAGCAAAAGCTACTGTGCGGCGCGCATTGACACATGTCGAATTGCTGGACATGGTGGATAACGCGTCCGAACAACGTAACGCACGCAATGGGTTTACGGAGGCAATGGATATTCTCAATTTCACATTGCCGGGTGCCTTTGTAAAAGATGGAGGATCAAATTTCGGCCAAGTACAACGCAGAATACTGGACGATATATATAGTCCTATGCTTGAGGATGCCGACTTTACAGAGTCCACTTTGAAGGACGCGATAAAAGCAGTCTTCGACAGTGGTGGAAACGTCGATATCGTAGAAGAGGCAGTAGCATACTGCGTGTTTGCGGTCAGGGCGTTTTTCATTGGCGATGACATGCTGTCATGGTCATACGCTTGCGACGCCAGACGCTGGGGTACTGTTGTGACGGTCGCCCAGCGCCGCAATTTGCCCCAGCCGGGAGCACTTCTTGCGCAGATTCGACACCAAAAGACGCGGAGAGAGCATGAGAAGGTCGCGGACTACTGGCGCAGCAATATTGACGCCAAGCTATCCGCACAAAAGGCTGCCGATTGCGTTTTGCTCGCCGGAGTGACCAGCCTTTCACACAAAAAGATTGCCGAGATAATTTCCCCTCTGCGCAAAGCGGAACTGATACGCAAGAAGTAATTCTTGCGCACGCTGGTAGCAATCCCCGGCGGCATGTCAATAATAGGTAGCCATGTCCACCACCGGCCACGAAAGGCCGAAGGAAAGCAACATGGCTGCATCACTTCCCGAAACCGGGTTCCTGCGCCTGCCGCAAATCATCGGCAAGCGGTCCACCGATACCGTCCCTGGCATCCCCGCCCTTATCCCGGTCAGTAAATCGACATGGTTCGCGGGCGTCCGCTCTGGCCGATACCCGCAACCTACCCGAGGTTTAGGCGCACGCATCACGGCATGGAGAGCGGAGGATATTCGCGCCTTGATCGAGGCAATGGCGGCGGAGAAAGCCGCATGAATCGGACGTTTTGTACCGTTAAAAAAACGGCCCCGACGCATGGCACGGCGGAACAGGCCAGCGCGCATACCCTGACCATCGCCGCCATTGATGCCGCGCGGGCACAACTGGCGCGCTATGCGCTCGCCACCGACTGGCCGCCGCTGGGCATGGTCGAATCCGCCGATCTGCTGGACGCGGCGCGCGCGGCGCTTGCCGAAGGGGTGCGCCATGAAGCCGCTTGATTGCCCCACCTTGCGCGGGTGCCGCTGCCAATGCACCGCCTGCGGGCTGTACTTCACCTGTGAACGCGCCTTCGACCATCACCGCTATGGCGACTTCGCCGCTGGCCGGCACTGCCTGACCGTGGCGGAAATGAAAGCCGCCGCATGGATGCAGAACGGGCAGGGGTTCTGGACTGACAAGCCGCTGAAAGGCGCGCCCATCGATCTGGCAGGCTCGCGCAGCGCCGACCCCATGCCATCACCTTGCCCCGGCACCGGCGCCCGCGTTTTGCAGGAATACGCACATGGGCGCGGCTGAGAAACTGGACGCGGAGCGACTGGACGCCGACACGTTCCTGCGCGCATTGGGCGGGCGCTTCACGTTCCAGACCTTCGACGATAGCGGGCAGGAACGGCGCACACTGAACCGCGTATTGCATGGCGCGCTGGCCGAACACGCCGCCACAATGGCGAGCTTGAACGCCAAGGGGGCGGGCGTCTTTGTCATGGTGGGCGAAGGCGACGGCAAGGGCCGCAAGGCCGCCAACGTGCAACGCGTGCGCGCCTACTTTGTAGACTTGGACGGCGCCCCCATTGCCCCGGTCCAGTCCGCACCGCTGCCACCGCACGTCGTGATTGAATCATCGCCCGGCCGCTGGCATGCCTACTGGTGGATTGATGGCGCGCCGCTGGACGCGTTCAAGGGCGTGCAACGGGCGCTGGCCGAACGCTTCGCCGCCGATGCCAAGGTATGCGACCTGCCGCGCGTCATGCGCCTGCCCGGCTTCCTACATCGCAAGCGTGCGCCGTACCCGGTTCGCATTGCCGACCTGCGCGATGGGCCGCGCTACACGCATGCGGAGTTTGTCGCCGCTTTTGGCTTGGACGTGTCCGCGCCGCTAGCATCCAAGCCGCGCGCACTGCCGGACACCATCGCCGAAGGCCAGCGCAATGAAACCTTGTTCCTGCTGGCGTGCGCACTGGTTCAGAAAGGCCACGCCGCCGATGCCGTTAACGACCGTCTGCAACGGATCAACGCCGAACGCTGCCAGCCGCCATTGTGCGCAACCGAAGTGGACACCATCGCCACGCGCGCATCGGCCTATGGCTCGCACGGCTACGCGGCGCTGCCGCATGCGTTGCTGGACTCACCGCAATGGCGGGCGCTGCCGCCACCGGCGCATGACGTGATCCTGACCGCGTTCCGCCGCTACAACGGCAACAACAATGGCAACATCGCGCTGGCGTGGTCGGACTTCGAGGGGCGCCCCGGTTTCGCCAAGAAAGACACGTTCTACCGCCATCGGGCGTTGGTAGTGCAAGCGGGCATCCTCCAGCATGTGTGCGAGGGGCGTAACACGCAGCACGGTCGCAAGCCGGACTTGTTCGCCATCGCGCCGCAATGGCTGCCGCAGTTTCGCCAGTCCCGAAAAGGGAACCTTGCGCCAGTCCCAAATAAGTACACCCCTAAGTAAATAACAGTCTTGTGGCACTTGAGGTGTTCTAGGCGCAACGGCCCCCAGAATTGCCGAAGGAACCGGCCGCCATGCAAAAGACCCCGCTACCTGCCGACGTGCTGCACGCACTGGCCGCTGCCGACCGCGCGCCCGGATGGAACAACCGCGATGGCTGCATCCGCCGCTTCGACCTGGACGGTTGCGCGTTGTACGTGGTCCCGTACCGTCGCTGGGCATGGCGCACGCGCGAACGGCTGGCCGAACAGTGGCGACGCGAACGGGCCTGATGGTCAACGCCACGACGTTTGTCCAATGACCGCCGCCAGGTCGCAACGGGCATCAGCCCCTTTCTGCATCGAGCGACCGGACCCGCAATGGGCCAAACGCATCGAGGGGTTTTACCGGTGTACGATCCCTGCGTCCAACTGAATAGGGGGCGGCGCAATGGGGAATCGACCTGTTACTGGCGGCGTGGTTTCGGTGCTGCAATTCATCGCGGTTATTTCGGTACTCCTTGCATTCTTTGGCGGCGCGCTTGCGGGCCTGAGTCTTGGCGCCGAGTTCATTCTCATGGTGTCGGTTTTTGTCACGGCGACGCTTATGTGGGCAATGGCTGCCATTATTCAGGAACTTCGGAACATCACGTTCAATACACAGCCAATGGATGACGAGGCTATTGAGCCCGCGCCGCTGCCGGCAGACCGCAGTGCTGGGCCCGCCAGCGCGTTCAACGCGGGAGGCATGCGGTGATCGCCCTGTGCGCTGAGTGCAAGACGGAAATGAGCGACAAGGCGCGGGCGTGTCCGCACTGCGGTGCGCCGAACAAGTCCGCCCCGATGGGTGGCGGGCTGAAAGCACTCCTGTACGCGGTTGGCGGCCTATTTGGGGCCGCCGTGCTGCTTACCCTTTACGGCGTATCCGTTTCGCCGGCCCTGACTCAGGCACAGAAGGACGCGAAGATTCCGGCGCAAATAGCCATCGCGCAATGCAGGGTCGAACACTGCGCGGACTACGATGTACGCGTGCAAGATTACCAGCGCACCTACCACGAATCGCCATGAAGGCCATCTCAAAGCATACAGGGGCCGTCATAGCCGTGTTAGCGCTGGCTGGATGTGCGACTTACTCAGAGCTGAAGTCAACGCAGCCGGTGCACCAGTCTGATACGGCAAAATCCGCGCAGGCGTTCGTCGAGTGCGTGCTCCCAAAGTATGTCGATATTCAAGCCGACGCACATGCCATGAAAGACGGGGAGTCGGTTGTTGTTGTTCTCCCCATCGGGAATCGTGGCGGCGATCTGGCGGCCACCGTAACGGCTACACCGAACGGGGCTGGGAGTCGCGTGGCGGTGCGATCCAACATGTCCCGCAATGGCGAGCGAGCATGGAGCGTCGCACAGACTTGCCTGTAACACGTAGCCCTTCGATTCCTAACAAGCCCGCCATCGTGCGGGCTTTTTTGCGAGCGCAATTCATGCCTATGGAAATCCCCGCACCGTAGTCGCCAACCCCGTCCGTTTGATTGGGAGAGGTTGATTTGCGATGGGAAGGTGCAGGATAACTTTCGCCGCCATAGCAGGTGAAGGCGCATTGCAGATGGTCATTGCCGCCGCAGCTGATCATGGCATACGCGCGAACGGCTGGCCGAACAGTGGCTACGTGAAAGGGCCTGCTGATACCTGCGGCCAAACCGCCGACATCGCGCGCGTGACGCGATGCGCGACCGATTCGAGGCAACGCCTTGACACAGAGCTGCTTGACGCAGTCCGATCTAAAGTAGTGCGAAGTAGCCAAACGGAGGCGCTGCGATGAGTGATTCGATTCGCGTGGTTGGCGGTGTGATGCACGCAAGTGGGGCGATGGATGACATCACGGTCGGGTGGTATTTCTGCGCGACGATGCAACTCCGCACACCGACTGCGATCCTCCGACGGCATTTGGAGTTCTGGCCGAAGGAAAATGGTCAGCCGCCAAACATATGCCCCGAAGGGTGGGAAGGGATATGGATGCTGGCGCTTGATGATTGGAAGAGGATTGCTGCGGTTCAAAGCATGGCTTCCGATGTAGGGCCTGTACCAGCTGATGGCGGTGACTATCTGCCTTTCCTGTTGGCGCTTTAGGGCTTGTCCAGTGGTGATTGCAGTGGTGCCTACGGGTCGATGAGAGAGCTGATTGAAGCAACAGGTGAGCGCGGGATACCCCACGCCCGCTACGTGGAAAGGCTTGGTGGTGTATCTGGTTGCGTTGGGCTTGGGCTCGTGCGCACTATTTTTCTAGTGGTTTGGCGCTATGACTATGCTGAGCAGTTGTGGAACGCCGGATTCCGAACGATTCAGAGCCTGTTGAGCGCGACAGATGAGGAGCTGTGCACTGCGCGTGGATTCAGCAAGTCTGGGCTTCAGACAATCAGACGGGCAGCGAGGCGAGCAGGACTTCCGGCTTTTTCTGAATACGTTTAGGCACCTTGTCGTGACCCGCATCATTCCCGGTCGGCGATCACCATCGCTTCCTGAAGTTTCTTCGTGTAGTCCGCCACGGCCCTGTTTAAAGCAGTTTCCCAATTTTCCGGGATGACTCGCTGATAGATGTTTTCGCCATGGCCGGATACGTTGAACGACTGCGTTCCCACGCCGTTTGTTACCGTCACGCTGGTTGCGATATCGGCAATCATCTTCTGCGAGTACGACATTGCGCGGAAGAAGTTGAATGGCATGGTCACATCGACTTTTGTGATGTTTGCCGCTATGCGCAGGGTGTTGGCTGGAGCTTCCCCGCCATCAATGACCTTGTAGCCCATACCGCGCAGCGACTGCGTGATGATTTGGCGAACCTCATCCGTAACAGTGGTGTCTGTAAGATCTACCGCAATGCCGCTGCCGCCACGCATTACTCCACCAACATTGCGCGCCCGTTCCTTGTCACTGAGCTTTAGGTCAGCGTGTGGGCCCCGGGCGTCCGTGACGTCACCCAGCAAAATAGGCTTTCCGTTCGGTTGATTGACTTGCGGTGACGGCACGCTGAGCCTCACGTTTTGACGCTGCACACCGCAGCCGGCCAACGCCAGCACAGCCACGACCATCCATTCCTTGCGCATTGTCCTTTCCCCTAGGCATCAGTGTTGTCAGTTTGCCACATGGGGTTGTGCAATGCCGGGTGTCACGCGCTGTAACGCGGCGTCACGCGCGCCAGCATCCCAAGATCGCCACAAGGCAGGCCAGAACAACGGCAAGAATGCGGCAAGGCGGGGGCTATCGAGAGTTCAGCACTTTCGCGCCGGACACCGCCGCCCCAATGTTGTTGGCTTAACCCGTAACAACTTCAGCGAGCGGTTGACAATTCGAGCGTAAGGGGAGGGCATCGAAAGTCTGGCGCGTTCGATTGCTAGACCGACAGTTCCCCTAAACACGCGCATCCACAATTGGACGCACGACCCCTTCGATCAATCAGCGAATGCCTACGACGGCTCGCGTTGTCTGCTGGCACCGCGCAACGGACGCGTGCGTCATCCTATTCTCGCGAGTCAGTGAATCAGGCCGATGGCCGTCCGGCGCAAGCCGACCGCACAAGTCAGGCCGAACCGATGACCGGGCAACTGTCCGCCGCAATGGGGCGCCTTCAAGGTGAGCATGTGGCACTGGCGAAACAAGGCGAGACCAGTGCAACTGCGGCAGCGAGGCAAGCAACGTCATGCTGGGGGTACATTTGGGGGTAGTTTCTGGACGCATGCCGCGCAAGACGCGTGATTGCTAGCTTTGTGATGCCCCTCTTGGCACCATTACACTGTTTCAGGACGTCCGTTGGAGTCTGAAAAACACAACGAACCCGCTACTTGGCGGGTTTTTTTGTGCCCCGGCAGGCGGGCAGTGGATGGGGTGCAGGACGTGGCCGGAACCACCCTGCGCCAAGTCGAGGCCGCCGCCTGCTGGAGACCGCCAAGCGGACGTTCGCGCACCTGCTACAAATCGATTTCGTCG
>Ga0070681_10003720_pt1 | contig 14315 bp, 16 predicted proteins | sample KBSC83BmetaG_FD_65650 | JGI IMG/M metagenome (GOLD analysis project Ga0070681, IMG submission 65650) | Corn rhizosphere microbial communities from Kellogg Biological Station, Michigan, USA - KBS C8-3B metaG | ecosystem: Host-associated > Plants > Roots > Rhizosphere | place: USA: Michigan... | reverse complement strand
AAGCGCTCGTTCTCGTGCCGCGTTCCGTACGTTACGCGCAGCCTGCCCTCCTCGCCAAGGGCGGTGCCGGCGCGCACGATCACGCCTCGCTCGTTCAGTCCGGCCATCACCTCCGCCTCGTCGCGGTCGCCGAGCGACACCCATGAGAAGTTGGCTTGGCTCTCGGTCACGTCGAGGCCGCGCTCGGTCAGCTCGTCCTGCACGAATACGCGCTCGATCGCCGTTCGCTCCACGCGCCGCGCCACCTCGTCCTGGTGCAGGATCGCCTCGGCGGCCGCGGCCTGGGCCAGCATGTTGCAGTAGAACGGCTGGCGCACGCGCTCCACGCCGATGCGAAAGTCCTCCGAGCAGAGCGCGTAGCCCACTCGCAGGCCGCACAGCCCGTAGACCTTGGAAAAGGTGCGAAGCAGAACCAGGTTCGGGTGCTTCCTGAGTAGCGGCAGCGACTCGTCCGGATCCTGCATCAGCGAGAACTCCACGTAGGCCTCGTCGACTATCACCGCCACGTGGCGCGGCACGCCGGCCACGAATTGGTCGATCTCCTCGATCGGCAGCGCCGTGGCTGTGGGGTTGTTGGGGTTGCAGACGATCACGATGCGCGTGGCCGCCGTGATCTCGCGAGCCATCGCCTCCAGGTCGTGCCGGCCCTCGTCGTCGAGCGGCACGGTGACGGCTCGCGCGCCCGTCATCGCGGACAGGTGCGGGTACATCGAGAACGACGGCCACGCGTAGACGATCTCGGCACCCGGCTCGAGCATGGCCTCGGCGGCGGCCAGCAGGATGTCGCACGAGCCGTTTCCCAGAGCGATGCCGGACACCGGGTGGCCTGTGCGATCGGCGATGCGGTGGCGCAGCGCAGAGCCGGTCGGGTCCGGGTAGCGGTTGAGGTTGTGCAGCGCCGCCTCCACCGCCTCGAGCACGGCGGCGTGAGGCGCCCACGGCGTCTCGTTGGAGGCGAGCTTGACCAGCTCGCCGTGGAACTCGTAGGTAGCCGCCGCCGGGTAGAACGGGATCGACAGCGCGCGCTGGGTGAACTCGAGGCTCACTGCGCTCCCTGCAGGTCCTGCCGCAGCGCCACCGCCTCGCGCAGGTACACGTGCTGCGGCTCCACGTCCTCGGCCGGATAGCAGTGCAGCATCAGCCGGATCACTCGCGGCAGCGAGCCGGGCACCGGGATCTCGCGCGCGCACAGGAGCGGCACCTGGCTGAGGCCGATCCGGCGGGCGGCCACCGCCGGGAACTCGGCGTCGAGGTCCTCGGTGCAGGTGAAGATGCAGCTCACGAGAGCGTCGGGCGTGAGCTTGTTCCGTTCGAGCACGGCGGCGACCAATTCCTCGGTTGCTTCGAGGATCGCGGCGGCGTCGTTGGCGTCGACGGTGGTGGCTCCTCTGAGGGCTCTGAGTCTCACGGGCACGCCATTGTGACGAAGCGGCCCGGCGAGACGCATGCGCGGCTCAAGTTCGCCTTGTACGAAGCCGATGAGTCATTGCGCCTCAGTGGCGCAGTTCGCAGGCAAACCCAGAAGGGGAGATGGTCAAGGATGGCCACTGTTGACGAGAACAACGGGTTCGACGCCCAGGCCCTTGCGGTAGCCGAGCGCTCGATCGCGCTCGAGCTGAGCCTGGACGAGGCGGGCGCGCTGCGGGCCTGGTTGCTCAAGCCCTCCGCCGACGGCGCCACCGCCCTCGACGACGCACTCGTGAACGCGTCGCTCAAGAAGCTCTCCACGGAGATCGACAAGCTCGAGGCCGTTGGGGAGATTCGCCGCGAGCTCGAAGAGGCCGGCTTCGACACCACGGACATGGACGACGAGTCCGTGGCCCAGCTTGGCCGCAAGATCGGCCAGGCTTCGACCCGAGTCTCTCGCTAGCGCTTCGCCGCCTTACGCAGCCGCTCCACCTCGGCCGGCGTGAGGCGGCGAAACTCGCCCTCGGGCAGCTTGTCCAGCCGCAACGGTCCGAAGGCCGTGCGCTCGAGCGCGGTCACCCTGTGGCCCACCGCCTCGAACATGCGCCGCACCTGGCGCTTGCGCCCCTCGCGGATCGTCATCTCCACCACGCCGGGCTCGAGCTGCCGGACGCTCGCAGGAGCCGTGGCGCCGTCCTCGAGCTCCACGCCCTCTCGCAGTAGGCGCAGCGACCGCTCCTCCACTTCGGCCGGCTCGACGGTGGCGCGGTAGGTCTTCTCCACCTCGAAGCTCGGGTGGGTGAGCAGATTGGCCAGCTCGCCGTCGTTGGTCAGCAGGATCAGGCCGGTGGTCTCGGCGTCCAGCCGGCCGACCGGGTAGAGCCGCCGCTGGCTCGGCACGAACTCGACGACGGTGCGGCGGTCGTGCGTGTCCTTCGCCGTCGAGACCACGCCGCGCGGTTTGTGAAGCGCGTAGACCTCGTGCGGTTCGGGCGCGAGCGGCTCGCCGTCGAGGGCGACGCCGCTGGATTCGTCCACGTCGCGCGCCGGGTCGGTCACCACCTCGCCGCCCACGGTCACGCGGCCGGCGGCGATCAGCTTCTCGGCAGCGCGCCGCGAAGCCGCCCCGGAATGCGCGAGATACCGAGCTAGGCGCAAGACTCGATACTCGATACCCGAGACTCGAAACTAGGCGCCGTCGGCACCGTTCTCGGGACCCGGCGCAACGGACGGCGCCGCCGGCACGGGCGCCAGCACCTCTTCACGCGAGTAGTGACCGACGGCGTCGAACCAGCGCTTGGCGTGGAGGCCGACCTTAAGGTCGCAGTCCGCGACGACCATCCCCTCCTCGCCGTAGAGCGGGCCGGCGATCACGCTGCCCTCTGGCTCGACGATCACCGCGCCGCCGTTGCCGAACACCTCGCGGTCGGGCAGATCGACCGGGAAGTCGTCAGGGAACGCCGAGCGCGGGATGTACTGCGGCGCGCCGATCACAAAGGCGCCCGACTCGACCGCGATGTGGCGCATGTTGGCGATCCACACGTCCGAGTCGTCGGCGGTGGGCGCCACCCAGATCTGCGGCCCGCCGCGGTACATCGCGTAGCGGGCGAGCGGCATGCGGTTCTCCCAGCAGATCAGGCCGCCGATCCGACCGAGCGGCGTGTCCGCGACCGTTAGGTCGTCTCCCTTGCCGACGCCGTGGAAGAGCTTCTCGTGGTGCGTCGGCATCAGCTTGCGGTGCTTCCAGATCAGGCGGCCCGGGCCGATCAGGAGCAGCGTGTTGTAGAGCGAGCCGGGCCGCTCGCTCTCGCGTTCGTTCACTCCGATCGCGCAGTGCAGGTTGTGCTCGGCGCAGGCCGCGATCAGGCGATCCACGTGCGGGCCGGGCACGTCGACGGAGTTCTCCCAGAGCCGCTCCCACAGCTCGTCGAACCCGCCGAACGAAGCCGCCTTACGCGCCCACGCGTTCGAGGGATACAGCGGCACGAACGTCTCGGGCAGCACCGCGAGCTGCACGCCGTCCGCCGCGGCCTCGCCGAGCAGCCGCACCGCCTTGTCCACCGAGGCCTCGGCATCGAGAATCACCGGCGTGGCCTGAACGGCAGCCACGCGAACGGTGTCGAAGCGAGTCACACGGCGAGGATAACCGGGCGGCGGTGCTCCAAGAGGATCCCTGCGCCGCGACGTGTTCCACATTCAGTACCCATAGCGGCCGCAAACGTGGAACACCCAACCGGGCGGAGCCGAGGGGATCAGCCGCAGCCCGCCGCCTGCCGATCCTCATCGCCCAGACGTGTTCCCCATTCACTACCGATGACGGCCGCAAAGGTGGAACACCCCACGGAATCCGGAGCGGAGCAGCCGCATCCGGCGGCCTTCCGACTCTCTGGTCCGGCTCCTGGTGTGCCTCCATGCTCACCGTGAGACTGCCGGAAAGTAATTCGGCCAGATCGCCCGCTCCCACCCGGACGATCGGCCGTTTCCACTCGGCGCAGTTAGTACCCCTCGTTGCAAGATTTCATGCCTGCCGCTGCCAAACTTTTTCGGCCGATGGATCTGAAGCTGCTCGAGACCACGCTCGCCGACCGCGGCGAGCCCGCCTTCCGCGCCGGACAGGTGTGGGAGTGGGCCGCGCGCGGGGCCGGCTCGTACGAGGAGATGACGAACCTGCCCGGTGCGCTGCGCGAGCGGCTCGAGGCCGAGCTGCCGTTCTCCAGCCTCGAGCTGGTGGACGAGGCGCTGTCGCGCGACGGCACCGAGAAGGCGCTTTTCCATACGGCTGATGGGCGGCCGGTGGAGGCGGTGCTGATGCGCTATCGCGACGGGCGCCGCTCGCTGTGCCTGTCCTCGCAGTCCGGCTGCCCGCTCACCTGCACGTTCTGCGCGACGGGCAGCATGAAGTTCGGCCGCAACCTCACGGCGTCGGAGATCCTCGATCAGGCGCTCCACTTCCGGCGCAAGGAGGAGGTCAACCACGCGGTGTTCATGGGCATGGGTGAGCCGATGCTGAACATCGAGAACGTGCTTGCCGCCTGCGACCGGCTGCCGGACATCGGCATCACGCCGCGGCGCACGACGATCTCCACGGTCGGCTGGATCCCGGGCATCGACCGGATGGCCGAAGAGGGGCGGCAGGTGCGGCTCGCGCTGTCGCTCCACGCCGCCGACGAGGCGCTGCGCTCCGAGCTGATGCCCGTGAACGACCGCTATCCGCTGCCCGAGGTGCTGGAAGCCTGCCTGCGCTGGCACGAGACGCGGCGCCAGCCGGTGTTCGTCGAGTACCTGATGCTCGCCGGCGTGAACGACCGGTACGAACAGGCGGTGGCGCTGGCGGAACTGCTCGAGCCAAAGAGCGCCTTCAAGGTCAATCTGATCCCGTACAACCCCACGGACGCGGCGTACGAGGGCTCAGGTCGCGGCGCTATCGACGCTTTCCGCGCGACGCTCGAGGAGCACGGCCTGCGGGCCACAGTCAGGCTGACTCGCGGTCGCGACATCGCCGCGGCCTGCGGCCAGCTTGCCGCTCGCGGCGGGTAGCCGCCCGCCGGCGGCGAGCCACGAGCCCGCGAGGATGAGCACCAGGCCGATGTAGCCGCCCGCGCCCACGCTCTCGTCGAGGAACACCACGCCGTAGAAGAGGGCGAACGCCGGCGACACGTACGCCACGAGCGACGTGCGCGCCGGGCCCGCGCTGGCCACCAGGTTGTAGAAGAGCACGAAGGCGATGCCGGTGCCGCCCACGCCGAGGACCACGACGGCGGCGAGCGGCCCGATCCCGGGCGTCCCCGAAGGTGCCGTGGTGATGGCGAACGGCAACGTGATCAGGGCGGTGGTGAGGGTGGTGCCGGTGACCACGCCCACCGGGTCCGGACCTTTGAAGCGGCGCTTGACGAACAGCCCGCCGAGCGCGTAGCCCAGGGCGCCGAGCACCACCAGCACGCCGCCGAAGAGCGCCTGCGAGTCGCCGCTCAGGTCGACGCCGAGGAGGAGGGCGACGCCCACGATCCCCACGATCACGCCCACGAGCCGCCAGCCGGACGAGCTCTCCTCCGGGTCGAGCACCGGCGCGATCAGGGCTATCCAGATCGGCGCCGCGCCGACCAGGATCCCGGTGAGCGAGGAGGCGATGTGGCGCTCGCCGAAGGTGATGAGCATGAAGGGCAGCGTGACCTGGACCACGCCGAGCAGCGCGATCTCCGGCACGCGCCGGCCAAGCCCCGCGAAGGCCCCGCGGCGGAGCGCGAACGGGAACAGGACGAGCGCCGCGAGAGCGGTGCGCACGGTGACGATCTCCGTCGCGGACATGTCGCGCAGGGCGATCTTGATGAACAGGTACGACGCACCCCAAAGCGCTGACAGGGCGGCGAATTCGACCCAGACGCGCCTGTTCACGACGCTACGGCAAGCTCGACCCGCGCCGAGCGATACGTAGCGGCGGTCTCGCGCAGCACCTCGATCATCGCCTCGGTGGCGGGCGATCGGTAGCCCGGCAGCATGGCCGCCTGCACCGTCCGCGAGAGCTTCGCGCCGGCGAGCTCGCGGATCGCGATGTCGTCACGCACGGTGGCGAACCCCAGGTCCGGGATCAACGCGACACCCACGCCCGCGGCGACGAGCCCCTGCACCGTGGCGAAGTCGTCCGACTCGAAGGCCACGTGCGGCTCGAAGCCCGCGCCGGTGCACGCCCACTGAACCTGTCCGGTGCAGGGACATGCGTCGGTGCCCGTAACCCACGCCTCGGATGCCAGGTCCTTGAGCCGCACCTTGGGCCTGGCGGTGAGCGGATGGCCGCACGGAAGCACCGCGTAGAAGGGATCGTCGAGCAGGTCCTCGGTGTCGAAGCCGTTCAGCGACTCGTCACTGACGAGGCTCGGCGTGTAGGTGAGCGCGATCTCGAGCTCGCCGGCGCGGAGGCGGGGCAGCGACTCCTGCGGCTCGGCCTCGATCAGATTGAGCTCCACGCCGGGATGGCGTGAGCGGAAGTTGGCGATCGCCTGCGGGAGCAGTGCGGACCCGGCCGACGGGAACGACGCAAGCCGCACGCGCCCGCCGCGCACGCCCGCGAGCGCCTCGAGCTCCGCCTCGGCCTCGGCCAGGTTGGCCAGCACGGCCTCGGTGTGGCGCACGAGCGCCTCGCCGGCGTCCGTGAGCCGGATACCGCGGGCGCTCCGCTCCACCAGCTTCGCGCCCGCCTCGCGCTCGAGCGCGGCGATCTGCTGCGACACGGCGGACTGCGTGTAGGACAGTGACTCGGCCGCGGCGGAGAAGGAACCCTGTGCCGCGACCTCCCGGAGCACTCTCATCCGGCGCACATCAAGCATAAGCGCACCTTATCGCTTCTAGGTCGATCTGTCATTTGACCTGATGGGCGCCCGGTGGGATCCTCACTGGCATGACAACGACCGCCCCCATCACCATCCGCAGGGCCCATCCGGAGGAGCCGGGCGTGCTGCGCATCGCCGCGCTCGACAGCTCGCGCGTTCCCGCCGCTCCGCTGCTCGTGGCCGAGGTGAACGGGCAGGTGCGCGCCGTGCTGTCGATCGAGGACGGCCGGACGATCGCCGACCCCTTCTACCCCACGAGCGACCTGGTCGAGCTGCTGCGCACCCGCGCAGCACTCAGCCGCCCCGCCGCCGGCCCGAAGCTGCTCCAACGCCTCGCGCTGCGCCCGCGCCCTTCCCTCTAGGCGCGGGTGCGGCGGAGGCACCTGCGGCCTTTCACCTATCCGGCACGCGGTTTCCTACCGCCGCGCGAACAGCGGAATCAGCCGATGTGCCGACCGGCACGGGCGCGTTGAATCCGCTAAAGCCGGAAAGGAGAAGGGATGTCGGAACACCTCGCCCACCAGGAGTCCGATCCGCTCGCCATCGAGTTCTCGCTCGCCCGCATGGAAGCGGAGATCAACAAGCAGGGAAAGTCGATACGGCGCACGCAGCAGGCGTTCGTCCTGTTCGCCGCCGCGGCGCTGATCATCGCGCTCGTGAACCTGATCGCCGTCAGCGCAAAACTGGGGACCAAGGACATTCACGTGACCGCGGCGGCTGCGCCGGCCGCGGCAGGCGCCACCAAGGCGGCCACGCCGCCCGCGCTCGCGCACAAGGTGAACGTGTCGCTTAAGGAGTTCAAGGTCAATCCGAACGCGGCGCAGGCGGCGGCCGGGAAGGTGACCTTCAAGGTGCACAACGCCGGCACGGTTACGCACGAGTTCGTGGTGCTGAAGACGAACACCCCCGCGAACGCGCTGCTGAAGGGTGACCGCGCGGACGAGTCAGGCAACGTCGGCGAGACCGGCGACCTGAAGGCTGGGGCGAGCAAGACGCTCTCGCTCAACCTGCCGCCTGGCCACTACGCCCTGATCTGCAACCTGCCGGGCCACTACAAGGCCGGACAGCACACGGACTTCACGGTCAAGTAACCACCTCGCTCAGCGTCGCGAGACGAAGTCCGGCGGCCAGCGCTCGCTCCCCCAGGGGGGCGAGCGCTTCCGCTGTTGGCAACGCGCTCTCGCGGTCCGCGTACCGAGCCGAGTCGTGCAACAGCAGGATCGCGCCGTCGGCGAGGTCGCGCGACGCCAGGTCCGCGATGCGGGCGGGAGGGATCGCCTCCCAGTCCATCCCCCAGCCCGACCAGTACACGGGCCTCATCTTGAGCCATGCGCACGCCTTGAACGAGTGCTCCGAGAAGCGGCCGTACGGGGGCCGGTAGAAGCGCGGGTGCCGGCCGGTCGAGGCCTCGAGCGCGCCGAGACCGCGCGCGAGGTCGTCTCGCGCCTGCTGCGGGCTCAACTCCGCGTGCTCGTCGTGGGCGAAGCCGTGGAGCGCGACCTCATGCCCGCGGCGCACCACCTCGCGCCCGATGTCCTGGTGCAGCATCAGCTGCTCGCCGAGCATGAAGAAGGTGGCGTGCACGCCGATCGCGTCCAGGGCGTCGAGCACCGCCGGGGTGGAGTCCGGGTCGGGCCCGTCATCGAATGTGAGCGCCACCTTTGCGCCGCCCGGCTCGCCGCGCTCGAGCCCCGGGAACCGCTGCCACAGCTCGAGTGTCTCGACGAACTGGCGGTAGCTAGGCATGCATCATGCGCCGGCCCGCTGCTCTCCCGCTTTGAGCAGGCGCTCGCGGATCTCGCCCTCCTCCTCGGGAGTCGGGTCGAAGGCGGAGACGTCCGGCAGCTCGTCCAGGTCCTTGAGGCCGAACAGACGCTGGAACAGCTCCGTGGAGCGGTACATGACCGCGCCGAACTGCGAGCGCCCGGACTCCTCGATCAGGCCGCGCTCGAGCAGCGTGCCCACGGCGGACTCGGAAGCCACGCCGCGGATGCGCGCGATCTCCGGCCGCGACACCGGCTGGAGGTACGCCACGATGGCCATGCACTCGGCCTGCGCCTGCGTGAGAGGAGGAGTGCGCGGCCGGGCGAGCAGCCTGCGCGCGGCATGCTCTGCCACCGGATCGGTGGCGAGAGTGAAGCCGCCCGCCACCTCGCGCAGCACGACCCCGCGCCAGCCCTCCGCGTAGTGCTCGCGCAGCCGCGCCAGGGCCTCGACCACCTCGCCCTCGCCGGCCTCGCAGGCGTCGGCGAGCGTTTCCACCGACAGCGGCTCCGGCGAAAGGAACAGGAGCGCCTCGACGATGCGCGGCAGGTCGTTCATCGCGCGTTCACCACGATCGGGCCGAAGGACTCCGACTGTTCCCACGTGGCTTCCCCCTTCTTGTAGAGCTCGAGCAGAGCGAACAGGGTCACGGCCTCGGTCACCCGGTCCGCCCCCTGAACCGCCTCGTCAAAAGTGAACCTGCCGCGCCGGGACAGCAGCGACCGCAGGTGTGAGAGCCGCTGCTCGACGGACACCGTCGGCATCGCGACGTGGTGCAGCGAGATCGGCTCGGGGATCCTGAGCAGGCCGCCGATCGCCTTGGCCAGCGCGACCGGCTCGTAGGACTTCTCCGCGAGGTCGACCGACACGCGCCGCAGCTCCTTGGGCAGTGGCGCCGAGCGGTAGCGGAAGCCCGACTCGGCCTCGATCCGCTCGCGCAGGAAGGCGGCGGCGCGGCGGTAGCGCGCGTACTCGAGCATGCGCGCGAGCAGCTCGTCGGCGGCCTCCGCGCGGTCGAGGTCGATCTCCTCCTCTTCCTCGCGCGGCAGGATCAGCCGCGACTTGAGCTCGAGGAGCGCCGCGATGAGGACGAGGAACTCGGTGGCCGCCTCGAGGTCCAGCTCTCCGGAGCTCTCGAGATGCGACACGTACGCCAGCACGACCTCCGCCAGGTCCACCTCGAGCAGGTCGACCTCCTCCTTGAGCACCAGGGTCAGCAGCAGGTCGAAGGGACCCTGGAAGACCTCCAGGTCGAGGTCGAGCGAGAGAACCGCCATCGGCGACAGGTTACGAGGGCGGCCCGACGCCCATTCGATCCCGCGCCAGGGCGACGATCTCGTGGGCGATCGCGTGCGCCTTCTCGGCTCCCGAGTGCAGGATCGCGTGGAGCTGGGTCTCGTCGGGGCGCAGCTCCCGATAGCGCTCGCGCACGGGCGCCAGGTAGTTCACGACCTCCTCGGCCACCGCGGCCTTGAACTGGCCGTAGCCGGATCCGTTGAACTCGTTCTCGATCGCGGCGGGCTCCACACCGCGGATCACCGACAGGATGTCGATCAGGTTCGTGATGCCGGGCTTGTCGGGAGCGCGCACGACCTCGGATCCGGAATCGGTCACCGCGCTCTTGACCTTCTTCTCGACCACCTTGGGTTCGTCGAGCACGCGGATCACGCCGGCGTCGCTCTCCGCCGTGGTCGACATCTTGTTGGTCGGCTCCTGGAGGTCCATGATGCGCGCGCCCACGGTGGGGATGCGCGCCTCGGGCAGCACGAACGTCTCGCCGAAGCGCGCGTTGAAGCGCTGGGCCACGTCGCGCGCGAGCTCCAGGTGCTGGCGCTGGTCCTCGCCCACCGGCACCTCGTCGGCGTTGTAACAGAGGATGTCGGCGGCCTGAAGGATCGGGTAGTTGAAGATGCCGGCGGAGACGAGCTCCTTCTGCTTCGCGGACTTCTCCTTGAACTGAGTCATCCGCTGGAGGTCGCCGTAGGCGGTCACCGCGTTGAGCAGCCAGGTGAGCTCGGTGTGCTCCGGCACGTCGCCCTGGCGGAACAGGATGCAGCGCTGGGGGTCGAGCCCGGCGGCGAGCAGGATCGCCGTCGTGTCGAGCACGGTCTCCCGCAGCCGCGCCGGCTCGTACTGCACCGTGATCGCATGCAGGTCGACCAGGCAGTAGATCGCCTCGCCCCGCTCCTGCCCCTCCACCCAGCCGCGAATGGCCCCGATGAAGTTGCCGAGATGCTTCGAGCCCGTCGGCTGGATACCGGAGAAGGTACGCATTGTCAGCGGTCTGTGGCCTGTGGCCTGTGGCCTGTGGCCTGTCTGACAACCGGCCGCTTAGCCGCCAACGCCTCGTCCAATCTGCGCACAGGCGTCGTATACGGCGCGTTCCTCGCGATCTCCGGATCCTCTTTCGCCTCTTCGAGGATCTCGCGGATCGCGTCGGCGAAGCCGTCGAGGCGCTCCTTGGTCTCGGTCTCGGTGGGCTCGATCATCAGCGCCTCGTCCACGAGCAACGGGAAGTAGACGGTTGGCGGGTGGACCTTGTGGTCGAGCAGGCGCTTGGCGATGTCAAGCGTCTTGATGCCGAGCTGGTCGCGCGCCCCGCGCCCCGACAGCACGAACTCGTGCATGCACAGCCGGTCGAACGCGATCGGCAGGTACTCCGCGATCCCGTCCTCGGCGAGCCGGGCGCGCAGGTAGTTGGCGTTGAGCACCGCGGTCTCGGAGACGTCCTTGAGCCCATCGCCGCCCACCGAGCAGATGTACGCGTAGGAGCGAACGAACACGCCGAAGTTGCCCTGGTAGCCGCGCAGCCTGCCGATCGACTTGGGTCGCTCGAAGTCGAGGTCGAAGAACGGCTCCGAGTGCCCGTTCGAGCCCTGGTCGCGGCGCACCACCTGGGGCCGCGGCAGGAACGGCTCGATGCGCTCCGAGACCGCGATCGGACCCGCGCCCGGGCCGCCACCGCCGTGCGGCTGCGTGAACGTCTTGTGCAGGTTGAAGTGCACGATGTCGAAGCCCATGTCACCCGGCCGCGACACGCCCATCACGGCATTGAGGTTGGCGCCGTCGTAGTAGAGCGTGGCCCCCGCGTCGTGCACGATCTGCGCGATCTCCTCGATGTTGCGGTCGAAGAGGCCGAGCGTGTTTGGGTTGGTGAGCATCAGACACGCCGTGTCGCCGTCCGCCTTCTCGCGCAGGTCGTCGAGGTCCACGCCGCCGTCCGGCGCCGTGCCCACCTTGACCACCTCGAAGCCCGCCATCGTGACCGTGGCCGGGTTGGTGCCGTGCGCCGTGTCGGGCGTGAGCACCTTGTGGCGGCTCTCGCCGCGGTCCTCGTGGTAGGCGCGCGTGAGCAACAGGCCCGCCAGCTCGCCGTGCGAGCCCGCGCTCGGCTGAAGCGACACGTGCGGCAGGCCCGCCACCTCGGAGAGCTGCTGCTGGAGCCGCCACATCAGCTCGAGCGCGCCCTGCGCCCAGCGCGGTTCCTGCAGCGGGTGCAGCCGCGAGAAGCCCGGCAGTGCCGCCACCCGCTCGTTCAGCTTGGGGTTGTGCTTCATCGTGCACGAGCCGAGCGGATAGAAGCCCGTGTCGAGGTCGAAGTTCTTCTTCGACAGCACGTTGTAGTGCCGCACGATCTCGGGCTCCGAGATCTCCGGCAGCTCGGCCGGCGACTCGCGGAGCATCCCCTCCGGGAGCAACTCCGCCACAGGAGTCTCAGGCACATCGAGCTCAGGGCAGACGAAGGCCCTGCGCCCCTCCCGCGACTTCTCGAAGATCGTGACCACGTCCTGTGGCCCGTGGCCTGTGGCCTGTGGCCTCACACCGACACCCCTTCACGCACGGACTGCACCACCGCAGCCAACCTGTCGATGTCCCGCCGCGTCCGCCGCTCGGTGATCGCGACCAGCAGGCAGTCCGCGTACTCCGGGTAGTAGTACTTGAGCCGGTGCCCGGGGTTGATGCCCTCGGCCCTCGCCCGCTCGCACACGGCGTCGAGATCGGGCAGCCGGATCGCGAACTCGCGCACCACCGGGCCCGGATTGACCAGCTCGGCGCCGAGCGCCTCGCGCGCGTAGGCGGTGCGCCGCAGCATCAGCTCGCCCAGCTCCACGATGCCGCGCTTGCCGAGCCACGACAGATAGATCACGCCGGCGAGCGCGTTCAGCGCCTGCGCGGTGCAGATGTTGCTCGTGGCCTTCTCGCGCCGGATGTGCTGCTCACGCGTCTGCAACGTCAGGACGAAGCCACGCTTGCCGTCCACGTCCACGGTCTCGCCGGCGATCCGCCCCGGCATCCGCCGGATGTAGCGCTCCTGCGCGGCGAAGAAGCCGAACGACGGCCCGCCGAAGTCGAGCCTGTTGCCGAGGGACTGGCCCTCGCCCACGGCCACGTCCACGCCGAACTCGCCGGGCGGCTTGAGGATCCCCAGCGTGAGCGGGTCCACCGAGCAGACGAGCAGCGCGCCGGTGCGCTTGGCCGCCTCCGCCAGCGGGCCGAGGTCCTCCACCGTGCCGAGGAAGTTCGGCTGCTGCAGGAATACCGCGGAGGTGTCGTCGTCCACCGCGTCCGCGAGCGCCCGCAGATCGGTGGCGCCACGATCGTCGAGCGGCACCTCCACCACCTCGGTGCCCCACCCGACCGCATAGGTCGAGAGCGTCTCGCGCGAGTTCGGGTGCACGCCGCGCGACACCACCACCCGGTGCCTGCCGTTTTCGAGCTTCGCGAGATAGCCCGCCGATGCGACGGACGACGGCCCCTCGTACATCGACGCGTTCGCGACCGGCAGCCCGGTCAGCTCCGCGATCGCCGTCTGGAACTCGAACATCGACTGCAGCCCACCCTGCGAGATCTCCGGCTGGTACGGCGTGTACGGGGTGAGGAACTCGGAGCGCTGGAGGATCGAGTCGATCAGCGCCGGCACGTAGTGGTCGTACATGCCCCCGCCCGCGAAGGTCACCTCGTCGTCCGCGTGCCGGTTGCGCGCCGCCAGCCGCCGCAGGTGGTCGTAAACGTCCTGCTCGGCCATCCCGTCGGGCAGCGCGATCGGCTCGCGCTGGCGCACGTTCTCGGGGATGTCGCGGAACAGCTCCTCCACCGAGCCGACGCCGATGGCGTCGAGCATCTCGCGGCGGTCCGCGTCGGTTGCAGACGTGTAGCGGCTCATCTAACTGCCCAGGGACTCCTTGTAGGCATTTACGTCCATCAGCGAGTCGGCCTCGGACGGATCGCTCAGGCGGACTCGCACCATCCACCCCTCACCATAGGGGTCGTCGTTGATCTTCTCGGGCGTGTCCTTCAGCGCCTCGTTCACCTCGGTCACCTCGCCGGACATCGGCGCGAACACGTCGGAAACCGCCTTCACCGACTCCACCTCAGCGTAAGCCGCCCCGGCGCTCACCTGCGAGCCCACGTCCGGCGGATCGAAGAACACGACCTCACCGAGCTGGTCCTGGGCGTACCAGGTGACGCCGAAGGTGGCGGTCTCCCCGTCGACCTTGGCCCAGTCGTGCTCCGGGTGGTACAGCAGCCCTTCGGGGTAGCTCTCGTCAGCCACGCTCACTGCTCCTTCCGGTAGAGCGGCCGCTCGCGCACCTCGGCGGGGCGCAGCTTGCCGCGGACGTCCACCTCGATCTTCGTGCCCGGCTCGCGCGCCGTCACGGGCACGTAGCCCATGCCGATGCCGATCTCCAGGCACGGCGACATCGTCCCGCTGGTGACCTCGCCCGCCGGCGATCCGTCCACGAGGATCGGATTGCCCTGGCGCGGGATGCCCTGCTCAGTGAAGGCGAACGGGACGAGCGCGTCGGCGGGCTCGTAGCC
>Ga0070681_10003716_pt1 | contig 14317 bp, 9 predicted proteins | sample KBSC83BmetaG_FD_65650 | JGI IMG/M metagenome (GOLD analysis project Ga0070681, IMG submission 65650) | Corn rhizosphere microbial communities from Kellogg Biological Station, Michigan, USA - KBS C8-3B metaG | ecosystem: Host-associated > Plants > Roots > Rhizosphere | place: USA: Michigan... | reverse complement strand
TGTTCCGCGACATTTTCCGCCAGGGCAACGGCGGCAAGAATTGGTCGTTCAGCCAATCCGGCCTGTTCCTCGACTTCCTCGCGGGAAACCAGACCTATCATTGCACTCCGTGGGGCAATCCCACCCGCACCGTGTTCGGCTGGCAGAAGCCTTGCTACCTCCTCGGCGAAGGCTATGCCAAGAGCTTCAAGGAACTGATGGAAGACACCAACTGGGACGCTTACGGCGTCGGCAACTACGAGAAGTGCGCTGACTGCATGGTCCACAGCGGATTCGAAGCCACCTCTGTCGAGGACACCTTCAAGCATCCGCTCAAGGCGCTCGGCGTCAGCCTGCGCGGGGTGAAGACCGCCGGAGAAATGGCCCCGGATATTTCGCTCGAAGGGCAACGGCCGGCTCAATACGTCTTCTCGCGCCACGTCGATCAGAAGCTCACGGAAATTCAGGAGAACAAGGCACGCGGCAAACAACCCACAGCGGCGTAGGATTTTTCCCGGTTGAATATGATATCGTGAGCCAGCGTTAGGCTGGTACCAACACCTTCAGGATCGCGGTCGGGGCACTTGCATACGCAAGCGCGGATACCGCGTGTTTGGGGCGATTGATGAACGCAACCAAGTCCCTCATATTTGCTGCCGTGCTCGGTGTGTTTGGATACGCCGGCGGGACCTCACACGCAGCCGAAGGCCCATTTGCGCACTTCACCGGCAATTGGTCCGGATCGGGTGTCATCACCGTGCAGAATGGTTCGCGCGAACGCATTCGATGCCGCGCGCACTATGTCGCCCGTGAAGCGGGCAATGGGCTTGGGCTTTTGCTGCGTTGTGCCAGCGACAGCTATAAATTCGAGTTGCAGAGCGACATCAGTTACGACCGCGGCAATATCACCGGCTCCTGGAACGAAGCCAGCCGCCAAATCTACGGTCAGCTGGCTGGTCAGGCGACAGCAAACCGAATTGACGCCAAGGCTTCGAGCGTCGGCTTTAACGCGATCCTGTCGTTGACGTCGCGTGGCAACAATCAGACCGTTTCGATGAAATCGCCCGGCAGCGAAATATCGGAAGTCACAGTCGCGCTCACGCGCAGCAGCCGGTAGCTCCTACGCGCTACCGGCCTTCGGGTGTTTGCTGCGGAAGCGCCGCACAAGCTGATTCAGGAACATCGCCGTCGGCCGCAGGATCAGAAGGTCCGCGGTCAGCGCCGCCAGCATGGCGAAGGCGCTGAGCCAGCCGAACAGGCGTAGCGACGGCAGATCCGAGAACACCATCACGGCAAGGCCGCAAGCCAGCACCACCGACGTCAAAATCAGCGCTGGACCAACCAAGATGGTCGCGCGTTCGACGCCAATGCTGGGATCCTTGTCGGGGCTATCCTCAAGCCGCAGTCGATTGAGGAAGTGGATGGTCGCGCTCAAGCCCAATCCAAACGAAACTGTTAGCGCCACGACGCTGGCGAATTGCAGCCCCTCCCCCATCGCCCACAACACTGTGCCGGCCAGAACGACCGGGAAGATTCCCGGCAGGATGCTGACCAGCATCACGGCAAATGAACGAAATGCGATACCGATGAAGGCTGCGACGAAGACGATCTCCACCGTCAGGCCGCGGTTCAATTTTCCAATCATGTCGGCGCTGTTGCGCGCGGCGATAGCCGAGAGTCCCGTGACTGAAATCCGATAACCCGGATGCGCCTGGCGCACGGCGTCGAGCGCCTTGTCGAGCTTTTCGATCACCGGCAGCAATTGGCTGGCATCGACGTCCGGGATACGGCCGGATACCACCACCGCATCCTTTTCCGCCGAGATAAAGCGGCGCACCAGGTGTTCAGGCAGGATGTCGACGTATTGCTTGAGCGTGGCGACATCGACCTTGCCCGCCTTCTCCGCCAGCCAGCGCCGCAGCGAATCGAGCGACCAGACGTTACCGACGCCCGCCTGTTGCTCGACAATCGAATGCACCGCGGCAATCGTGGCGAGCGTATCGGCGCCGTAAAGATCGGCCCCCTTGGGAAACTCGATCAGCACGTCGATCGGGTTGGCCCCGGTAAGCTTGGCGTCGAGCCGGCTCGACGCCTCGACCGCCTGCTGTTTGTCCGGCACCTGATCGGCCAGCCGGTAGCGCGGCTGAAGATTCGTGTAGATACCGGCGAGCACGACGACCACCACCAGGGCAATCGCGCTGTAAAGCCCAGGGTGGCTCACCATGCGCAACGCGATCCAGCGGCAGAAACGGCGCAGCCAGTCGACCCCGACATCCCCGCCTTTGATCTTCGCGGCGAACGCCGCCTCCTTGCGCACCAGAAGCACGCCGAGCAGCGGCACGAGCGACAGGACCGCGAATAACGCCACCACGGTCGCGAGCAAGCCGGCTTCGCCGAATGTCCGGATCAGGTCTGAACTGGAGAACTGCAGAGCGATGAAGGAAATCGCCGCCGTACCGTGGGTCAACACACAGGCCGGCCCAACGACCAGGACCGCTTCACGGAAGGCCTGGCGTTTGTCCATCCCCGCAATCAGGCGATCCCGGGCGGCAAACGTCAGCTGCATACTGTCCGAAAAGCTAATCACCATGATGAGCGGCGTCATCACGTTGAGGAACATGTTGAGGCTGAAATCGAGCCAGCCCAGCGCACCGAGCGACAAGAGGATCGCGATCAGCGGAGGCGCGGCGGCAACAATCATAAACGAAACGCGCCGGAAGAACGCGATCGCGATCAGGCAGCCGGCAACAAATCCAATGGTGTTGTAGAGCAGACGATCGCGCTCCACCGCGTTGCGGATTTCGAGTTGCATGACCGGAACGCCCGAAAGCTGAACGGTCAGACCGGTGCTGCCGAGATCGTCCTGCATCGTTTTGCGGATTTCACCGACGGCCGCGTTGAGGCCCGCCCCGCTGACGACCTTCGGATCGAGCGACAGGACCACCAGCGCCAGCGTTCCGTCGTCGGACAGCAGCTTGCCGCGAATGATCTCGTTGCTCAGCACGCGCTTGACCAGTGCGTCGTATTCGGCGCCGGTCGGCAATGTCTCCGGAAACACGGGCGCAGGCAGCTTGCCGGCCTCGGGCGGCTGCCGGGCGGAGAACAGCGAGATCAGGCCGCGCACGCCGTCCACCAATTGCAGGTCGGTGACCAGATCGCGCAATTTCTCAACCGATTCCCGCGCCAGGAGCTGCTTGCCCTCGATGACGACCAGGACATCGAATTCGGCGGATGGAAACCGCTTCGTCACCTCTTCATATTGCTTGAACTCGGGAGTCTCGGATCGAAACAACTGGCTCAGCGAATCGTCCACCTTCAGCCGCTCGATGCCGAGGCTCGCCCCGATGCAAAGCAGGACCAGGATGACCGCCGAGACAATCGGGGCCCGCAATGAGATCAGCCCGATTCGCTCCAAGCCGTAGGCCAAATCGTGCAGCTTGCGCCGCGGTGCCGGCGCTCCCTCAATCGCTCCAGTCGGCTCGGAATCTCTTGTGGACACAGCGTTTCCTTCCAGCGCATTCGGCTTTAGCGACAACAGGAGGCTTATACGATGTGACGCAGCGCACCAATCAGGGGATCGTGAACGAAGCGCGGTGTTGTACACGGATTGACGACGGAGGGAACCGGACAGTGCCCTCACGGTTGTATCATGCAGGCAACATAGGCGGGATTTTGCCGAACCCACACGGCTGCCGGCCGATAAGCCCCAGGAACGAAGCCTGAGGGCGGGTCAGCGACAAGGTCGGTAAGCCCAGGCCCGGAGGCCATCCATGCGTCGTGGAACGATGTTGGTTTTGGGTCTGCTGCTGGCGTCCGTCGCCATTCCACAACAGGCAGATGCGCGTCCGCGCGGCGCGGCAGGGCTGTTCGGATTTATCACCAGTCCGATCAGGACGCTTCTGCACGCCGGACAGGGCGGTCGACGGTCGCATCAGCGGCGCGCGAAAGCATCTCGCGGCCGCCCGGCCGAAACCGCCCAATCAAAACCTGACAGCAGTCGCGGCGCCGTTCCTGTTGTCGCAGGCGCAGCAGCCGGGGCCGCCGCCGCCAGCGCCGTTCGGGCCGACACCCCCCAGAATGCCGCAGCGACCGCTGCCACGCCGGGCACAAGTCCGGCCGCCGTTCCGGCCTCGGTCGCCACCGAATCGATCCCCCTTCCCGCACCCGCACCCTCCCCGTTGCTGCGGAACGCGGCGCTCGTTCCGCCGTCCGGCCAGTCTCCCACGAGCGGCGACGAAGCGTCGCGGCCACCTGCTTCGCGTCAATCGGTGCGGCCGGCGGCCGAATCAAAGCTCGGGCTGGTCGGCCCGTTGGTTTGGCCCAGCGCCTATGAAGACGTGATCGGTTTCACCCTTTGGCCGCAAGAATACGGAGGCAAGCTGCGGGGACATGGCATCGGCGATGTTCTCACCACCATTTTCACGCCGTCCGCCACGTTGGCGGCGAGAACCCTGCCGAATGCAACACAGGCCAAAGCTGACGGCTCCGACGTTCCGGCAACGTCCGCGGCAAGCCTTTGCGGCGAAACCGGACCAACCTCGGATTGGCCGTCAGCGGATCTCGCGCGCGCGATGCAGTTGAGCGCGGCACAGCGTATGGCCTTGGACAAATTTACAATTGCACAAAGCGATGCTGTGGCCGCGATCCGATCGACATGCAACAGGCACGCGACTCTGTCACCCGGCGAGCGGCTGCGCGCGATGCAAAACACGCTGTGGGCCGTTCACGACGCAACCACCGCCCTTCGCGGCCCTCTGGCGGCTTTCTACGATACCCTGAACGAAGGCCAGAAACGGCAACTGACCGCACCCACCGCAGCCGCGTCAGATCCCCGCGCGGCAAGTCGGGACAGCTTGGCGCGGATGTGTGGCGTGCCTGCGTCCAACGACCTGCAGATGCGGCAGATTGAACAAACCCTGCACCCCACCAAGGCGCAACGCACGAGCCTCGATGCCCTTCAGAAGAAGTCTTTTGAAATGGGGCAATTTCTCATGGCGTCGTGCCTGAAACCCGTTGCAGCGACACCGACCGAGCGTCTGGATGCCGCGGCGGACCGGCTCACGGCCGTGATCTTCGCAGCCTCGACTGTGGGATTGGCGCTCAATGATTTCTACAACCAGTTGAGCAGCGAGCAGAAATCGAAACTGAGCACGCCGGGCAGTTGATCCGGTTTGCAGCCCGCCGCTGATGCAGAAAAAGATCCGACGCGCGACGATTACATTCCAAACTTCACGGTTCGGTCGTTGCTCGTCACCAGGTTGCGATATCGCGCCAGCGCCCAAAGCGGGAAGTAACGGCGATAGCCGTGGTACCGCAGATAAAATACGCGAGGAAAACCAGTCGCAGTGTAGCGGGCCTCCTCCCACAAACCGTCCGCACCTTGCGTCTTCTGCAAATAGGCGATGCCGCGCGCCATCGCCGGGTCGTCGATATCGCCGGTCGCCATCAATCCGAGGAGAGCCCAGGCTGTCTGAGACGCCGTGCTGGGCGCGGGCTCATACCCACGATAGTCCAGTTTGTAGCTTGAACCGTCCTCGCCCCAACCGCCGTCGGCGTTCTGAATCGAAATCAGCCATGCCGCAGCCCTACGCATCTCCGGCGCGGCAGAGTCGACGCCCGCCGCATTCAGCGCACAAAGAACCGACCATGTGCCGTAGATGTAATTCATCCCCCATCGGCCATACCAGCTTCCGTCCGCAAGCTGCGTACGCTTGAGATAGTCCACCGCCGCAACCATCGTCGGCGTGTTCTTCGCGCCGAGTTGCGCCAGCATCGAGACGCAGCGCGCGGTGACATCCTCGGTCGGCGGATCGAGCAGCGCACCATGATCCGCAAACGGAATGTTGTTCAGGTAGGAATACTCATTGTCGGCATCGAAGGCGCCCCACGCGCCGTTGCTGCTCTGCAAACCGACGATCCACTCGTGAGCCCGATCGATTGCGGCCTTATGATCGATTTTGGCATCGAGACCGGCCGCGCGGTCCATCGCCATGACGACCACCGCCGTGTCATCCACATCCGGATAGTGAGGATTGGCATACTGGAACGCCCAGCCGCCCGGCCGAACATCGGGCCGACGCGCGATCCAGTCGCCCCTGACGTCCAACACTTGCTTGGGCTCCAGCCATTGCAGGCCCTTGGCCACGGATTTCTGTGCTTCGGGATCGCCGGTTTCGAGGAGAGCATGCGAGGCAAGTCCGGTATCCCAGATCGGCGAGACGCACGGCTGGCAATAGGCCTCGTCCGGATGCACGACCAGAAGCTTTTCAATCGAAAGGCGTGCGATCGCACGCTGAGGATGGTCCGGCGCGTAGCCGAGCGCGTCGTACATCATCACGCTGTTGGCCATCGCCGGGAAAATCGCGCCGAGACCGTCTTCACCATTGAGCCGTTCGCCCACCCAGGCGACGGCCGCATCGATCGCACGTTGCCGTGGCCCCTTCGGAAACACCGGCTCGGCGAGGCGGAGAATGTTGTCGACGGCACGGAAGAACCAGAACCACGTGGCCTTTTGCTGCGGCGCCTTTGGCGCCGGTCCAACCGTATGCGGCGGCTCGATGAAAAGCTCGTCGATGCGAACATTCTTGGGGTTGCGGGCGCGTGGCTTCTTCGCCATCAGCACCAGGAGCGGCACAATGACCGTTCGGCTCCAATATGAAATCTTGTCGAGATGGAACGGAAACCATTTCGGCAGCAGCATGATCTCGACCGGCATCACCGGCAACGCACGCCACGGAATGAAGCCGAACAGCGCCAACATGATCTTGGTGAAGACGTTTGCGCGGCCGGCGCCGCCGCGCGAACGCATTGCCTCGCGCGCACGCACCATATGCGGAGCATTGATGTCGTCGCCAATGATCTTGAGCGCGAAATAGGCTTTCACGCTCGCGCTCATGTCGAAGTCGCCATCTTGGAAGAGCGGCCAGCCGCCATGGCCGCCCTGGATGCGGCGCAAATACACGCCGATCTTGCGCTCCAAATCGGCCGCGACGGGCTCGGCAAGATAATGCCGCAGCAGCACGTATTCAGCCGGAATGGTTGCGTCGGCCTCCAGCTCGAACAGCCAATGGCCGTCCGGCTTCTGGCAATCAAGCAGCGCCCGCGTGGCGCTGGAGATGCTGCGATCGAGATCGGCGCGATTCATTGTCATGCCGCGCTCCCGGCGGCGGCGAAAGCGGTGACAAGATCGGCCGCGCGGTGGCCCGAGCGGGCCGCGCCTTCAAGCGTCGCGGGCAGACCCGTCGCAGTCCAATCGCCCGCAAGGAACAGATTGTTCCAATCGGTTCGCGGGCCTGGACGCTTGGCATTTTCTTGCGGCGTCGCGACAAAGGTCGCGCGACGCTCCCGCACAATCTGCCACGGCGGCAAATCGGCATCGCTCCCGACCACCTTGGCGACCTCCTGCCAGATGGTGCGGGCGAGCACGTCACGCGGTTCGTTCATGAGACGGTCGGCATTGCTGATCGTGACCGACAACCGTCCCTCAAAAGCAAAAATCCATTCCGTCGTGCCGTTGACGACGCCTTGAATCGGCGGCACCCCGGGCGGCGGCGCGATACGAAAATGCGCGTTGGCAATGGCGCGATAACCCTGCGGCGTCGATAGGCAGGGCAGAAGGGCCGACGCGGCGTGGGTCGGTACGGCGAGAATCACGGCGTCGCCTGCGGCAAGATCCACGGCATCGGCGCCGAAATCGAGCCGCGCGGCACGGCCGCCCTCAAATCCGATTGTGTGCAGTTCGTGTTCGAGTCGGACATCGACGCCAGCGTCGCGCAGATGCTTGATCGCCGGATCGATGAAGGCGTGGCTCAGGCCATCGCGGGCAACCAGCGGACGGCAAGCCGTCCCGCCTTGCATCAAGGTCTCGCGCACGATGGCAGCGGCCAAAGCCGCCGCCCCTTCGGGCGGCTCGACGTTGAGGGCCGCAACCAGCAACGGCCGGAAAAGGCGGTCGTACAACGGCCCCGAGCAATCCAGAACATCGCCCACCGCAGCGCCTTCGGAGGCCCGCAACAACCGCCAGGCCCGCAGATATTCGCTCACGCGGGTGCCTGGCACGCGGCGTTGCTTATCGAAGATCCACCACGGCAACCCGTCGTTGATGCGAAGCGTCCACCGCTCGCCGGATGCCATGTCGACGAAAGGAAAGTCGGCTTTCTCCGGACCGATCAGCGCCGACGCACTGCCGATCGCTTCGGCGAAATCGCGGACCGCATGGTTGCCCGACAAAACCAAATGGTTGCCGTTGTCGATCGTCATCCCGATCGCGCGGTCAAAATACGAACGACATCGCCCGCCGGGATGCGCCGTCGCTTCATGCAGCACGACGATTGCGCCCGACCGCGCCAGCCGGACCGCTGCGGCAAGTCCCGCAAGACCTGCGCCAACAATGTGGACGGATCGTTTCATCAGATGATCGCGTACTGTACGGCAATCCAGGACAGCCGCAGGCCACTGACATGGACCCGGGTGCGAGGCGGCGCCCACCCCCGCGCGGTCATCCCTTGCAGGATGACGCGATAGACCTCCTCCATGATCCGTGGGGCCTTGACCACGCGACGCGGGCTGCGGGCCAGGATCGCGTCGGCTTCGCGGAAATGCTGGTCCGCGCGCGCCGCCACCGCCTCGCAAACCGGTGTCAGCTTGCGGCTGGCGATGACCGTTTGCGGATCGGTGCTTTCGATGCCGGCTTTGATCAGTTCCTCGCGCGGCAAATAGAGTCGGCCGATCTCCGCATCTTCATCGATATCGCGCAGAATGTTGGTCAGTTGCAGCGCGCGGCCCAGATGGTGCGCAAGCGCGATGCCCTCCAGTTCGTTCATGCCGAAAATACGCACCGAAAGTCGTCCTACGGCGCTCGCAACGCGGTCGCAATAGAGGTCGAGGGTTGCCCAGTCCGGCGCGCGAATATCCTCCGCCGCATCCATCTCCATGCCGTCGATCACCGCCAGGAAGTCCTCCTTAAGCAGAGAAAAATCACGCACCGCCCCGGCCAATGCAGACAATTCGACGGGTGGCCGCCCCTCGTAGATCGCGTCGATATGCGAACGCCATTGCGCGAGATCACGCCGGCGCTCGGCATGCGGCGCACTCGAATCGGCAATGTCGTCGACAAGCCGGCAGAACGAATAGATTTCAAACATCGCATCGCGCTGCGCACGCGGCAGAATCCGCATGGCCGTGTAAAACGAACTGCCCGAAGCGCGGCTGGGCGCGCCGGAATCCGGGGGGTTAATGGGGGCTGCGTCGTTCATCGGCCGGCGATCTGTTGGTGGCGACTGGCGCACGAGAAAACAACCCAAACAACCCCTTCGCAGCGCCCAATGCTCCCACGGCTGCAACCCCGAATTTGCCAAGGCGGACGTTGTCGCAGAGAGGGTCCCGCTCCCGCAACAACCGCACGAAGCGCCGCGCCAAGGTCACGATCGCGGCGATCTCCAGAGAGAGCCGCCGATCCCCGATCTGCGCCGGCAACATGCGGCCCTCTTCCAGCATGTCGCTGGTGCGGCCGGCAAGGCCATGCAAGCACGCGAGCAGGGCCGGCGTCGAACGCGGCGCATCGAGCGCCTCAACGCCGGAGCCCACAGCGGCAAGCGCATCGAGCGGGATATAGACCCGACCAAGCTTGCGGTAGTCCTGAACGCAGTCCTGGAGATGATTGATGATCTGCAGCACCGCGCAGACCTTGTCGGATGCCGGCCAGGTCGCGTGACTTTCGCCGTGCACATCGAGCACAAAACGGCCGACCGGCATGGCCGAATACCGGCAATAATCGATCAGGTCTTCCCAATCGGCGTAGCGAGACTTGGTGACGTCCTGACGGAACGCCTTGAGCAGATCCTGCGCGTGCTGCGGCGAGAGGTTCCGTTCCGCCAACGCGGAGCGCAACGTGACGCCTGCCGCGTTGTGGCTGTCGTGGCCGAGGAGGCTTGCTTCAAGACTGTCGAGATGCGCCAGCTTCTCGGCCGACGGCAGCGTCGGGTGGTCGGCGATATCGTCGGCGATGCGGACAAATTCGTAGAACGCCATAATGGGACGGCGATGCGGCGGGGCCACAAGCCAAGAGGCCACGGGGAAGTTCTCGTCCCCCGAGCCTTTGCCGGATCGCAGTTGTGCGGCGTCGACTGTCATGATTCCGATGCGTTAGCCTGAATGCGTCCCTTCCAGCGACCGCCCTGCCCTCGCGCATAACGGTAAGCGGAATCCAAAGTATATAGCATGTAGGCGAACGCAACCGCAGGGAGCGCCAGCCCCCACCAGGGCGACAGCCGGTAGAATCGCAGCATCGGCTGGAACGAGACCGCCATCAGTCCCCAGGTCAACACACCCGCCAAGCGGGCCAATCCATCGCCGAACAACGCCAAATAGGGAGCCGCAAGAAACGTCAGCGCCAGCCCTAGGATTGTGCCGGCCAAGAGCAAGGGCGAATAGTTCAACTGGGCATAGGCTGACCGCGAGACCATCGCACGAACATCGTCCCAGCCCTCGTAGCGACGGATGCTGCGGACGCGGTCGGTCAGGCCCAACCAGATTGGACCGGCCTGCTTTAGTTTTTGTCCGAGCGAGCAATCGTCGATCAGCGCACCGCGAATGCTCGCCACGCCTCCGACCTGACGCAACGCGTCCGTCCGCACCAGCATGCAGCCGCCAGCGGCTGCGGCCATAGCCCGCCGCGGATCATTGACCCATGCGAACGGGAACAGCATGTCGAAGAAATACACGAAGGCCGGAACATGGCTGCGTTCGGGAAGACTTTCACAGCGCAACTTCGCCATCAGCGAGGTGAGGACATAGCCGCCGCCCTCAGCACGCGCCACCAGCGCGCGAACCGAATCCGGCTCGTGGACGATATCGGCGTCGGTCAGCAGCAAGTAATCGGGCGGCTCGGGCGCCGCGCACGCGGCCTCGACACCCTGATGCACCGCCCACAACTTTCCGGTCCAGCCCGACGCCACACCCCGGCTCTCGACCAATCGGAACGCGCGGTCGGCTCCGAGGCCGGCCACGGCGCGACCCGCTGCCGCCGCCGTACCGTCGTCGCTATCGTCATCGACCAGAATAATGGAGAACGAACCGGGATAATCCTGGTGCGCCAGCGACCCGATGCTGTCGGCGATGCAGTCAACCTCATTGCGCGCGGGAACCACGGCCGCGACTCGCGGCCATCGCGGCGGCGGAACCGGCGCGTCGCTGTCGCGCTCGCGGCAAAGCCAGAAGCCCCCGCGGCCGCTCAACAGATAAATCCAGATGGCCAGGGCCAGCGCTGCAATCACGTCATAAAGCATGTCGATTGAGGCACATTGGTTTTGGCATGTTGGTTTCTGCCGCAAGGATCCTGACGCGCCCTGTATCATAAAACCCGCCTCGACGGCTCCCGGCGACATCGATTTGGCAACAACCTTAAGGCCGAACCAATGCCGGCGTTTCAATGGCGGCCGAGCGGCCGATCTTGCCGCTTCTGCTGCCAAATGCGTCAAGCGCTTGTACCCTCGCGCTCACCCGTGCAAATTGGACGCGGGCGTGTTTCACCAGGGAAGAGTTGAGAGAATGGCCGTTCACTCGCCATCCGACGGCTGGATTGGCACGAGTCTGCTGCGTAAGGAGGATGCCCGGCATCTTCTTGGCCACGGCATGTTCATCGCCGATATCCGGGTTCCGGGCCTCCAGGAGATCGCCTTCGTGCGCAGCCAGATGGCTCACGCGCGGGTGCGGCAGATCACCGTACCGGCGGATGCGGCCGGCGGTGTTTTCACGCTGGCCGACCTCGGTCCGCTCAACATCCTTGAGGCCGGACCGGAACTGGCCGCCCATCGCCACAGTCCCTACCCCGCGCTGGCCGACGAGCGCGTGCGCTATGTCGGGCAACCGATCGCCGCCTGTTTGAAGCCAACCCGCGCGGAGGCCGAAGACTTGGCCGACCAGGTTGGTCTTGAACTTGAAGAGCTGCCGGCGATCGTCGACTGCGTCAAAGCCATGAATCCGGGCAGCCCCCGCGTATTCGATCAATGGCCGGACAACGCGTTCATCAGCAGCACGGTCAAGGAGGGCGAGCCGGACACGCTTGCCGCCGCCCCGATCCGCTTGCGCCGCCAGCTCCGCATGAACCGGCAAGCCACCGTTTCCCTCGAATGCCGCGGTTCGCTGGCCTATTGGGATTACCGCAACGACGAACTGGTGGTGTACCTCTCCACGCAAGGCGGACATGTGGCGCGGCGCGGACTTGCGCAGGCGCTGGGATTGCCCGAGCACAAGCTTCGCGTCATCGCGCCCGACGTCGGCGGCGGGTTCGGCGGCAAGAACCGCATGATGCCGGAGGACATCGCGGTCGCAGCCATCGCGATGAAGGTCGGGCACCCGGTGCGCTGGATCGAGGATCGCCGCGAACACCTGATGGCGTCGGTGCACGCACGCGATCATTTCTACGATCTCACCATCTCCGCCGAGGCGGACGGCACGCTGCTTGGCGTTGAAGGCGAGGTCTACATCGACGCAGGCGCCTATTCGTTGTGGCCGACCGGATCGTTCATGGAGGCCAGCATGGCCTCACGGAACCTGACCGGTCCCTACCGCATCCGGCATCTCAACCTGAAGACCTTTACTGTTGCCACGAACAAAGCGCCGATGGGCCCCTATCGCGGCGTGGCGCGACCGGGGGCGTGCTTTGCCATCGAACGTCTGGTGGACGAGGTGGCGCGTGAGTTGGGTCGTGAACCGTTCGACTTGCGGCGGCAAAACATCGTCACCGCAGCAGAGATGCCTTACCAGACTGCGGCCGGCATGCGCCTCGACACCGGCGACTACATCGCCGCTCTCGATCTGGCGCGCGACATGATCAACCTCCCGGCAATCCGTGAACGGCAACTTCGCGGCGAGTCCGATGGCCGGGCAATTGGCCTGGGTTTTGCTTTCTATACCGAACAAAGCGGTCACGGTCAGGTGGAATGGGTGAAACGCAAATCACGCGTCGTGCCGGGGTATGAATCCGCCAACGCGCGGATGCTGCCGGACGGCACAGTGATTATCCACGTGGGCACGCAGAATCACGGCCAGGGACACGAAACCACGCTTTCGCAGATTGCGGCACACGAATTGACGATCGACCCGTCGCGAATTTCGGTGCGCTACGGCGACACCGCAACAACGCCATTCGGCTTTGGCACGTTTGCATCGCGCACGATCGTGTTTGCGGGCGGAGCCGTGGCCCGCGCCAGCCGAACGCTGGGCGAGAAAATCCAACGCATCGGCGCACATCTGCTGCAAGCCGACGTTGCCAACACGCGGCTCGAAGCCGGCGCAGTCCACGGGCCTTCCGGCAGTGTCAGTTTTGCCGAGATCGCCCAGGCGGCCAACATTCGGCAGGAACACCTTCCGACTGGATTGGACCCACTGCTCGACGTGACCGCCACCTATGAACCAAAGGAAACCGGCGGCGTGTTCTCCTATGGCACCCACGCCGTGGTCGTTGCTGTTGAGCCCGACACCGGTTCGGTCGAAATCCTCGATTACGCCGTGTCGGAAGACTGTGGAACGATGATCAATCCGATGATTGTCGACGGCCAGGTTCAGGGCGGCATTGCGCAGGGCATCGGTACCGCGCTGTACGAAGAAATCCCCTACGACGAAATGGGACAACCACTCGCCACCACGTTCGGCGATTATATGGTGCCCTGTGCGCCGGAAATTCCCACGGTGCGCATGGGACATCTGGTGACGCCGGCACTCGCCACCGAATACGGCGTCAAGGGATTGGGCGAAGGCGGCGCCATCGCTCCGCCTGCGGCTATCGCCAACGCTGTCGCCGACGCGTTCCGCCACATCGGCGCCAGTTTCAATGAAACGCCGCTGACTCCGCGTCGGGTGTCCGAGGCCATCGATCGCGCGCGCCGCGCCAAGAGTGCCGTGGCATGAAAGCGGCGCCATTCGAATATGTGCGTGCGAAGACCGTTGCGGAAGCGAGCGTGCTGCTCGGCCGCAAGGGCGTCACTACGGCGGCCATCGCGGGCGGACAATCTCTGGTACCCATGCTTGGGCTGCGTGTCGCGCTGATTGATCTGCTCGTCGATATCAGCCGGCTCGAAGATCTGAAAGTCGTGACGCGAACTCCGGATAGCGTGTGGCTTGGCGCCCTGACGACACATGCCGCTATTGAGGATGGCCTCACCCCGGACGCGTTCGGCGGTCTGATGCGACGGATCGCCAGCCAAATCTCCTATCGTGCCGTTCGGAACCGTGGCACCATTGGCGGCAGCGTAGCGCTGGCCGATCCCGCGGCGGACTGGCCGTGCTGCCTGATCGCTCTCGACGCCAGCGTTCGGATCGTTGGGCGCAACGGGGTGCG
>Ga0070681_10003715_pt1 | contig 14317 bp, 11 predicted proteins | sample KBSC83BmetaG_FD_65650 | JGI IMG/M metagenome (GOLD analysis project Ga0070681, IMG submission 65650) | Corn rhizosphere microbial communities from Kellogg Biological Station, Michigan, USA - KBS C8-3B metaG | ecosystem: Host-associated > Plants > Roots > Rhizosphere | place: USA: Michigan... | reverse complement strand
ATCCGCGCGCACAGCGCGGAGAAATACCTCATTTATCACTCGACGCTCAAGCGGCCGTGTGGACAGCTCATCGTCGTCGACGATGGCTACGATCTGTTCCTGACGATGATGCTCTACCCGAATTTCGGGTGGGATGAGCCGGCGTATCACCTCGAAGGAGACCCTGAGGGACGCCTATTTTCGGAGCTGCTCGTTGATGTCGTCGCCGCCGAGGTGATTGAGCCGTGGGGTGGCGGCAAATGGCACATGGAGATCTTCCGCTCCTCGAGCCCCGAGCCCGAGGACTGGAACGGCGAAATGTAGCCGCGGCTGCTATATAATCCGCCCACTTCGGCTTTTTTTTGGAGGATACATATGAATCGCGCGCGTTTGGCATCCGCCGCGCTCGTTATCGGTTCCGTGATGGTCACCGGCGCGGCGATGACCGCGCAGGTCACGCAAGCGCCGGAGATGCATTCGGTGCTCGCCGGCAAGAAGTTCACGCCGCCGGTCCGCGGTGAGGCGACGGTCGAGTTTACCCAGCCGGTCACGAAGGCGCTGCAGGGCAAGAACATGGTCGAGACGAAGATCGTGGTCCGCAATATCTCGCAGGGGCCGATCGCCAGGCTTCAGGTTACTGAGACGTGGTACGACAAGGGCGGGTCTATCGTCGCGAGCAATCGCGGCGTGATCAATGGCCTGCTCCAGCCGCAGGAAATTCAGACCATCGTCATCGACACGCCGTACAACGCGAAAATGAGTTCCAACAACTGGAACTTCACGCACGCCAACGGCACGGTGAAGGTCGCGAAGGTCAAGACGCTGGAAGCCCCGAAGGACCCGGCGGCGGCACCAGCGGCAAAGAAGTAATCGAAGGCTTTAGGTGTTAGGCTTTGAACTTTAGGCTTTGGGCTTGGGCCTTACGGCCGACAAGTCCCCAAAGCCTAAAGTCTAGAGTCGCCGAAGTTCAGCGAGTCGCCGGGACGATCGTGAATTGCACCTGGCGAGTCGTGCTCAGGCTGTCACCGAGCCGCGAGCGCGCTTCAACATTCAGCACGTAACTCCCCGGAGCAATTTCACTCAACGGAACGCGGGACGTGTAGCCGTATCCGCCTTTCGCTCCCTGCAGCTCGCTGGAATCTCGCGATTCCTCGTTCTTGTACAACACCCGCCCTTCGTCGGTGAGCACCGACGTCGTGATGTCGACCTTGTGCGGCGCATTGCCCGAATTGTCATAGACCTCGGTAAATACCGCGAGCTCGTCGTTCTGTGCGAACGCGCGGGCGGCAACCGGCGGCGCCGGCAACACCTGCTTCATCACATCGTCGGGGCGAGCGGTCATCATTGCGGCGCCGCCGAGCGAAGTGATGGCGAGGCCGCTCATCGCGATTTTGTCTCTGTAGAAGTCAGGAACTTCGAGGTCGTAAATGACCGAGCCGATCGTGGCTTTCGTCGTGTCGCGGGCCGCCAGCCGCAACTGATACCGGCCCGGAGGGAGTTCCATGCGGTTCAACACTCGGAAGCCCGATTGCTCCACACGAGTTTTCGTGTCCGGCCGAAGGTTCATGGTAATGCTGTCGGTGCGCGCGCCAAAAATCTTCGCCTTGGTGTCGACAGCCATGTACGAGATGTCGACTTTCGAGTTGGTCTCGAGGCTGAGATCGCGGCCGAGAAGTTCCAGACCGACGAGGACCGACGCGTTCGGCTGCGCGCCCTTGAACGGCGCGGCAAACACGCGCATCGTGAGGCCGCTCACCTGCAGCGGGCTGTTGATCGCATCGAACAGATCCTGAGGCATCCCGCCGGTCTTCGTGTTGACGGAAGCGGGCTTCCCTCGCGGCGCGTTGTAGCCTCGGCGCGACCGCACGATGAGTCCCGGCCGGTCGACGACACGAACCTCAATCCGGTGGAACTTCCCGTCACGTTTGTCTGACGGCGGGTAGTACGCCAGCACGTAATAGGAGCTGTTGTCGCGAACGATGCGTTCGAATGCGGAGGAGAAATCGTTGCGGTTCACCGCGGCGAATCCGCCGCTCTGGTCCGATAGCTGCCGGAGGCTGTCCTGCGACACGCGCAGCTCGTTGGCCAGGCCGCCTTGTCCGATGCCGCGGCCGGCAACCGGGTCGTCGTTGTCCGCAAACTGCCCCACGCCAATCGCGTCCTCGGCGCCATCAGTCAGCCCACGAGGATCAATCGAGTAGATGCTGACGTTCGAACGCGCCGTCGCGGCGATCGCGTCCTGAATGTCGGCCGTGATCGTCGACGCCGAGCTCTGCGGCTGATCAACCCCGCGAATAATGTCGGTCAGGTCGTAATCAATCCCCTCGCTGAAGAACAGCATCGTCTTGCGGCGGCCGTGGACGCCGCCGAACCAGTCGGCGACCTGCCGTAACGACGTTAGCGTCGAACGAATCTTGAAGACGCGTTCCTGCTCGTCCGGGTCGTTGATGGGGCCGTTGATACCGGTATCGCGCTGGCGAAAGTACTCGTTGTTCCGGGTAATGACCGCGGATTCCAGCTTCTGCCCTGTGAACTTATCGACCGCGTTCAAGAGCAGGCGTTTGTTGCTGGTGAATTCCTGCGCGTCCTGCGAGCGTCCGCCCGTGAAGATCACCGCCATCAGGTCGTTCGCGCCGAGGCGCTGCTCGATGAACTGACGGGCGGCGGTGCGGACCCGCGCCGTGCGCTGCGGCGCGACGTGCAGGTCGTCGAGAATCAGGACGTAGACGCGGCCGTCGAACGGACGCTCGTTCGACTGCACATCGCGCTCGATCGGACGAGGCGAGAACAGTGGACGTTCGAACCGTTCGATTGGAATATCAACGAGCGAAAATGTCGAAATCGTTTGACGCTTGCCGTCTTCGAATACCTGGAAATCGTTCTTGGTGAGATCGCGGACGAAATTTCCCTGCTGATCGGTGACGAGCGCGTCGACTTCGACGAACTCGACCTGGGTCTTGAACGTGGGCGTCTGTTGTGACGCTTGTGAAGCCGGAACTTGCTGCGATTGAGCGGCCAGGCTGGCAGCAAGGGCGACGAAGACGAACAGCCCGAGAAGCCTCGACCATCGGCTCATAAATTTCCCGCCATGACCGGATTATAACGTCCGGGTCGGAACGTTTCGTAACGGATAAGGCGGATGTAATGAGCTTTCTGTTCGCGCCTGCAGGACCGGATGACAGTCTATACTGGACCCGTGACCGCCACCGGGACCGTTGCCCCATCGTCGCTCGACATCGCCGCCGTTCAGGCCGCGTTGAAAGAAGACGCTATCGATGCGTGGCTGCTCTACGACTTTCGCGGGTTGAACCCGATCGCCAGCGACGTCACGGCTGTGGGACGGCAAGGTGGGCATCTCGCCACGCGGCGCTGGTACTATCTGATTCCTGCCGCTGGAGAGCCACGCGCGCTGGTGCACGCCATCGAACCGCACGCGCTGGCACATCTTCCAGGGCACACGGAACGATACGCCGGGCACGAGCAGCTCGAGGCCGGACTGCGGCGCCTCGTATCAGGGTTCCAGCGGATCGCCATGGAGTATTCGCCGCGCTGCGCAATTCCGTACATCGCGCGCGTCGATGCCGGAACAGTCGAACGCATCCGCGGCTACGGCGTGGAGGTGGTGTCGTCCGGCGATCTCGTTCAGCGGTTTTCGGCCGTATGGCGGGCCAGCGAGATCGCCTCGCACATCGAAGCGTCGGAAAAACTGTATCGAGTGAAGGACCGCGCCTTCGAAGCGATCGCCGCCCGTACACGAGATCGCGTGCCGACGACGGAGTACGACATCCAGCAGCTGATGGTGAAGTGGTTTAACGAGGAGCGCCTGATCAGCGACTCCGAGCCGATGGTCTCCGCGATGGAGAACGCCGGCAACCCCCACTATCTCCCGACCGCGTCGAAGTCGCGCGCCATCAACGCCGACGAAGTGGTGCTGCTGGATCTGTGGGGAAAGCTCGATCGCCAGGGCAGCGTCTTCGCCGATATCACCTGGGTCGGGTATACCGGAACGCGCGTGCCTGACCGGTATGCGCGGGCGTTCGGCGCCGTCGCCCGGGCACGCGACACCGCCATTGCCTTTGTTCAGCAGGCCGTCAGGGAAGGCCGGCCGGTGCGCGGCTGGGAAGTCGACGCGGCGGCCTCGTCAGTCCTGAAGGAAGCGGGGTATGCCGCCGAAATCCTTCACAGAACTGGACATAGTCTCGGCGAAACGGTGCACGGCGACGGCGTCAACATGGACGATTACGAAACCCACGACGACCGCCGCCTGCTTCCGGGCACGGGCTTTACGATTGAACCCGGTGTGTATTTTTCTGACTTCGGCGTGCGTTCGGAAATCAATATGATCGTCAGCGAGCGAGATGCTCGAGTGACCGGTCCGGTTCAACCCGAAATCCTGGCTCTCGCGTAATACGGAGGAATGATGTCCACCCGCAAGACGACCTTTTTTTATGCGCTGCTCATCGCCGTCTCCTCGCTGGCCGTCGGCATGGTGATCGCGTCGCGGTTCGATCTGACGCCGATGTCCTCGGCCCAGTCGCTGACCGTGCCGGCCATGAACAGCACGCCGGTCACCGGTGCGCTCGACGCCCAGACGTTCAGAAACGTCGCCAAAGCGCAGCAGCCGATGGTCGTCAACATCCGCACCGAGTCGAAGCAGCGGGGCCAGGACCTCTCGGACTTCTTCGGCGGCGGGGGACAGTCGCCTGACGACTTTCTCCATCGCTTCTTCGGCGGCCAGGAGCCGGACAATCAGGACCAGGCGCCGCGCGGGCAGGGCCGGGGTGGACAGGGTCAGGGGCGAACGCCTCGCCAGCGGGAACAGACGACGGTCGCGGCCGGAACGGGATTCATCATCAGCGGCAAAGACGGCCTGATTCTCACCAACAACCACGTGATCGACGATGCGACGAAGATTGAGGTCTCGCTGTACGGCGAGGACGACGATCAGACGTATCCGGCGAAGCTGATCGGCAAGGACGCCTTAACCGACAGCGCGCTGATCCAGCTGACGGAAAAACCCAATCACACACTGCCGGAAGCCAAGTTCGGGGATTCGTCACAGATGGCGGCTGGCGACTGGGTGATGGCCATCGGCAACCCGTTCAGCCAGGGCTGGACCGTCACCATCGGCGTCATCAGCGCGACGCAACGTCCATTCACGACCGATGGGCGGACGAACGAGATGCTGCAGACCGATGCGGCGATCAATCCCGGCAACTCGGGCGGGCCGCTCCTTAACCTGCGCGGCGAGGTGATCGGCATCAACACGATGATCTTCACGAACGGGCGGGCCGAAGGAAATATCGGGCTCGGCTTCGCGGTCCCGATCAACACGGTCCGGGAGCTGCTGCCGCAGCTCAGCCAGGGCAAAGTGATTCGCGGCCGGATCGGCCTTTCCATGACCGCCGTGCCCCGCGACAGCTTTCAGGACTTCGGCTTGAAATCGCGCGCCGGCGCCGTCGTGTCACAGGTGACGCCCAATGGACCGGCAGAAAAAGCCGGCGTGAAGCCGGGCGATGTCGTCATCGAATTCAACGGGCGCTCCATCGCCAATACAACGGACCTCCAGAAGATGGTCTCGGCGAGCAAGCCGGGCACTTCGGTTGCCTTGAAAGTGATGCGCAACGGCAAGGAACAGACACTGCACGCCACAGTCGAAGAACTCGACCTCGATGCCGAGCGGGGCCAGCGTCAGAGCCGCAACAACGCACCGCCGGCTCCTGAGGAGCAGGGTCAAGACAGCTTCGGACTGACGCTGAGCAACGTCTCGCCGCAGACCGCGCGGCGGCTGCAGATGCCATCGGGGGAGGCCGGCGCGCTTGTGACTGAAGTGGATCCCGACGGCCCATCGGCAGGAGCGCTTCGACAGGGCGACGTGATTCTGTCGGTCAACGGTCAGAAGATCTCGAACGCTTCGGAAGCCGGCCGCGAGCTGCAGAAAGTGCCACAAGGACGAATCGCCCGGATTCTGGTCTGGCGCAGCGACAGCGAGGTTTTCGTCACCGTCCGCAAGGAATAGGCGCACGGGAGATTGCAGATTTCAGATTGCAGATTGGTGACTTAAAAGCCTGGCTTCGTGAACGCAGCCCAATCACTGTGGCTGCGTTCATGGATGCCGCTCTCTACCATCCCGAGTTCGGTTACTACGCCCGCGCCGTTCAGCGTTCTGGACGGGCGGGCGATTTTTTTACCAGCGTCGACGTCGGTCCGCTCTTCGGCGAACTGCTGGCACGTCAGATTGACGAGATGGCGGGTCTAGCCTGCGAGGTCGCTAGCGGACGCCCTGCAGGAGGTCCCGAGAAGTTCGACCTCGTCGAGGCCGGCGCCGGCAATGGCCGCCTCTCCGCCGATGTCCTTCGCGCGCTGAAACGCGATTACCCCGAAACCTACATCGCGACGCACCTTCACCTGGTCGAACGAAGCGAGGTCGCGCGTACGACCCACACGCAGACGCTGGCCGAGGTCGCCGATCGCCTGACCTCGTCTTCACCGGCACTCCCCGATTCATTTGAAGGCGTGCTGATTGCGAACGAACTCCTGGATGCGATGCCGGTCCATCAGGTGGTCATGCGAGAGAACGGGTTGCGCGAAGTGTACGTCGAGAGTCGAGGCGATGACTTCGGCCTGTGCGAGGGTCCGTTGTCGACGCCACGCCTGGCTGGATATTTCGCGGCGCTAGGCGCGACACTCGACCCCGGCTGGCGTGCCGAAGTGAGTCTGGCCGCGGTGGACTGGATGCGAGAGGCCGCGCGAAGATTGAAACGGGGGTTCGTCATTCTGATCGACTACGGTCACGAAGCCTCGGAGCTCTACTCCGTTACGCATTCGGCCGGCACGCTGACGAGTTTTTCCCATCATCGTTCGACAGGGCCTGAATCTGCGGTGACGCCGTGGTTGCGCAACCCTGGTCAGCAGGACCTCACCGCGCATGTGGATTTCACCAGCATCCGGAACGCCGCTGAAGCCGAAGGCTGCACGACGCTTGGGTTTCTCGATCAGATGTATTTCCTGCTGGCGCTCGTGAGCGCCGGTCAGCGGTTGGAACGCCCTGAAGGGCGTTCCCTACAGGCGCCTGTCGGGGAGTTGGAACGCCCTGAAGGGCGTTCCCTACTGGCGCCGGTAGGGGACGCCCTTCAGGGCGTCCCTCGAATTGAGACGCTGACAATCAAGGAACGGCTGGCGCTGAAAACGCTGGTCATGCCGGGCGGCCTCGGCAGCACGATGAAGGTGATGGTTCTCGGCAAAGGCGTGGGCGCGCCAAAGCTCACGGCGCTATCCTCCCATGGTCGCGTGACATGAATCCTCTCGCGGTGGTGGGCCTGCTCGTGATGGTTGTCTCTCAGAGCGCCACGTTCGCGAGGATCGAGCCGTTCTATTCCTGGAATACGCCCATCGCCTGGACGGGATTCATCCTCTTTGCCGACAGCATTGTGTGGCGGGCGCGAGGCCGTTCGTGGATGCGCTCGAACCCGCGTGAATTCATTTTTCTCGCGGTCGCCTCGATTCCGCTTTGGCTCGTGTTCGAGTTCTATAACCGGTACATTGAAAACTGGTACTACACGGGTCTGCCTGAGAATTTCTGGCTCCGGCAATTCGGGTACGCGTGGTCGTTTGCGACGATCTGGCCGGCGATTTTCGAGGCGGCAGACTTGATCGACGTATGGCGTGGAGCGGTCCACTCGAAGGTGAACACCAGGACGGCTGTCTCTCGCGTTCCATTGCTTCTGAGCGTCGCGGCCGGTGCCGGCATGCTTCTGTGGCCTCTGCTGTGGCCATCTCCATATCTGGCCGCCCCGGTGTGGCTCGGGTTCATTCTTCTGCTGGATCCCATCAATGCTGTGATGGGCGAGGAGTCGCTCGTCCGGGACTTTCAGCGACGAGACGACCGACGTGCTGTCAATCTCGTTCTGAGTGGCTTCGTCTGCGGCCTGCTGTGGGAATTCTGGAACTACTGGGCCGGTGCCAAATGGCACTACACGGTGCCGATCATGGAGAACCTGAAGATTTTCGAGATGCCGGTGCCTGGCTATCTCGGCTTCCCGGCGTTTGCGCTCGAATGCTTCACGATGTACGTGTTTGTCCGCGCCATCGCCATCAGGGTCGTTCCGTCACTGAGACAGCAACTGAAATACGCGGTCGGGTCCGGGTCCGGCTGACATCTGCGCCAGGACGATGGTCCGGCCTCCGCAAATCGCTGCGAGTAAACTAATGCAGATGTCTTCGTCAGCGCCCCTCGAACGCGAGATCAAACTCCGGTTTGAGTCGCCGGAAGCGGCTCGCGCGGCCGTCCTGGCCACCAGCGCGCGGCCCTTGAGACCGCGACGGCTGCAGTCGGACGTCCTGTTCGATACGGAGCAGCGAACGCTCAGTGCGCGTGGCGAGGTTCTGCGCGTGAGAATCGAGGACGGCCACCACTATGTGACCTTCAAGAGCCCCGCCGAACATCCCACTCTCAAACTGCGCGAGGAACTCGAAACCGGCGTCGAAAACGGAGAGCGCCTCGTCGCGATTTTCCTGCGACTCGGATACCGAATCTGGTTTCGCTACGAGAAATACCGCGAAGAGTTCGCGCTCGATGAAGTGATCATCGCAATCGACGAGACTCCAGTCGGAGCCTTCGTCGAGATTGAAGGGAGCGACCGCGGCATCATCGCGGCGGTCGCCGCGCTCGGGCGTGGGCCATCCGACTTCATCATCGATTCCTACCGCACCCTTTTTGTCCGCCACTGCGACGAACGCGGGATTCCAGCCGGCGACATGGTGTTTGCTGAACGGTGACGTCCATTTCCCACGCGCTTGTGCTCGCGGCCGGCCTCGGAACGCGGCTGCAGCCCCTGACCTCCGTGCGTGCAAAGCCGGCAATTCCCGTGGCCGGTGAGCCGATCGCGAGGCGGATCATCCGTTGGCTCGTCGCAAATGGCGTCACGGATGTCACAATCAACCTGCACCATTTGCCCGAGACCATAACCAAAGCGGTCGGTGATGGCAGCGACCTCGGCGCCAGGGCCCGCTACTCGTGGGAGCAGCCGACAATTCTCGGAAGCGCCGGTGGCCCGCGACAAGCGCTGGACATCCTCGGCGTGGACACGTTTTTTCTGATCAACGGCGATACGCTGACCGATCTCGATTTGCGCGGCCTTATTGACGCTCATGCGGAATCCGGCGCGCTGGTGACGATGGCGCTCGTGCCCAACCTCAAACCGTTGCAGTACAGTGGCATCAGGCTCGCCGAGGATCGCCGCATGATCGGTGTCGCGCCACGTGGCCCGGCAGCCGCCGGGTCGTTTCACTTTTTCGGCGTGCAGATCGCCAGCCGGTCGGTGTTCGCCGGCTTGCCTGCCGGTCAGCCCGCCAATTCAATCGGCGGCTGTTACGACGCGTTGCTCGCTCGCCAACCGGGCGCGATACGCGGTTTCGTGACCGACGCCCGATACTGGGATATCGGCACGGTCGACGACTACTGGCAGACATCATGGTCCTGGTCGGAGGCTCCCCGGACGATGCCTTCGACCGCGCGCATTCACGAATCTGCCAGCGTCCGTCGGTCGATCCTCTGGGACGATGTCGAAGTGAACAAGCACGCCGTGGTCGAAGAATGTGTCGTGACCGATGGCGTGCACGTGCCGGCCGGAACTGAGTACAGGCAGAAAGTACTGATACGCGGCGTCGACGGAACGACGTTCGTGGCGCCGCTCGAGATCACGTGACGCGGACGTGACCTCCGCCAAGGCTACGGTGGACCTTTTCAACATGGATGATCGCAGCACAGAGACTCACCCGGACCGCATCAACCGTTATTTGACCGAGACCGGCCTGTCGGATCGCAATCCCCGTGTGTTACCACTCACCGGGGACGCCTCCGATCGACGTTATTTTCGCGTGCTTCAGGACGATGTGCCGTCGATCGTGCTCGCGCTGCATGCTGGCCCGATCGAGTTTCAGACGCTGCCATTTGCAAACGTCGCGGATCTGCTGCAGCAAATGCGCCTGCCCGTCCCATCCATCCTCGGGCACTCGGACGCGGCTGGGATCCTGGCGCTCCAGGATCTCGGCGACGTAACCCTCCAGGCGCACCTCGGCGCCGCCAGCGCGACGGAGCACGCTGCTCTCTATCGGGAAGCGGTGTCGCTCATCGAACTGCTCCAGAGCCGCGGTCTCGAGCTCGCATCGGATCGGTTCCTTCCCTATCGGATCGCGTTCGATGTCGAGAAGCTGACGTGGGAGCTCGAGTTTTTTGTGAAGCACTTCCTGCTCGCCTACCGAGGCGCCCAGCTCTCGGAGGACGATCGGCAGCAACTCGCTGTCGAGTGGTCGGCGATTGCCGGGGAATTGGCCGCCGAGCCACGCGTCCTCTGCCATCGCGATTACCACAGCCGCAACTTGATGTGGCACGACGGCCAGTTGTACCTGATTGATTTCCAGGACGCGCGGCTCGGCCCCGACACGTACGATCTCGTATCGCTGCTGCGTGATTCGTACGTCGATCTCACGGATCGGGAGGTCGACGATCTGATTGCTTACTTTCTGGCGCTAAAGAACATGGAGCCGTCGCAGGCGTCAGAGTTCCGGCGCCGCTTCGATCTGATGGCGCTGCAGCGCAATTTGAAGGCCCTGGGTACCTTTGGCTACCAGACAACCACGCGCGGCAACCCGGTTTACATTCAGTACATCCCGCGAACGCTCCGGTACGTACGAACCAATCTGCAGAAATACGAACGGTTTTCCCGGCTTCGCGATCTGCTCGCGCCTCACATCGAAGAACTGCGTTAAGGGCCTGACGGATGCGTGCTACTTGCGCGGCGGCGGCGACGAAAACACGAAAACACGAGACCGACAATGGTGGTTTTCGTGATTTCGTGGTTTCGCGTCTACGGCGTGCGCAGCTGTTAGGATGAGTGGATCGTCTCGTGGCTACGCAGCGCTCGTTTGGAGTGTCGACGCACCTCTACCACGGCTCGCGACTCAATCGAGACCATCTTCTCGAGATCGGATCGTTCGGGTTCCGATCGGTGGAGCTGTTCGCGACGAGGACTCACTTTGATTATCACAACGAGTTCGCGATTGCGGATTTGCAGCAGTGGCTCGCCGAAGCCGGCGTGGAACTGCACAGCGTGCATGCTCCCATCGGCGAAGGCTTTTCAGCCGGGCGATGGACTATGCCGCTGTCGCTCGCGAGTGCCGACAAAGAGGCGAGAGTGCGCGCCGTGACGGAGGCCGAACGGGCGCTGCAGATCGCCCGGAGGATCCCCTTCAAGGTATTCGTCACGCATCTCGGTGTGCCGAAGCAGGCGCCCACCGCGGCGGCCGACAACAGCCGCGATGCGGCCAGGCGCAGCGTGGAGGAGCTGTCGGAGATTGCGGCGCCGCTTGGTGTGAAGATCGGCGTCGAGCTGATGCCGAACGAATTGTCGCGGGCCCGCTCTCTCGTTCATTTTGTCGAAGGAGTCGTCGATGCGGAAAACATCGGCATCTGCCTCGACATGGGTCACGCGCAACTCGAGGGCGACGTCGCCGAGGCGATCGAAACCGTCTCCGAGCACCTGGTGGCAGTCGAAGTCCACGACAACAATCGGCGAACCGACGATCATCTCGTGCCATTCGCCGGTTCGATAGACTGGGCCGGTGCGCTGACCTCGGTGCAAAAGGTCGGCTACGATGGTGCGCTGATTTTTGAAATCGCGCGGCGCGGCCCGACGAAAGAGATTCTGGCGCGCGCCCGCCAGGCACGAGAGAAAATGGAACGGTTGCTGGCAGACTAAAGGTGCCGCCAAGGCTTGTCTCGCCGAAGCCGGCTGGCGAAGGCGGACGGACACTACGACTGTATATGCGCGTTTACATCGAAGACATCGGGCGCCATGAAGGCCAAGAAGTCACGATCCACGGCTGGCTCCACAACCGCCGATCGAGCGGCAAGATTCATTTCCTGATCCTGCGCGACGGTAGCGGCTTCATTCAGGCAGTGATGTCGAAGGCGGCAGTCGGCGAAGAGATGTTCAAGGCCGCGGATCACCTCTCCCAGGAGACATCGGTCATCGTCACCGGCACGGCACGGGCGGACAAGCGCGCGCCGAGCGGCTACGAAATCGACGTCAAGGACCTCCAGATCGTCGGCGAGTCGCACGACTATCCGATCACGCCGAAGGAGCACGGCGTCGATTACCTGCTCGATCGGCGGCATCTCTGGATTCGCAGCGAACGTCAGCAGGCGATCCTGCGCATCCGTCACGAAATCATCAACGCGGTCCGCGACTTCTTCAACGATCGCGGGTTCATTCTGACCGACACGCCGATCTTCACGCCGGCGGCGTGCGAAGGGACGACGACGCTCTTCCCGGTGGAATACTTCGAAGACCAGAAGGCGTATTTGACGCAGAGCGGGCAGCTCTACGTCGAAGCAAATGCCATGGCGCTCGGACGTGTGTATTCCTTCGGTCCGACATTCCGCGCGGAAAAATCCAAGACGCGGCGCCATCTGACTGAGTTCTGGATGGTCGAGCCGGAAGTTGCATACGCCAATCTCGACGACGTGATGAATCTCGCGGAAGACCTGATTGTGTCGGTCGTCGCGCGCGTCCTCGATAGACGGCAGCGCGAACTCAAAGCGCTGGAGCGCGACGTCAGCAAGCTGGAGAGCGTCAAGAAGCCATTCCCGCGGATTTCTTACGATCACGCCGTGAAGGTCCTTCAATCGAAGGAACTGCCGATCGAGTGGGGCGGAGATTTCGGCGGACCGGACGAAACGATGCTGTCGGAGCAATACGATCGGCCGGTGATGGTGCACCGCTATCCAGCCGCCGTCAAAGCGTTCTACATGAAGCCGGATCCCGATCGTCCGGAGCTCGCGCTTGGCGTTGACGTGCTGGCGCCGGAGGGCTACGGCGAAATCATCGGCGGCGGGGAACGCCTGGCCGATCTCGATCTCTTGCTGCAGCGCATCAAGGAACACGATCTGCCGCAGGAAGCGTTCGAATGGTATCTCGACCTCAGACGGTACGGCACCGTGCCGCACGGTGGTTTCGGGATGGGCATCGAGCGCGTCGTGGCGTGGATTTGTAAACTGGAACATGTGCGCGAGACGATTCCATATCCGCGCATGCTGTACCGGATCTATCCGTAAATCGGGGTTCGACGTTCCGGCCTCAGCCTAGAGCCCAAAGCTGGAGCCGACCGCCTGAAGCCTGACTGGAGTGCTGTTGAAAGTTGGAATGATCTCGCTCGGCTGTCCCAAGAACCTCGTCGATTCAGAGGTCATGCTGGGGCTGGCCCAGAACGCTGGTCACGAGCTCACCGATGATCCTTCGTCGGCTGACATCCTCGTCGTCAATACGTGTGCGTTCATCGACTCTGCGAAACAGGAGTCGATCGACACGATCCTCGAGATGGCGCAGCACAAGAAGGGCGGCTCGTGCCAGCGACTCGTCGTCACCGGCTGCCTGGCTGAGCGGTATCGAAACGATCTCGTGAAAGAAATCCCAGAGATCGATGCGGTTCTTGGCACCGGCCAAGTGCCCGAGATCGTAAACGCGATTGCCGGCGTTTCATCAGCAGGCGTCGCGCCACTCAATTTCTTTCGAGTAACTCCCGAGCCCCGAGTCCCGAACCCTGCGCCGTCGCTCGGCGGCTTGACTCAGAGCTTCGGCGAGACAGGCTTGGACAAGTCGCGAAGCGAACTTCCGACATACATCTATGACGCTGACACGCCGCGCGTCTTTGCAACGCCTCGCCACTACGCCTACGTGAAAGTCGCCGAGGGCTGCGATTACGCCTGCTCGTTCTGCATTATTCCCACGCTTCGCGGCGCCTATCGAAGCCGGCCGTCAGTCTCGATCGTCCAAGAAGCCCGCGCGCTGGCGGCGCGTGGTGTGAAAGAACTGCTGCTGATTTCGCAGGACACGACGTTCTACGGGATCGATCGCCAGGAACGGGGCGCCCTGGGGCGTCTGCTGAGAGAACTGAACGCCATCGACGGTCTCGAATGGATTCGGATGCTCTATCTCTACCCGACCACGATCGACGACGCCACGCTCGATGCGATGGCTGAATGCGACAAAGTCTGCAAGTACATCGACCTGCCGCTGCAACATGCCTCGAACCCGGTGCTGAAACGGATGAAACGGCCGGGCACGCGCAGCAAATATGACGCGTTATTGAGCAGGATTCGAACGAAGGTTCCCGGCGTGTCGCTGCGGACGACTTTCATCGTGGGCTTCCCCGGCGAAACCGATGCGGACGTTGATGAGCTGTGCGCGTTTGTCAACGACCATACCTTCGACCACGTCGGCGTCTTCACCTACTCACACGAAGAAGGCACCACGGCTTTTCAGTTCAAAGACGACGT
>Ga0070681_10003712_pt1 | contig 14326 bp, 16 predicted proteins | sample KBSC83BmetaG_FD_65650 | JGI IMG/M metagenome (GOLD analysis project Ga0070681, IMG submission 65650) | Corn rhizosphere microbial communities from Kellogg Biological Station, Michigan, USA - KBS C8-3B metaG | ecosystem: Host-associated > Plants > Roots > Rhizosphere | place: USA: Michigan... | reverse complement strand
GCTGAAATGGGCGGCTCCGGAGTTACTTTGCCGGAGTGACCCCCAGATCGCGCCACCGCGGAGCGCGCCGGGAGCGTTCCGCGGGCCGAGTCCTCGGGACGCGCGCGCACGTTGATGATACCTTCCGCAGCTTCGTTGCAGGCTGAGGCAGGTCTTGTCATGAGTTCATCCAGTCCGATTCGCCGCGAGGTCGGGACGTTCGCCCTGATGCTGACAGGGCTCGGATCGATCATCGGTTCGGGCTGGCTGTTTGGCGCGTGGCGCGCGGCGGGCCTCGCAGGTCCGGGAGCTGTCTGGGCGTGGGTACTGGGCGCGGCGATCATCATGACGATCGCCCTCACCTACGCCGAGCTTGGCGCGATGTTCCCCGAATCGGGGGGGATGGTTCGCTACAGCCACTATTCCCACGGCTCGCTGGTCGGATTCATCGGGGCGTGGGCGAACTGGATCTCGATCGTCTCCGTGATTCCCGTGGAGGCGGAAGCCTCCGTGCAGTACATGGCCTCCTGGCCCTATCAGTGGGCACAGAATCTCTACATTCATCTGCCGAACGGCCACGGCGAGTTGACGGCTCCGGGGCTGATGATCGCCGCGGGGCTGGTCATCATTTATTTTCTTCTGAATTTCTGGAGCGTGAAGCTCTTCGCGCACTCGAACACGACGATCACGATATTCAAACTGATCGTTCCCGCGGCGACCGGTATCGCCCTGATCGCCAGCGGGTTCCACACAGCCAATTTCAGCGTAGGAACGCACGGCGATGCGCATGCTCTTGACTTCGCCGCGGTACTCACCGCAGTGGCGACTGCCGGAATCGTCTTCAGCTTCAATGGATTTCAGAGCCCGGTGAATCTCGCAGGCGAAGCCCGCAATCCGGCGCGCAGCATTCCCTTTGCCGTGCTCGGGTCGATCGTGTTGGCTGCCATCGTGTACGTGATTCTGCAGATCGCGTATCTGGGCGCCGTTCCCCCCGACATGCTGACCAAGGCGGGCTGGGTCGGCATCGACTTCCGCTCCCCCTTCGCGGAGCTCGCGCTGATCGTCAATCTTCACTGGCTCGCGATGCTGCTGTATGCGGACGCGTTCATCAGCCCCAGCGGCACCGGCATCACGTACACCGCGAGCACGGCGCGAATGATTTATGGCATGCAGCGCAATGGAACACTTCCCGAGGTGTTGGGTCGCCTGAACGCGCGTTACGGCATTCCGCGGCCCGCCATGTGGCTGAACCTCGCCGTCTCGTTCCTGTTCCTGTTCTTCTTCCGCGGCTGGGGCACGCTGGCCGCCGTCATCTCCGTCGCAACGATCATCTCGTATATGACCGGCCCGGTGAGCGCGATAACGCTGAGGCGTACCGCCTCTGCCATGCACCGACCCCTGCAGCTCAAGGGACTTCCGGTCATCGCGGCGCTCGCTTTCATCTTCGCCACGGAACTGTTGTATTGGGCCAAGTGGCCGCTGACCGGCGAGATCATCCTGCTGATGGCGGTGGCGTTGCCGGTGTATCTGTTCTACCAGGCCCGCAGCGGCTGGCCGGATTTCCGCCGGCAACTGCGCGGCGCCTGGTGGCTCATCGCGTACCTGCCCGTGATCGCCTGCGTCTCCTGGGCCGGCAGCGCCAAATTCGGCGGCCGCGACTACCTGACATGGGGTTGGGATCTGGTCGTCGTCGGCGCCCTGGGGCTGGTGTTCTTCCTGTGGGGGGCCCGCTCGGGTTGGACCACACCCGCGGTCGAGGAGGCTCAGCGCGAGCATCGCAACCACTCATGAGCATGCTACGCATTGCCGGCTGGCGCCCGGGTGAGCTGGCCGCGGTGTGGTGTGCCCGTCTTAAGGCCCCCCGACGGGGTCCCGGCCCTGGAGTAGTATCCCAGCCGCCCGGTAAGGGCGATCAGCCGCAGGCGCGCTGCCCCTTGAGGCGCCGGCGGACTGATCTGTTTCGCGCGGTGGGAGCGCTTTCGGAGTAGGCGAATGATCAAACGGACGATATCCGCATTGCTCGCGGCAACTTGTCTCCTGTCGCTCAACGCCGTCGCGCAGGACGAGCCGCCGGCGCGCGCGACGCGCCCCTCCCCCGAGCAAGTCGCCGCCCGCGAGCAGAAGAACGCGGCGGAGTGGAACAAGAATCCCGCGCCGACGGATCCGCGCGACTTCTCGGGTGTGTGGTGGACTCGGGGATATGACCGGACGTTCCGGCCCGTCACCGACACTCCGATGTCACCCAGGGAATCGGCCAAGCTTCTGCCGCTGACACCCATGGAAGCCGCGAGCCGGCAACACCATCTCGACATGGAAAAGGCCGGCACGCCGATCGCCGATGCGCCGACGCAATGCTTCCCGCATGGAGTGCCACGGCTCATTGCCTCCCCCTACCCCATCCAGATCGTCTATTCGCCCGGACTCATCACGATCCTGCACGAGGTCGCGCACAACGTCCGCTTCATCCACATGGATGGCAAGCCCGCGCCGGCCGATACGCCGCGCACGTTCCTCGGCTATTCGGTGGGACACTGGGAGGGCAACACGCTCGTGGTCGTCACCGACCACTTCAACGACCGCACTCAGATTGACGAGGAGTCACTCTCCCACGGCCTGAAGCTCACGGTCACCGAGCGCATCACCAAGTTCACCAACAAGTACGGCGGCGTCGAGCTGCGCGATCTGATCACGATCGACGACCCGGACCACTTCACCAAGCCCTGGACCGCGGAACGGCTCTTCCCGTGGCGCGGCGATGTCCGCGTCTCCGAGTACTCGTGCGAAGAGAACAATCGCAACGCGCCAGTGAACGGCACGACGGTGGCGAAATGATCCGTAAGATTTCCTTCGGCTTGGCGGCGGCGGCCGCACTGCTTCTGAGCGCCCCATGCGTCCTGGCGGCGCTCGATGCGCCCGTTTTTGAACAACCGCCTCCCGGCACACCCAACTTCACCGGAAAATGGGCCATGCCCAGGCCGGTCACGCATCTGCTCACCAGCGAAGGCAAGGAGCCCCCGCTCAATGCCGCCGGCAAGGCCGAATACGACAGGCGCCAGGCGGCGGTGAAGGCCGGGAACAAGAAGATCGATCCGATCTCCGACTGTCTGATGCACGGCACGCCACGGCTGCTGTACGCCCCCTATCCCTTCCTGATCCTGCAGACGACCCGCAGCATCAACTTCGTTCACGAAGCCAACCACACCGTGCGGATCATCTACTGGGACAAGCAGCTGCCCGAGGATCCCGACCCCGATTACCTGGGCTATTCGATCGCGCGCTTCGAAGGCTCGACGCTGGTCATCGACACGATCGGGCTGAACGACAAGACCTGGCTCGATTATTCAGGGCTGCCGCATGGCGAGAAGCTGAAAGTTCAGGAGCGCTACACCCTCTCGGGTCACAACACGATCAAGGGAACCATCCGGATCACGGATCCGGATTTCTATACGGCGCCCTGGACCACGAGCTTGACGCTCGACCGTCAGCCCGGGATGGACCTCAAGGAGAACGTCTGCACCGACACACACAGGATGTGATGGGTGCCGCAGCGCTCCAGACTTGCGAGGGCGGCCGTTCAAGGCCGCCATCGAACCTCACCGCAGCAACTGCAGCGGTTCAGGCAGCTTCCCCAGCAACTCGTCGCTGAACTGCGCGTCGATGTGGAAAAACGCCATCCGCGCGGTGTTGTCCGAGCGGTTTTCCCAAGCGTGATCCGTTCCGCGTTGCACCACTACATCGCCTTTCTTCAAGGTGACTTCACTGTCATCGAGCAGGAGAACGACCTCGCCTTCGATTACCACCACGTAGTCCAGGGTACGGGTCCGGTGCATCACGGTCCGCTTGCCGCCCTCCTTGGGCGGATAGATGTCGATGATGCGCAGCAGATGACCCGCAATGGGCATGATCGTGAAGTCCCGCTCGCTGGGCTCCCGGTCCTCTACCGAAGTGAGCTCCGGAACGACCCGCGTCGTATTCCACATTTCGTAGAAATCCGCCCCGACCTCGCGCCCGCGCATGGGGTGATGTTGCGGCGGGGTTCCGTCGGATAACACAACCGACTTGCCGTTGGAATCGTGACCGGTGACCACTCGTCGCGGCTGTGCCATGGACCCTTCCTCAGGTTCGTATTGAACGTCTGCGCGCTATACCGCCTCGGCCTCGATGATGCCTGAGGGTCCGACGGGAACAATCCGGGTCAGCCGAAAGCCGCCTCGCGAGAGCACCGACTCCCACTCCGCTCGCGTGCGCTCACGGCCGGTCGTCATCACGAGCATCTCGATATCCACATCCAGGACCATGGCATCGCGCGCGCTCGGATCAACAATGCCTTCGATCAGAAGGAGCTTCGCTTTGGCCGGCGCGCCGGCTCTCAAGTTCTTGAGAATGGCCTCGCACTGCGCGTCGGACCAGTCGTGCAGCACCGTCATCATCATGTAGAGATCGCAGGCTGGTATGGGGTCCTTGAAGAAGTCCCCGCCCACATAGCTCACTCGCGCCACGTTGCGGGCCCGGGCGCGCGCCACCACGTCCGGCAGCTCGAACAGAACGCCTTTGGCGCGCGGAGCCTTCTCGAGCACGGCGTACAGCAGATGGCCGAGCCCGCCGCCAATATCGCCTATCGTCTGAAATGCGCTGAAATCGTACGCCTGCGGGACCAGCGCGATGGCCATGGAGGACTTCCCTTCCATGGCCTCGTCGAAAATCCGACCTTCCTGCGGGTGCTCGCTAAGGTACGAAAACAGTCCGGAGGCGGTGACCCTCTCGATCGAGGCCTGACCCGTGCGCACCGCGCTGTCGAGCTCTCGGTAGGCATCCCAGTGAACCTTCATCCCCATCATCCGGGCGAGGGATCGCATGGAGCCTGGCGCGTCGCTGCGAAGTGTGCGGGACTCCGCGTTGTGGGCGAAGCGCTCCCCGTCATGTACGAAAATTCCATGATTTGCCAGCGATCGCAGCACGCGATGCAGAGCCTGCGGATGCACTCCAATGGCGCGCGCGAGTGATTCGGCCGTCTGCGGCTCGTCGCCCAATTTGTCCGCAACGCCAAGCTCGGCGACTACATGCAGACAACGTGATGCCCAATACGCAACCGCGAGGTGCATGACCTCACGGCCTGGAGGCGATTCCGGACTCATTGGACTGCTCCTGATATTCCTGTAGGTTTCGCGCTATGGTGGCGAATACGGAGGCGCGTGGCAACGCCGCAAATCAGCGTTGCATGCCGCCCCGAGAGCCGGCTTCACGTACAACTCGAGGGGGTTCCATGTCACAAGCCCGATCCGTTCCGTGTGCATGTGCAGCAGCATCGCTATTTGCGTTTGCCGCGGCAGGCTGCTCGAACCAGACAGGGACGTCGGGAGCGTCAGCGGACACGCGAGCCGCGGACGAAGCAGCCATTCGCGCCGCGACCAGCACGATGGACCAGAGTGTCGAGGCCAAAGACCTCGACAGGATTGTCTCTCTTTACCAGGACGATGCGGTGCTCTTCGCCCCGAAGGCTCCGGCGGCTGTCGGCAAAGCCGCGATTCACGATGCATGGCAGGGGCTGCTGGGCGTGCCAGGGCTGAAAATGACTCTGAATATCACCGGTATCGACGTCGCGCGTTCAGGCGATGTCGCGCTGGAGCGTGGCGCCTTTCACGTGGTCACCACGGACAAGGACGGAAAGCCCAACACCGAAACAGGACAGCTCGTGATGGCCTGGAAGAAACAGGCTGACGGCTCATGGAAGGTCGTCGCCGACACCAACGCCGACGACAAGTAACATCAGTCCCAAACGACAGCCGTCATCTTGATCGACACGAGGACGTTGGGAAGCTCCACACCGAGCTTCCCAACGGCACGTGCCGGCGGATCGGCCGGGAAGAATCGGGCGTATTCCTCGTTGAGGCCCGCGAAGTCGCCCGGCCTTGCCAGCAACACGTGGACGTCCACTACGTGTTCCAGCCTCGCCCCGGCCGCGCGCAGAATGCTTTCGCAGTTGCGGAGCGCCTGGCGTGTCTGATCCTGAATGGTCAGGCCGGCAAGCTGCTGCGTAGCGGGATCGATCCCGACGATCCCCGAGAGATAAACCGAAGAGTTGACCTTGATCGCCTGGCTGAACAGCGGCGAGCCGGGTGCCTGCGGTGTGTAGATGACCTGCCTGGTCACTTGACCGCCCCCTCGGAGGGCAACGGCAGCTTCGCCTGCGTCTTCGGAGCACCCGGGATCAACATTGGCGTATGGCGGCGATACTCGCGATAGCGCTCGCCGAAGGTGTCGATGAGATCGCGCTCCTCGAGCCGGATGCCGATCAGGATGTAAGCCGTGGTGCCCAGAGCGAAGAGCAGATGCGCGGCCGTCATGGCAGGAGCCGCCCAGACGATCAGCAGCCAGCCTGCGTAGATGGGATGACGCACGTAGCGATAGAGACCGGGAGTGTGGAATTGCGGGCCACGATCGGGCGCGCCGGTCCATCTGCGCCAGACCTGGGCGAGACCGAACAACTCGAAATGATCGATCAGGAAGGTGGCATAGAGCAGCACCAGCCAGCCCACGGCATTCAGGCCGACAGCCGCACCGAAGCCAAGGCCACTCGTGCTGCTCCAGATGACTCCGCCGATCGGCTCCCAGTACACGAACAGGGCGAGCAGCGCGACCGATGAGAGCAGAACATAGGTGCTGCGCTCGGCCCACTCCGGCACGATGCGCGACCACCACCGTTTGAACGCTGGACGGGCCATGCCGCTGTGTTGGAGTGCGAACGCAACCAGCAAACCGATATCGACGAGCAAGGCTTGCGATACCGGGCGATCCGGGAGCGCATCCAGCATCGTTGGCGTGAAGAGGCCGACGATGAAGCCGGCCGCGTAGACGGCCACCGCGAGAAATGCGGTATAGCAGGCGCCGCCGTAGACGAGCGCCAGAAGTCTCTTCAGCATGGCTTGCGCCTCCAGTTGTGTTCCCCGGTACGGTGTGTCAAAAGGCTACCGGGAACATGCCGGACAGTCCCGGGGCCGAACCGGGATTTGGCCGGGATTGTTCCACAGGATCAGTCGTGACATGGCGCACCGGATTGTCCAGTTCGATTCCTTCCGCTTCGACCGTGAGAGTGGGCAACTGTGGTCCGACACACAGGAGCTGCGCCTCACACCCAAAGCCGCCGCGCTGCTGGGCGCGTTGATCGCCAGCCCCGCCCAGCCGGTCACGAAACAGGTATTGTTCGCCACCGTGTGGAAAGGGACCGTCGTCAGCGATGATGCCCTGACCTCCTGCGTGCAGGAATTGCGGCGCGTACTGCAGGACGATTCCAGGAACCCTCGTTACATCGAGACGCGGCACCGCAGCGGGTACCGATTCATCGCTCCGCTGCGGGAGTCCCCGGGGCCCTCGCCGGGAACAGCCGGCATCTCGGCGATTGCGGTGCTTCCTTTCGCTGACATGAGCCCCGGACGCGATCAGGACTATCTGTGCGAAGGGCTCGCCGAAGAGATCATCAATGCGCTCACCCGCCTGGACGGGCTGCGGGTCGTATCCCGGACCGCGTCGTTTCAATTCCGCGCCGCGGGCATGGACATTCGTCAGATCGGCCGGCAGCTCAATGTGGGCACCCTGTTGGAAGGCAGCGTCCGCAAGAGCGGGAGTCAACTGCGTGTCACGGTGCAGCTCATCGATGTAGAGAGCGGGTATCACCGCTGGTCGGAGCGCTTCGACCGGGATCTCCAGGACGTGTTCGCTGTCGAAGACGAAATCGCCGAGGCCGTGGCGATGAACCTGCGCGGCAGCATGCTCAGTCAGCAGGAACGCCGTTCGTTGCTCAGGCCCGAGACCGGATCAGCGGCTTACGAATACTACCTTCGTGGCCGGCAACACTTACCACGGATGACCCAGCCGGATCTTCTCAAGAGCGCCGCGATGTTCGAACGCGCAATACACCTGGATGCGAACTACGCACCCGCCTACGCGGGCCTGGCCACCGTACACGCCACGCTGCACGAGTGGTTTGGAGGGGGTGCGGAGGATTTGGCCAAAGCGGAGCACGCAAGCCTCCGAGCCCTGCAGCTGGCGCCCGGCCTGGCCGAGACGCACGCCGCGCGCGGATTCGTGTTCACGCTGTCCCGGCAATATGAAAACGCTTCACGGGAGTTCGAGGAAGCCATTCGGATCAACCCCAACCTTTTCGATGCCTACTACTACTACGCACGCGCAGCCTTTGCGAACGGAGACGTGAAGCTGTCCGCGGATCTGTTTGGTCACGCCGCGCGGGTTCGCGTGGAGGACTTCCAGAGTCTGGCGCTGCAGACCCAGTCGCTGGACTATCTCGGCCGGGACGAAGAAGCGGCAGCGGCCAATCGCGAAGCCGTCCGGCGCGCCAAGCGCCTGGTGGATCTCAACCCCTGCGACATCCGCACGCTCTCGCTCGGGGCCAGTGCACTGTACCGCTCCGGCGAGCAGGAGCGCGGCCTGGAGTGGTCACAGCGCGCACTCGATCTGAATCCTGACGATATGGGCGCCGTCCTCAACGCCGTCTGCCTGCATGCCAAACTCGGCAACAAGGAACGGGCCCTTGACCTGCTGGAACGGGCCATCGCCCAGGGATGGGGACATCGCGACTGGATAGAACGGGACCGCGACTACGACACGCTGCGCCAGGACCCACGGTTCCAGCGGCTGATGGCACGGCTCAAATGACAAAGCGAGATCGTCGTATGACGGAGGAAGGGCCGGACGAGTGGCGGTGAGCCGCTTTTCGTCAAACTGTTTGGTTGTGTTCCCCGGGGAGCTTCGTTCGGGCGTAACATCGGTGTCACGAGCGCCGCCGAGCGCATCGCAAGGGAGAGCGGCTCCATGACTTCGATAACATGCCGAAACATGGCGGGACTCCCGGTCCTGTGTTTGCTCATTGCGGTCGCAGCGCCGGTGGCGGGTGCACAGTCCGCAGCCGGTCAGATCACCGTCCTGTATGACGCCTTCGGAAAATCCACGGACATGGAAAAGGATTGGGGCTACTCAGCCCTCATCGAATATGGCGGCAAGCGGATCCTGTTCGATACCGGCGATAACCCGGACATCCTGGCCAGGAACGCAAAGGCGAAAGGCGTGGATCTGTCGCATCTGGATTTTGCCGTCCTGTCTCACCGGCACGGCGATCACATGGGAGGTATGGAGTTCCTCCTGCGTGTCAACCCCAATGTGACGATCTACGCGCCAAAAGAGAACTTCGGTGTCTACGGTTCCTCTCTGCCTGGCTCCTTTTACCGCCGGGATGCCTCCCTGCCGGCCGACCAGCGGTACTACGGCGGTTCGCCGCCGGCCGTGATGACATTCGGGAGCGCATGGCCCCATGCCCACATCCAACTCATCGAAGACACCGTGCAGATCGCCCCGGGTATTCACCTCATATCGCTGGTTTCCGACAGGCCTGGAACGCTGGAGCTTCGGGAACTGTCGCTGGCGATCGAGACACCTGAGGGAACGGTGCTGGTTGTCGGGTGCTCGCACCCCGGTATCGAGAACATCGTCCGAACCGCCGCCTCCTTCGATAAGCACATCCGCCTGATCGCCGGAGGGCTGCATCTGGTGACGGCGACGGATGCGGATATCGACAAGGTTGTGGCCAGCCTGCACGACACCTGGAAGGTAGACCTGATCGCTCCGGGGCATTGCACCGGAGAACCGGCATTTGCCGCGCTCAGACGAGCTTTCGGCGAACGGTTCGTGTATGCGGGACTGGGTGAGCGGATCAGTGTGACTCGCGCCTCCCCACGGGAGAAGCCTCTGTGAATTCCACCAACACCGGCTCGCGCGCCGTCATCGACGCGGAGCATCTGCGCTTGCTCTCGATCTTCCACTTCGTGTGCGGTCGTGAGACACAAGTGTGAGGCGCCAGTCGCTTTCTGTAGTTTTAACCCCACGGGACGGGTTGGAACGATCAAGTAGACGGGTATTTCGGTTCGGGGGAATCATGAAAATGCGAAAAGGGATCGTTGCAGTCCTCCTTTGCCTCGCCGCCACGGCCAGCAGAGCCGAATTCCCCGCTCGGGCCCCGGACTCAGGCGATTCCGAGCGCCGGCAGGCATTCAAGCTGTATGACGAGCACAAAATGCCCGAGGCGGCGGCGCTGTTGGAGAAAGTCGTTTCCAGGAACCCGGACGATGTAGCCGCGCACGAGGCCCTGGGGGTAGCGGTCCTGAGCCGAGCGGACACCGAGGGCGATCCCGAAAAGGCCCGGGCCGACCGGCTGTATGCCCGGAAAGAACTGCTGCGCGCGAAAGAGCTGGGCGACAACTCGGATCTGTGTCGGATTCTGCTGGCGGGGATTGCGGAAACGGGAGAGGCCGGCTCACTCTCCGCGAAACCCGAGGCGGATGCGGCTCTGCAGGCGGGTGAAGCTGCCTACGCCAAGGGCGATTGGCAGCAGGCGCTTGCGGCGTACTCGCGCGCCTGGGACCTGGACCACAGCTGGCGAGCGGCGTTGTACATCGGGGATACGTACTTCGGGATGAAGGACATGCAACGCGCGGGCGAATGGTTCGCCAAAGCGATCGAGGCGGATCCCAACAAAGAGACTGCGTATCGGTACTGGGGAGACGCCCTGATGGAGCAGGGAAAGATGAAGGAGGCCCGCGCCAAGTACATCGAGGGAATCGTGGCCGATCCGTACCAGGCCACCTCCGGCGCGGGGTTGCGCAAGTGGCTGACGGCCAACAAGCTCGCATTGAAGAAGATCCCGATCACGCTGCCGCCAGGCCCGTCGACCGATAAGGATGGCAAAACGAGTATCACCCTCGATGCGTCGATGTTCGACAAACCGGACACCGGGGCAGCCTGGCTGGCGTACCCCACCGCCCGGGCTGCCTGGCCAACGGATCAGTTTCTGAAGCAATTCCCGCAAGAGAAGACTTACCGTCACTCTCTCGCGGAGGAAGCAACGGCACTGACGACCGTCGTCGAGGTCTATGCCGAGTTAATGGCAGGCAAGTCGGGAAAACACGATGCGTCCCTGGAGTTGCTCTCGAAGCTCAAGAAGGAAGAGATGCTGGAGCCCTTCGTCCTGCTGACTCACGCGGACGCGGGGATCGTGCAGGACTACGCTTCCTACAGGGACGCCCACCGCGACAAGCTGAATGCATTCCTGGATCAGTACCTGGTACCCCCGGCGCCTTAGGGAGGCGGATCGGTCGTGCCGCGACCTGCAGTGACATACCGCCGCTCGCCGGTGCGCGGATTGAAGAAGACCTGCACGGGGTCGCCCGTCGTCGGGTCCACAAATCGCTCATCCGTGCCCTGCCACTCGCCGTTGGGACGAGTCTGTACACGTTGGTATCGCCAGCGCTCGAACACAATTGCGACGAGCACGACGAGCCCCAAGCCGAATGCTTGCCATCCCGGCGCGGGTACCCCGACGCAAATGAGCACGACGCCCGTGCATAGGAGGATCGCTGCCAGAACGGCGATGACGGCGCGGAGCATACTCAGGCGGCCGGCTCGAGCACCACCGCCGTTCCGTAGGCGACGATTTCGCTCATTGTCTGCCCGATCTCCGACGAGTCGAATCTCATCATGACGATCGCATTGGCCTTCATCAGGCTGGCGTTGCGCACCATCCGGTCCACAGCGTGCCGTCGCGCCTCCTCGAGCAGCTGGGTGTACTCCGTGATCTCGCCCCCGACTATCGAACGCAACCCCGCCATGATGTTGCCGCCCAATCCGCGGCTTCTCACCACCACGCCGAAAACCTGACCCTTTACCTCGCGAACCCGATGACCCGGCACATTCTCGGTCGTCACGACTAGCACGGCGCCTCCTTAAGGGGTTTCAGTCTGTAGCAGGCTACAACGGAAATCTCTCGCGCACTATCTCGAACTGGCGTTTCGGGCAGCGATCTGTTTGGTCAGCAGGTGATCCAGGACGGTGGGATTGCCAGCCGAATCGAAGGCGCGCCTGAAGTTGAACGCGTCCGGGCGAGGACCCTTGGCGTGCAGCTGCTCCAGCCTCGCGGTCGATTCGCTGAAGGTTGGCACATGATCGTCGGCAACCCACCAGATGACATGAGTCGGAAACTCTCTCTTCCTGAACCACTCGTCACGCAGAGTCATCGCTTCGCGATGCACGCCCGCATAAGAGAAAGCACACACCGCTTCCAGGCTTCGCCAGAGACTCAGCGTACGTGCGACATTCGGGTGGAGCTCCTCGGGCAGGAATCGCGGGCATACGAGCTCGCCCCAACTGTGCAGGCCCGTATCGGAGTCGAGATACGAGCGGGCGATGAAGCCCTCGCTGCGTTCCGCTTGCGCCAGGGCAGCCGGGATCCGGTCGATAAAACCCTGCGAGCGCGGATGCGCCCGGGATTCGTAAAGGACGCCAAATGTCATGAATGCGACTCGCGCCACGTCGTTCTCTCTATGCATTCCTGAGGATATCGACGCAGATCAGATCATAACGAGCCGCTGAGCGCCTGGACAGCGAGGATCTGTAACCTGGTCACTTCTAATGTAGACTCCGCCATGGCGCGCGCAATTCGCCAGTCCGTCCTGACTACGCCCGCCATCCTGCAGGGAGTCCGCGATGCCGAATCTGACCCGCCTTGTGCTTCTGGCCTCCATGGGTCTTGCGACACAGGCCGCCTGGTCCGCGAGTGGGTTCGATTCGACGTCCGCGCAGCCCGCGTTGTTTCCTCAGAACGAGGCGTATTTCAGAGCGGGAATGGTGCATCTGAGTCATGCGGTTGCGCTCGAAAAGAAGCGCGATCTCGAAAGCAATCCCACCGCGCGAGAGCGTCTGAGCCAGCAAGTGAAGGACGACTACGTCCGGGCGCGCCAGTCGTTTCAATACGCCATCAGAGGTGGAGACAACAATCTCGGTTACGTCCCCGGAGCCCTCACCAACCTGGCTTACGTTGCGAACAAGCTCGGCGACCACGATGCGGCGCTCGCGGCAGCAGACCGGGCTCTGGCGCTCGCTCCACGGATGGCAATTGCTCGCGAAAACCGGGGCGAAGCGCTGCTCGGACTGAACAGGATTGCCGATGCGCAACAGCAGTATCTTGACCTGTATTCAGGTCAGCCGGCGATGGCCGCGCTGCTGCTATCCGCAATGAAGCAGTGGGTTGCGGACCGGCGCGCCTCGGGCACCGCAGATCAGGCGACGGTCGACGAGTTCGATCAGTGGATTCGCGATCGCGAACGGATCACGACACAGAACACCTCCCACTGAAGGCGTCGCCGCCTTGATTTGTGATCCTCAAGAGCCGGTTCGGACCTTCACCTACCGGCTTCCAACTTGTTCCATCAGCACTGGCTTGATGATTGCCGTCCACAGCGCATATCCAGACGCGTTCATGTGCATCGGATCCCAGTCATAGAGCTCGCGCCGAAGCGCCCCCTGAGAATCAAGCATCGCGCCGCTTACGTCGATGAACTGGACGCGCTTCTGCGTACGGCTATAGGCCGCGATCATGCGGTTGGTCTGGTCCATGAGGCGCCAATCCCCCCAGGGCGCGGGCTTCATGGAGACGTAAAAGATCCGGGTATCCGGCAGCTCGCCGTGAATCAGGGCGACGAACTGGATGAATTCGTTCAGCACTGTCTGCGGAGACTTCCAGGGCGGATCCGAAAGATCGTTGTCTCCGGCATAGACCACGACCGCGCGCGGACGATACGGCGTAACGATCCGGCGCGCATAGTAGTTCACATGCGCCAGCTCGCAACCACCGCAGCCGCGATTGATGACCTCGAGCGGCTTCATGTCATCGTTCAACGTCTTCCATTTGCGGATGCTCGAGCCTCCGGCAAAAACTATGACGCCTCGTGCCGGCGGATTCGCCTGATCTGCCTTCTCATACGCGGCAATCTCGGACTGCCAGAATTGGGGCCGGCCCGCCGCCCAGAAGATCGCGGTCACGACGCAGATCGGTACGGCAAGACTCAACAGGAATCGTGCAAAAAGGGGCCGGCGCATCACCAGGAAAATGACGGCGGCAACGATGATCAGCGCAGTCAGGAACAGCCACCCCCTCATGAATTGGGGATGGCCAACCATCCAGTACGTGACCACTCCGACGCCGATCCCTGCGAGCAGGCGAACCAGAAATTCCACCAGCCGCGCCCGGAAACGCGCCGTTGCGGGCCGCGGCGAGGACTCCTCTCTCATGGTCGGATCTCAGGGTCGGACCGCTGTTGCCAGAATACGGCATCCATCGCGATCCACTCTTTGGCCGGGAAACTCCACGACGGCCGTACGGCCAGGACTTTCGTGTCTGGTCCGGACGACTTTCTCACTGCGCATCCAGGGCTAGTTTAACCCTGATCCGCGATCTCACGCAGCCCGGGGGAGAGGGGCCTGTCCGTCGAAACCGCGAGCGTCCTCC
>Ga0070681_10003711_pt1 | contig 14329 bp, 9 predicted proteins | sample KBSC83BmetaG_FD_65650 | JGI IMG/M metagenome (GOLD analysis project Ga0070681, IMG submission 65650) | Corn rhizosphere microbial communities from Kellogg Biological Station, Michigan, USA - KBS C8-3B metaG | ecosystem: Host-associated > Plants > Roots > Rhizosphere | place: USA: Michigan... | reverse complement strand
ACTGTATCGTGCCGCTTCTCTGCCCGGCGATCAACGTCGTCGATCTTCCGATCAACCCCATCGACTTGCTTTTCCAGTGCGTCCAGTCGCGCCGCGATTGCTCGCAACTCGGGGGCGAGGAAGTCTTGCAATACTTTCCGGCTATCTTCGATCACGCTCATCGCAAGCTCTCCCCTACAACATGATAGACACCATCATAACCCGGATTATCAATCTTATTCATAGCGCAAAGCCTCCGCCGGCAATACCTTCGCCGCCGATCTCGAAGGATACAGGGTAGCAACCAGACTCACCCCCAGCGAAACCGCCGCCACGATCACAGCGTCTCGAATCCGCGGGGCGAACGGCAGGTAGTCGATCGAGTAGACCGATGCATCGAGAGGGAAGTGGTAGTGCCCTCCCAGCCAGCTCAGTCCGTAGCCCAGCACCAGTCCAATCGCTGTGCCGATCACCGAGATCAGCAACCCCTGCAGCAGAAAGATTCGCCGCACCTGTTCGGCCCGCACGCCGAAGCTCATCAGCACGGCGATGTCCCGCGTCTTCTCCATCACCATCATGGTCAGCGCGATCAGAATATTGAGAGCGGCCACGCAGACGATCAGCGCCAGTACGATGAATGTGACAATCTGTTCCAGCTTCAGCGCACGGAAGAGTTCGCGGTTCTGCTCCATCCAGTTGCTCGCCTCGAAGCCCGGCCCGGCCGCTTTTTCAATCTCCCTGCCGATTCTGTCCGCGTGATAGAGATCGTCTACCTTGAAGCTGATCACCGAGATCAGGTCCGGCTCGCTGAACAGTCTCTGCGCGTCCGCGAGCCGCACGAACGTGTAGCTCGAGTCATACTGATAGAACCCTGACTTGAAGACTCCCGCCACCCGGAATCGCTGATAGCGCGGCACTAGCCCCAGCGGAGTTAACTCCCCCTGCGGACTCGTGACCAGAACCTCGTCGCCGGTGCCTGCTCCAATCGTCTCTGCCAGATCCTTGCCGATCACAATCGGGGGCACCGTCTGGACCGGAGCCAGATCGGGCGCCCCATATTCCGGCTCCGGAGCATGAGGCGCCGCAGCGGCAACCGGCTCCAGCTCTTTAGCCGATCCCTCTACCATGGACTGCAACAGGTCACTCACAGTTTTTTCATCTTTTGGCAGAATGCCCTTAACCAGAGCGCCTCCGCTGCGCGCTCCATGTGAGATCAAAACCTGTCCATAGAGCCCCGGCGCCGCTGCCGTCACGTGCGGTAGCTTGCGCAGTTTCTCGAGCAGCGGCCTCCAGTCGCGGATGCCGTCCGCCTTCACCCGCATCAGCTCGACGTGCGCGGTCGAGCCCACCAGCCGCGCCTGCAGGTCCTTCTGCATCCCATTGGTAATGGCCAGCGCGATAATCAACGACGCTACACCGGCTGCCACGCCAACGACGGAGATGATGGTGATGACCCCCACCACTGCCTGCCGACGCTTGGCCCGCAGATACCGCGCCGCAATGAACAATTCAAATCGCATCGAACCCTTGAAGGAACTCTTGAACCCTCAGCTTACTATCCGGCGAGTGTTGTCTCTCGAATCAAGTCACAGGGCGCTCTCAAAAAAGAAAGGCGAAGGCCAAAGCCTCCGCCTTTGCATCCTTTGCAAAATCATGCCGCTCTAGTTCGCCAGGACCGCGCGATAGCGCACCTGGTTCTTCTTTACCCTGGCCACCGCATCGTTCGCCTTGCTCATGGCGAAGCGCTCGGTGATGGCCTTGACGCCGTGCCGCGCCGCGATATCGAGCATCTCGTGCAGGTCGCGCGGGCTGCCGGAGGGACTGCCGGAGACGGCTCTCTGCCCGCCAATCAACGAGAACGCCTGAATCTGCAACGGCGAGGGTGCAATTCCTACGACGCAAAGAACGCCCTTGGGCCTGAGCGCATTGATATATCCCTGCCAGTCCTGGTCGGCGCTGACGGTCGAGAGCAGAAAATCGAACGATCCCGCAACCTTCTTCAGTGCGCCTGTGTCCCTTGTATTAAGGAAGTGATGCGCTCCCAGTTCGCGCGCCTCCGCCTCCTTGTCCTTCGAGGTGGAAAACGCCGTCACCTCCGCGCCAAACGCCTTGGCAAACTGAATACCTAAATGCCCAAGCCCGCCAATCCCGATCACGCCCACGCGCGACGAGGGCCGTACCCCATGATTACGCAGCGGGCTGTAGACCGTGATCCCCGCGCACAGCAGGGGAGCCACATTCTCGCTATCGAGCACCGTCGGAACCGGGATCGCAAAGCGCGAGTCCACGCGAATCCGATCCGCGTATCCGCCATTCCGCCCCACGCAGGTCGGATGCGCCTTTGCGCAAAGATGCTCGTCGCCCTGCCGGCACCACTCGCAGATGCCGCAACTGTCCGACTGCCAGCCCACGCCCACCCGCTCGCCGGTTGTGCGATCAAGCACATGGCTGCCCACGGCCACCACCGTCCCGACAATCTCGTGCCCGGGGATGAACGGATATTTGCTGAATCCGAAGTCGTTGTCGATCAGGTGAATATCGCTGTGGCATACGCCGCAGTGCGAGATCTTGATCTCGACCTCATTCGCCTGCAGCTCACCCGGATCGTACTTGTAAGGCAGCAAATGCGCACCGGCCGCGTGCGCCGCCAGACCATGTATTTCACTCATTTGAAATCTTTTCCTTTACGCGCCCGGCGTATTCGCCGGACCTGCTGTTTGATGCTACAACATCGACACGCGCAAAATGATCGTGCAAAATTTCCTCGGCGGCCGTATTGGCTGCAACAGATTGCAACATAAACTCTTTTTAGCGTTCTGCATCGTCCAACAGTCCGGAGTAAAGTTTTCCTCATGATGACCAACGCCGCGAACCGACTTCATTCCCTGGCCACTATCTTCATGCTCGCGGTTCTCATGCTTGCCCTTCCCTCCGCCCGCGCCCAGGGATCCCCTGCTCCATCGCAAACCGCACCCCAGCAGCCCAAAGCCGATCAGGCTCCCGAGGACGGTGGTCCCCAGTCCGACTCCGGTCCCATCGTCATCAGGAAGAAGCCAGAAGCGGAAGAGCCGCCACCGCCGCCCGCACCTGCCGAGCCTACCGTCAAGAATCCCAACAACGAGACATTCTCTCTGCGCGTCGACGTTCCCATCGTCAACCTCGATGTCAACGTGATCCTCGACAAGACGCATCAGTTCGTCCCCGGCCTCAAGTCCGGAAACTTTCTCGTGCTCGAGGACGGCGTCCCCCAGACCATCACCAGCGTCCGCACTACACAGACGCCAATCACCGCCGTGATGCTGCTGGAGTTCGCCGCCAACAGCTACTACCTCATCAACGACATGCGGAACGCCTCCTACAGCTTCTTCCGCACTCTGCGGCCGGACGACTATGTTGCCGTCGTCACCTACGACCTCCACACCCACATCCTGACCGACTTCACCAACAATAAGGATATCGTCGCCCAGGCGCTCCAGTCGCTCGTCATTCCGGGCTTCTCCGACACCAACCTCTTCGATGCGCTCTACGAGACGCTCGACCGGCTCAGCCGCATCGAAGGTCGCAAGTACATCATCCTGATCGGCAGCGGTCGCGACACTTTCTCCAAGCTCACCCTCGACAAAATCCTTGCCAAGGTCAAAGCCACACCCAACGTCACCATCTTCACCATCGGCACCGGCGCGTTGCTCAACGAGATGTACAGTGGCCGCGGCGGCATGAGCGGCGGCATGGCCGATCTAAACTATCTCCAGGCGCAGAATCAGTTGAAGACCTTCGCCAGCATGACCGGAGGACTCAGCTTCAGCCCCCTCTTCCAGGGCGCGCTGCCCGACATTTTTTCCCAGATCAACAACTCCATCCGCAACCAGTACGTGCTCACCTACCGTCCCACCAACACCAAGGACGACGGCTCCTACCGCAAGATCAAGGTGCTGCTGGTCGACAACGAAGGCCATCCGCTGCGTATGCAGGACGAAAAGGGCAAGGCGTTGAAGTACTCCATCATCGCCCGCGACGGCTACAACGCCAAACTCCCTGTCGAATAGATCCGCCTTTTCGAAGCGAGACCGGGCCACGCCCTCTCGACCGGAGGCGGTGCCTTTGCCGCCGTAGTGGAGAGACCCCTGTATTGATCCCTTCTTTGATTGGACCATTGATGAAATGAGCCACGGAACCCGAAGAGATTTTGAACTTCAACGAGGCCGGGGCACGGTCAGATCCAAATCTGTCGCGATCATCTGCTTGGTCACCAGGATTACCTGTCCTACATGCTCATGCGCATGAGCCACCACCAGATAGATCGCCTCCAGCACGCTCACCTCGGGACGCCCCGGTTGCGGGCTGGTGCGCTCGGTCAGCCGCTCGGCGGGCAGGGAAGCGATCACACCTTGCGCCTCCGCGATGGTTGAGGCAAACATCGCGGCCAGCGCCGCTCCGCTCTGGCCGCCATCTGCCGCAAACTCCTCCGCGCGTACACGAACATCCTCGGCATTGCCCACGCCATGCATCACCCATTGCCGGATATTCCCGCAGAGATGCAGCACCAGGTTGCCTACGGCGTTCTCGTGGGCGCCGCCGCGAGACCATATCTGTTCATCGGTCAACTTACCCAGACAGGTCCTCATGCTTGCCGCCGCCATATCCAGCCTGCGGCACGAAAAGTCCAGAAACAGCCGTGCGATTTCATTGTCCATCTCCGCATTCTAGCCGACAGCCGTTGACCAGAATCCGCCTGCCCCGTACACTCTAGAAGGCAGCCGACGAGAAGCACAGCGTGGCGCCCGCATCGCCCGTTGCCCCCTCGTTCAATGGTAGGACAGTCGGCTCTGAACCGATCAATCGGGGTTCGAATCCCTGGGGGGCAACCAACACCGTACTTCCTCGCACTTCCCTAAACCTTCTCGCCCACAAAAATCTCTTCAGAATCAGCTATTTAGTGAATTGTTTGTCCGAAGGCGTGCGAGGACGTGCGCCTAGAGCCAGTCTTTTCTGTGGGTACCGTTGCGGGTATAGTGGGTACATTCTGTGGGTACGGAACAAATGTACCCTTTGGAGGCTAATCAATGGCACTCACGATCAAAGAGATCGACGGCGCAAAACCAGATGGTAAACCCTACAAACTAGCCGATGGCGGCGGGCTGTGTCTGCTCATCGCACCATCCGGCGCAAAACTCTGGCGCTGGCGCTATCGCTTCGATGGCAAGGAAAAGATGATGGCATTGGGGGAATACCCGCTCGTCACTCTCAAGGAAGCAAGGGAACGTCACATGGCTGCGCGCAAAACGCTGGCCGCTGGGACTGATCCGATGGCCGAACGCAAGGCAGAGGGTGAGGCCAAACAGCGGGAAGCCGAAGCACGACAGCGGGAAGCTGAAACTAGCTTTGAGAATGTGGCCCGCAGATGGTGGGATTGGTGGTCTATTGGCAAGTCTCCGCGTCATGCGGATACCGTCAGGCGGCGTCTGGAAGCGGACGTTTTCCCGGCGTTTGGTCACAAGTTCATTGACGCGGTTACGGCTGCCGACGTTCGGGAACTCATGCTTACAATCGAGAGACGCGATGCGAGAGATGTTGCCAAGCGTGCTCATGAGACCACATCACAAATTTTTCGGTATGCGATTGCTCGTGATGTCGCCAGTCGAAACCCTGCTGCCGATTTCAAGCCCAGGGACATACTAGCCGAAGCCAGGACGGAGAACCGTGCACGCGTGGATGCCAGAGAGTTGCCAGAATTGCTGGCGAAGATGGACGATTACAACGGGGACGCAATCACGCGCTTTGCCATGAAACTGATGGCATATACGTTTGTACGCACCAGCGAGGAAATCGAAGCGCCGTGGTCAGAGTTTGATCTTGACGATGCACGTTGGACCATCCCACCGGAGCGCATGAAGATGAACACGCCGCATATCGTTCCCTTGTCACGTCAAGCTGTGGAAGTATTGCGGGCGCTCAAACTGCTCACCGGCAATCGCAGACTCGTGTTCCCTGGAGCTAATGACAAGAACAGGTCCATGAGCAACAACACTATCCTGTTCGCACTCTACCGGCTTGGCTACCGTGACCGCATGACCGGACATGGATTCCGTGGGCTGGCATCGACCATCCTTAATGAGAACGGATTCGACGAGGCGCATATTGAATTACAACTCGCCCACATGAAGCGCAACAAAGTGGCTGCGGCCTACAATCACGCGAAATATCTTAAGCAGCGCACAGCTATGATGCAATGGTGGGCTGACTATCTGGATGCCCAGCTTGCTAAGGGCAGGAAAGCGTTGGCCGCTTAGGCCCATTTCTTCGAGGAAGCCCAAGACTCCCCAAGAACGCGTTTTGGCATCCGCCTAACGTCCAGATTCGGAATTGCGGCTCTTGAAGTCGAGATACGCTCAGCAGCCCATTGTCTGACCTCACAGCTGACCCACGCTACTGTGCGTGGTCCAAGTTGGACAGGCGCAGGAAAACTTTTAGCCCGGATCAGTTCGTAAAGGCTCGACTTCGATAGACCTGTGAGCGCCTTCACTTTTGGCAGGCGCAGGAAAATCACCTCATCAGGGCTGCTTGAGGCGTTCTTGCCGCTTCCCGATGTGAGTTGGCTGGGCTCGACAACCTCTTGTCGCAAACGACTCATCCGATGCTCCTCGCGTCAGTTGCAAATCGCCCTCACGCTGCGCTGATGGTCGGAACCGAGTATTCGAGGAAACTAATCCGACCCATGCCGTAGATTCCCTCGAATAACTTCGGTTGTCCAATTCATCTTGTAGATAGCGCCATCGCTCTCAGAGATGACCGATGGCGTGAAGTCGACGATCAGTCGTCGTAACGACCTGGTGGAATGCCCTGATCCGCGGAAGTTTAGTAGCGCCGCCGATGGCGGTTCACCAGACCAAAATTTCGGCATCGGGCGAGGCCATCGCCGCAACTGCTGAGCCTAATAAAACCGTCGACAAATCCGCCGTACCACGCACCCACCTTCGTTTTCACGCATTACAAGCGTGAACCTCTGGTGATGGAAGGGGGAACCACCTTCCACTTTGTGACGGACGGATTCGAGGAGGCGCTGGCCCTTGCGAAGAAGGCTGCCGGCAGCAAAGACGTCAAGATCGGAGGTGGCGTGGCCACAGTGCCGCAGTATCTAAGAGCTGGCCTAATCGACTCTCTCCACATCGCGTCGGTGCCCATTCTTCTCGGTCAAGGAGAACTGCTGTTCGATGGTCTGGACCTTCATGCGTTGGGGTTTTCCATAACCGAACGCAAGACTTCGGAAATACGCGACCGATCTTGTGCTCGAGAAAGCGTAGAGGCCGGACTTTGGGCAAGGGCTTCATCGCGTGGGAGCAAGGCGCGATGAGGATGCGCGCCACAAACATTAGTGGCCGAGAGTCGGTGAGGCTTTCGCTTTCCTTAAGCCGGCAAGTTGACGAGCAACAGCCAAACCGGACACTCGACGCCCATGAGTTGTTCACCGACACGATGCCCGCCTCAGTTAGTGATAAATCGCCAACTCACTCAGCGAGGCGCTGCGCGGACTGAGCGATCTAGCTGCGAGCTTATGGGCTAGCGTTGGCAATACAGAAGTTCTGTGCCGCGCGTCTTTCCAGGTACAAGCGTCCTCGAAAGCGGCACCGGAGATCGAAAAGAAGTCTCCGTCTATCTCGATTTGCGGAAATCCCGCCCTGGACCGTATTTCCTTTCAACGACCCATGACCAGGATCAGGCGTCCTACTACCCTCTCCAGATCAGGCAGTCAATCGATGGAAGTGGTCTAATTCCGGTCGGCCGACCATCCGGTCCAAATCTAACTTTGCTTACCAGAGCCTGGGCCGTCGGATTCTAAAAAGCGCCCGTAATTGAGACATGGGCTCAAATTTCAAGGGTAGCGTACACTTGGAGGACTCGCTACGCGAACAGAAAGATCACGCCAGACTGTTCCGACGCACGATGTTCCCGGAGGGATCCCGGTGTCGAATGCCCTCTTCCCAAGTACGAAGCCCGTCGCCTAAAGGCGCATCACCTGAGATTCCAGTCGTGGCAATCGGAGCATCGGCAGGCGGCCTTGAAGCTCTTACGGCGATTCTCCGTGCTCTTCCCACTGATATCGCCATGGCATTCATGCTGATTCAGCACCTTGACCCTAAACGCCATAGCATTTTGCCAGAACTGCTCTCGAAGGCGACCAGAATTCCCGTGCTGGAAGCCATCGATGCGATGAAGATCGAGTCGAATCGTGTCTATGTGATGCCGAGCAATGTGGATATCTCCATCCTGGATGGCCACTTTGGGCTGACACAGCGAATTGCAGATCACAAGCAGCATTTGCCCATCGACATCTTCATGCGCTCTCTGGCGGAAGTTCGCAAAAGCCAAGCCATCGGCGTCATTCTCTCAGGCACCGCCTCGGACGGCACGGCGGGGGTTGAAGCGATTCGTGCCGAAGGCGGGGTGACCTTCGCGCAGGATCCTGAGACAGCAAAGTTCGATGGCATGCCTCGGAGCGCGATTGAATCCGGCTGCATCGATCATGTTCTATCTCCCGAGAAGATTGCGGCTGAATTGGTCTGGATGAGCACTCATCCTAACCAACGGCGAAAACGGGCAGACTCCAGCGAGGAGCCGAAGAATGATGATCGCGTCTTCGATTCGATTTTAGAGCTGGTGAGCACCTCGCAAGGCGCTGATTTCACCAAATACAAACCCAACACCATTCGTCGGCGTACGCAGCAGCGTATGGCCGCTCTCAGGATCGTTTCGCTTGCTGCCTATCTCACCTATCTCGGAGAGCATCCGGAAGAGGTGGCAACGCTCTCGAATCACGTCCTGATTCCGGTAACGGAGTTTTTTCGCAATCCGGAGGTCTTTGAGGATCTTGCAAATACCGTTTACCCGGCGATTATGCGAGCAAAGGCAGAAGGAACGCTCCGTATATGGGTGGTCGCCTGCTCCAGCGGAGAAGAGGTGTATTCGCTGGCGATGACCTTGCTGGAATTTCTGGGTGCAAGAGCAGATGGTATCCGCATTCAGATCTTTGGCACGGACATTAGTGAGAAGGTGATTGCGAAAGCCCGCTCCGGCACCTACCCCGACAGTGCCATGAAGAATGTCTCATCGGATCGCATCGCAAGGTTTTTTACGAAAGTGGCGAGCGGATACAGGGTTAACAAAGCGATCCGCGATCTATGTGTCTTTGCGCGTCAGGATGTCACCAAGGACCCGCCATTTTCAAGCCTGGATCTTATCTCCTGCCGGAATTTCCTGATCTATGTTCAACCGGAGTTGCAGGAAAGAATCATCTCGACCTTGCACTACGCCTTGAATTCATCCGGCTTTCTGCTGCTGGGCAACGCCGAGAGCGCAGCCTCTTATCCGCAGATGTTCACGCCGCTCAATAAGAAGAGCAAGATCTATTCCAAAAAGGTTGGCAATCACCGCCAACAGCGCATGTTCAAGACAAGCAGGACTCCAATTCAAGCGACTGCATTGCCCGTAACGAAAGTTCAACCCATCAGCCGCGCCAGCCAGAACGAAGCGGAGTTGCAGCAACTCGCAGATCGAATCGTACTGAAGGAGTGCGCCCCACCAGGTGTGATCGTCAACGACACCCTCGAAATCCTTCAGTTTCGCGGGCGAACCAGTCCCTATCTGGAGCCCGCATCCGGACGTGCGAATCTCAACATACTGAATATGGTCCGCGAAGAGTTGGCCATCGCCCTGCGTACCGCCATTGCCTTGGCCAGGAAAAAGGCGGTTCCAGTCAAGAAAAATGTCGCTTTTGAACACAACAATAAAAAGCGCGCAGTGCATTTGTCCGTGATTCCCATGGACGAACTGGCTTCCGGGATGGGGCGGTGTTATCTCATCCTCTTTGAGGACGCAGCCCTTCCGATCGAGCCGCATGACAAAACGGGTTTGCACCTGCCTTTGAAGGCAAGCGCTCTTGCCCGGAGAGCACTTCTTGAGCAGAAGCATGAATTGCAAGCCGCACGCACTCTGCTCAAGGAACACCTGGGAGCACAGGAAGCACTCCGCGAAGATTATCAGTCTGCAAACGAAGAAATGCTCTCCGCGAACGAAGAGCTCCAAAGCACCAACGAAGAGCTGGAAACCTCGAAAGAGGAACTGCAAGCTACCAATGAAGAACTGAACACGGTCAACGATGAGTTGAACAGCAACAATTCCACCCTTCACCTGCTTGGCAATGACCTGAAGAATCTGCTCGAAAGCACCGTAATCCCTATCGTGATGGTGGATAAAGGCCTGTGTATACGCCGCATGACCCCTACTGCTGAGGCCGTCTTTAAGGTGCTTCCATCTGATATTGGACGCCCCATCACCGATATCAGGCCAGACCTCAACCTCGATCTGAAGCCTTTGCTAACAACCGTTCTTAGGGATGCAGTGAACCTTGAGCGAGAGGTGCAGGATCAGCGCGGACATTGGTATCGGCTGCAGGTGAAACCCTACAAGACGCTCGATGACCGCATCGATGGTGCGGTCTTGATCCTCATGGATATCGATGTCATCAAGAAGCGCAATCAGGAACTGGTGCTTGCGGGCGAGTTTACCAGGTCCATTATCGATACCATGCCGGAGCCGGTGCTGGTATTGAGCGCCGACTTGCGTATCCTGATGGCAAATCATGCGTTTTACCAGGCCTTTGAAGTGGAGCCAGAGGCAACTCTGAATCAACTTGTCTATAACCTGGGAGATGGACAGTGGAATAAGCCTGATTTGCGAACTCTGCTGGAGGAGGTCCTGCCGCACGACAGAAACTTCTTGAATCATGAAGTCATATACGATTTTCCCGGCATTGGCTGGAAATCTTTTATGCTCAGTGGGCGCTACATGGTGCAGGAGCCGGATGCAGCGCCCCTGATCCTCTTGTCGCTCACTGATATGACGAAACGCAAGAAGGTCGAAGCTGCGCTGATTCAAGCGGAGAAGCTGGCCATTGCGAGCCGCCTGGCGGCGACCATCGCTCATGAGATCAATAATCCGCTGGAAGCGATTACCAATCTTCTGTATCTAGCCTCGACCAGCGATGATGCATCGACCGCGAAATTATATGCAGCCCAAGCGCTGGAAGAAGTCGGCCGTGTGTCCCACATCACCCAGCAGACACTCAAATTCTACCGGCAATCTACAGCCCCATCGTCGGTGCAGGTCTCCGAGATATTGGATTCTCTACTAGTGCTCTACCACGGAAGGCTCCTGGCCAATAACATCTCGGTCCATCGCCAATATAGAGAAGGACCGCCGGTCCTGTGCCTGGCAGGAGATCTTCGTCAGATCTTTGCGAACATCATCGGGAACGCGGTCGATGCGATGAAGTCGGAGGGCTCGCTCACCATTCGGGTGAGGGCATCATTAGATTGGCGTAATCAAGAACAGGCCGGCATCCGTACTACGATTGCCGACTCCGGTACGGGGATGAATACTGAGACGCTCCACAAACTCTATGAGCCGTTCTTTACGACCAAGAACGAGACCGGCACCGGGCTCGGGATGTGGGTGTCCGCTCAACTTGTTGAACGGCTGCAAGGCGATCTGCGGGTATCGAGCACGATGCGCTCTGGCAGAAGTGGGACGACCTTCTCTCTATTTTTACCCCTTGAGCTGTCGAAATAGAGAAGTTCCCTCAGAGTTGGCGAATTCATCCGGTTGCCGACGGGTGCGAACCATCTATCTACAAATCCAGCGGATGCAGATACGGAAGTTGGGGCCTTTGCGCAGGAGCAGGTTATGCGCGTGCGTGTCGGCATACGAGACATCGAAGTCATCTACGGCAACGCGAGCACCGATGAAACAGGCCTCGCACAGTGGCACAGCTGTTTCCGTCTGAGCGGGGACACACTCGACTTCGGGAAGCTCACCATGCACCACGTCGACCTTACGATGATCGATGCCTCTCAGCATCCGTGGTTCGACCTCGACCTTGTCTATTACCTGGCTCAATTCGTCAATGGTTACACTCGCATGACCGTACAAGCTGGCGTCGAGATCTCATGCCTAACCTCGATGAGCAGCACCCAAGAAAGCCAGCCAGAGCATCACGCTCGAATGGCTCAAAGACCGCAACCGCTCGCTGCCGCTTGACGTTCCAGTCAAGTAGCGCTCGCTTTGTGATCGGCTACTACGAGCGAACAGGCTAAGTTGCTTCGAATGGGATCTCTTAGACCGCCGGAAGACCTGTTGACGAGCCCGTTCACGTCGACTGAATTACCCAACTCTTAGAATCCGCTTCCATCGGGAGGCACCAAAAGAAAAGGGAGCCTGAGGAGGCTCCAAAGTAGAACGCGAAAGCCAGCGTTTGCTCAGACGTAATAACGGCGGTGCATGAGGCTGACTACCCCCAACAATCCTGTGCCGAAGAGAGCGAGGGACGTCGGCTCCGGTACCTGAGAGATGAATCCAGTGAAATCGAGGCCCTCCTGGCCTAGGTTCACCTGCTTGACATCGAAGGTGAGTAGATTGGTTCCGGCGACTAGGCCGTTCAAGCTGACGGTAGTCGGAGTAATGCAGTTGGGGCCTGTGTTAGAGCAGTGAGAGTAATCGTTGGAGGCCCCCATGGGACTGGCTGCTGCAAGGAGGAGTCCACCATTGAGAGTGATTGCAACTGTATCGTCGGCGAGTACCGTAATTGTGCCGACTCCCGCTGACGCCATCTCTGAGGTGAGGGTAAAGGCGACGGAGTAGAAGTAGTCGCCATTGGGCGCTACATAACTACCGCCTGGGGCCGTACCTGGATCAAAGGAGATGTAGCTGGAGTTGGGCAAAGCGGCGTGCCAAATGGCGTCAGGGCTGATATTGTAGGTGATCGTGGAACCGGTGTTGACGGTTGAAGTGGCGGGGGAATAGAGAACCGCGGTATTGATTACTCCAGGATTGGCGGCTCCAGTTCCATAGCTTCCCAGAAGGATAGTGTCTGCATGGGCAGATATCTGGAGAGCCAGAATTAAGACAGACGATACTACCAGCGTGCGTAAAGGTTTCACGAAGTCTCCTAAAAGGTGCTTCTCAACACACGAGTGGAGACCGTTCTCTTAATTGTTGATAAGAGGCGATTTAGACCCGAATGTTCCTAAACAGTGAGAGATGTAGCAAAAGTAATAGGTTGCTCAGAGTCTGCAACTTTAGTGGTAGGGCAAGAATCCAGTGCCGTATCGACAGTGCTCCCTGGACAGAACTTCTTGTGCCCCGGAGCAGCATGGATACGTCCATTTGCAGTAAGCACAAAGGTTCAGCTCTCCAATTGATCACAAGAAAGAATGATGATCCCAAGAAGGCATCTGAACCCGGTTGGGTGGTGTTAGGACGGAGATACTTTGCATCCCTTCGGTGTTTACTTCAACGATCGAGACATGACAACGCCGGCAATCGGCCCGCGACTTCGTCCCTCCCGAGGCCCGGCAAGGGAGTTAGAAAACTCACTTAGTATCTGCACTCCGCCTCCCCTTGAAGATTTATTGCTAAGCGATCTCTCTAATTCTGTTTTCTAGCTCTCGTGGATAAAGTTGTAGTTGGAGAGAGTAGCCTTTTCTTCCCGGGAAGCATCCAACACCCAGTGCCTTCTTTAAAATCTACGCAAATGACAAATTCGATCATCCTCGGATGCGAGATTTGCTGAACGGCTTTCTGTCAATGAACCGGATGCGCCCCGTCCCCCCAGCAAGTGTATCTATGGTGATTTACGTCTACGAGAACCTGCAGCTATGGTTGCTGCCGCTGCCTACTCTCGTGGAGGCAGCGGATTTTCAGATACCGATAAACTTTTCGGTAAGGAACTTGAAGTGACTCGCGGCCTGCCGGGCATATATAGCGTCCTCGATTTTTCGCGCTTACCCATGGCGGTTATGAATGGTTCTCGTCAAATCATCTGCTATGCCAACCCCGCCTTCTGTCGCCTGACTGGTAAGAGCAGAGAAGAATTGATTGATATGTCCTGCGCCGAGTTGCTTCCTGAAGGAGATGAGTGTCTCCTTCTGCTCGATCGGGTTTACCGCACAGGAAATCCCGAATCTCACACGGAACAGGAACACGCCAAGCCACATCCTTTCTACTGGTCCTATGAGATCTGGCCAGTATTGGTGGAACGGCATGACGACAGCTATCCGGTCGGTGTAATTCTTCAGGTGACAGAGACCGCCCCCCTCCATCGCCGGGCCACTGTGATAAACGAGGCTTTGCTGCTCTCCGCGGTGCGTCAGCATGAGCTTATGGAGGGGGCAGAGATACTCAACATGAAACTGCAGGCGGAGATTCAAGAGCGCCAGCGGGCAGAAGCGGAGATAGAACAGTTAGCATTCTATGATCCCCTGACCGACTTGCCGAACCGGCGGCTTCTGATGGACCG
>Ga0070681_10003710_pt1 | contig 14332 bp, 9 predicted proteins | sample KBSC83BmetaG_FD_65650 | JGI IMG/M metagenome (GOLD analysis project Ga0070681, IMG submission 65650) | Corn rhizosphere microbial communities from Kellogg Biological Station, Michigan, USA - KBS C8-3B metaG | ecosystem: Host-associated > Plants > Roots > Rhizosphere | place: USA: Michigan... | reverse complement strand
TCCATGCCGAAATTGACGGGATAGTCGAGCTCGGACGGCGGCACGTAGGTCCAGACGTGATCGAGGCCCTTGGCGCCGACGTTCTTTTCGAGCAGCTCGGTCTCGAGGCCGGCATAGATCGAAAACAGCATCTTGAACTTGATTCCGACATCCTGGACGTTACGCAGGAAGGCGATATCGTTCGGCGCATAACCGAAATGGATCACCGCATCGGGGTTCGTATTGTTGATGTTGTTGATGATGACGTTGTAGTTCGTGGTCTCGGTCGGAATGCCCTGGTCGTAGACGATCTCGATCGGCGCGCCGGACTCCTTGACGAATTTGCGGAAGGCGTTGGCCTGCGTGCCCGTGAACTCGTTGGTCGAGTAGAGGATCGCGACCTTCTTGATGCCGAGGGCCGGACCGTCATGCGTGATGAAGTCCGCGACAGGCTTCGGCCAGATGGTGGAGACCGGGTCGGCCATCAGCGCGATATAGGGGTTGTCCTTGGAGAAGAAGCTCGCACCGGTGCCGGTCTGGTCGAACAGGAACATCTTGTGGTCGCGCGCGATGGCGACGGCGGGCGCGGTGAGCACCGAGCCGGAATCGGCAACGAGCAAATCGACCTTATCCTGGGTGATGAGCTGATTATAAAGAGTTGAGGCCGTCGCAGTATTGCTCTGGTCGTCATAGGCGACGAGCTTGATCGGGAGCTTCTTGTCGAAGGCCTTCACATAGACGCCGCCATCGGCGTTCTTCTGCTCGACCCAGAGTTTGAGCGCACTGTGCACCGGCATCGAGATCGAGGCAAAGCGCCCCGAGGACGCATAAAGCGTGCCGATCTTGATCTCGCTCGGCGCATCCGCGGCAAACGCCTGCGTCGCGATCGCGAGGCTCGCGGCCAGTGCCGCGCCCATCACCTTGAACATCGAATTCCTCCCGAATTTTCCTGGGTTCTGGGGGTCCTTCTACGCGCGCCATCAGGGGGACACAAGCGCTCCCGCCTCATCCATTGTGCGTGTGCCGGAATACGGGCATGCGCGTAGCGCGGATGGACCGTTGACGGGCATTGGTCAAATGTCGCATCAAGATTTCAACGAGATCGGGAGGAACGAAACGATATGGCCGAGCCCGCGCGCGCGAAACCAAAGCCGACACCGGAGACCCAGCATTTCTGGGACGGCACGCAGGCCGGCGAGCTGCGCCTGCAGCGCTGCGACGCCTGCGCGCATGTCTATTTTCCGCCGCGGCCGTTCTGCCCCTCCTGCGCCTCGCGCAAGGTCTCCGTCTTTAAGGCGAGCGGCAAGGGCAAGCTCTACAGCTATGTCATCAATCACCGCCCGGCCGCGCCGGGCTTCACGCCCCCCTACTCCATTGCCGTCGTCGAGCTCGAGGAAGGCCCGCGGATGATGACTAACATCGTCGACTGCCCGCAGACGCCGGAAGCGCTCGAGCTCGACATGAAGGTCGAGGTGAAATTCGAAAAGCTCGACGACAAGATCACCCTTCCCCTGTTCCGTCCGGCGAAAGGGTAACATCATGCGCAGGAACCAGGTTGCCGTCGTCGGTGCGGCCGAAACCACCGAGCTCGGCGTCATCCCGAACGTGTCGCAGATCCAGTTGCATGCGGACGCGGCGCTGAATGCGATTGCCGACGCCGGGCTAAAACTCTCCGACATCGATGGCTTTGCCACCGCGGTCGAAACCCCGCAGCAGGTCTGCCACTATCTCGGCATCAAGCCGACCTGGGTCGACGGCACCTCGGTCGGCGGCTGCTCATTCATGCTGCATGTCCGGCATGCCGCGGCCGCGATCGAGGCCGGGCTCTGCAAGACCGTGCTGATCACGCATGCCGAGAGCGGCAAGTCGATGATCGGCAAGCTGCCGCGCTCGACGGCACCGGACAGCCTCAACGGCCAGTTCGAATCTCCGTACGGTGTGTACGGGCCGCCCAGCATGTTTCCGATCCCCGTGCTGCGCTACATGAAGACTCATGGCATCACCCATGAACAAATCGCCATGGTCGCGGTGGTGCAGCGCGAATGGGCGGCAAAGAATCCGCGCGCGAGCATGAAGGACCCGATCACGGTCGCGGACGTGCTCAACTCGCGGATGATCGCCTATCCGTTCCGCCTCTTGCAGTGCTGCCTCGTCACCGACGGCGGCGGCGCACTGATCCTCACTTCCGCCGACCGCGCCAAGGACTTTCCGAGGAAGCCGGTCTACATCCTCGGCACCGGCGAGAGCGTGGAAACGCCCATGGTGAGCCAGATGGAGACCTTCAACTCCTCCCGCGCCTTCAAGACCGCCGGCCCCCTCGCCTTCAGGGAAGCCGGCATCAGCCACAAGGACGTCGATCACCTCATGATCTACGACGCCTTTGCGCATCTGCCGCTGTTCGGCCTCGGCGATCTCGGCTTCATGCCGCATCAGGAGACCGGCAAGTTCATCGCCGGCGGCCACACCCGTCCCGGCGGCAAGTTGCCGCTCAACACCAATGGCGGCGGATTGAGCTACATGCATTCCGGGATGTACGGCATGTATGCGCTGCAGGAGAGCGTGCGGCAGATGCGCGGCATCGCGCCGGCGCAGGTCGAGAACGCAAGGATTTCGGTGTGCCACGGCGTCGGAGGCATGTTCGCGGCTTCGGGCACGATCATCTTTACGAACGAGAAGTAACAAGCGTCGTCATTCCGGGGCGCGCAAGAGCGCGAACCTGGAATCTCGAGATTCCGGGTCTGGTCCTTCGGACCATCCCGGAATGACAACGGATAACGGGAGAACTCTATGGCCAAATCACTCGAAGGCAAGTCCATCATCGTCACCGGCGCGGGCCGCGGCATCGGCCGCGAGATCGCGCTGCTCTGCGCCGCCGAAGGCGCCAAGGTCGTCGTCAATGATCCCGGCGGCGCAGCGGACGGTTCGGGCAACAACGCCGCACCCGCCGAGGAAGTCGTCGAGGAGATCAAGAAGCGCGGCGGCACGGCGGTCGCCAATTTCGAGACGGTCGCCGAAGCGATCCCGGCGAGCCGCATCGTCAAGACGGCGACCGATCATTTCGGCAAGCTCGACGGCGTCGTCAACAATGCGGGCATCCTGCGCGACATGATCTTCCATCGTATGAGCGTGGAAGCCTTCGAATCCGTCATCAAGGTGCACCTGATGGGATCGTTCTACGTCGCACACGCCGCCGCCCGGCTGTTCCGCGAGCAGGAGAGCGGCTCCTTCGTGCACTTCACCTCGACCTCCGGCCTCGTCGGCAATTTCGGCCAGGCCAACTATGCCGCGGCGAAGCTTGGCATCGTTGGCCTGTCGAAGTCGATCGCGCTCGACATGAACCGCTTCAATGTCCGCTCGAACTGCATCTCGCCGTTCGCCTGGAGCCGGCTGATCGGAACCATCCCGACCGAGACGGATGCCGAGAAGGCGCGCGTCGAGAAGATCAAGCAGATGGGGCCGGAGAAGATCGCGCCGGTCGCGGCCTATCTGCTCAGCGAGGCCTCCAGGGACGTCACCGGGCAGATCTTTGGCGTGCGCATGAACGAGATTTTCCTGTTCAGCCAGAACCGTCCGCTACGTTCGGTGCAGCGCAGCGAAGGCTGGACACCGCAGACGATTGCCGAGCACGCGATGCCGGCATTGAAGCCGTCGTTCTACAAGCTCGATCGCTCCGCCGACGTCTTTAGCTGGGACGCGATTTAGCCTGCAATCCCAGCGCAGGCCGGGGCGTACACTGCGACTGGGTCGTGGGAAGCAACCCACGCCAACGCGAACGCGCAACAACTGGGAAGGAATTCAATCCCGCTGAAGTTGTTTCGCGCAATCCGCCTGCTTTATGCCGGATTGCGGGCACAAGATTTCCTCCCAACAAAAAACCAAGGGAGGAAATCATGACAACGCCACTGACCTTTCCTGACCAACCCCTCAACCGCCGCAAATTGATCAAGGGTGCGGCGGCGTTGGCGGCGACCGCCGTGACCGCCAGCGCGGCATCCGCGGAAACCGTGACGCCCTTCGGCCAAACCGGCGCTCCGACCATACAGGGCAGTCCACTGCCGCTGGGCCCGCTCCCGGGAAGCCGCTATCCGGATTCACATCTGGAGCCTGCCAAGAAGCCGACCAAACCCATGTTCGGGCCGGGATTCCCTGCCTTCGCCGGCACCATGGCGGTTGAGCGCGTCGCAACCGGATTCCGCTGGGCCGAGGGCCCCGTCTACATCCCGGCCTGGCGTTGCGTGATGTTCAGCGACATCCCCAATAACCGCATCATGCGCTTCTCAGAGGATGACGGACACGTCAGCGTATTCCGTCAGCCATCGATGAACTCGAACGGCAACACCATCGATCGCGAAGGACGCCTGCTCACCTGCGAGCACAGCGGCCGGCGGGTCACCAGGACCGAACTTGACGGTTCGATCACAATTATTGCTGACAAATACAATGGCAAGAAGCTCAACTCGCCGAACGACCTGGTTGTCGCTTCCGATGGCTCGGTCTGGTTCGTCGATCCAGGCTACGGCATCGGCGGCTACTACGAGGGAATCAAGGCCGAGAAGGAGCAGACAAAGAACAATGTCTACCGGGTCGATCCAAAATCCGGCGACATCAAGGTCGTTGTCGATGACTTCGTCGAGCCAAACGGCATCACCTTCTCGCCCGACGAGAAGAAGCTCTATGTCATCGACACCGGATTCACCGACGGGCCGGACAACCCGTCGCATATTCGGGTGTTCGACGTCGATATCGGATCGGGAAAAGTTTCGAACGGCAAAGTCTTTGCCGAGATGCCCAAGCCCAGCATCACCGACGGAATGCGCGCTGACAGGGACGGACGCATCTGGTGCTCCTGCGGCTGGGGCGACCCGAACGAGGATGGCGTGCGCTGCTACACCGCGGAAGGCGAACTGCTCGGCAAGATCCACATTCCGGAGACTGTCGCCAACATGTGCTTCGGCGGACAGCAGCGCAACCGGCTCTACATCTGCGGCTCGAGCTCGCTCTACGCGGTCTATACCAGCGCGCAGGGTGCGATGAAGCCATAAAGGGGCGAATGGGGAGTAGCGAGTAGCGAATAGGAGAAATCCATTCGCTACTCGCCATTCGCTATTCGCGTCTTGCTATCCCGTATTCCGCAGTCCTGCCGAAATGCCGTTGATGGTGATCTGGATGCCGCGCAGCACCTGCTCGGTCGAATTCTCCGTGCGGTGCTCCTTCAACAGCTCCACCTGCACGTGGTTGAGCGGGTCGAGATAGGGGAAGCGGTGGCGCACCGAGCGCTCCAGCAGCGGATTGCTCTGCAACAGCCGGTCCTGCTCCATGATGTCGAGCAGGCTTTCGATCACGAGATGCCATTCGCGGCGGATGCGTCCGAATATCCGCTCCCGCAATGCCTGGTCCGGGACCAGCTCCGCATAGCGCGAGGCGATTGCGATCGAGCTTTTCGCCAGCACCATGTCCATGTTTGAGAGCAGCATGCGGAAGAACGGCCATTCCCGGTAAAGCTCCTTCAGGAAGGCCATCCCCTGCTCCGGATGCTGCGATATCCAGGTGTCCACCGCGCTGCCGAATCCGTACCAGCCCGGCAGCATCAGCCGGCACTGCGCCCATGAAAACACCCAGGGGATAGCGCGCAAATCCTCGATGGCGCGGGTCTTCTTGCGGGAAGCCGGTCGGCTGCCGATGTTCAAGGTCGCGATCTCGTTGATGACGGTCGATTCCCAGAAATAATCGACAAAGCCGTCGGTCTCGTAGACGAGGCCGCGATAGGCCTTGAAGGCGAGATCGGACAACTCATCCATTGCGGTCAGATATTCGCGCTTCGGTGCCGGCTGCCGCGGATGCAACAGGCTCGCCTCCAGCGTCGCGGCGGCGAGAATTTCCAGATTGCTGCGGGCGACCTCGGCGTTGGAATATTTGGAGGAGATGATCTCGCCCTGCTCGGTGATGCGTATCTGGCCGTTCACCGCACCACCCGGCTGCGCGATGATGGCATCATAGCTCGGTCCGCCGCCCCGGCCGACCGAGCCGCCGCGGCCATGGAACAGCCTCAAGCGAACGCCGTGGCGCTCGAACACTTCGACCAGACCGATCTCGGCCTTGTACAGCTCCCAGCCCGACGTGACGAAACCGCCATCCTTGTTGCTGTCGGAATAGCCGAGCATCACCTCCTGCACGGAGCCTCGGCTGTCGACCAGCCGGCGGTAGTCGTGCAGCGCCAGCATGCGGTCCATGATGGCGGAGGAGGCCTGCAAGTCCTCGATCGTCTCGAACAGCGGCACGATATTGACCGCGCTGCGGCCGGACGGATTGATCAGGCCTACCTCTTTCAACAGCAGCGCGACCTCCAGCATGTCCGACATGCCCTTGCACATCGAGATGATGCATTGCGGGATCACGTCGCTGCCAAACCTCGCGTGCGCTTCGGCAGCGGCGCGGAACACCGCAAGCTCGCCTTGCGTCTCCTCGCTGTATTTCACGAAGCTCGAAGCCAGAGGCCGCGCGTTGCGGAGCTCGTTGGACAACAGCGCGACACGCGCGTCCTCGCTCAGCGCGAGATAGGACATGCCGGGGATCGCCGAATCCAGCAGCTCCGCGACCGTGCGCTCGTGCACGGCGGAGTTCTGCCTGATGTCGAGCCGCGCGAGATGGAAGCCGAAGCAATCGACCGCGCGACGCAACAGACGAAGGCGCCCGCGCGCGATCACCCGCGCATTGTTTGCATGCAGGGAGCGGTCCAGCACGTCGAGATCAGCCTGCAGCTCCTTGACGTTGCCGTAGGGCATGGCCTTGCCGACCGGACGCCGCATGATCTCGACATCGAGCTTTTCCGCGGTCGCCGCCAGCCGTGCATAGATCAGGGATACGGCCAGCCGATACGGCTCCCCGCTCCGGTGCGGCGACTTGTCCAGCGAACTCTCGGCCAGCGCGCGCAACTCTTCGGACACATCGGCGAGGTAGCCTGCGATCGACAGCTCCCCGCCAAGCACGTGCAGCTCTCCGAGATAGAATTGCAGCAGGCGACTGGACTGCAGCCTCAACGTGCCGCGCATCACTTCCGCGGTGACGAAGGGATTGCCGTCACGGTCGCCGCCGATCCAGCTTCCCATCTTCAGGAAAGAGGCAATTTCGCTGGCGACCTCGTCGCCGGCACTGAGCCGGTCTTCGAGCGCGCAAATAAGCCGGGGCACCTCGCTCAGGAAGGAGTAGTCGTAGAACGACAGACCGTTGGCGACCTCGTCGAGCACGGTTAGCTTGGTCCGGCGCAACAGATTGGTCTTCCATAGCGTCAGCACCTCGCGGCGGAGCTGCTCCTCGCTGGCCTGGAATTCTTCCGGGGTCAATTGCATGCGCTCGCGCTGGTCAAGCAGTGCGGCGATCTCCATTTCGCGGTCCATGGTGCTCTTGCGGCGGACCTCGGTCGGATGCGCGGTCAGAACGGGGCTGACCAGCGCGGTGGCGAAGAACTTCCGCAACTCGGCGTTCGAGAGGCCGGCCGATTGCGCCAGCGCCACCGCGTCGGCCAATGCCCCCGCCCGCGGTGCGCCCTTCGCGGCGCTACGTGTGCGCATCTGGCGGATGGTGTTCTGGTCCTCGGCGATGTTGGCGAGGTGCGAGAAATAGGCGAATGCGCGCCCGATGTGCAGGGTTTCGTCGATCGACATGCTGTCGAGAATCGACTCGAGCTCGCTACGCGCCGCGCGGTCTTCGTCGCGATGAAAGCGGACCGAGGTCTGCCGGATGCGCTCGACCAGGTCGAACACGTCGGCACCCTCCTGGTCGCGCACGGTGTCGCCGAGAATGCGCCCGAGCAAACGGATGTCGTCGCGCAGCCTGGCGTCTTCCAGCGCCTGCACGTCATCGGCGCGACTGGGCCGGGCTTCGGCCTCGGAAGGCATGGTCTGAAGGGACATGGCGCTACTCTCCAGAAGCTGCCCGCTATGAAGTGTGCAATTTTTTTTTGCCGCAGCGCAAGATGAAGATGAAGGCGGTGCTGCCCCAATTTATGTCCTCAACATGGCTGGGTTGTGTCGGCCACGACGAGCGCATTATTCGCGCAATTCCAAGCCCTCAAATCTTCCGCCCCGCCTGTTCCCAATAGGGATCGCGCAGGCGGCGCTTGAAGATTTTCCCGGAATCCTCGCGCGGCAGGTTCTGCCGGATCTCGACGTGCTTGGGCACCTTGTAGTCGGCGAGCTGTGCCTTCAGGCGCGTCCTGATGTCGGTGACGTCGAGCGTGATGCCCGGCTGCGGCTCCACCACGGCCATCAGCGCCTCGCCGAACTCGGCATCCGGAATGCCGAACACCGCGCAGTCGTGCACGCCTGGCACGGCATGCAGCACCGACTCGATCTCGGCCGGGTAGATATTGACGCCGCCGGAGATCACCATGTCGCGCTTGCGGTCGCAGATGAAGACATAGCCGTCGGCATCGATATAGCCGACATCGCCTGACGTGATGAAACCGGCGCGCTCGATCTCGGCGCGCTTTTCCGACTTGTTGTGATAGGTGAAGTCAGGATTAGCCGCGATCCGCGAATAGATTTCGCCGATCTCGCCTTGCGGCAGCTCGCGGCCGTCCTCGCCGATGAAGCGCAGCTCGGCACCGGGCGAAATCTTGCCGACGGTGCCCGGCTTGTTCAGCGCATCCTCGGAATTGGCGAAGGTGACGGCACCCGACTCGGTCGAGCCATAAAATTCGTAGATCACCGGCCCCCACCATTCGATCATGGCGCGCTTGACGTCGGGCGGGCACGGCGCGGCAGCGTGGATGATATGGCGCAACGAGGACATGTCGTATTTCCGGCGCACCTCCTCCGGCAGCTTCATCAGGCGGATGAACATGGTCGGCACCATGAAGATGGTGTCGATCCGCTGCTCCTCGATCAACCGCAAGAACTCTTCGGGGTCGAAGCGCGGCATGATCACCAGCACCCCGCCCAGGCGGCCGGAACGGATGCCGAAGGAATTTGGTGCGGAATGATAGAGCGGCCCGGGCAGTAGCGCCCGCGCGCCCGGCTTGAGGCCATAGATCATGCCGCGCATCCGCTCGGCCGCCGCGCTCTGCTCCGGCGTCGGCGCCTCACGGCGCACGCCCTTGGGGTTACCGGTGGTGCCGGAGGTGTAGATCATGTTCTGCGGCTGCGGCACGGCCGGGCCGTCATACGGCACCTGCCGCGCAAGCCAGGATTCGAAATCGATCGCGAAATCGGGGGTGGCGAGATGCAAGGGATCGATCCTGTAGGTCTTCAGGATTTCCGGCGGGGTCGGCATGCTCAGTACGGTGACGCCTGCCGGGATCGCCTCGCGCAACTGATGCAGCATGTCGGCATGGCCGATCAGCACGGATGTGCCGGAATCCCTCAGGATGTAATTGATTTCCTCCGGCTTGAAGTGCCAGTTCACCGGCACGCCATAGGCGCCGAGCCACATCGCCGCAAGGGCGGTCTCGATAAAGGCGATGTCGTTGCGCATCAGGATGCAGACGGAGGAGCCCTGGCCGACGCCGAGCTTGTGCAATCCGCCCGCGATGCGCGCAGCGCGGTCGGCGACCTCGGCATGGCCGCGACGCCGCTCGCCGGAGATGATGCCGTGGTAGAGGGTGGACGTTTCCATTGTCTCTTTCCGATCTCGCGTCGGGTTCGAGGTCGTCATTCCGGGATGGTCCGAAGGACCAGACCCGGAATCTCGAGATTCCGGGTTCGATGCTTCGCATCGCCCCGGAATGACGGGTTAGAGCTACCCCGCTTCCGCAAAGCGCGGCGCGCGCTTCTCGATATTGGCGCGGACCGCCTCGGTCTGGTTGGAGCTGCCGATCAGCTTCTGCTGCTCGACGGACTCCGCGAGCAGCGCCGGGCCGGGATCGACGGACAACTTGTTGAGCATGCGCTTGGCGGCGCGGATCGCATCCGGGCTTTTGCCAGCGATCTCGCGCGCGACCTCGAGGGCCGCCGCGCGCGGGTCGTCGCAGATCCGTGTCGCGAGCCCATAGGACAGCGCTTCCTGGGCCGAGAAAATCCGGCCCGTATAGGTCAGCTCGCGCAGGATGTCGTCGCGCACCAGGGTCGCGAGGATCGGCGTGCCCGCCATGTCGGGCACCAGCCCCCATTTGATCTCCATGATCGACATCCGCGCGTCCGGCGTGAGGAAACGCATGTCGGCGCCAAGCGCGAGCTGAAAGCCGCCGCCAAACGCCACGCCCTGCACCGCGGCAATCACCGGTACCGGCAGTTGACGCCAGCCCCACACCGCCTGCTGGGCGAAATTCGCGAGCCCATGGGTGCGCTTGGTCAGGTCGCGGCTCTCGCCGCCCGCGATGCCATTGCCCCCGCTCTCCTTCATCGCAGCGAAGCGGCCCATATCGAGGCCAGCGCAGAAAGCCCGCCCCTCGCCGGACAATACTACCGCTCGCAGGCCCTTGTCCTCGCCAAGGCGGTCGGTGGCGCCGACCAGCGCCTCGAACATCGCGGCATCAAGGGCATTCATCTTGTCGGCCCGCACCAGGCGGACATCGGCGACGCCGTCCGTGATCGTGATCGAGACGCGTTGCTCCATTTTAGAACTCTCCTTGGCCCTTATTCCTTGTTGCGACTTTACAGAACGGCGTCGGCCGGATTTAGTCAATCGACCAATTAACAGACATCTCGTTGGGTGGAAACGATGTTCAAGGACCAACTTCTCGCCGGACGGCGCATCCTCGTGACCGGAGGCGGCACTGGCCTCGGCAAATCCATGGCCGCGCGCTTTCTCGAGCTCGGCGCCGAAGTCCACATTTGCGGACGACGCAAGATCGTGTGCGACGAGACCGCAACCGAATTGATGGACCAGCATGGCGGCCGCGTGGTCAGCCACGGCGTCGACATCCGCAACGCGCTTGCCGTCGACGAGATGATCGAGCAGATCTGGACCGGCGGCCCCTTGACCGACCTCATCAACAACGCCGCCGGCAATTTCATCTCCCGCACCGAAGAGCTTTCTCCGCGCGGCTTCGACGCGGTCGCCAACATCGTCATGCACGGCACCTTCTATGTCACGCACGCGGTGGGGCGGCGCTGGGTCGCGGGCAAGCTCCCCGGCAATGTCGTATCGATCACCGTGACCTGGGTACGCAATGGCTCACCCTATGTGGTGCCGTCGGCGATGAGCAAGTCGGCCATCCACGCCATGACCATGTCGCTCGCCACCGAATGGGGCCGATACGGCATCCGCCTCAACACCATCGCGCCCGGCGAAATCCCGACGGAAGGCATGAGCAAGCGCATCAAGCCCGGCGACGAGGCCGGCGCGCGCACCAGGGCGATGAACCCGATGGGCCGCGTCGGCACCATGGAGGAGTTGCAGAACCTCGCGGTGTTCCTGATCTCCGGCGGCTGCGACTGGATCAATGGCGAGACCATCGCAATGGACGGCGCGCAGGGGCTCGCGATGGGCGGCAACTTCTACCAGCTCCGCGACTGGAGCGACGACGACTGGACCAAGGCGCGCGAGTCCATCAAGGCGCAGAACGAAAAGGATCGCGCGGCACGGGGATGATACGAAACCACACGGCGTTTCGCCCGTATTGCGTTTAGATGCGCGCGACTCCAATATCGGCGCAACGAAAACGATCTCCGGGAGAAACATGTCCGCGTCCGAGCAGCCACAAGACCTCGCCGAAATGATCCGCATGCGGGCGAAGTCCCGCGGCGAGGCGATCGCCTACGAGTTCGAGGGACGCCAGACCAGCTTTGCGGAATTCGATCGCAAGACCAACCGCGTTGCGAACGCGTTGATCGCAATGGGCGTGAAGCCACACGAGCGCATCGCCTACCTCGGCAAGAACAGCGATTTCTATTTCGAGCTGTTGATGGGCGCGATGAAGGCCAACGTCGTGATGGCGCCGGTGAACTGGCGGCTCGCCGGCCCGGAAGTGGCGTTCATCGTCGAGGACTGCAAGGCGCCGGTGCTGTTCGTCGGGCCCGAGTTCATCACGCAGGTTCGCAACATCAGGGACAGGCTGCCAAGCGTGCGCACCGTCATCACGACCGAGGGCGGCGCGCCGGAATGGCAGGATTTTGCGGCCTGGCGCGATGCCCGGAGCGCTGACGATCCGAAAGTTCCGATCAGCCCGAGGGACATCGCGATCCAGCTCTACACATCCGGCACGACCGGCAAGCCGAAAGGCACCATGCTGTCGCACGCCAACTTCCTCAACCTCGTCAACAGCGGCAACGACGAAAAGCCCGACTGGAACAAGTGGAACACCGAGGACGTCTCGCTGGTGGCGATGCCGATCTTCCACATCGGCGGCTCCGGCTGGGGCGTCATGGGCCTCTACCACGGCGCCCGCGGCGTGATCGCCCGCGAATTCGATCCGACCCGGGTGCTCGATTTCTTCGAACAGTCCGGCATCACGAAACTCTTCATGGTGCCGGCCGCGATGCAGTTCGTGGTGCGGCAACCGCGCGCCAGGCAGGTCGATTTCTCCCGCCTGAAATACATGCTCTACGGCGCTTCGCCGATCCCGGCGGCGCTGCTGAAGGAATGCATCGAAATCTTCAAATGCGGCTTCGTTCAGATGTACGGCATGACCGAGACGACGGGCACGATCGTCGCCTTACCGCCGGAAGATCATGTCGAGGGGCTGGAGCGGATGCGTTCGGCCGGCAAGCCCCTGCCCGGCATCGAGCTTGCGATCCTCGATGCCGATGGCAACCGGCTGCCGCCGCGGCAGGTCGGCGAGATCGCGACCCGCTCCGGCTCGAACATGGCGGGCTACTGGAACCTGCCGGAAGCCACCGCGAGAACGCTTCGCGCGGACGGCTGGCTGCGCACCGGTGACGCCGGCTACATGGACGAGGACGGTTATCTCTACATCCACGACCGGATCAAGGACATGATCATCTCCGGCGGCGAGAACATCTATCCGGCCGAGGTCGAGAGCGCGCTGTGCGACCATCCCGATGTCGCGGAGGCCGCCGTGATCGGTATCCCCGACGACAAATGGGGCGAAGCGGTGAAAGCGATCGTCGTCATGAAGCCTGGCAAGAAGGCGAGCGCGACCGACATCATCAATTTCACCCGAGAGCACATCGCGGGCTACAAGACGCCGAAATCGGTCGACTTCCTGGAGGTGCTGCCGCGCAACCCCTCGGGCAAGATCCTCCGCCGTCATCTGCGCGATCCCTATTGGGCGGGCAAGGACAGGCAGGTCAACTGAGCGCCTCGGTTTGACGAATCGCCTCCAAGGCATGATCGGAAAAGTGTGTAGCGGTTTCCCTCGCGACAAACGCGGAACGCGTTTGCGCGGAGATCATGCCCAAACAAGGAGCTAAAAAGCGCGATGACGATTCAGACCGAACTCGTCCGCTTTAGGCGACGCTCAACATTTCCGAATCCTTACGCGTGGTGTCGCGCCCTCCGAAGAAGCGTCCGATCAGGTTCGAGGACTCGGCGGGTTTCCGATTGGGGGTAAAGGGATCGGTGTAGCAGGTCACGCCGGCGGACCTTGCGATGCGCGCCACTTCGTCGGTCATGACAGGCGCGCCCGAGGCGTAGACGACATCGTCCACCGACAGAGGCGGCAGAAAATCGGTCGGCCGGCCGGTCCGAAACGCCGGCGAGACGTTCTGCCGCTCCGAGACGACGGGGATGATGGTGACGTTCGGAAACAGCGCAAGTCGGCACAGGGCGGCGTGCATGTAGAAGGACTGAAGCTTTCGGGTAGCGACCACGAACATCAGTTCGCGCCGCGGCTGCTCCGTCATCGCCGCCGCCGCAATCGACCACATCGGTGCAAAGCCCGTGCCGCTAGCGACCAGCACGATTCGTCCCGGATGATTCGGCCGGAGATAGGCCGTACCGAGCGGCCCGGTGACCCGGACACGATGACCGACGCGGATGCGTTCACCGAGTGCCGAGGACACCGCGCCGTCGGAGAAGCGGCGGATGTGAAAGTGCAGCAGCCGACGACTGGGAGCCCCTTCCAGCGGATAGCTCGGACTGTAGCAGCGCTCGGAGAAACCGCGAAACTGCAGTTTGCAGAACTGGCCGGGCAGATGCCCGAGCGGTTTCGGCAATGCGATCGACACGCCGATCACGTCGGAGGCCAGGGGAGCCAGGTTTGCCACCTCGGCCTGGATCGACACGACATCGGGCACGGGCTCGGTGACGAGCCTGAGGTCCGACACAATCCGGGCCTGGCAGGCGTGGATCATGTCGCTGCCTTCTTCCGTCCCGCCGAACACCTTGCCGTCGACAAGACGCACGCGGCAGGCGCCGCAAACCCCGCTCCGGCAATCGTGCTGCAGCTCCACGCCGTTCATGATCGCACTGTCGAGCAGGAGATCGCCGCACCTCGCGTGAAACGAGTGCTTGT
>Ga0070681_10003709_pt1 | contig 14338 bp, 15 predicted proteins | sample KBSC83BmetaG_FD_65650 | JGI IMG/M metagenome (GOLD analysis project Ga0070681, IMG submission 65650) | Corn rhizosphere microbial communities from Kellogg Biological Station, Michigan, USA - KBS C8-3B metaG | ecosystem: Host-associated > Plants > Roots > Rhizosphere | place: USA: Michigan... | reverse complement strand
TGAAATTTGCCCGCGTTCTCATCCTGCTGAATCCGAATCCCTGCATCGCGTCAACAAGTTCCTTCACCGCAGCCGGTATGGTCGGATGCGAGTGCCCTTCGACAGTCAAAGCTTCATACATGACCTTGGCGGCGTAGCCTGAGGGGGTTCGATTAACGAGGACCGCCCGATTGAAGTAGCGATCGCTCGGGTCGACTCCTTCGACCTGATGTTTTTCAACCAGACCTTCTTTTTTGAAGAGGAGCGGAAGCGAACTCATCACGACCTCCCATGACACTCATAGAGCAACCCAGGGTCCCGATTATAGGGAGGGGCCGTGCCGACTGCAAGCCGTTGACAACCTCCCGACGCCCCCCTATCATTTCCCGCCGTTTAACGCCGAAGTTGCCAGGAAGATATGAATATCCCCAACAGCCTGACCATTCTCCGTATTCTTCTGATCCCCTGCTACATTGGATTACTTGTCTACGGCAGGTTTGATCAAGCCCTCATCGTTCTTATTGTGGCCGGGTTGACCGACGCGCTAGATGGGGCAATTGCCCGTGTGACGAATCAGCATACCAGGCTCGGGGCCGTATTGGATCCTCTCGCCGATAAATTGCTTCTGACTTCCGGGTTCATCACGCTCTCGATGATTCACTTGATTCCGTCGTGGGTCACTATTCTCGTGGTCAGTCGGGATTTGATACTCATGCTTGGAACGGCGGTGGCCCATTTCACTGACTCTCGTGTGGACATAACTCCCACGTTCTTGGGTAAAGGCACCACGTTTCTCCAACTGACATATGTTGTCATGGTGATATTCTTGAGTTCCCGTCAGATCGATCTCGCCGTAATGCTGCCTCTCTTGTTCGGCATGGTCTCTTTTACTCTATTGTCGGGGCTGCACTATCTCTATAGGGGCTATCGGCATACGAGCGTAATCAGTAACTAAGGTTTATTTTAGTTGAACCGTATGTCGAAGCACTGCGCAGAGATTGTGCATTTGTTTGACAGGTTCCGAGGTGGTCAGTAGACTCGCCGATAGGTATTCTCCTCAGTCCACACCGGGCCATGAAGATGGCCATATCGAAGGGTGAAAGTTGCGTATGGCTACCTTTGCATATGTCGGGCGAACCAGATCCGGTGCCGTCAAGAAGGGCGAGCTGAGCGCAAAAACCCGAGATGAGGCCGTAGATCAACTCCGCAAGCAAAGTGTCGTCGTCACCAGCCTTGAAGAAAAAAAGGGCGGGGCGGGCGGATTCAATGTCAATATTAGTTTTGGGTCTGGTCTGACTGATAAAGACCTGGTCGTGTTCACGCGGCAATTCGGTACGATGATCAATGCAGGGCTGCCCCTGGTGCAATGTCTTGAAATTCTTTCGACCCAATCTGAAAACAAAGTCCTACGAGAGACGATCGGCGAAGTGAAGATCCAGGTGGAGGCCGGTTCGACCTTTTCGGACGCATTGCGGCGCCATCCTAAAGTCTTCGACGATCTCTATGTCAACCTGGTGCATGCAGGTGAGGTGGGTGGTCTGCTTGATACGATTCTGACGCGTCTCGCCAAATATATAGAAAAAGCCATGAAACTCAAAGGTCAGATCAAGTCAGCCATGATCTATCCTGCAGCGATTCTCGGTGTTGCGGCAGTTGTGATCACTGTCCTGATGATTTGGGTCATTCCGATCTTTGCGAAAATGTTCAATGAATTGTCCGGCGGGAAGATGGGGTTGCCGGGCCCCACACAGTTCGTCATTGACGTCAGTAATGTGTTCACGTCTTATTGGTACATAATGCTAGGAAGCATTGTGGGAGTCGTCGTTGGCATCAAAAAATACTATGCGACCGCGCAAGGACGAATGGCTATCGATAAGTTCCTGCTCAAAACGCCCGTGTTCGGCGATCTGATCAAAAAGGCTTCAGTCGCGAAATTTACGCGCACCCTTGGGACCCTGCTTGCAAGTGGAGTCCCTCTGTTAGACGGGTTGACGATCTGCGCGAAGACAGCAGGCAATAAGGTGATTGAAGAGACATTGGTGAATGCCCGGGTCAGCATCAGTGGGGGAAAAACTATTGCTGATCCGCTGGCAGCAAGTCAGATTTTCCCGAAGATGGTCACCCATATGATCGCCGTCGGCGAATCAACCGGTGCTTTGGATGCGATGTTGGGAAAGATCGCAGACTTTTATGAGGACGAGGTCGATCAGGCTGTCGCCTCACTCACATCCTTGCTGGAGCCCATCATGATGGTATTCCTGGGCATTGTGATCGGATTTATCGTCATCGCAATGTATCTCCCAATCTTCAAAATGTCGGAGGCAATCGGCTAGGGGCCGGCGTTCGATTGCGCTTCACTCGCGAAGTGGGAGTATCAATCCCTGCCGCAAGGTCCTATGCTCTTATGGGACAAACCACTCCTCGGCTCGACTTAGGTGTCATGGCACGGGTTCCAATTCTTGCTCCGCGGGAAATGAATCGGGCACCCTTCCCTCCATGCCCGCCGATCTCCTTCTCCTCATGGTCCTCTAATCATGAATGATTCACGGACAAGGCTGTATTGGATCATGGGGCTTCGGATGGCCCTCGTGACCGTAATGCTCGGCCTATCTCTCGCTTTCCAGGTTGCAAAGGGTGGGCGTGTCGAAACATTCTATACATTGATCGTTGTCACATACCTTTTGACGATCCCTTCCTTGATTCTTCTCCGGGTCCTCACTTCGCCGACCGCTCTCGCGATATTCTTCTGGGCGCAGGTGGGAATCGATTTCCTCCTTGAAACAGTGTTGGTTGCGAGGACAGGAGGAATCGAGAGTCCATTCGCCGTGTTGTACGTTATGACAGTTGCGGCGGCCAGTCTCGTGCCCCGGCGTCGAGTTGGCCTACTAACTGCTTGCTTCTGCATCATATTGTTCGGGCTCTTAACGAATATCCAGTTGTACGGCTTGCTGGATGAGTGGGGGTGGCTTCCCCCGAGTAGGCTGACCATACCCGAGACATTTCAGACTTTCGGCGTCTATGCTCTCGCGATTCTCGTCGTCGGAATTCTTGGCGGAACTTTGGCGGATCAGCTCCAGCAGGCGGATCAATCATTGCGCGAAAAGGAACGGGGACTGACCCGGCTCCAAGTCTTTCACGAGAATATCGTCCACAGTATCAGCAGCGGCGTGTTTACGACGGATGCCATGGGACGCATCACGTCATTCAACCCCGCGGCCCAGGAAGCGACAGGGTATATGATTACCCACGTAGTCGGCCGACCGTGGCGCGAGGTCTTCAACTGGCATCCGAACCAGCAATCAGATGAACAACTTTATGGCGCTCTGTCGACGACCGAGCGGTTTGAAGTGGAATGCAAACGAGCCGACGGCAATCGTCTGATTCTCGGTATGACTCTCTCTCCTTTACACGAACAGGGCATGCAGACAGGCTTAGTCGGCGTTTTCAAGGATTTGACCCAAATTCGCGATCTCGAAGAAGAGATGCGCCGGAAGGATTGGCTGGCGAGTCTCGGTGAAATGTCCGCCGGAATGGCCCATGAAATTCGGAATCCGCTCGGTGCACTGGCTGGTGCCATGCAAATGCTTCGGAAAGATGCGACCGGAGATGAAACCAACTGCCGGTTGATGGACATCGCGATTCGAGAAGCCACTCGGCTCGACAACATCATCACGGAATTCCTTCAGTATGCCCGTCCGCCAGCGCTCACCTTGGCCGAGCACGACCTTAATAAAGTTCTTGCCGAGACGCTTGATCTCATTCAACATGAGGCGCGGTCACGACCTAACATTACGATTGTCACTTCTCTGGCGACTGGGCCGCTTGTGGCTCAGGTTGACCAAGATCAGTTTCGGCAGGTGTTCTGGAATATGGCAACGAATGCATTTGAGGCGATGGCGGAGGGCGGGCAATTGACGATTTCGACCAGTTGCCGCCATGTCGACGTCGGCACACGCAAGGGCGACATCATTGAAATTACGTTTCAAGATACAGGGGAAGGCATTCCGAAACAGAATTTCGACAAAATCTTTCTTCCGTTTTTCACGACGAAAAAGGAAGGTTCAGGGCTCGGCCTTGCCGCCGTGCATCGCATCATCGATCTGCACGGAGGTTGGATCAAGGTGGAAAGTCAGGAGCGTCGGGGTTCCCGGTTTGTTGTGTGTATGCCGCGCTCGGGAGATGCTGGAGTGCGGCTATGGCATGAGGGGCGAACGCCGTGGAAAAGATCCTCGTAGTTGATGACGAAAGAAGTCTCCGGGAAGTCTTGAGCATCATGCTCAAGCGTGCGGGCTATGCCGTGACGGAAGCCTCGGATGGAGAAGAGGCCATCAGCCTTGTGAACAAGGAAATCTTCGATCTCGTCATCACCGATCTTCGCATGCCGAAAGCCGACGGTATGGCGGTGTTGAAGGCGGTGAAATCTTCTTCTCCCGAGACGGTGGTTCTTGTCATCACGGCGTTTGCGACCGCGGATTCTGCGGTCGATGCCATGAAACAGGGGGCCTACGATTACCTGACCAAGCCGTTCCAAGTCGACGAAGTGCAACTAATCATCCGCAACGCGCTGGAGAAGCGGCGCCTTTCGACGGAGAATATCCTTCTCAAACGTGAGCTGGCAAGCCAATCGTCATTCGCCCAGATCGTCGGCCAAAGCGAAAGCATGCAGAAGGTGTTCGATGTGGTCCGCAAGGTCGCGGATGCCAAGAGCAACGTCTTGATTTTCGGGGAAAGCGGAACGGGAAAAGAGTTGGTTGCGCGTGCGATTCACTATAATAGTGCCCGGAGCCCGATGCCATTTGTGGCGGTGAATTGCAGTGCCGTACCGGAGACCTTGCTTGAAAGCGAACTCTTCGGACATATGAAGGGGTCCTTTACCGGCGCGATGGCGAATAAGGCCGGGTTGTTCGAAGTTGCCAACGGAGGCACGATCTTTTTGGATGAAATCGGCGACACGACTCCAACCATTCAAGTCAAACTGCTGCGCGTCATCCAGGAGCGGGAGTTCAGGCGTGTGGGGGGCAACCAGGACGTAAAGGTCGATGTGCGGATTGTGGCCGCAACCAATAAGGACCTTGAAAAGGCGGTGGCCGACGGTTCATTTCGGGAAGATTTGTACTACCGCTTAGATGTGATCCCGATTCGGCTTCCACCTCTGAGGCTTCGAACAGGAGACATCCCGCTTCTGGCAAAGCACTTTCTTGAAAAGTTTTCGCAGGAAAGCGGCAAGCTGGCCCCTGTCTTGACTTCCGAGGCGATGCATGTCCTGTTGGGCCATGAGTGGCGCGGGAATGTGCGCGAGCTTGAGAACCTGATCGAGCGTGTTGTCGCATTTTCCGTTGGAGCGCTTGTTTCGGACGATGACATTCGTGGATGGCTCCATCGAGTGGTGACGCCTCAGCCACAGGGGGTGCTCACCGATCTACCCGAAGACGGATTGGATCTGGAAGGCCTCATCAACGGCATTGAAAAAGATTTGCTCTTGAAGGCACTCGAACGGGCTATGTGGGTCAAGAAAAAAGCCGCGCGACTTCTGAGGCTCAATACACGGTCCTTTCGCTATCGGCTGGAGAAGTATGCCATCAAGGGAGGCCGTGATTAATCCGCAGCCGAATCCGTCCGAGATCACGGTGTTCGCTCCGGCCAAAATCAATCTGATCCTCCGTATCCTCGACCGTCGCTCCGACGGGTTCCACAACCTCTGGTCGATTATGCAGACAGTGGGCCTGGAAGACGAGGTGCAGATCAGATTGCGCCCCGACCGGCAGGATATTCAGCTGAGATGCGATGTGATGCAACTTGCTGCCGACCGGAGCAATCTCGTCTATCGGGCAGCCGCAGCGGTGCTGGAACGAGCCCAGCAGTCTATCGGTCTCGAAATCGACCTGCGTAAACGCATTCCGATGGGAGCAGGCCTCGGGGGAGGGAGCAGCGATGCAGCGGGCACCATCATGGGGTTGAACCATTTGCTACGGTTGCAATGGTCTTCGGCGCAGATGGCCGAAGTCGGGGAATCGTTAGGTAGTGATGTGCCTTTCTTTCTCTTTGCTCCCTCGGCGTTCGTGGCTGGGCGGGGAGAATCGGTTCGGCCGGTCGTTATTGAAGGAGTTCGGTGGGTCGTTCTGGTCAATCCCGGATTTGGCGTCAATACCAAGTGGGCATATCAGGAGTTGGCTGCGACGAGAACTGAAGTGATCCCGCTCTCGGTCGTGCAGCAAAACCTCGATCGTCAATCGCGGGTACATTGGTCCAAATTGAGTGCCGCGGCAGAGAATGATTTCGAAGCGCCGGTCTTCGCTGCGCATGGGAAGCTTCGAGAGATTAGGCAGACCCTACAGTCTCAAGGAGCTGAATTCGCGTTGCTGTCCGGAAGCGGGGCGACCGTGTTCGGGTTATTCGCGGACGAAGCGCGTGCGCGTCTGGCGCAGGCCCAATTTGTGACCGAAGAAGGGATGAACGTGTTTGTTGTGCCTACCTGTTCCGGTCCTCTCGGTTGGCGCTGCGACGTGCCAGGATAAGACATCGCTCGGTTGACAATTCCCCGTGAGTTCCGTTACAGTCTGACCCCTTAGTTGGCTTCCTCAACAGCGCGCAGTGAACGAGGTAGGCGGGTCACGATTACGCCCACCGACGCCCGCCGTCGAGACGAACCATATTTACGAAATCAGTACGTTATCCGATGGCGCCCTAGGACCTTCTGAGGAGTCGATGAGCCGAGAGCTAAAGATATTCTCTGGCAATGCGAATCCGGCCTTGGCCCGTGAGATTTGTGCGTATCTTGGGACCAAGCTGGGTGAAGCGACGGTGTCGTCGTTCAGTGACGGCGAAATTCGCGTCAAGATTGAAGAAAATGTTCGTGGCGCAGACGTGTTCGTCGTGCAGTCGAGTTGCCAGCCAGTCAATGACTCCCTGATGGAGTTGTTGATTATTATTGATGCGCTCAAACGGTCTTCAGCGAATCGCATCACCGCGGTCATCCCGTATTTCGGGTATGCCCGCCAGGACCGCAAAGATCAGCCGCGCGTGCCGATTTCAGCGAAGCTTGTGGCCGATCTCATTAGCACAGCCGGTACTGATCGAGTGCTGACAATGGATCTCCATGCAGGGCAGATCCAGGGCTTTTTCAATGTACCGGTGGACCATCTGTACGCACTGCCCGTATTATTAGATTACATAACGAAACAGAAAGTGAGTGACCTGGTAGTCGTGTCGCCGGATGCGGGGGGAGTGGAGCGGGCTCGCGCATTTGCCAAGCGTCTCCAGGCCAGCCTCGCAATCATCGACAAAAGACGTGAGGGACCCAACCAAACGCAGATCATGAATATCATCGGTGATGTCGCCGGCAAGAGCGCACTTTTGCTGGACGACATGATCGACACGGCTGGCACTATCGTGAAGGGGGCGCAAGCCTGTATGGATCGTGGGGCGCGGGAAGTGTGGACCGCCTGTACTCACGCGGTGCTTACCGGTCCGGCGTTGGAGCGAATTCAGCAATCCTGCCTCAAGCAGGTGATCGTGACCAATTCGATTCCCTTACGGGGCAAAGAGCAGAAGTGCCCGAAGTTGCATCAATTGTCGATTGCGCCACTGTTAGGTGAAGCGATTCGACGTATCCATGAAGATGAATCGGTCAGTTCCCTGTTTGCCTAACTTGAAACCGGGGAATTTACAGACTTGAGCGAAGGGGACGGAGGATAAGCATGAAATTCGATCTAGCGGTTACTGTAAGAGAGAAAACAGGAAAGGGCGCGGCGCGCCAGCTTCGGCGAGAGGGTAAGGTCCCGGGAGTGTTATATGGACAGGGTGAATGCCTGCTGCTGACGATTGAGCCGGACAGCTTGGTCAAGATTTTGAAGGCGCAGGCAGGAGGAACCGCGCTTGTAGCGCTGACGTTGACCGGTGCGAAGTCGAAACCCAATAGAACGGCCCTCCTGCGTGACTTTCAGATCGATCCCGTTGAGGGAAATGTGTTGCATGCCGATCTGTTCGAGATCTCGATGAACAAGCCGATTCGGGTGAAAGTGCCCCTGCATTTGATAGGGGGAGTCCCGGCCGGTGTCAAGGAAGGCGGCATCCTCCACCATAACATGCGCGAGTTGCACATCGAGTGTTTACCGGCAGCCTTGCCGGACTTCATCGAAGTCGACGCCTCAGGGCTCGCGATTGCGCAAGGTTTCCATCTGAAAGACGTGGCTGCGCGCGAAGGGGTTCGTTATCTTGACGATCCTGAACAGATGGTCGTGAGTGTGGCTGCGCCGATGTCGGAGGCCAAACTCGAATCACTCCTTGCGAGCGGTGCCGCTGCGCCGGATGCTGCGAAAGAGCCTGAAGTGGTTACGAAGGGCAAGGTTGCCGGCGAAACCGCAGAAGGTGGCGAAGCAGCGAAAGCCGGTGCAGTGGCTGCTGATGCGAAAGGCGGCGAAAAGAAAGGCGCGGCAGCGCCAAAAGCCGAGAAGAAAGAACCCGAAAAGAAGAAGTAACGTTGCGCCTCATCGTTGGGCTGGGCAACCCGGGCGATGCCTATGCCCCCACGCGCCACAATGCCGGCATGCGGGTCATCGAGCGGGCCTCCGCTCGGTGGTCCATTCGACTCATCACGCGCGGCATCGCTCATCGCGGATCGGGACGGCTTGGGTCAGAACTCCTCGAACTAGCCGGCACGCTCGACTGGATGAACATCAGTGGTCCTCCACTCAAAGGGCTCATCCGCGAATTTTCCCTGACCGCCGATAATTTGATCCTTATTCACGACGATCTCGACCTTGAACTGGGGCGACTACGGATTAAACTAGCCGGTGGGCATGGGGGCCACAACGGGATCAAGTCGGTCATTGATGCGATCGGGACATCCCAGTTTGTGCGCGTCAAGATCGGAATCGGTCGGCCTCCCCCGCGCCAGGATTCGGCAGACTATGTGTTGCAGGCGTTCACGACTGATGAACTCCACATATTGAATCCCTGTCTCGACCGCGCGGTCGATGCGCTGGAGTGTCTGATCCACCGTGGATCAGCCGTGGCGATGAATCAATTTAATATACGTGAGAAGTCAGGCGAAGATGAAGATGAGAGCATACAGCCAGGCTGATTCCATACCCGCATATGGCTACAATCGATAAGATCCGTAGCCCGGTTGGGTTAGAGTATTGATCCGGCCACTCCGCGATCATTTGACTCCTTCTTCAGCCCTATGTTAGCTTCACGCCTTCGCGCTGGCTGTGAATCCGGCGTGCCTACACCTTGCTCCCGACTTGTTCGGGGGCCTTTGTCCAGGAGGATTGCTGCATGGAGCTCTACGAGTCTCTGTTCATTATTCGTACGTCTGTCTCCGACGAGGAGACAACTGCTTTGATCGATAAGATGAAAGCGGTGGCGGAAAAAACCGGCGCGCAGTTTATTAAGTCAGAAAATTGGGGTAAGAAGAAACTTGCCTATGAGGTTAAGCGGGAGCGGAAGGGGACGTATGTCTATTTCTACTTCAGGGCACCCAACATCACAGTAGGCGAATTGGAGCGATCCTATCGACTGGAAGACTCGATTATCAAGTTCTTGACCGTCCATCTCAAAAAGGAACTGGTGCCGCCACGGCCGATCGAGACGTCCTCCGAGGAGTTTGCCGGTGGCCGGATTTAACAAAGTCATTCTCATCGGAAATCTCACGAGGAATCCCGAGCTGCGGTATACGCCGAATGGAACCCCCGTGGCCAGTTTGGGACTCGCGGTGAGCCGTCGATACAAGCAGGGCGATGATTTGAAAGAGGAAGTCTGTTTTGTTGATATTGTGGTCTTTGGCAAGCAAGCGGAACATTGCGGGCAGTATCTCAGCAAGGGGAGCGGGATCATTGTGGACGGCCGATTGCAACAGCGCCGCTGGGAAACAGAAGACGGCCAAAAGCGCAGCAAGCACGAGGTCGTGGCCCAAACGGTGACGTTCATGCCGAAACGCCAGGATGCTGGCGGCGGCGCGACCGAGGCGCCGGTGCATGATGATGTCGGATATGAACCCGAAGAGCACGTTTAACAGAAGGGGAGACGGTTATGGAGCGTGAACAGGGCGGAGACCGGGACGGAGGCAGTGGTGGCGGGCGATTCTTTCAACGCCGCCGGCCTTGCCGGTTTTGTATCGAAAAAGGAGCCATTGATTTCAAAGATGTCGGTCTGTTGAGAAACTTTTTGACAGAGCGGGGCAGAATAGTACCGCGGCGCATTTCCGGAAATTGCATGAGGCATCAGCGCGAATTGACGGCCGCGGTCAAGCGGGCCCGGCATATCGCCCTCATCAGTTTTGCGGAAGAGCGATAGAATCACCGATCACGTTGAGGATGGGAATGCAGGTAGGTGCGACGATGGATGTGTTGACGCCGCTGCTGGCAGATTTTACTGCGGATGGGCTCTCGTTGGTGGGGGAAGTTACGGCTGAAGACCTCGGCCTGACCCAGGACGATGCCGTGGTCCAGGGCCCGCTGGCCGTGAGCCTTGAATTGACCAATGTCGAAGGGCTGATTGCTGTGACCGGTGTGTTGGAAGGTACGATCGTACGCGAATGCGTGCGGTGTTTGAAACAGTATGAAGATCCGCTGGGATTTTCTGTGCGGGCGGCTTTTATTCCGGAACCCAAATCGGCGCCGCGTCATCCGAGGCGGGTTGATTCCCGAAAGGCACGAGCGGAGGTCGTTGAGACCGAGCCGGAGGAAGAGCCTGACGACCAATATCAATATCAGGGGAATCATTTAGAGCTGGCTCCCATGTTACGCGAGCACGTAATTCTCTCCGCCCCCATGCAGCCTCTGTGCAGTGCCGATTGTCTGGGTCTTTGCGCGAAATGTGGAAAGAATTTAAATGAAGGCCTCTGTCAGTGTGCCGAGGAACCACCGATCCCGATTTTCCGGGTGATCCAGGATACGAAACGCAAGAGCGGCGGACCATCAGCGTCATAGCGCGACCGCCTACTATCGAGAGTGATAAGGAGCTGCCATGCCAAATCCGAAACATAAACATTCACGGGAGCGACGCGACAAGCGGCGCACACAAAAACTGCGCATTACACCTCCGGGCATGTCCGTCTGTCCGCAGTGCCACGAGATTAAGCTGCCTCATTACACCTGCTTGAATTGCGGCACGTATAAAGGCAAGGCGGTCATCCAGGTCGAAGAGTCCTAGGCAGCCCTGCCGGGGAAGCCCATGGGTCACTCCTGCGGCGTGTCCTGGCTGCAAGCATCAACATCGGGGTTGCGCCGCCTATTGCGTCGGTCATTTCACTGCTCTAAACTCCTGCCACATGTTGCGTAGTGACGGCTGCTTTTCATATCTGACTGCGCGACATGCCATCATTCCATGAATGCTCGTCTACTATGAAAATTGCGCTTGATGCCATGGGCGGTGATCATGGGCCGGCCCCTGCCATTGAAGGGGCACTCCATGCAGTCCGGGAATGCGACGTCGAGGTCGTGCTTGTCGGCGACGAGGCCATTCTCACCGCTGAATGTCGGCGTCTCGGCTGCAAGGACGCCCGCCTGTCCATCCGGCATGCCTCGCAAGTCGTCGAAATGCATGAATCTCCGGCTACCGTTGCCCGAAAGAAGCGTGATTCCTCCATCTGGGTTGCCACCGAGTTAGTCAAGAGCGGCGAGGCCGGTGCTGTCGTGAGTCCCGGAAACACCGGCGCCAGCATGGTGGCGTCATTCTTTGTGCTCGGGCTGACGAAGGGCGTCGAGCGCCCAGCGATCGCGACAAGCCTGCCCACGCTGACCGGTACAGCAATTATGTTGGATGTAGGGGCAAATGTAGACTGTACGGCTCAACACCTCATGCAATTTGCCATAATGGGTAACGAGTATGGAAAGCATCTCTTCGGGAAACCCAACCCGCGTGTCGGGTTGTTGAGCATCGGGGAGGAAGACAGCAAAGGGAATGAGGTGACAAAGGAAGCATTCAAGCTTCTAAAATCCAGCGGACTAAACTTCATCGGTAATATCGAGGGCCGCGATGTGTATAGCGGGAGCGCCGACGTCGTGGTGTGTGACGGCTTCATCGGAAACGTTGCGTTGAAGATTTCAGAAGGAGTGGCTGATACGATCAAGAAGCTGTTAATCAAAGAAATTTCGGGGTCTTTCTTCGGCCGTTTGGCTTATCCGCTCATCGCAAGACCATTGTTGAACTTGAAAAAAAGAATCGATTATGCAGAGTTCGGGGGGGCCCCGCTCCTGGGCGTCAACGGCATTACGATGATCTGCCATGGCCGTTCTTCCGCCAAGGCGATCAAGAATGCCATTCGGCGAGCCAAAGGCTTGGCGGAGAGTCGGGTTGACGAGCTGATTCAGCGGGACATTCAGGAAAGTCTCTCGCAGACCAAACCTGCGGAGGAGACGCCGGCATGAGGGCCCGAATTGCGGGGACCGGATCGTATTTGCCGGTCAAGGTTGTGACGAATGTTGACCTCGAACAGATGGTCGCAACTTCGGACGAGTGGATTGTTGAACGGACTGGAATCCGCGAGAGGCGCGTGGCTGCTTCCGGTGAAGCCTGTTCAGACCTGGCGGTGAAGGCGGCCGGACGAGCCCTCGCAGCGGCGGGTGTGAATGCGGCTGAACTGGACTTGATTCTATTGGCCACCTGCACCGGTGATTATCCGCTTCCCGCCACCGCGTGTTTAATTCAACATCAGCTGGGGGCGACTCGTGCGGCTGCCTGTGATCTCTCGGCTGCCTGTTGCGGATTTGTCTATGCATTGTCGGTGGCGGATGCCTATGTGAAGACCGGCATGCGACATGTGTTGATCATCGGGTCGGAAGTGATGTCGGCGATTACCGACTGGACTGATCGCAACACGTGTATTTTGTTCGGCGATGGTGCCGGCGCGGCGGTCATCAGCGCCAGTGAGGATGATCGTGGCATCATGTCTACGCACCTTCGCTCCGATGGCGCACTCTGTGATTTGATTGCCGTACCGGGTGGGGGGTCGCGTCTGCCGCCATCTGACAAAGTGGTGGCTGAGCGGATGCAGTACGTCAAGATGAAGGGGAACGAGACATTTAAGGTGGCGGTTCGGAATTTAGAAGAAATCGCACGCGAAACCTTGACTGCCAATCATCTCCGTGTTGAAGATCTCGACCTCTATGTCCCGCACCAAGCGAATTCGCGAATTCTCAGAGCCGTAGCCGAGCGGCTGGGTCTTCCCCCGGAAAAAATGATGTTGAATCTCGATCGGTATGGGAATACGTCAGCCGCCTCGATTCCCATCGCATTGGATGAAGCCGTAAGACGGGGACGTATCAAGCCGGGAGATCTAGTAATGTTGGGAGCGTTTGGCGCCGGATTAACCTGGGCCTCCTCACTCATCCGTTGGTGAGCGTCAACTTCCTGTTCTCCCGCTCGATATCGCATACGTTGGCATGCTGAAGGGGCGCACCATGGTGGTCTGTTTTGGAAACTTTTCCCGTTGACATTCAAGGGAAATTCGACGATATCTAACCTCAGGGAGAGGGGACGGTGCGCCCTCTCCCCTCGAATATCACATGATGAGCGTAATCAGCAGCCTCGTGCAATCACTCCGGTAGTATGACGATTCTCCATTCAATAAGGCGCTCAGGTGTTGGGTTAGTCTTCCCCGGCCAGGGATCTCAGTCCGTCGGGATGGGAAAAGCGTTGGTTGAGGCGCATCCAGGCATCAAACCACTCTACGACGAAGCATCGGGGGTGCTGGGATATGATATCGCAGCCCTCTGTTTTGAGGGACCTGCGGAACGGTTGAACCTTACGGAATATACGCAACCGGCATTGCTGGTCACCAGTATCGCTGCGTTCCATGCATTCCAGCCATTGGGCATCACGCCGGTTGCGGTGGCGGGGCATAGTCTGGGCGAATATTCGGCTCTTGTCGCCGCCGGAGGACTCACGTTTCGCGAGGCGGTGGCGATCGTGCAGAAACGAGGCCGCTATATGGCCGAAGCGGTGCCACCAGGGACCGGCCTCGTCGCAGCACTTCTCGGTCTCGGACCTGACGTGGTGAAAGACGTATGTCGGGAGGCTTCAGCGGCGGGGGTTGTTGCTGCGGCCAATTTCAATTCCCCTGGTCAGATTGTCATAGCCGGAGAAAAGGCCGCCGTAGAACGGGCCATAGAACTGGCAAAGGCGAAGGGATGCAAGAAAGCGATTCCTCTCCCGGTCAGTGTGCCGGTCCATACGCCCCTGATGCAAAAGGCGGCCGATCGACTCGCCGGAGATTTGTCGACGATTACCTGGAGCGATCTCAAGATGCCCCTGATTAATAACGCCGAAGCCAAGGCCCTCGCGAAGTCCGGAGACATCAAGGCCTCGCTGGTACGACAACTTCCATCGTCGGTGCTCTGGGAAGATTCGGTGAAGG
>Ga0070681_10003706_pt1 | contig 14341 bp, 13 predicted proteins | sample KBSC83BmetaG_FD_65650 | JGI IMG/M metagenome (GOLD analysis project Ga0070681, IMG submission 65650) | Corn rhizosphere microbial communities from Kellogg Biological Station, Michigan, USA - KBS C8-3B metaG | ecosystem: Host-associated > Plants > Roots > Rhizosphere | place: USA: Michigan... | reverse complement strand
TATCAACTTCACTGGTAACAATACGACGCTGCCAACCCTTCCTGGGTCACCGACGGTGTATAACGGTGGTGCCACCCCGGCGGGTCAGCCTGGGCTGGATTCGTCTGGTGGATCGGGCATTCAGGGTATTCTGAATTTTCTGTCCACGCCTGGCGGCGCCGCGGTGACGAATTTTGCCGGTGCTGGTCTGCAGGCCTACGGCCAAGCCAAAGAGGCTGCGGCCAATCGTCAACAGTCAGCGACCCAATTCGCCGCGACGTCGCTGCAGAACCAATACAACCAGGACCAGGCGAACAAGATCACCAGGGCGAGCGGCGTGCTCAACGCGGACCCGCTCGGAGCCGATCAGAAATACGCCCAGCGTAATGCGCTGATGGCGGCGATTCTGCCGAACTTGCGCAACACCCGGAGCGCGCCTGGCGATGCGGCGGTCGCAGGGGCAATGGGTGGATCTCGTGGCGGGTTTATGAATGCGCTTCCGGCCAACGGGCTCGATCCCGCGATGATCGACTCGATGTTCGGCAACGCGTCGACCGCGCAGAGCATCGCGCAGCGGCACCAGGAGATCAGTTCGCTCGACCCGAACGCGCCGATCCCGAACCTCACGCCGATGTATGGCCAGGACGCGGCTGCGCCCATGGCGCAGATGCAGCAATGGGCTTCGCAACTGCAGTCTGCCTCGGCCGCGGATCGGGCGAAGTATGACCAGGCGATGCAGGGCTACATCAACCAGATGGTCCAGCAGGAAAACGCACAGAACAATTCTGGCGGGTTCTGGCACAAGTTCGCCCAGATCGCTGGTGTCGTCGGTGCCGCCGCGGCCACGATTATGACCGCGGGCGGGGCCAGTCCGCTGCTCGCGGGTGCGGTCGGTGCAGCCAGTGGCGCAGTTGGTAGCGCCGGTTCTGGCCAGAACCCTCTCATGGGGGCCATCGTTGGTGGTGGCACAGCCTACGCAGGCGCGAAAGCGCGAGGTAATTCGTAATGCCCATCTCAAATGGAGGCTGGGCCTCGGCGCTCGGCGCAGCCATTTTGGGCGCCAACCAGGGCTACCAGCAAGCACGCACGGCGAATCAGGAAAACCTTTTGCGTGCCATTCAACAGCAGCTCGCGCAGGATCAGCTCAATGAGTTGCCGAAGAAGCACGCTGCAGACGACGCAGCGATGATTCTGCAGCGCGAAGGCATCGGAGCGTTCAACAATCCCGTGTTCGCTCGGGCCAATCAGGTGGCCGGCGTGCCACTCACCATGGGTAAGCCGGGCGATCCGAATGTGGCGCCCACGACCGGTGCGGTGATTCCGACCCAATACTTGGCTGACGAAGCCGCACGGAATCAGGCCATGGCGCGGAACCAGGCCATGTTGGATTACATCAAGACGCAAATGGGCACCGCCACTGCGCCAACGCCGCAAGCGGCTCCGCAGGCGACATCCAGTGGCCAGGCACCGTTTACATTCAATCCTCAGGGACCGGGGCAAAATGCCGCACCTGCGGTGACGGCGCCCACGACGCAACCGGCGGCTGCAAGAGCGGCGAGTCTGTCCGTGGCTCCTGCGGATGATCCTTCGCTTCCGAACGGAGTGAAGGCTTACTTCGGTCAGCTCAAGTTGAAATACGGCACCGACGTCAATGGCGCGATGACCGAACTCCAACAGGCGTGGCCGAGCATTACCGCTGCGCACCCACACGTCGATCCGGTGAAAGCGCTCCATGGTCTGCAGTCCACCATGAGCGGTGACACAGATGCGCCGCCGTTCTACGATCCCAAAGACATCGCTCAGCATACGATGGGCAAACTCACCGGGCTCGGAGATTTTCCTCTCCAGGAATCTGACGCACATAAGCTCTACATGCAGAAAGCGGAGCTGGACAACAAGGCGAAATACAAAGCGCCCGCGCAGACGATGGAGAAGGAACTCGATGCCTATAAGAAGGCTCGAGTGATCATGCCGCAACTGCGTCAAGCGCTGATGACCGAGGTGCTGAATCCTCAGGATCCGACCGGTCAGCACGAAAGCCCCTTTCGGATGGCCGTGCATCTGGCGAAGCAGAAAATCAAATCGATGGCTTACAGCGCTGGCGTGCCGTTGGCCGATGCGGACGCGAAGGCACAGCAGCTCGCGGGAATGCTCAAAGTCATCGGCGCGGCACCTTACCTCAGCGGCTCGCGTTCGATGCTGATGTTCAACCAGGCGGCTGATCATCTGACTGACCGGAACATGACGCCGGAAGCGCAACTTCAACGGTTGAATGAGCTGGAATCAATCTTTCCTGAATTCGAAAAGGCCATCGGGTATCACACGCCAGACTTGCCGCCCCTGAGCGACAAACCTGGGCAATCAAGCGCACCGGCTTTGGCCGCACCGCCCACAGGTCCACGTTCCCCTGTGCCCTATTCGAAGGTTGCGCAGTTGGCGTCGTTGAAAGGTGTTTCTCCTTCGGCCATCGTGCAGCAGATTACCGCGGCCGGCGGCACGGTCGTGAAAGACCAACAGTAACATGGCAGACGACATCTACAGCCAACTCGATCAGTTGGACAAAATCAACAACACCGCGCAGGCGGTGGGCATCCGGCCGGAGCTGCTGCACGCTGTGATCCGGCAGGAATCCGCAGGTCAGTCGGGTGCGGTGTCTCCGAAGGGGGCCATCGGCCTCATGCAGGTAATGCCGCAGACGGCTGCGCAGCCCGGGTTGGGTGTGCAGCCGTTCGATCCACATGACCCCGATGCGAATCTCAAAGGCGGTGCGCAGTATCTGAAAGCGCTGTTGGATAAGTTCCACGGGAACGAAGCCCAGGCGCTTGCCGCATACAACGCGGGCCTCGGGGCGGTGCAGAACGGCACAGCCGCACACTTCCCTGAGACTCAGCACTATGTGCAGAACATCACGGCGCACGCAGGGCCGCAAAACGGCGGCGGCGATATTTTCTCGCAGCTCGATAGTTTGCCGGCACCGAACGCACCGCAGACATCTGTTCGTCAGGATGGCTTCATTGGCCGGGCGATCAACAGCGCGGGGAACGCATTCGACAATGTCCTGCACACGCTGAGTGACCCGGCAAAAGCCGGAGCGGATGCGCTGGGGCTGACGGTGGGTCTTGCGCAGAAGGGCCTCCCGGCTTCGGCCACTCAGACTCTCGTCAACGCGACGGGTAATCCGAATCTGGACAAGCGCGCACAAGCGGAAGCGTTCGCGCGGTTTCAGAAGCAACGCTATGGCGGCTGGCAGAACATCAAGAACACGGCGAACAACGATCCGGTCGGAATGGCGATGGACATTTCCAGCCTGCTCGGACTGGGCGGCGGCGCGGGCGAAGCTCTTACCGGCGCAGGCCTGATTGACGAAGCGGGGATTCCTGCACGAATCGCGGAAGCCGCCGGCACGGCAGCGCCATGGTTCGACCCGGTGCAACTGCCTGGGCGGATCGCTGCCAACACCGTGCAACCCGTGGCGCGCCAGTTTGCCGAGCATGTCGCGAACGTAAGTTTGCAGATTCCCAAAGCCATGCGCAAACGGGAACTCGGGTCCCCCTTCACGCCGGCCGAAGCGGTGCTCAATGAGAATCGAGGATTCTTGTCGAACCCTGCGACGAGGTTTTCACAAGGTGGCTTAACGAAGGCCGAAGCGCGTGAACCGGTTCTACGTGCGAATTACGAGAACACCCTCGCGGCCGACGCGCCTAACACGTATTCGCTCGATCCGATCAAGCAGATTCTGGAAGACCAGAAGGCGAAATTGGGCCATGACATCAACGCACAACCGAAGCAAGCGCAGGTGCAGGCGATCATCGACAACCTCCAAAACAATCCGCTGTATAGCAAGGACCGTCTCAGCCAGGTGATGGTGCCGCAGACCGTCCAGGTGCCGCATCCGTGGGCCGTCGATGCTTCGGGTCTGCCGATCATGCAGACGCAGACCACGATGGTGCCGCAGACACAAGTTGTGGGACGGGATCTCATTCCTCAACCCGCAACCGAACTCAACACCATCAAGGGCAACGTCGACAAGGGCCTCACCTTTGGCGAACGCGGCGGCACACTCGATGAAGCGCAGAAGGCCGCGCGGCATGGGATTGATCAAATCATCGATACGAATGTGCCTGGTGCGGATGCGCTCAACCAACGGCGCGCACAAAACACCGTGGCGACGAAGGCTCTGCAGAATGCGATTCTGGCACACCAGACCAAACGCGGAATTGGTTTGATGGAACAGATTCTCGCCTTTGGCGCGCCGATTGCCGCGGTCGAACATCAGCCGGCCATGGCTGCGGCGATGATGGTGCCGTCGATCTACAACACGATCGTTAAGCATCCGACGACTGCTAGCCTTGCGGCTGTGCCAACATGGGCGCTGGGCAACTACACCATGAGCCCGTTCGCGCGCACGGCTCTAGGCGCGGTCACTCCGGTAACGCAAGCCACACAAGCGCCGAACGCTCGACCTATTGTGCGCAACGATGTGACCAAAGACGAAATCGCCGCCGTGCGCGCTCGTCAACAACAGTAATTCGCCAACCTCCGGGGGACTCGTTCTGGGTCCCCCTTTTTCGTAATTCCCCCATCAATGCCCCTTTCAGACAAAGACATCGCGGACGTGCTGCGTCGATTTCCCAAAGACACACCGCCCGACGTGATTGACAAAGCGGTTGCGGCCCGAGCCGCCGGCACACCGCTCGAGAAATTGTGGGAAGTCATTAACACCCCCGTGGCGGGCTCGAAAGACGCCTTGGTTCCGGCCTTCCGGCATGAACATGGAGCAGATGAAGGCTTCCTGCGAAAGACCGCAGAAGACCTCGGGGCCTCGCTGACCACGCCGCTGAACGCTGGCTTAGGTGTGCTCGGATTCGGTGCAGGCAAAGCCGCGGAAGCCGGGATGCTCGGCATCTCAAAAGGGGCCCGACTTGCGGAGGCGGCGCTGCAGGCCCCGATGGTCGCTGAGGGTGTGAAGAACGTCGTCTCAGGTGAGACCCCTGGGGAGAAACTCGCGGGCGCCCTTGAGGCTGGATTTGGTGCGCACGGTGTCAACGGCGCGATGACCCGGGCTTTCGATCCGAAAGCGGTCACTGCGGCATTTGTGAAAGAACGTGGTCTGCCGGCGGTCGAACCGGAGCCCTTCTCACCGCAGGCCGCGATGAAGACCGCGGACGACTACGCGGCGATGTCGCACGCGCCGAATGACCCCGCCGTGAAGGCGTCATACGATGCGCTGAAAAAACAGATCGCAGACCAATTCATTTTTCTGCGAGATCGTGCTGGGCTGAAGATGGAACCGTCGCAGGCGAACTATCCCAGTTCGCAGGCCATGGTCGCTGACGTGAAAGGGAAAAACCACCTCAATTATTTCCCTTCCGATTCAGCTTACGGTCCTGACGGCGCCGCTGTTTCGGATCATCCACTCCTGCAGATCGACCCAAAAACCGGGCTCAGCTACAACGACATGTTTCGCGCCGTGCATGACTACTTCGGTCATGCCGTTGAGGGGAATCAATTCGGGCCGAAGGGTGAACAGGCCGCGTTTAACGCGCACCGACAGACGCTCGCGCCGGATGCGCTCGGAGCGCTGGCCAGCGAGACCAAAGGCCAAAACTCCTTCGTTAATTTTGGTCCTCACATGCGGGATCCGGAAACGGGAGCACTCTTGCAGAAAGGGGACCCTCGCTTCCTGCCGCCGCAGGCGCGCCCGTTTGCGGATCAGAAAGCTGGTTTGTTGCCGGAGTTTGCGCAGCCAGGCGCTGGCGCGTCAGTTGCGCCCGCCATCGGGCAAACGCTTGCCAACGCAGCGAATCAATCCCCAGCACTTTCGCCATCGGAAGCACTCCTCAACCAACTCCTGGCCAGCCATGCGACTGGCGGCAGCACCACGTCGCTGACCCAGGGCCGCGCGCTCACGCCGCAGGATGCACGCTATGTGCTGAGCCCGTATGAGGGCCGGCAGCTTGCTATGTCTCAGGCGCCCACGGCGCAGGACATCCGCGATTATATCGCGAAGAACCAGGACCTGTTGTCGCAGCCGGGGCACAACCTTGGGACCTGGGACAACACCAAAGGCGACGGAAAGCACTACCTCGATGTGAGCATCGGGGAAAACGATCTGAACAAAGCGCTCGACCTGGCGCGCCAGCACAAGCAGTTGGCCATTTTCGACATGGCCGAAAGCAAGGACATTCAGACACCGCAGGAAGTGGCCCCGCTTGATGCGTTCAAAGAACGCGCGAAGCAAGGTCTGGTCGACGGGCCGGTCGCCGCGTTGGACAAGCTCCACGCCATGGGTGTGCCTGGTGCGGCCGAAGACGCCGCGCGTATCAAGGGTGAGAACCCGGGACGGTTCACCGTCAACGCACCGAAGGCTCTGGCGATTGCCGCGCCCGCGGTGTCCTCACAGATCGACGATTCCGACCCCAATGACCCACATCAGGCGCTGAAGCGCTACGCGAAGCTCGGGCTCGACATTGCCGGCGTGGCTGGACTCGGCGCGGCGATTCGCACCAACCCACAAGCGCCCATGAAGGCCGCGAGTGCGAAAGGTGCCGCGCTGTTGATGCTCGGCGCGAAGAAAGCTGACTGGCAGAAAACCCTTCTCGAGCACGGGCTGGAGCAGTCTGATCTGCCGAAGGTGCGCGCTGGGGCGCAGAAGCTCCTCGAGCAGCAAATCGCCAAGTCGGAAACCGGCTTGACCAAGGTCAAGAAACTCCTCTCCTTTGTGGAGACCGGCAAGGGCGATGCCGAGTGGTATAACACGGGCGACGAGCTGAACAAATACTTCGGCGAAGACGCGCCGATGGTGGCGAAACTCATCGCGGCGACCTCGAATAATTCTACCGTCAAGTCCAACCTCACCCTGGCGCTCAAGGCCTACGCGCAACACAAGGCCAACCCCGAGGCCCCGATCGAGGGGATCATGCGCAGCTTGCTGCCCGCGGTCGACCGGGCGCGCACCGGGCAGGACCTCGGCGGGCGGAAGGTCGACAACTTTGCCAAAGCCCTGATGGGCGACCCCAATGCGGTGGTCGTAGACCGCTGGATGATGCGTGCCTGGGGCTTCAAGGGCGATGTGCCCACCCCGGCGCAATACGACATCATCGAGCACGGGATCAAGGAACTCGCACAACGGCACCAAATGGAACCGCGCCAGGTGCAAGCGGCGATCTGGTTCGGCGTGAAAAAGGAAGCGGAAGCCGGCCGCAATAGGCCCGATTCCCCTGCTTACGGGACGATCCTGAACGGGATGTTCGGCCAGGGCGCTCCGGTCCAGGAAACCCTTCAGGAAGGCCTCCAGGGCTTCAGGGCGAATCCCAAGAAGGGCTTTGGCGGCAGTTTGCGCCAGGCCATCCTCAACCGTCAGGACAGCCTCCCGTTCGGCAAGTAATACTTGACAGCCCACTATCCCTCGTGCTATACTCATGGTATGCACCAATTCACGGTGTTTATCAGGAGGGCCGGTGGAACGAGTCTGCCGCAAATGCGCCATCCAGAAGGACCTTGAAGACTTTCCCCGCAAAAGCGACTGCGCACTAGGCCATCGTCCCATCTGCCAAGACTGCGTCAACACCTACCAACGCGAACGACGGGTTCGCACCAGCAATTCCGAAACCAAGCGCTACGAGAAGTCCCCCGAAGGATTCCTCATGCGTGCGTATCGCAACATGAAGTCCCGCGTGACGGGTGTGCAGAAGAAGAGAGCGCACCTCTATGCGGGACTTCCCATTCTTCCCAAGGACGACTTTTACGTTTGGGCCAAGAACAATCCTGACTTCTGGCGGCTCTATCGTAACTGGGTCAAGTCTGGCTACAACCGCAAGCTCACGCCCAGCGTAAACCGCATCGATCCTGACGAGGGGTATCTGCTCGGCAACATCGAATTTCTCACGCATTCCGTCAATTCCAGTCTCGCGCGGCACAGAACCGACGCGGTCATGCAAAGGATTTATGCCGCAGCAGCCTAAGCTCGAGCCCGCATTGCTCATTTCGGACGCGCATCGTCCGTATCACAACCAGCGTGCGTGGGACTTGATGCTAAAGGTTGGGGAGTTCCTGAAGCCGCATCACCTGGTGGTGAATGGCGACCTGGCGGATTTCTACGCCGTCTCGAGTCATTCAAAAGATCCTCGCCGCGCACAGCAGCTCGACACCGAGATCGCCGATGTCAACGTCGGACTCGATGAACTCGATGCACTCGGGGCGACGAACAAGCAATTTATCGCCGGCAACCATTGCGACCGGCTGACGCGGTATCTGCAAGACAAAGCGCCGGAATTGTTTTCGATGATCGACATTCCACAGCTGTTCAAGCTGAAGGACCGCGGGTGGGACTACACGCCTTACAAAGACGACACGAAGATCGGCAAACTCCACATCACGCACGATGTGGGAACCGCCGGTCGGTATGCGACCTACAAGGCACTCGACACCTACCAGCATTCGATCATCACCGGCCACACTCATAGACTGAGCTATGTCGTCGAGGGCAACGCGGTCGGTGAATTCAAACTATCCGCGAGTTTCGGCTGGCTCGGAGACTCCGACAAAGTCGATTACATGCACCGTGTGCTGGTGAAGAAGAACTGGACCCTTGGGTTCGGCGTGGGGTATGTGCATCCCAAAACCGGCATCGCGTATCTGACTCCTGTTCCAATTATCCAAGCAGGTGACAAGCTCACTTGCGTGGTGAACGGGAGATATTTCGATAACTAGAGGGTCATAATAATGGCCCTTACAAGGGCTAACGACCAGAATAATGGTCGTTATAGCCCTAGTTAGGTTCCCCAGTGCTGGCCTTCCTTCTGGCGCTCGTCCTGAGCGTCACTCCTCAGATTAGCTTTGCTCCTGCCACGCTGCGCGTGAAAGTCCAAGTCCCGCCAGAGCCGGCCAACCGGCTCCTGGTGGTGACCCTGGACGGGGAAGATTACTTCCGCTCAACCGACATTCAACTCGATGGGGCTGACGCGCCGAAGACGTCCTGGTGGGACATTCCACATGTGCCCCAGGGCGATTACGACCTGAGTGCCCGGGTCTACGACTCCTCGGCCCATCTCGTCTCGAGCACCCACCGTGAGGTGATTGTGAAAGGAATGCAGTAAATGGAATCCGCGCTCTCATGGATTGGCCAAATCGCTGAATGGATAGGGGCCTTTGTTCCGCGGTGGGCCATCCTCGACACGACTCAGGGGGCCATCAAGTTCGTCGGCGGTTCCAAGGTCCGTGTGTGTGGCCCTGGGGTCCATTTCTGGTGGCCGGCGCGCACGACCTTAGTCACCTATCCGACCGCCCAGCAGACTGACCGCCTGGGCACCCAGACGATGGAAACCAAAGATGGGCGCACGTTCATAGTCGAAGGGACTATCACCTACTGTGTCGAGAATCTCGCGCTGTTGATTCCTGTAACCCATTCGGCCACGACAGCCATCGTCGACATTACCATGACCGTGGTGCATGACGTGTGTTGTTCGATGGATTGGGAAACCCTCCAGGCTGAACAGCGCAAGGGCACGATCAAAACCAAGCTCCGCAACGCCGCACAGAAGGAACTCTCGGAATACGGCATCAAAGTGTTGCGACTGAAACTTAACACGTTGGCCAAGTGCCGCGTGTTGAAGATTTCCCAATCCACATCGAACGAAGAGAACTAACCTCACCCGAGCCCCTTCACGACTTTGTCGTGCGGGGGCTTTTCTTTTGGCCTGCAGCCCGGCGCTCGGCCCAGAATTTTCGCATACGCACCCCGATCGCCTTCCTGGCTGCGGCCGACATGGGACGTCGGGATCGAATCGCCGGAGCGACCGGAGTTTTCCCATTTGGCTTGTCCTCAATGATTGCTTCCAGTTCAGCGATTCGCTGGCGCAACATGATCAGTTCGGCTTGCGCACCCTTCTTCGCCAGCTCACGTAGTAGTTCTTGATTCATTCGCATCCTCCGCGGCGCAGTATAACGCAAAAAGGGCCACCCTCCGCAATGCGGAAGATGACCCTTAGAATGGCAGCTTGGTTGATTAAAGAATACGGCTTCCCGGCTCTCCGCTTATCGTCACCGGTTTCACCAGTTCATGCAGGTAGCCCTGGATGTTGAACCAGCACGCGCAGGCGGTTTCACGTTTGAGAAACTCGAAGTCGTGATTAGGATATTCCTTCTGAAGACGTTTGCTGATGTATCCACGGGACAAGCCCACCAGCTCGAGCACATGCCGCAGGAGCGACTTCAGGTAGCTCGCCAAGGGCATCCCCTTCTGCCAGTTGTCGGACTCGCGCAGCTTGCCGTCGGCCTGCGTGCGGTGGCGGGTCATGTAGTCGCCGAATTCCTCGATTGCCGGCATCGAGAGGAACCCCTCGTAGTCGTTTTTGCCCTCGTCCGAGGAACGCGTAGCGCCGGTCGAGAATTGCTGCATCTGCTGTGTTGGCTCTATAGGAATGTTGCACGACTGTGCCAAGTCAGCCTGCTGCTGCGGCGTGAGCGTGGCTGCGAGCTGTCGTTCGAACATTTGCTCCAAACGCATTACGCCGCCTCCGACATCAGTTGTGGTGCGAACACCCGGTTCAGCGCTTCGAGCACTGACGAGGTGCGCTCGACAAAAGGAGATTGAAACTCCCGGTTGTAGAGGGCATCCACAATGAACACTCGACAATGCCGGGTTTCATCGGGATCGGTTCTGGCGTCGTTTACTTCTTCGCAGTTCTCCGGCTTGTCATCGATGAATACGTCGAGCTTGAGGCCTCTGGCGAGCGGTCCCTTATCGCTCGAAAGCAGCACCGTGGGATTGAAATAGCCCTGCTCACGCAGCCAATTTTCCGACTGGAGCTTCGCCTCGACGCCCGGCCGTGAGGTGATGAAGTAGATGTCGTGGCCTTCGTGGCGCAGATTGCCCAACAGGCGCAGAGTTTCATAGGCCAGCGGCAATGCCGGCAGTCCCGCCCAAAACAACGGGTCCTTCGTGATGCTTTGCCACACCGCGCGATCCTGTTCCTTGGTGATGGGGTTTGGCCCCAGCGTGGGATAATTCCATGTCGTGACTGGAGTGGGAATGACCTTCCCGGTGATTTCTTTAATCCTGGCGACGTGCCCGGTGACGAAATCTACTAAGCAGCCGTCGAGATCGATGCCGATTCGCACGATAACTCCTTCACTAATTCGTCTACTGAGCCCACGACTTTGGTCGCGAACTGCGGCATCACGTCATAGCGCTCTGGGTCTTCAGTTTGAAGAATGAACGTCTGTTTGCCTTGGCCAGCCATGTAGCCCAACTCCAAATGTCCAGAACGCCCAGACGGCATTACCAACACACCACAGTCAGCCAAGTCGATCCACGAGCGGTCAAAATTGAACACGTTTTCCGCAGCCTTTCCATGTAAGGCTTCTGCAAATGTGTGCCCCCGCTGAATCTCATATTGTTGCCAGTAACTATCGGCTTCGGGACCAGCGGCCATCCAGTCATCTATGGCTTCAAGTCCGGCCTGGCGTAGTTGTGCAGCTACTTCTGTGACTTTCGGATTACGCAAGGACCCAATCACGTAGGCATAGATTTTGCCGCGGTCATAATCCAGATACGACATCAGCCGTCGCAATGTGCTCTTTTGCTCACCTACTAACCCCAATGCAGTGTTACACCCATGGCACAACAGGCCGCGCACAACCCCTGTGTTGTGGTTGTGGTCAATGTGAAAGCGCTCACCACGGCGCTCGCCTTCTAGCAATTGAGCACGACAACCTAAGCATTTGCCTTGTTGCCTTACGAGCATTGCTTCGACGTCTGCCTGAGTCAGACCATATTTCTTCAGGTCTATGACCCGTGCTTTGAGTCTGGCTTTCTCCCTACCGTTGTTCTCGTAGTAGTATTTCTTTCGTCTTTCATTTGCGCAGGCGCGGCAAGAATAGTTTTCTGGTCGTCGGCCCACCACATTCGTGTCGTGGCCGTTAACACAGAACTGTTTCCTAACTCCCATCAGAACCGCTTCCCACCGTGCTTGAACGGACGCGTTTTGTTGTATTCCATCTTCAGCTTGATTGCGCCTTCGAGATCGATGCCGAGGTGCTCGGCGAGATGCGCCAAGCGAATCATCGCGTCCGCGATTTCGATGGGGAATCCTTCGGGCTTCGAGCCAGGCACATAGTTGTGCCCTGCTTCATTTGGTGCTCGGCCGGCGTCCACTAAGGGGTAATAAATTTCTGTTGGCGCGTGTCCGTTTCGGAGTTCGTTCTGCGCTTCAACCAGTTCGCCTATGGCAAGCAAAAGCTTCTGATCGATATTGATGTCGTCGTCGACGAATCCTTTGGACTTGTTTGTCTCGTGGGCTTCGCGTGCGAGTTCGGTGATTGTCATGCTGCGCGAGCGAGAGCCCCTCGGCCCCCGCTCTCCGCCCTCCTGTCACGTCTGTTATTGGCTTGTTGAACAGGGGTTGCCCAACGGACATTACCCGGTTCGTAATTGCCGTCGTTGTCAATACGGTCCAGTGAATGCTTCGCACTTGGTCTGGGTCCAACATCGGCGTAGAATGCCTCAAAAGACGCCTGCCACCGGTCGCAAACGCGGATGCCCCTGCCGCCGTAGTCTGTGTAGTTGTGCGCGCTAGGTGTGTTGCATCGATATTTCATCGTGTGCCACGCCGTGTATTCAGGCACATACTTATCGTGACGAGCTAAGCCATGCCGCACATTACGTTTGCCCAAACGACTCCCGCATTCCACTCGCAAATGGCCGCACGATCTCGTCTGTCCTCGATGCACAGCAGTGAATGCTGTTTCTTTCTCAACACCGCACGAACAGCGCACTAACACATAGCGGTTGTATTTGTAACGTGGTTCGACCTCACGAATAATTGTCAATTCGTGATAAACGTCACCTGGGACAATCGGATACTTATGTCGTTTCACGCTGCCGCCTTCAATCCCGATTCTGTTTGCTCCATCGTGTAGTGATCGACAATTACCTTGTGAACGCGCTGCATCCCTTTCGGGTTATCTACTGGGTCAAAACCGGCCCAATTTTCCCCAACCTCAACCTCAGCGCCGATCTTCAGGTTGTGCATCTGCGGAATCGGCCGCGTGAACACACCGGTGAGGAATTCCACCGCTTCATCGACCAGCTCGTTCGGACAGTCCAAACAACAGGAGTCGTGAACCGACGCGTTGGTTGGGAGGAATTCCCCGAACTTGCTCTGGCCAATCAGCAGCAGGTTGTCCTTCTGAAACGCCGCGTTCGAATTCTGCGGCTTGAACGCCACGCACCGTTTACCGTCCTTCGACAGCTTGATCGTCGAGTCCCATGAAGGTTTGAAGACGTCGTAATACCAATGCCGATAGCCCCACGGCGTCTCGAGATAGGTCTTCGTGTGCGCTTCGAACCGCACCGCATGGTGATAGGCCTTGAGGGTCGGCAGAATCGCGTAAATGCGCTCCTGCGCAGCCTCAGCGTGCTTCTTCGTCGGAAACAGCTCCGGGTAGGTATCGGTCATGAGCTTCGCCCCGCCACCGAAGTTGGTGAGGTAGTTCACGACCTTCATCTCGAGGTAGAGCTTCTCGTGCTTGGACTTGACCAGCTCGACGTTCTGTGGCGTGAACTTGAGCCCCAACTCCATGCAGGCCAGCCACGCGTGGATGCTCTGCGAGGCCGTCTCCATGTATTTCGGGTCGTTCATGTAGTAGCCCTGCATGACGGCTTCGACCGCGGAGCTGTCGATCTGCACGAGCTTGCGACCCGGGCGCGCGATGATCTGGCGCCTGGCTTCCTTCGCGTATTTGTTCTCTTCGCGCTTGCCCCAGTTTTGAATCTGGGTGCCGTGCTTCACCTTGCGTGAGCCGAATCGCCAGGTGCTCGGAGAGTTCACATACTGCGTATGCAGGAACCCTTCGGCATCGGGCTCAGGTGTGTAGGTGCCGATGGTCTTCGCTGCTGCGGAATACTGAATCGCTAGCGAATAGATCGGGAACTTCGCCCCGAATTTTTTCACCAGCGTTTTCAGATGTCCCTTGTCCGCGGTGTCCTTCGAGGCGTCCTTTTTGTTCTGGCCCACCGGGTGGCCAAAATGCCGCATGTAGGCCATCAGCTGATCGGATGACCCCAGGTTGAACGGCAGAAGCTGATAGTAGCGAGGCACACACGCCGATCGGAGCACAATCTCGCCTTTGGCGACCTTGCATGGATTCGCGATGCGAGTGGGCTTACCCGTTTTGGGATTGAGCGGACCCACTGAGCCTTTGAAGTGCTCAGTCTTGTTCGACGCCGGCTGCCCGCACACCGAACAGAACTTCACTTGCTCCGGTTCGTAGACGATGTCCCAGCCGGCGAGTGTCAGAGGTTCTGGCGCGCACAGACAGGGCTCGAGGTCCCGGCCTTCGGGGGGAATTCCGTCCGGTT
>Ga0070681_10003704_pt1 | contig 14343 bp, 11 predicted proteins | sample KBSC83BmetaG_FD_65650 | JGI IMG/M metagenome (GOLD analysis project Ga0070681, IMG submission 65650) | Corn rhizosphere microbial communities from Kellogg Biological Station, Michigan, USA - KBS C8-3B metaG | ecosystem: Host-associated > Plants > Roots > Rhizosphere | place: USA: Michigan... | reverse complement strand
CGCCGGGCAATCCGTTCGCCGACGCCGGCGCGCATCCGGACGACTGCGCGGAAATCTTCAACTGGGGCTTTCGCAATCCGTACCGCTTCAGCATCGACCGCGAGACCGGCGACATGCTGATCGGCGACGTCGGTCAGAATTCATACGAGGAAATCGACTTCCAGGCCGCCGGCAGCGCGGGGCAGAACTTCCAATGGAACCAATGTGAAGCCTTCCACACGTATCCCGGCGGCACGGCGCCGTGCGTCGGGCCCGCGGGCAGCGTGCCGCCGAAGCTCGAGTACTCGCACATGTGGGGTTGCGCCGTCGTCGGCGGCTTCCGCTACCGTGGTCCGATCGTGCCGCTGCGCGGCCAGTACATCTTCAGCGACAACTGCAGCGGCGGCATCTATGTCGTCGCGAACGCCGACGAAAGCGTTCCGGTGTGGACGTCCCAGCAGCTGGGCGGTACCCCGAGCATGAGCACCTATGCTTTTGGCGAGGATGAGGCCGGCAATCTTTACGTCGCGGACGGAAACGGGCCGGTCTACATATTCCATTCCGACAGCGGCGCTGACGCGATTTTCGCGAACGGCTTCGAATGAGCGGGTCTTCGTCGCCACGACGAAGGCCCGGCCCCGCTTCCTGGTGTGCGTCGTTGTCGAAGCTCGATTCCGGCCTTCGCCCGAATGACGAGACCGATGGCCTCATCCCGCTTCGGTGTAGAGTCCGGCCCTTCGCTTGAATTGTCCCGGGGGACGGCAATGCGCGCGATTCGTTGGGCACTCTCTGCAATCATCGGCCTCGCTGCCGCGCCGGCGACGGCGCAGACGGTTCCGCCGGATCTCGAGTTGCAGCTCGTCACGAGCGAAATCACCGCGCCGATCGGCGTGCGCGCACCGCACGACGGCACCGGACGCCTGTTCGTCTTCAGTCAGGCCGGCTCGATCCGCGTCATCAAGAACGGCTCGCTGCTGCCGACGCCGTTCCTCACAGTGCCCGTCACGTTCCCGGGATCGGGCGGCACCAGCGGCCTGCTCGGCCTCGCGTTCCATCCGAACTACGGCCATGCGGGCCAGCCGCACAACGACGAGTTCTACATCGTCTACATGCGCGCGGGCGATTGCTCCGATCCCGGAAGTTGCCTGGGCAGCGGACCCGACGAAGTGCTCGAGCGCTACACGGTGTCCGACGCCGATCCGAACGTCGCCAATCCGGCCGGCACGCTCGTGATGCGCCTCGCCGACAACTCGCCGCCGTCGTTCCACAACGGCGGCGACATCCATTTCGGGCCGGACGGCTATCTCTACTTTTCGGTCGGCGACGGCGGCCAGGAAAGCGGCACGCACTGGCTCGCCGAGTGCCTGTGGAAGAAGCCGAACGACACGACGTCGGCAAGCTGCGACAACTCGACCGCGACGCCGCAGTATTTCCTGCGCGGCAAGATGCTGCGCGTCGACGTCGACACGCGCGGCGAAACCGCCAGCGAGGAAATGTGCGGGACCGCGACGGGACAGCCGGCGGAATATTCGATCCCGGCCGACAATCCGTTCGTCGGCACGACGCACACCTGCGACGAGATCTGGCTCTGGGGCTTCCGCAATCCGTGGCGCTGGAGCTTCGATCGCGAGACCGGCGACCTGTGGATCGGCGACGTCGGCCAGAACCACTGGGAGGAAGTGAACCTGCGAACCGCGGGCTCGGCCGATCCGATCTACTACGGCTGGCATTGCATGGAAGGCACGAGCGTCTTCAACAATGTGGCCCACACGCCCTGCGAACCCCCGCTGCCGCCGAACGTCCTGCCGCTGATCGAGTACGACCATACCGTGGAATCGCGCTGCGCGGTCACGGGCGGCTATCGCTACCGTGGGCCGATCGCGCCGCTGCGCGGCATGTACATCTTCGCGGACTCGTGCTCGAGCGAGATCTTCTTCGCCAAGCCCGATGACGGCGGCGTCTGGACGTTCACGACGTGGCTGCAGGATCCGGTCGGCTACGGCACGTTCTCGGGCTTCGGCGAGGACGAGGCCGGCAATCTTTACATCGCGAACACGAACGGCGGCCAGCACAAGGTCTACATGTTCCATTCCGACGTCGTGACGGTGACGCATGTCGTGACGCCGGTCGCCGGCGCGCACGGCGCGATCGCACCCGATACGCCGCAGACGATCGACGACGGCGCGACGGTTGCGTTCACGCTGACGCCGGATGCGAGCTACGTGATCGGCGACGTGAGCGGATGCGGCGGGTCGCTTGCCGGGAATGTCTACACGACAGCGCCGGTGACGGCCGATTGCGAAGTGGACGCGACGTTCGTCGTCGATCCTGTGGATGTGATCTTCCGCGACGGGTTCGATGCGCCCTGATAGTTCCGTCTACCGCTCATCTTTCCCCGCTCCCGTTTGCCAGTTTTTCCCCTCTCCCGCTTGCGGGAGAGGGCAGGGTGAGGGCACGCCGGCGAAGCGCTTCATCAAGAGCGCTTTTGCTGCGTCGAACCAAGAATGCCCTCACCCTAACCCTCTCCCGCAAGCGGGAGAGGGGATAAAGCTGGCAAGCGGGAGGGGCAAGCTCGAGCGGGAGAGGGGATAGCTGCGAACGGAGTGTGTCGAAGCTACTGCTGCGTCGGCGGCGTTTCCTTCAACGCAATCGCATTGATCCCGTTCTCGCCGAGCGAGCGCTTCGCGCTCTCCAGATCGCTCGCACTCGCATACGGCCCGAGCCGCACGCGATGCCACTGCTTGCCGTTGACCGTCACCGGCTGCACGTTGGCCTGGAACCCGAGCAGCGCGAGCTTCGCCTTGATTTCGTCGGCGCCTTTCGCATCCGGATAGGAGCCGGCCTGCAGGATGTAACGCCCGCCCGACGCGGTCGCGGGCGCAACGCCAGGGGTCGGCGCCGCGGTCGCGCCCGGCGTCGCGTTCGCCGCGCTCTTCGCCTGCTGCTCCGCGCGCGCCTTCTCGGTCAGCTCCGCGTCCGGAATCACGACTTCGTTCGCTTCGAGCACCTTGTAGAAGTCGTAGCTCTTCTTGGGCGGCTCCTTCTTGCTCGCGTCGGCGACGGCAGGCTCGCTGGCCTGCGGCGCGGTCGCGGCCGGATTCGGCTGCGGCAGGTTCTTCTTGCGCAGGAGCGGCGCCCAGTCCTTGAACAGCACGAGCAGCATCAGCCCGACGCCGAGCAGCAGGCCGATGCCCACCCACACCCACGCCGGCCACGATTTGCTGCCGCCGCCGCGCGTCGCCTGGCGTCCTTTTCTTGCTGCCATCACATGCTCTCCGGGGCCGACAGGCCCAAAAGGTCGAGGCCGTTCGCGAGCACCTGCCGCGTCGCGTTCGCGAGCGTCAGGCGCGCGTCGCGGATCGCGGCGTCGTCGACCAGGAACTGGTTCGTGTTGTAGTACATGTGGAACGCCGCCGCGAGATCGCGCAGGTAATTCGCGACCAGATGCGGCTCGAGATTCTGCCCGGCTGCCTCGACGACTTCCGGATAGCGCGACAGCTCGACCATCAGCGCCTGCTCGGTCTCGGTGTCCAGCCTGGACAGTTGCGCGATCCCGTTCGCGCGATCCCACGTCAGGCCGCGCTCGGCGAGCTGGCGCATCACGCTCGCGACGCGCGCGTGCGCGTACTGGATGTAATAGACCGGATTGTCGTTCGTCTGCGCGCGCGCGAGGTCGATGTCGAAGATGAGGTGCGAATCGGCCTTGCGCGCGATCAGGAAGTAGCGCGTCGCGTCGCGCCCGGCTTCGTCGATGAGATCGCGCAGCGTCAGGTAGCTGCCGGCGCGCTTGGACAGCTTCACTTCCTCGCCGCCGCGCGTGACCGTGACCATCTGGTGCAGCACGTATTCCGGATACGGCTTCGGGATGCCGACGTCGAGCGCCTGCAGGCCCGCGATCACGCGCGCGAGCGAGCCGTGATGATCGGCGCCGAGCTCGGTGATCGCGCGCTCGTAGCCGCGCTGCCATTTCGAGAGGTGATACGCGACGTCCGGCAGGAAATACGTGAACGTGCCGTCCGACTTCCGCATCACGCGGTCCTTGTCGTCGCCGAACTCCGTCGTGCGCAGCCAGAGCGCGCCGCCTTCCTCGTAGGTGTGGCCGGCCGCGATCAGCTGGCGCGTCGTCTCGTCGACCTTGCCGTCGGCGTAGAGCGAGGATTCGAGGTAGTAGACGTCGAAGCGGACGCCGAACGCCTTGAGATCGGCGTCCTGCTCGCAACGCAGGTACGCCACCGCGAAACGCCGGATCGCGTCGAGATCGTCGACGTCGCCGCTGCCGACGACGTCCTCGCCGTCCGCGTGCACGCTCTCGCGCGCGAGGAATGCCGCCGCGACGTCCTTGATGTAGTCGCCGCGATAGCCGTCGGCCGGCCAGCCGTCCTGATCCGGCGCGATGTTCCGCGCACGCGCCTGCACCGACAGCGCGAGATTCATGATCTGCACGCCGGCGTCGTTGTAGTAGAACTCGCGCACGACGTTCCAGCCGTTCGCGTCGAGCAGGCGCGCGATGCAGTCGCCGATCGCCGCCGCGCGGCCGTGGCCGACGTGCAGCGGTCCGGTCGGATTCGCCGAGACGAACTCGACGCCGGCCTTGTGTCCCGCGCCGCTCGCGTTGCGCCCGTAGGCATCGCCGCGATCGAGGATCGACGCGACTTCCTGCCGGTACGCCGCCGGGCTCAGAAAGAAATTGATGAACCCCGGACCCGCGATCTCGACCTTCGCGATCGCCTCGTTCGCCGGCAGCGCGCCGACGATCGCCTGCGCGAGATCGCGCGGCCTCGCCTTCGCGATCCTGGCGAGCAGCATCGCGACGTTCGAGGCGAAATCGCCGTGCTCGCGGCTCCTGGTGCGCTCGACGACGAATGCCGGCACGTCGCCGGGCGGCAGCGTCCCTGCGGCCGCAAGCTTGGCCAGGGCTTCGAGGATGGAATTACGCAGGAGCTCTTTCACGGTGGGGATCGCAATCAAACGAAGCATTCTAGCGAGGGTTCGCGCGATTCCTGAAATGGGCGCGCATGGCTTCGAAAAACGGGGTGACCCCGGCTTGCCCTCACCCTACCCTCTCGCGCGAGGCGGGAGAGGGGAAAAGCGTGCGGCGGTGCGGATGTCATAGCGGTGTCGCGAAACGAATCTACCGTACATCCATCGGCAGGGTACCGGCGACGTGCGGGATGCGCACGCCGCCCGGGTGCAGGGACGCACACACCCGCCGACCCTCGGCGGGCTACGCCACGAGACCGGCGACCGTCGCCCGATACGCCTCGATGACCTGCGCGCCGTTGACCGGCGGCCCGCCGAGCGCGATGCGCGCGCGCACGCCGAGCGTCAGTGCCTTCACCAGTGGCGCGTTGGCGGCCTTGCCGGCGTCGAAGGCGGCGTGGCCGATCTCGGAATTGAAGCGGTGCAGATCGAAGAAGAAACGGTCCTGGCCGTCGGTCAGGAAGCCGAGCGCCGGTAGTGCGCTCTCGCCGGCGTCGAGCGAGCGGCCGCTCAGCGACTCACGTTCGCGGCAAAGGTTTTCGCCATTCTGCGCGAACGCCGCGAACGCGTCGGCGACGTTGGCGGTGTCGAGATCGGCCGCGACGAGTGCGAGCCGATGGCCGCGCACGAGCAGCGGATCGTCGCGCCAGCCGGGATGGTGCTTGTCGAGCTTCGCGTCGAGCTTCGCCGCGAGCGCGCCGCCGCTCTGCACGAGCTCGGCCGCGTTATACGGATGCGCGCCGGAGCGCGCGTCGAACGTGCTGCCGGCGATCATGAGCTCGAGCGCGACGTAAAAATCGTTGTCGAGCGCGCGATCGAAGCCGCTGGCGTCGAGGATGCGCAGCATCTCCTCGGTGCTCGCGCGCTCGTTCGCGCCGATGCCGGCCGCGAACATCGGCGCCTCGCGCTGGCGAAGATCGTGGCCGGCGCCGAACAGCAGCAACGTGCAGCCGTCGCGCACCGAGAGCGCGCGCGCGTCGGGCAGCGCGAGGATGCGCGGAATGCGTCCCGCGCAGATCTCGAGGATGTGCCCTTCGTTGTGGTATGCGTGGAAATCGGTACCGAGCCGGCCGTGCCGGACCGCGAGGCGCGCGTAGGCGAGCCGCACCGCGTCGGCCGTCCGCGCGAGGATCGCCATGTCGTCGGGCGTCGAGGCGCGCGGCGCAAGCTCGCGATGGCGATCCTCGAGCATCGTCGCGAGCGCCGCGTCGTGCGACGCGAGCGCGGCGCGCGCAGCGGCGGGCGTCGGCAGCTTCTGCTCGATCGCGTCCGCTGGGAATCCGCGCGGATAGTCGAAAATCACCGGTGCCTCCCCGAACGCGGCGAAGTATACGTCCGCGGCCGCCGCGCACGCTCAGAGCCAGCCGCGCTCGGCGAGCGAGATCGGCTCGCCGTCGCCGACGACGATGTGGTCGAGCACCTTCACGTCGATCAGCGCCAGCGCATCGCGCAGGCGCAGCGTGATCGTGCGATCGTCCTGGCTCGGCTCGTTGAGGCCGGACGGATGGTTGTGCGCGAGGATCAGGGCTGCCGCGTTGTGGACGAGGCAGCGCCGCACGACCTCGCGCGGATGCACGCTCGCGCCGCCGATCGAGCCGCGGAACAGCTCCTCGAACGCGATCACGCGATGCCGGTTGTCGAGGAAGAGGCACGCGAACACCTCGTACGGGTAGCCGCACAGGCGCGACTTGATATAGCGCGCGCTCGCCGACGGATCGCCGAGCATCGTCATCGTCTTCATCTCGGCGTCGAGATAGCGGCGGCCGAGCTCGAGCGCGGCGACCAGCCGGCACCAGGCGACCGTTCCGATCCGCCGTCCGCGCGGCATGTCGAGCAGGGCCTTGAGGCTGCCGGCGTGCGTGATCAGCGCGCGGGCGAGGTCGACCGCGTTGATGCCGCGCCGGCCGGAGCCGAGGAAGACGGCCAGGAGCTCGGCGTCCGAGAGCGCGGCGCCGCCGAGCGCGATGAGCTTCTCGCGCGGGCGCTCGGCGTTCGGCCAGTTGCGGATGTTCATGGTGCGTTTTTCTCGTCCTTGGCGACCCGTCTTCGGCACACACCGTGACGGCACGCACACGCTAGCGGTCCGGCGGCCGCGTGCGGGAGCGGCGGCGGCGACGTTTTTCAGTAAGCTAGGCGCTTCGCTTGCGGTCGGCGGTTTCGTACATGGCTCAACCGGCATTGGCGGGTCTGCGCGTCCTGCTCGGCGTATCGGCCGGCATCGCCGCCTACAAGGCGGCCGAGCTGGTGCGGCGCCTGCGCGATGCCGGCGCCGAGGTGCGCGTGGTCATGACCGAGAGCGCCGAGCGCTTCATCACGCCGCTGACGTTCCAGGCGCTGTCCGGGTTTCCGGTCCGCACGTCGCTCTGGGACGAGGGCGCCGAAGCCGCGATGGGGCACATCGAGCTCGCGCGCTGGGCGAGCCAGGTCGTCATCGCGCCGGCGTCGGCCGACGTCATCGCGCGCATCGCGCACGGTCTTGCGAACGATCTCCTGACCACGCTTTGCCTCGCGACCGCGGCGCCGATCGCGCTCGCGCCGGCCATGAACCAGCAGATGTGGGCGAACTCGGCGACGCAGGCGAACCTCGCGGTGCTGCGCCAGCGCGGCGTGCGCATCCTGGGGCCCGCGTCCGGGAGCCAGGCCTGCGGCGAGTTCGGCGCGGGGCGCCTGCTCGAAGCCGAGAACATCATCGCGGAGCTCGCGGCGACGCGCGGACCGCGCACGCTGGAAGGGCGGCGCATCCTGATCAGCGCGGGGCCGACATTCGAGGACATCGATCCGGTCCGCTTCATCGGCAACCGCAGCTCCGGGCGCATGGGTTACGCGATCGCGGCGGCAGCGGCCGCGAACGGCGCCGATGTCACGCTGATCTCGGGCCCGGTCGCGCTCGCGACGCCGGCGGGCGTCACGCGCGTCGACGTGCGCAGCGCGCGCGAGATGCGCGAGGCGGTGCTGATGCGCGCGACCGACAACGACGTCTTCATCTCGGCCGCCGCGGTCGGCGACTTCCGGCCGCAGGCGATGGCGCAGCAGAAGATCAAGCGCACCGACGGCGCGCCGCTCGAGCTCGAGCTGGTGCAGAACCCCGACATCATCGCCGAAGTCGCCGCGCAGCCGCGGCGACCGTTCATCGTCGGCTTCGCGGCCGAGACGAGCGACATCGAGCGCCACGCGCGCGCCAAGCTCGAGAAGAAAGGCATCGATCTCATCGCGGCGAACAAGGTCGGCGACGGCGAAGGCTTCGAGGCGGAGGACAACGCGCTGCTGCTGATCTGGTCCGGCGGGCGCGAGCAGCTCGAGCGCGCCGACAAGCGCGCGCTGGCCGAGCGTCTTCTCGCGCGCATCGGCGAGCGCATGCACGCAGCGCAGGTCAGGCGCGCATGAGCGTCGAGCCGACCGTCTTGCGCCGGATCGCGCTGAAGGTGCTCGACGAGCGCCTCGGCCGCGAGTTCCCGCTGCCCGAATACGCGACCGCGTCGTCGGCGGGCCTCGACCTTCGCGCGATGCTCGATGCGCCGCTCGCGCTCGAGCCCGATGCGAGCGCGCTGGTTCCGAGCGGCATCGCGATCCACATCGAGAACCCGGCCCTCTGCGCGATGGTGCTGCCGCGCTCGGGGCTCGGCCACAAGCACGGCATCGTGCTCGGCAATCTCGTCGGGCTCATCGACGCGGATTACCAGGGCCCGCTGATGATCTCGTGCTGGAACCGCTCCGGGCGCGCCTTTACCATCACGCCGGGCGAGCGCATCGCGCAGCTCGTGTTCGTGCCGGTCGCACGCGCGACGTTCGAGGTGGTCGCCGACTTCGCGCCGAGCGCGCGCGGCGAAGGCGGCTTCGGCAGTTCCGGGCGTCACTGAGGGGCAGGGCGAGAGCGTCGATGGCGGCCAACGTCACCAGGAAACCGAAGTCGCTGATCGCCGAGCGCACGCAGGCGGCCGTCGCGCGCGCGCAGCGGATCGTGCGCGTGCTGCTGCCGCTCGCGTTCGGCACGGCGTTGCTGATCCTCGGCGCTTTCTTCGCGTGGCAGGCGTGGCTGGTCTGGAGCGAGGAAAGCGGCGCCGAGGAAGCCGACGTGGTGCGCACGAACGCGATCATGGGGATCGGCGCGAGCCTGCACCAGACGATGCAACGCGTGCAGGAGGCGCTGGCGACGCCCGACGTCGTGAACGCCCTGGCGGAAGGTCCCGGCGGACGCGCGGCGGCGTCCGACGCGCTCGCCAAGGCGCTACCCGACCTCAAGGCCGTCGATTTCTATTCGCCGACGCTCGACGAGATCATCGCGGGCGATCTCGCCAAGTTCGGCTATGCGAAAGCGCAGATGCTGATGCAGGCGAAGTCGACCGCGGCGCCGGCGCCGCTGCAGGCGCGCATCGACAAGCAGAACGGGCCGCGCCTCACGATCGCGCTGCCGGTCAAGAACGGCAACGCGATCGTCGCGTTCGCGCTCGTCTACATGCCGTTCGATCCGGTGCTGCGCGCGTTCCGCTCCTCGCACATTTCCGGCGCGCGGCTCGACCTTCGCCAGGGCGACGGCCGCGGCGACATCGTGCTCGACAGCATCGGCGCCGGCAGCGGCAACTCGCTCGGCGATCTCGGCGAGCCGATCCAGGGCTCGCTGTTCCGCATCGGCAAGGGCGAGCCCGATTATTTCATCGTGGGGTCGTTCAGCCTCGGCATGCTGACGACGCTTGCATTGCTCTGCCTCGTCGGCGGCGCGCTCGGCCTGTGGCTGCGCCACGTCGGCGTGCAGCGCGCGATGGCGGCATTGCGTTTTGTTCCGAAAACCCAAGCTCCGGAGATCACTTTGGCCGAGGCATTGAAACAGGCCCCTGCTGCCGCTGCCGCTTCCGCCACGACCCCCGCGCCGAAGCCCGGCGCGCCGGCACGACCCGGCAAACCCGGCAAACCCAAGGATGCACCGGTGAACATCGATCGCAGCATCTTTCGCGCGTACGACATCCGCGGCGTCGTCGGCGAGACGCTGACGCCGGAGGTTGCGCGCGTGCTCGGCCGCGCGATCGGCAGCGAGGCGCGCGAGCGCGGCCTCAAGGAAATCGTCGTCGGCCGCGACGGGCGGCTGTCCGGTCCGGACATGGTCGCCGGCCTCGTCCAAGGACTGCGCTCGACCGGCATGGACGTGATCGACATCGGCGCCGTGCCGACGCCGATCGTCTATTTCGGCTGCTATCACCTCAACACGGGCTCGGGCGTCTCGGTCACCGGCAGCCACAATCCGCCGGACTACAACGGCTTCAAGATCGTGCTCGGCGGCGAGACGCTGTCCGAGGATTCGATCCAGGCGCTCTATACGCGCATCGCCGAGTCGCGCTTCGTCGACGGCTCGGGCGGCCTGCAGATGCTCGACATCACGCAGGACTACATGCAGCGGATCACCAACGACATCCAGGTCGAGCGCAAGCTCAAGGTCGTCGTCGACTGCGGCAACGGCATCCCGGGCGCGATCGCGCCGCGCGTGATCGAGGGCATCGGCTGCGACATCGAGCCGCTCTACTGCGACGTCGACGGCACGTTCCCGAACCATCATCCGGATCCGTCGGACCTGCACAACCTGCAGGACCTGATCCTGTCGGTGAAGCAGCTCAACGCCGACATCGGCCTTGCGTTCGACGGCGACGGCGACCGGCTCGGCGTCGTCACCAAGACCGGCGAGGTGATCTTCCCGGATCGCCTGCTGATGCTGTTCGCGACCGACATCCTGACGCGCAATCCCGGCGCGACCATCATCTACGACGTCAAGTGCACCGGGCACCTGCAGCCGCTGATCCTGCAGCACGGCGGCAGCCCGCTGATGTGGCGCACGGGCCATTCGCTGATCAAGGCGAAGATGAAGGAAACCGATGCCGCGCTGGCGGGCGAGATGAGCGGGCACTTCTTCTTCGGCGAGCGCTGGTACGGATTCGACGACGGCATCTACGCCGCGGCGCGCCTGCTCGACATCCTCGGCAGCGATCCCGAAGGCCGCGATCCGCAGGCGATCTTCGACACGCTGCCCAAGGGCGTGTCGACGCCCGAGCTCAAGATTCCGATGCGCGAGGGCGAGCATTACCGCTTCATCGAGCAGTTCCGCGCGCGGGCGCAATTCGACGGCGCGCGCATCACGACGATCGACGGCGTGCGCGCCGACTGGCCGGACGGCTGGGGTCTGGTGCGCGCGTCGAACACGACGCCGGTGCTCGTGCTGCGTTTCGATGCCGATACGCCGGAAGCGCTCAAGCGCGTGCAGGACGTGTTCCGCGCACAGCTGATGAAGCTCGATTCGTCGCTGCCGCTGCCGTTCTGACGAACGGTGGGCGAGGCCCACCCTATTTTTTCTTCCCGTCTCCCGCTTGCGGGAGAGGGCAGGGTGAGGGCAGGCGTGCATAGGGTGGGCCTTGGCCCACCAACGCGCTAACGCCGCTCCGCTTCCCGCGGTTCCTTCAGCGCCCGATAGTGCGCGAGATCGTCGTCGAAATGCGCGATCGTGTCGTCGCGCTCCTTCTCCTTGCGCCCGATGTACGTGCGCTGCTCCTCGACCTGCTTTCGCATGTCGGCGATCTTCTTCGCGAGGTTCACCGGCACCGGCTTTCCGTTCGAGTCGAGCTCGGCCGCGTGGCCGAGGAGCTCGGCGAGCGACTTCTCCTGGCTCTGCAGGCTGATGCGCGCCGAGGTCAGGTTCTGCTCCATCATGTCGGCCTGCTGGTGCTGCGCGCGCTTGAGATCGTCCTCGGTCGGATACGCGGCGATGAGCTGCTTGTCGTTGCGCGCGCGCGCCTCGGCGGAATCCTTCGCGGCCTGCGCCTTGGCGATCTCGGCTTTCGCGGCGGCCTTCTCCTCGGCCGTCTTCGTGCGATCGACGTGCTTGATGACGACGCCCTGCGGATTGACGATCTCGTAGCCGAACTTCACGGCTTCGGGCGGCAGCGAATCGCTGTAGTGCAGGTTTCCGTCGCCGTCGCTCCATTTGTAGCGCTGGTGCGGCTTTCCTCCCGCGCTCCCGCCCGCGGCCCAGGCCGGGCCGGCGATCAGGAATGCAAGGACGGCGGGCAGTACGAAACGCATCGGGTTCCTCCGGGCGCCGAGTATAGGACAGCGGTCCGCAATCCCGCTGCGGGGCCCTTCACAGGGCGTCAGGCGCCGTAGCGGGCGCGGTAGTCCTGGAGACGCGCGTGGTGGGCGGCAAGTTCCGGCTTGTCGGCGGCGTAGGCGAGGAGATCGGAAAGGCGCGCGATCGCGATCGCCGGAATGCCGAACTCGGCCTCGAGCTCCTGCGTCGCCGAGAGCGCGCCCTGGCCGCGCTCCTCGCGGTCGAGCGCGATCAGCACGCCGGCGGGCTCGGCGCCGTGCGCGCGGATCAGCGCGAGCGATTCGCGGATCGCGGTGCCGGCCGTGATGACGTCGTCGACGATCAGCACGCGGCCTTTCAGCGGCGCGCCGACGAGCGTGCCGCCTTCGCCGTGGTCTTTCGCTTCCTTGCGGTTGTACGCGAAGGGCACGTCGCGCCCGTGCTGCTGGGCGATCGCCGCCGCCGTGATCGCGGCGAGCACGATGCCCTTGTAGGCGGGGCCGAACAGCATGTCGAAGCGGATCGCGCCGTGCATCGCGGCGTCGGCGTACGCGCGGCCGAGCAGCGCGAGCGCGGCACCCGAGTCGAACAGGCCGGCGTTGAAGAAGTACGGGCTGACGCGGCCCGATTTCAGCGTGAACTCGCCGAAGCGGAGCGCGTTGCGCTGGATCGCGAGGTCGAGGAAGGCGCGTTGGGATTGAAGCATGGGATGAGGGGACGAGGGATGAGCGGCGAGGGGCGCCATGATAGGTCGACTCAGGATTCGCATACCACGAAAGGCAGGCGCGCCGTAGGGCTCGGCGCCTGAGTTACTCTTCATCGAAGCGCCCTCGCCCCGCATCCCTCATCCCCGGCTCTCCATGCGCATCATCACCTTCAACGCCAACGGCATCCGCTCCGCCGCGAACAAGGGCTTCTTCGACTGGCTGAAGCAGCAGAAGGCCGACGTCGTCTGCGTGCAGGAAACGAAGGCGCAGGAAGACCAGCTCACCGATCCCGCGTTCCGGCCCGATGGGCATCACGTCTTCTACCGCGACGCGACGACGAAGAAGGGCTACAGCGGCGTCGCGATCTATTCGCGGCGCGAGCCCGACGAAGTGCGCCGGTCGATCGGCTGGGCGCCGTTCGACGACGAGGGACGCTATCTCGAGGCGCGTTACGGGAATCTCAGCGTCGTCTCGCTCTACGTGCCGTCGGGGTCTTCGGGCGAGGAGCGGCAGGCGTTCAAGTTCAAGGTCATGAAGTGGTTCAGGCCGGTGCTGGATGGTTGGCTCGCGAGCGGGCGCGACTACGTCCTCTGCGGCGACTGGAACATCGTGCGCAGCCGCCTCGACATCAAAAACTGGACGTCGAACCAGAAGAACTCCGGCTGCACGCCGCCCGAGCGCGAGTGGCTCAACGGCGTGTGCGAGGAAAAAACCGGCTGGGTCGACACGTATCGCGCGCTCGAGCCGGAAGGCGAGGACTACACCTGGTGGAGCAACCGCGGCGCCGCGCGCGCGAAGAACGTCGGCTGGCGCATCGATTACCAGATCGTGACGCCGGGCCTTCGCGACAAGCTCGGGAAATGGTCGATCGCACCGGCGACGCCGCGCTTCTCGGACCATTCACCGTACACGGTGGATTACGCGCTGTGAGGGACATGCTGCGCGGCTGGCGCGATTCGCTCGGCGTCTATGCGAATCCGCGCGTCGCCGCGATGCTGTTCCTCGGCTTTTCGTCGGGACTGCCGTTCCCGCTCGTGCTGACGACGCTGTCGGCGCGGCTTCGGCTCGCCGGCATCGATCGCACGACGATCGGCTACTTCAGCCTGGTCGGGCTCGCGTACTCGCTGAAATATTTCTGGGCGCCGCTCGTCGATCGCGTGCGCCTGCCGCTGCTCGGCCGGCTCGGACGGCGGCGCAGCTGGATGCTGCTCGCGCAGTGCGGCATCGCGGCCGGCCTCGTCGCGATGGCGATCGCCGATCCCGGCGCCGATGCCGCGCGCTTCGCGTGGCTTGCCGTCGCGACGGCGTTCGCGTCGGCAACGCAGGACATCGCCGTCGACGCGTGGCGCATCGAAGCCGCCGACGCCGAATCGCAGGGCGCGATGGCGGCCGCGTACCAGACCGGCTATCAGCTCGCGCTGATCGCCGCGGGTGCGGGGGCGCTCACGGCGGCGGCGGGCCTCGGCTGGACGACCGCCTACTTCGTGATGGCGGCGTGCGTGCTGGTCGGCATCGCGACGACGCTCGTGATCCGCGAACCCGACGCGCGCATCGATCGCGCGACGGTCGCGCAGGAAGCGCGCGTCGTCGCGTTCCTCGATCGCTCGGCGCACT
>Ga0070681_10003702_pt1 | contig 14345 bp, 10 predicted proteins | sample KBSC83BmetaG_FD_65650 | JGI IMG/M metagenome (GOLD analysis project Ga0070681, IMG submission 65650) | Corn rhizosphere microbial communities from Kellogg Biological Station, Michigan, USA - KBS C8-3B metaG | ecosystem: Host-associated > Plants > Roots > Rhizosphere | place: USA: Michigan... | reverse complement strand
GACCGTCGGACCGCCGCCCGGCCACATCGTCACGACCCCGCCGAACACCAGGACGAAGCCGCCGAACCAGAGCCACCAGACCAGCGGATTGATGGTGAACCGGTAGACCGCTTCCTCGGTGCCGTTCACCGACCCGGCGTAGGTGATGTAGAGATCCTCCTGCAGCCCGCTGCGGATCCCGACCTCCGTCGACGGCTCGAAGGTCGGGCGCTTGAAGCTGTCCACATGCTGCCGCTTCTCCGAGGTCATCAGCCCTTCGGGCTTCCCGTCCTTCGCCACGGACACGGTGGCGGCGGAGACGATGCGGTTGAGGGCCTCGAACTGCGACACCCCCATATGGGTCAGCGTGTAGGTATGGCCGAAGGGACTCTGCATCCGGACCGACTGCCCCGGCTTGAGCGTCGCCTCCATTTCCCGCTTGAAGGCCATCCCCGAGAAGGCGACGAAGTAGATCAGCACCCCCACGTGCACCAGGTATCCGCCGTAGCGGCGGCGATTGCGCGCGACGAGGCGGGAAAAGGCCAGCGGAACCGATTCGCCGTGCATCCGCCGGCGGGCCCGCACGCCGCGCCAGAACTCCTGGACGATCGTACCGGCTACGAAGCCGGCCAGCGCGAGGGCCATGATGGCGTAGAAGTCCCGCATGCCGGACGCCAGCAGGCCGATCAGGGTCACCAGCCCCGTCGCCACGGGGGCGGTGAACTGGCGGCGCAGGTTGGCCGTGGAGGCCTTGCGCCAGGCGATCAGCGGTCCCACCCCGGTCAGGGCCAGCAGGAGCAGCCCGATCGGGATGTTGACCCGATTGAAGAAGGGTGGGCCGACCGTGATCTTGCTGCCCCGCACCAGCTCGGACAGGATCGGGAAGAGGGTGCCCCAGAGGACCGAAAAGGCCACGCCCACCAGCAGGAGGTTATTGAAGAGAAACGCGGCCTCGCGGCTCAGCATCGACTCGAGCTGCACCTCGGCCCGCAACGACGGCCAGCGGGTGTACAACAGGGTGAACGCCAGCACCCCGCTCACCGCCAGGAACGCCAGGAAGAAGTAGCCGACGTTGGACTGGGTGAAGCTGTGCACGCTGGCGATCACCCCGGACCGGGTGATGAAGGTGCCGAAGATGCTCAGGAGGAACGTCCCGATGATGAGCCCCAGGTTCCAGCGCTTGAGCATGCCGCGCTTCTCCTGGATCATGACCGAGTGGAGGAACGCGGTCATGGTGAGCCAGGGGAGCAGACTCGCGTTCTCCACCGGGTCCCAGGCCCAGTAGCCGCCCCATCCCAGCTCGACGTAGGCCCACCACATTCCCAGGGTGATGCCGATCGACAGGAACAGCCAGCTCACCAGCGTCCACTTCCGGATGGCGTGGATCCACCCGGTATCCAGACTGCGGCTCAGCAGCGCCGCCACGGCGAAGGCGAACGGGATCGTGATGCTGATGTACCCGAGGTAGAGCATCGGCGGGTGGATCATCATCCCCGGGTTCTGCAGCTGGGGATTGAGTCCCCGGCCGTCCGCGGGGGTGAAGGGGAGCCGCTCGAACGGATTGGCGGCGAAGATCATGGTGCAGACGAAGAACGCGGTGACCGCGGAGGTCACCCCGGCCACGTACGGGAGCAGCGCGGCATAGCGCCGCGGCGTGAGCACCTGGGCGAGGGAGGCGAACAAGCTCAGGACGAGCGCCCAGAAGAGGAGCGAGCCCTTCTGCCCGGCCCACAGCGCGGAGACGATGTACCCCGAGGGCAGATTGCGCGAGGTGTACGCCGCCACGTACTCGATGTTGAAATCGTGGGTTACCAGCCCCTTCCAGAGGGCCAGCGCCGCCACGGCCAGGGCCGCGAAGGTGCCGTACACCGCCCCCGAGATGCTTCGGCGGAGTTCCTCCCTGCCCTGCCACCGTCCGCTGAACGCCACCGTCGCCGACCAGACGGCGAGCAGGAGCGCCACCCACAGCGCGAACTGTCCGAGGAGAGTCATCGATCAGGCCTTCTTGGACTTTTCGTACGCGGCGTCGTAGCGGGACCCGCACTTGGCCAGGACCTCGGTCGCGCGGAACACCCCGTCCCGGCCCAGCCTGCCCTCCACGATCACTTCGATGTCGTTGGCATCGGTGAACGTGTCGGGGACGAGACCCCGGTAGGTCACCGGGTAGGTCTTGGCGCCGTCACTCACTTCGAAGTCGATCTGGCGGTTGTCGGGCGCCCGTCGGACCGAGCCGGGCACCACCTTGGCGCCCATCTTGAGGCCGACGTCGTAGAAGGTCGGATCGACCTGGGTCTTCGCGGCCAGCTCGGAAGGCGTCAGGAAGTAGACCCCGGTCTCCTTCACCCCTTCGGCGATCAGGAAACCCACACTCACCACGATGGCCGCGGCGCCGAGGAGGAACTTGTGTCCTGCTTTCATGGTGTGCTCCGAAGGTAACGATCAGGAGCCGGCCGGCGAATCCTTGGCGGCCAGGGCGGCCCGGCGGAAGTCTTCCAGCGACCGGGTGTGCTCCTCGTACTCGGCCCGTGGGGTCTTCATCTCCGCGTCATAATGCTGGAGAAAGCCGGCGTACGCACGGCGCAGCGCCGGCTCGTCCTTCTTCCATCGCGCGACGGTCCCCAGAATGACGTAGCCGAACAGGTGTCCGGGGACCTCCCGCAGCACGGTGTCGCCCAGGGCGCGGGCCGCGTCGGCATCGCCGGTATGCACCTGGAGCAGGGCGGCGTGGAAGCGGGCGTCGGCATCGATGGTGTCGAGCTGGGCGTAGGCCATCAAGGCCATGGGGGTGAACCGGGTCACCGTGGCCTCGTCCCCCGCCTCCGCCCCGCGCATGATCCGGTTGTAGAGCCGGTTGAACCGTTCGCGCGGGCTCATGGTACTCAAGTCGGGAGGATTCTCTCCTGCCGGCTCGACCGCCGCGACCTCTCCCTGGTCGGGCCCCACGTCCGGGGTCCGGGCCGGGGCCTGGCGGACGAGTGTGAAGAGGAGCATGCCGAGGAGCCCCGCCAGGGAGACGCCGGCCACCGCCCACGGCGTGCGGTCGCGGGATCCCGCGGCGGATCGCGCCTCGCCCACACCGCGTCCACAGCTCGAGCAGAATCGGGCCCCGGGGGCCAGGGCCCCGCCGCACCGGGGACAGGGTGCACCCCCTCGGGGCGTACCGCAGGTGGAACAGAAGTTCCCGCTGCCTGAGGCGCCGCACGTGGCGCAGGTGCTGACCGTCGGGGGCATGTTCCTAATCTAGCAGGGGTGCCGGCTTCGGCCGCGGGCTCGCGAGTCGCGCTGAGACTCTGAAGGAACGTTCAGGGATCGATCGCGCCAACCCACAGACGAATATGGGATCAGAGGGGTCGGGGTAGGTATACCTCGGTACACCTTGCGTAAAGATACGGATCGTCGAACTATGTGTACGTTCAACTGTCCATCCAGCAGTCCGGATCCGCTCAAGGCGGTGCCCATGCGCCTCCGTCCGGTCTCGACCCTCCGCCTCCTGGCCTTCGTGGGCCTGGGGGTCGCCTTCTCGTCCGCCTGCACCGATGAGAAGGTGGTCTATCGCGAGCCCTTCAATCCCCCGCCCGACGCCGAGGCCGGCTTCGTCGGCTACTTCACCACCAGCGACAAGTCCACCACCTGCGGCAACTGCCACGTCGACCACGAAAACAAGTGGGTCCAGACCAAGCACTCGGACGCCTACGCGACGCTGGTGAACAGCGGCAACCAGAAGGACACCTGCGAGGGGTGCCACACGGTGAGCGAGCGAGGCAACCAGGTCACCGGCCCTGCCGGCTGGAACACGGTCAAGGATACCGCCTACCAGGACGTCCAGTGCGAGAGCTGCCACGGGCCGGGGGTAGACCACGTCGAGGTGCCGGACGCGAACAAGCCACCGCTCGCCCGGGTGCGAGTGCTCGCCGCCGACGTGGCTACGGGAGACGTGAATCACGACACGGCCACGGTTTCCGGCTCCTGCGCCGAGTGCCACAGCGGATCCCATCACCCCTTCGTGGACGAGTGGCGGACCTCGGGTCACGCCCGGTCGCTGGTCGAGGAGGATGGCAGCTTCGTCGCGGACCATGGCGACAACTGCGCCTCCTGCCACGAAGGGCGTGCGGCCCTCAGGGCCTGGGGGGTCACCACCAATTACGTCGAGCGCGACACCGCCGCGGCCGACGCCCACCTGGGCGTGACCTGCGCCGTGTGCCATGACCCGCACAATGGGCAGTACGACGGGCAGCTCCGCTATTCGATCTCGGACCCCTCGTTCGAGAGCAACCTCTGCATGAAGTGCCATTCCCGCCGGTACGAACCCACCGGCTCCAAGGGCCCGCATGCACCGCAGGGCGCCGTGCTCACCGGCACCGCCGGATACTGGCCGCCCGGCTACGACACGACGGCCGTCGCGGCGACACACGGCAACCCGTCCAAGAATCCGCGACTCTGCGCCGGCTGTCACGTCAACAACTTCGAGGTCGAGGACCGGCTGGACCCGGGGAAGACGATCAGCTCGCGGGGACACTTGTTCCGGCCGATCCCCTGCCTCGACCAGACGACAGGGGAGCCGGTCTCGGACAACTCCTGCGCCTACGAGACGACGACCCGCTTCTGGGGGGCGTGCACCGGCTGCCATGGAGATGACGCCACCATCCAGAACGCGTTCACCAACCATCGGGCGAACATCGAGACCCTGGCCGACGCGATCTGGAACGATGCCGACGGCGACCAGGTGCTGTTCACGACCAATGCGGACGGCTCGTTCGCGGCGTTCGACCCGGGCGACACTGGGCTCCTGACCCAGATCCCGGATCCGGTCCCCGCCTTCAACGCCAACGACGACTCGCTCAGCGTCGCGGAGGGCGTCTACTTCAACGTGCAGCTCATCGCGGAGAATCGGGCCAGTAACGGGGATCGCTCGAAAGGGGTGCACAATCCGGGGCTGAGCACCGCGCTGCTGGGCGCGAGCATCCTGGCCCTGCAGGACACTTACGGGCTCAGCCTGCACCTGCCGCCGCAGACCCAGGCGCTGCTCGATCGGGTGAGGAGGCAGCTGAAGGTGCGTGCCCCACGCACGATCAGCCTCCACTGATCCTGCCCAAGTTTGCAGATGTTTGATCTTCTCGGCCCCGGAGCAGCCTCGAGCCTCGGGGCCGAGTGGCTACAGGCCTCCGGTGGGATACAGGACACCCTCACCGGTCACTTCATAGACTCGGTCGTGGTGAAGTCCCCCCTCCCCGACCCGATGGTTCCCATCGTCCAGTGGATCTTCCAGAAGCCGGGCTGGCTCATGGCCGGCGGCATCGTGGTGGGCGCCATCGTCGCGGCTGTGGTGACTGTCTTCCTCTGGCGCCGCCGGCATGCCATCTGGACCTGGCTCACCACCCGCGAGCGGGGGGTCAAGCTCGGGCTCCTCGGGGCGGTGTTCGCGGTGCTGTTCCTGATGGTGGGGACCGGCGCCAAGGCCTACGACTACATGATGCACGACAACGATTTCTGCCGCGGGTGCCACATCTTCGTCCCCAGCGGCCAGGCCTTCGTAACGCCGGACACCGGCAACTACCTGCTGGTGAACAAGGTCGAGGGCGCGCACGACAGCCTGTCCTGCCACGCCTGTCACCCCTTCGAGCTCGAGCAACAGACCAAGGAGATGTACTACTGGATCATGGAGCGGCCGGACAAGGTGCCGCCCCACGCCAAAGTGCCCAGGGAAACCTGCGAGCAGTGCCATGTGCAGGGCGCAGCCAAGAAGACCTGGCAGCGCGTCGCCACCACCGCCGGACATCGGATCCATCTGGAGTCCGACTCCTCCGCGCTCAAGGGCGTGGCGTGCCTCACCTGCCACGCGCGAACGGCCCACCGCTTCCAGCCGGCCGACACGACCTGCGCGCAGCGGGGCTGCCATCTGACGGACGAGGTGAAAATCCGCCTGGGCGCCATGGCCGTCCGCTTCTCCCGGGAGAACCTGGATCCCAACCAGGAGCAGCTTTACTGCAACTCCTGCCACCAGTTCACCGCGGACGCGCAGTTCGTGACCATGGACTCGGCCGGCAATGCGCTCCGCCCGGCCCAGAAACAGTGTTTCGGCTGCCACGAAATGCGGAGGTTGTTCGCGAGCTTCGACCCCGCCAAGGATCCGCATGGCGGCAGCTGCGGGATGTGCCACAATCCCCATACCGACGCGAAGCCGGCGGACGCGCTCAAGTCCTGCGCCGATGCCGGATGTCATGCCAACTGGCGCAGCGTCGCGTTCCACGCGGGCAAGGCTCATCAGAAGGTGGCGGAGCAGTGTCGCACCTGCCACCAGCCGCACGCGGCCCGCGTAGACGCGAGCGACTGTACCGGCTGTCATAACGCAGTGAGACAGGGCGGCGGCCCCAAGAAGCCTCCGCTCCCGTTCGACACCCTCAAGGCGCTGCGCCAGAGCCTGCGGCCCGTGCCGCCGCCGTCCGACAGCACCGAGGGGGAAGCGCACAGCCTGATCGAGCCTGGGCGCTGGCGGGGGCAAGGGGACGCCCCGCTCCCCGACGAGTCGCCCGGGAGCCCGATCGCAGCCGCCGCCGCTCTCGCCGACACCTTCTCCCATCAAACTCACAAGAAACTCACCTGCATCACCTGCCACAGTACCACGTCAAAGAAGAGCACCCTCACCTTCCAGCCGCCCCGTGGCTGCCAGATCTGCCATCATCAGCGTCCGACGAAATCGGATTGCACCACCTGCCATAAGGCCGACGAGATCGAGCCGGCGCGATCGGTCAACGTCGAGGTGACGGTACCCAGGCAGGCGGCGCACGTTCGCCCGGTGAGCTTCGAGCACGGACGCCACGCCGACCTGGCCTGCACCGAGTGCCACGTCACGCGGGTGACGCTGGAGCCGGAGGCGCCGGTGGCGACCTGCCGCGCCTGCCACGACAACCACCACACCGCGGGCGCCGACTGCGCCACGTGCCATCGCACCGAAGGGATCATCCAGGCGCACGCACCGCCGGTGGACGCGCATCGGGCGTGCAACGAGTGCCACACCGCCGCCACGGTAGCGGCGCTGGAGCCGACCCGGTCGTTCTGCCTGGCCTGTCACTCGAGCCAGGCCGATCACTATCAGCCCAAGGAGTGCACCGTCTGCCACCTGCAGGCCACACCCGGTGAGTATCGGGCTCGGCTGACCGAGGGCGGATCGTGACGTGCGCGCGCACCCGCTGCGTCTGGGTGGGCCTCGTCCTGCTCGGGCTCGGCCCCGGCCTGGCCCAGGCTCAGGGCTACCGTCTGCGGCTCGACTCGCGGGTGCAGCGGGTGAGCTATCGCGGCTCGGAGATGGACAGCGTTCGCACCGAGGACGTGGTCACCGGTCCGACCGGAGGGCCGCGGACGCCCGACAACTTCGCCGTGACCTGCCCTCCCGGGAGCGCCTACTGCTTCTACTTCCGCGGAGGCCCCGAGCTCACCGGCGGCCCGATGGTGACCACCGCCGACCTGACGCTCTGGGGCCTCGGTGTTCCGGGCGTGAGCGTTCGAGTCAACGGGCGGCTGGGACTCGATCTCGACGGAAACGAGACGTGGCCCGGCACCGAGCCCGCGGTTCAGCTGACCGAGGCGTATGCCGAGTACTCGCGGCGGCAGTTCACCGTCCGTGGAGGACGCCAGCTGTTGGTCCACCGGTTCGGCTACACCGGTTTCGACGGCGGACGCGGGATTCTGCGGGTGGGCCAGAGCGGGGTCGAGGTGGACGGGTACGTCGGCTTCGGACTCGCGAGGGCGACCGCACTCACCCCCACCAGTTCGGCGCTCGACCCGCTGGACGAATTCCAGCCGCAGAGCCGGCAGATAGTCGCCGGCGGGGCACTGGGGTATCAGGGGCGGCTGTGGAACGCGCGGCTGGACTACATGCGGGAGGTCGATCAGGACACCCGCAATTTCGTCTCGGAGCGGACCGCGCTGACGCTCGAGGCCCGGCCGACCCGGGAGTGGAGCGTGGCCGCCGGGGTGGACTACGACCTGGCCAACACCTGGTTCGGTAACGCCGACGCGACAGTGCGCTACACCACGCCTCGGATCACCGTGACCGGCGGACTCCGCCAATACCGACCCTTCTTCGATCTCTGGACGCTCTGGGGAGTCTTCAGTCCCGTGCCTTATCACGCGGCCGACGGGGCGCTGTTCGTGCGCCCGTTCCGTGCCCTCGAGCTCCGGGCGCGGGGTGAGCGGTACGTCTACTCGAACACCGAAACCGAGACGCCGCTGGTCGACGTCGACAACGACGGCTGGCGCCTCGGCTTCGGCGCCACCTACAGCCTCGGACAGAGCTGGCGCTTCGACGCCGGCTACCGGGAGGAGTACGGCCCCGGCGCCTCCTCCCACGGCTTCGATGGCAACGTCACCTGGCTCCCCACCACGGCGCTCTCGATCAACGCCTACGGATCCACCCTCGACCGCCCGCTCGAGTTCCGCTTCAACGACGCGTCGGTGGACGTGTTGGGCGTGGACGCCGAGTGGAGCGCCGGGCCCCAGCTGCTGCTGGCGGTCGGCGGTGCGCGTTACTGGGAGACTCGCGATCGGCCGGATGCCGCCGCGTTCGACTGGAACCAGACCCGGCTGCATGCGAGGGTGACGCTGCTGTTCCGGAGCCAGAGCGACGTGTTCCGGCTGCCGCCCGCGCTACGCACCCATCCTCGGGCGGGCAGCCCGTGAGCCTCCGGGCACGCGTCGGCCTTGCGCTACTGATCTGCGCGCTCGCCAGCGGCTCCGCGCTGGCCTGGGTTGCGCAGCAGCATTTCGACCACTGGCAGCATCGCGCGCTCTTTCCGTCGTGCGTGGGCTGCCACGCCGGCGCGGCGGAGGCCAATGCCGCCCTGTGGCCCGCGGCGGTGAACTGCACCCAGTGCCACGACGGCACGGTCCAGAAGACGGTGGACTGGGCGCCCCCGCCGGGGCCGCGCGCGAGCAACCTCAAGTTCACCCACGGGAGCCACGCCGAGGCGATCCGTCGGGCCAAGCCCGATTCCGCGCTCCAGTGCCGGGTATGTCACACGGACGCCGGCGCCGACCCCATGCAGGTGAAGCTGGCGGTGGTGAAAAACTGCCTCGACTGTCACGGGGTGAAGGCCGAGCACCTTGAGGCGCCGGACAGCGCTTGCGTCACCTGCCACGTGCCGTTGGTGCGGGCGGTCAGCCTGACGCGCGCCGATGTCGCCGCCTTCCCCGCCCCGGCTTCGCACCGCGCGCCCGGCTTCATCGAGCAAGGCCATGGCAGGCAGGCCCGCGCCGGCAACGGCGAGGTCGCCGCCTCCTGTGCCACCTGCCACGCTCGCGACTTCTGCGCCGAATGCCACGTCAACGCGCCGGAAGTACAGGCGATTCAGGCGCTGGAGCCCGATGCGCGGTCTCTGACCATTGCGACCGAGCTCAAGGCGCCGGCCAGTCACGCGGAGCCGAACTTCTTCCTGCGCCACGGGGGGCCGGCCCGAAAAGAGGCGGCCCGGTGCGCCACCTGTCACACCCAGGAGAGCTGCCTCGGCTGTCACCAGGCGTCGCCCACGGCGGCGCTGGCGATGCACCGGGCGGGCCCGGGACGCGGCGCCGGCGCCCGAGTGGAGCGGAAGCGCCCCGAGTCGCACGGGGCGGACTTCTCCGAGAACCACGCCGAGCTGGCCTCGGCCCGGCCGCAGAGCTGCGGGACGTGCCACGCGCGATCGCAATGCCTGGATTGCCACCGGCCCAGCGCGGCGGATCCGAGTCCCGGATACCATCCCGCCGGATTCCTGACGACCCATCCGGCCGCCGCCTATACCCGGGACCAGTCGTGCGCCGACTGCCACAACCAGTCGCAGTTCTGCGCCAACTGCCACCTCAACGCCGGGCTCGGCTCCAAGGACGGTCTGCGAGGCGCCGGATACCATGACGCCAAGGCGAACTTCATGCTGAACCATGGCCAGGCCGCCCGGCAAAACCTGGAGAGCTGCGTCACCTGTCATTCCGAGCGGGATTGCCTGACCTGTCACTCCGCAACCGGCAGCCGACGATTCAATCCACACGGCCCGGGGTTCGACCCGGAGACCCTGCGCCGCAAGAACCCCTCCATGTGCACCGCCTGCCACGGGGCGTCGATCCCGGAATAGCTATCCCCGGGCCCACGCCAGCGCGGCGCGCACGGCCCGCCGCCATTCATCGAGCCGTTGCTGCCGCTCCGCCGGAGGCATTCCCGGGTCGAATCGGGTGAACCGACGGCCGCTCAGGAACTCGGCGCTGCTCTTCCAGACGCCGAGGGCGAGCCCGGCCAGGCCGGCCGCGCCCAGTGCCGTGGTCTCGACCATGTCGGGACGCTCGACCGGCACTGCGAGCAGGTCGGCCTGGAACTGCATCAGCCAGTCATTGGCCGCTGCGCCGCCGTCCGCCCGCAGCGCGGGTACTTCCAGCCCCTCGTCGCCGACCATCGCCTGGAGCAGCTCCGCGCTGCTCTGCGCGATCGCCTCCAGGGCGGCGCGCACGAGATGGGCCCGGGTGGTGCCCCGGGTGATGCCGGTGATGGTCCCCCGCGCGTCGGGCTCCCAGTACGGGGTGCCCAGTCCGACGAAGGCGGGCACGAACTGCACCCCGCCGGTATCGGGAACGCTGCGCGCGAGCGCCTCCGTCTCCGCCGCGGCGCGGACCAGACCGAGACCGTCACGCAGCCACTGCACCGCGGCGCCGGCCACGAACACGCTCCCCTCGACGGCATACGCGGGCTCGCCACGCGGTCCGCACGCGGCGGTAGCGAGCACGCCTTCCCGGGCCGTCGGCGGCTCCTGCCCCCGGTACACCAGGAGAAAGGCGCCGGTCCCGTAGGTGTTCTTCGCCAGCCCCTCGCTGCAGCAACCCTGGCCGAAGAGCGCGGCCTGCTGATCACCCGCCAGTCCCGCGATGGGAAGGGCATACCCCAAGTGGGCCGGCTCGACCTCGGCCACGGACTCGGACGAGCCGACGATGCGGGGGAGACATTCCGGCGGCACGTCGAACAACGCCAGCAGCTCGGGGTCCCAGATCCGGCGGCGCAGGTCGTAGAGCAGCGTGCGCGAGGCGTTGGTGTGATCGGTCACGTGGGCCCGTCCACCGCCCAGGCGCGCCACCAGCCAGCTCTCCACCGTGCCGGCCGCGAGCTCCCCGCGCCCCGCCCGCCGCCGGAGCTCGCGGTCGCGCAGCAGCCACTCGAGCTTCGTCGCGGAGAAGTAGGGATCGGCCACCAGGCCGGTTCGTTCCCGCAGCAGCCGCTCCGCACCGCTCTCCCGGAGCTCTCGGCAACGGGCGGTGGTGCGCCGGTCCTGCCAGACGATCGCGGGGGCGACCGGCGAGAGGGTGCGACGGTCCCACAGCACCACCGTCTCGCGCTGGTTGGTGATGCCGAGGCCGACGGGACGCTCGCCCGCGGCGGCGATCGCCTCGCGCATCGCCTCGATCGACACGCGAAGGATCTCCTCCGGGTCGTGCTCCACCCAGCCGGGCCGGGGGAAATGCTGGGTGAACTCGCGATACGCGCGACCGAGCACACTGCCGTCCTGGTGGATCACCAGCGCGGTCGAGCCGGTCGTCCCCTGGTCGAGGGCGAGGATGCTGGGCATCAGTCGATGGCGCGGGTGACGTCCCGGGGGGCGAGCACGCCCCGGTCGGTGACGATCGCGGTGATGAGCTCGGCAGGAGTGACATCGAACGCGGGGTTCCATGCACCGACACCGTCCGGCGCCGCGCGCACCCCACGCCACCCGGTGACTTCCTGGGGCGCGCGCTCCTCGATCGGAATCCCGGCGCCGTCGGGCGTGGCCGGGTCGATGGTCGAAGTCGGGGCCAGCACGTAGACCGGAACGCCGTGCGCCCGGGCGGCAAGCGCGAGAGTGTAGGTGCCGATCTTGTTGGCCACGTCGCCGTTGGCGGCGATGCGGTCCGCTCCCGCCAGCACGCAGGCGACATCGCCCAGGCGGAGCCGGCTCGCCACCATGCCGTCGGTGATCACCGTGCACGCCACGCCCGCCCGGCTCAGCTCCCAGGCGGTCAGCCGGCTGCCCTGCAGCAGGGGCCGGGTCTCGGGCGCGACCACCTTCGGGGCCCGGCCCGCTGCGAGCAGCGTGTACACCGGCGCGAGGGCCGTTCCCATGCCGCCGGTCGCGAGCACACCCGCGTTGCAGACCGTCATGACGGTGGCGTCCGCGGGGATGAGCGCGGCGCCGTAGCGCCCGATGCGCTCGCACATCGCCCGGTCTTCGTCCCAGATCGCCTGCGCCTCGGCGCGCAGGGCGCCGGGCAGGTCTCCGGGGTTTGTCACCGCATCGGCGCGACGCTCCATCCGGCGGAGGGCCCAATGCAGGTTGACCGCGGTGGGTCGGGTGGCGCCGAGCATCGCGATGGCCCCCTTCACCCGCTCGTGCGCGGCGGCCTCGGCGGCGGCGGCGAGCGCGACGCCCATCGCCGCGGCGATGCCGATGAGCGGCGCGCCGCGGACCCGAAGCGCGCGAATCGCCTCGGCCACGGACTCGACCGTGCGCAGCTCGAGATAGACCTCGCGGTCGGGCAGCAGCGTCTGGTCGAGCAGACGGATGCCCGCCGGCTGTAGCCAGTCGATCGGCATGGGGAGAGGCATGGCGACAAGATAACCTTCGGCCGGCGCGCCGGACGCCGAGCGCCGGTTACCTTTCCGTCGCCGCCCGACCGGCGGGCGGCCGCGGACCCTCCAGCCCCCACGCCCATGACGTATGAGAGCCTGCTCTACGAGGTGACCGGTGCGCTCGCCCGGATCACCATCAACCGCCCCGACAAGCTCAACGCCCTCAACGGCGCCGTCATCGCGGAGCTGGACCGGGCCATCGGCGAGATCGCGCGCGACCCGGCGGTGCGCGGGGTGGTGCTGACCGGTGCCGGCCCCAAGGCGTTCGTGGCCGGCGCCGACATCGGAGAGATCGCCGCGCAGGGCCCGGTGGATGGCAAGGCCCGGGCACTCGAGGGCCAGCGGGTGTTTCGCCGCCTGGAGCGCTGCGGCAAGCCGGTGGTGGCGGCGGTCAATGGCTTCGCGCTGGGCGGCGGGTGCGAGCTGGCGATGGCCTGTCACCTTCGCGTGGCGGCCGAAGGCGCGCGCTTCGGCCAGCCCGAGGTGAAGCTCGGCATCGGCCCGGGGTATGGCGGCACGGTGCGCCTGCCGCGACTGGTCGGACGAGGGCGGGCGCTCGAGCTGCTGCTCACCGGCGCCATGATCGATGCCCAGGAAGCATTTCGGATCGGGCTGGTGAATCGAGTCGTCCCCGCCGAGCGGCTGCTGCCGGAGTCGGAGCAGCTACTCACCGCGATCCTGGCGAACGGGCCCCTCGCGATCCAGGCCTGCCTCGAGGCGGTGGACACAGGGCTGGACCTGGGCCTGGACGAGGCCCTGCTGCTGGAGGCGAATCTGTTCGGGCTCCTGTCCGGCACGGCGGACATGCGGGAGGGGACGGCGGCGTTCCTGGCCAAGCGACCGCCCCAATTTACCGGGGCCTGAGCGGCCCGCCGGCGGAGTCTGCCGGCACAATCTAGGTGCTTGCCGGGACTGCACTTTCCTGCCTTATCCGGCTATTTTTCAGCGATGCTCAACAAGTGGTCCGGATGGCTCGCCGTCGCCCTCATCGCCGGGTGCGGGGAGCGCGACCGGCTGACCTTCCAGGGACCCGACGGCCCCGAGGACGAGACTCCGCCGGAGGCCGTGATCGACGATCCCGGACAGGACACAGTTGTGGCTTCGGGACCCGAGTTCCTCGTCGGCGCACGGGTGACGGATGAGGGCGGGGTGGACACGGTCTACGTGGACCTGGAGGGAACCGATCACGAGCTCCTCCCCCTCCAAGGTTCGGGGCGAGATACGGTCCTGGTGGGCATCCCGATCATCACTGCGGGCAACCGCGGCGTAGTCGTCACGGTGCAGGTCTTCGGAGTAGACCTGGCGGGCAACCGGGGCCAGCGGGCCATCCGCAAGGTTACGATCGAGTAGTGCGGCTTCGGTATCTGGTGGGCCGGGGATTCCGGAATCTGGCCGACGCCCGCCACGAACTGCCCCCACGGGGGCTGGCGCTACTGGGAGCGAACGCCCAGGGGAAGAGCAACTTCCTCGAGGCGGTCTATTACCCGGTCGTGTTCCGGTCTTTTCGGGGCTCGCACGATCAGGCGGTCGCCACGTTCGGGGGGCCGGGGTTCCACCTCGAGGCCGCGGTCGTAGGCGTGGATGCCGCGGACGCCGTGATCACCGCGACCTGGCAGGCCGCAGGCCGGCGGAAGCGGATCGCGATCGACGAGGTCGAGTCCGAGCGGGTATCCGGTGCCGTCGGGCATTGGCTGGCGGTGGTCTTTCTGCCGGCCGACCTGGGCCTGGCTTCGGGACCAGCGCCGGAGCG
>Ga0070681_10003701_pt1 | contig 14347 bp, 11 predicted proteins | sample KBSC83BmetaG_FD_65650 | JGI IMG/M metagenome (GOLD analysis project Ga0070681, IMG submission 65650) | Corn rhizosphere microbial communities from Kellogg Biological Station, Michigan, USA - KBS C8-3B metaG | ecosystem: Host-associated > Plants > Roots > Rhizosphere | place: USA: Michigan... | reverse complement strand
TCAGAAGCACGACATTGCGGCGCGCCTTTGCGCGGTCTGGCCAGCGGACGGGGCTGCGAAAGCTTGGCTGCTGGATCAAGCCCGCGAGCATCGCCGCTTCGGGGAGCGTCAACTGGCTGATGTCTTTTCCAAAATAAGCCTGCGAGGCTTCGCCGAATCCACGAATGGTGAATGAGCCGCGGCGTCCGAGATCCACCTGGTTGATGTAGTATTCGAGGATTTGTTGTTTAGTGAGTTTCTGTTCCAGATGAATGGTGATCAGAAGCTCAGCAAGCTTGCGCGATAACGTCTTACGGTTATCGAGCCAGAGATTGCGCGCCAGTTGCTGTGTGATGGTAGAGGCTCCTTCGGCGCGGCGCATCTCGCGAAGGTCGACGAAGAACGCCTTCACGATGCGGATCGGGTCGAAGCCCGAATGCTGGAAAAAGCGCTTATCTTCGGCCGAAATGACGGCATGCACGACGACCGGAGGAATATCGTTGAACTTCACGAGCCGGCGCTTCACGCGCTTGCTGTCGAACAAGTTGCTCAATAGCTCCGGTTCGAGGTCGTATTCGGTCAAGGGAGAGTTGTCGCGTAAGGAAATGATGCCGGAAACTTTCTCATTGCTGAACTTGATTACACCCGGCTCCGACTCGAAGTATGAATCGGGGCCGGGGAAAATTTCGATCGCGTCCGGGCGCAGGTGATACCAGCCCATGCGGTTGCCGCGGCCATCCTCGCTATAGCCGCTCTCGCGCAGACGGATGGCGATCTCGTCGGGAGTGCCCGCGTCGCCGATCATCACGGCTTCGGGCGAAGCGTAGAGCAGCGATACATCCGGAAACGGACCTCGCGCGAGTTTCTCGTCGGTGAACCGGGCGTACTTCACGTAATAGTAGGTGAACAGAGAGACGCCGATCACCAACAAAGCAGCCGTCGAAAGGAGGATTGTTTTGCCGGCAGGGCTCAACACAAACCGAGCGATAGCGGCTTTCCGGGGTAAGTGCACTCGAACAGACAATAGCTAGCCTACGAGAATTGTCTCATGTGCGATGAGCCACAGATTTCCACGACGCGAGGAAGGATGCCGGATATGCGCCAGTCCACTATTGCATGCGACGATCGCACGAGGCAGAACGTGTGCCACGCATGATCGTTCACCGGCACAGATTCAGGGTTCTGCATTCCTTAGGAGTTCAATCAAGCGGATTATTTGCTCAACTGATCGTACGATTCCAGCTCTTGCCAAATATCCTCATCGTGCGGTTCCCAATCGGCCAACTCGCTGCCGGTGATCTGCAGTTCCGGAATTCGCAACGTGCCGTGCCCGTACGGGCAAATCCACTCAATTTGCGGCCGGCCGAAGGTCAGCATGTTGCCCCAGGAACCAGTTGGGATCGGCATAATCAACCTGTGCAGGCAAGTGCGACACCGGCGGCGCTGATCCCAAATGGCGGCATGAAGCAGCCCGGACCCGAATAGAAACACGCCGAAAATCGCGAACGTGAACGGCATATCGTGGAGAAACATGGGTTGCGTGCCGAATCGCGAAACAAGCGGTTCAGGGAAAAAGAATACGACCGCGGCCAGAAGGCCGTATGTCAAACCCACTACTATCAAAATCTTAAGCGCCAAGTACGACCAATACCGCATCAGATTTCCTATCTTCTTCTCTATCTTTTATTAAACAACTTTTTCCGGCTGCGTGTGTCCTCGGACAGCCTACAGGCTTCGGCCAAGCGCTGAACTGCGCCGCCCCCTAACCGCGGATCATGTTCTTCAGAATGAACAGCAAGTTCGCCGGCCTTTCGGCGAGGCGCCGCATAAAATAGGGATACCAGGCGTCTCCATACGGTACGTAGGAGCGCACTCGAAAGCCATCAGACGTCAATTTCTTTTGCAGATCTCGGCGGATGCCATATAGCATTTGAAATTCGAAGCTGTTGGGATCGATTCCACTCGCCCGCACGTACTGAAGACCTTCGCGAATGACCGCCTCGTCGTGGCTGGCGATAGCCGGATAGGCGCCGCCTTCGAGCAGCAGCTTCATCAGCTTCACGTAATTCCGGTCCACGTCGGCCTTGAGCTGAAATGCGAGGGCGGGCGGCTCGCGGTAGGCGCCCTTACAGAGCCGGACGGCGATTCCTGCCGCCGATAGCCTGCGGATGTCCTCTTCACTTCTGTGAAGGTACGCCTGAATGACTGCGCGGACGTGCCCTCCGAAGCGCGTGTGAAGCTCGCTGACGAGCCACAGGGTCCGGTCCGTATGAGCGCTCGATTCCATATCGACTTCGATCCGGCTGTTCATCGCTCTGGCGCGCTCGACCAACGCCGAGACGTTTCTCAGGCAGACTTCTTCCGACAAATCCAATCCAAGTTGGGTGAGCTTGACGGATACCGTGGCCCCGAGGCCGTGCCGCTCGATAGATTGGAGAGCCGCCAGATACGAGTCGCAGGACCGCGCGGCTTCCTCGAGCGATGTCACGTTCTCGCCCAGATGGTCGAGGGTCGACAAAATCCGGTCCTTTGACAGCTGATCGGCGGCGCGTATGCCCTCTTCGAGGGTGCGCCCGGCAATAAAACGTGACGTAAGCCTGCGTGAAACGGAAGAGGTCTCTATCCAGTGGCGCAGCCAGCCCTGGCGGGCGAGGTAGAGAAGCGTGCTTCTCAGCATGTTGAATTGATCGGCCGGTCAGCCATCCCCACTATAGCTATTGGGACAGAAGACAGGAGACAGAAGACGGGAGACTGCTTCTCCGGGCCCGTGGCATCATCAGACCTATGAACGTCATAGTGACGGGCGGAAGCGGCGCCCTTGGCAGCGCGGTGGTCGATGCATTTCTCGACGAAGGGCATTTCGTAATGGCGGTGGGCCGGCAGGAGACCGCCAAAGAGCGCCCAAGCGGGCGTTTGCATTGGACCAATTATGACCTCACAACGCCAGAGGGGGCCACGCAGTTGATTGAACAGGCGATCCGTGAGATAGGCGGCTATGACGCCATTATCCATACGGTGGGCGGCTTCGCTGGAGGCCAGACGGTCGCGGCAGTACGCAACGACATATGGGACAAAATGATGTCGCTGAACCTTTATTCGGCGTTCTATTTATTTCGGGCGGCTCTGCCGCGCCTCCTCGACCGCCGTTACGGCCGGCTGCTTGCTATCGGAACGCGGACCGCTCTTCAACCGGCGCCGGGGCTCTCGGCCTATACTGTCTCAAAGGCGGGCCTGCACGCGCTCGTGGCGACATTGGCGCTCGAGTTGAAGGGAACGGGAGTGACCGCGAACCTCGTTATTCCGAGCGTCATCGACACGGCTGCGAACCGCGCCGCGATGCCGGAGGCGGATTTCGGCAAATGGGTTCAGCCGAGGTCGATTGCGAATCTTCTGGTCTGGCTTGCGAGCGAGCAGGCGGGCGACGTGAACGGCGCAGCGATACCGGTTTACGGCGGCGCTTAATCGCAGAGTTCATACAATAACGACATGCAATCCCCAAAGCTATCCGACAAAGAGATCGAGCATGCGATTCAAGCCCTGGCAGGCTGGCAACTTGTCAACGGAAAGCTTCACCGCGAGTACAAATTTTCCGATTTCACTCATGCGTTCGGATTCATGACGATGGCGGCGATCGGCATCGAAAAGATGAACCATCACCCCGAATGGTTCAACGTCTACAATCGTGTCAGCGTCGATCTAACGACGCACGATTCGGGCGGCGTCACAAAGAACGATTTGGATTTAGCTTCGCTGCTGGAAGGCATTGCTACAAAACTTTCATAGGTCCGGTGAATGAAGATTTTGCGATTTCTTGAGCTTGCGCTCGTTTTCTGCCTCGTTTCCCTCCCATCCGCTTCAGCCGCTCAAGCAGAAGCCACATACTCCGCCGGTCCGCTGCTCGACCAGGCTCTGAACGAAGCTGTCGATACCGGACTGATCCCCGGCGCCGTGCTGATCGTCGGCCATAACGGGGAGACGATCTACCGAAAAGCCTATGGTCACCGCGCCTTGGTTCCGCATAAGGAGCCGATGACGCTCGATACCATCTTCGACGCCGCTTCCTTGACGAAGGTCGTCGCGACAATGCCGTCTCTCATGAAGCTGTTTCAGGAAGGCAAGATCCGCATCGACGATCCCGTGACGAAGTACCTTCCCGAATTTGAGGACGGCCACAGCCAGATCACCCTTCGGAACCTGATGACGCATTTCTCGGGTATGCCGCCGGATCTGATTCTTGAACCTCGCTGGTCGGGATATGAAACCGGCATTGAGAAAGCCTTGCACACGCAACCCACCACTCCGCCGGGCGTGCGCTTCGTGTACAGCGACATCAACTTCATTTTGCTTGGCGAGATAGTGCATCGCGTCAGTGGAGAGATGCTGAACGTTTACGCGCAGGAGAACATCTTCAAGCCATTGGACATGACGGAATCCCGCTTCCTGCCGCCCGCGTCCTGGATTCCACGCATTGCGCCGACCGAGATCAATCCCGATACGGGCCTGCCGTTTCGGGGTGTCGTGCACGACCCCACATCGCGCTACATGGGCGGCGTCGCCGGGCATGCCGGCCTCTTCACCACCGCGGACGATCTGGCGCGCTACGCGCAGATGTGGCTGAACAAGGGATGGGTGAATGCCGCTCAAACCGGAGTCAGAGTTCAACTCTTCAACCCGCTGACGATCCATAAGTTTACCGAGCCCGGAACCCCACCCGATCAGCCGGTGATTCGCGCGCTGGGTTGGGATATGGACTCGACGTTCTCGAGCAATCGCGGCGAGTTGTACCCGATCGGCTCATTCGGCCACACGGGCTTCACGGGAACTTCACTTTGGATCGACCCATCGACAAACAGCTATGTGATTTTGTTGACCAACGTCGTCCATCCGCACCGAGGCAAATCTCTGAGCTCACTCCGCTGCCGGGTGGCGACACTGGTGGCCGCCTCCTTTGGCGTGGACGTTCCGGGCGTGACCCTTACCGGCTACAACGAGACCCTGTCGATGGCCGGAGTGCATCGCGTGGTTGCGCGGAACGTCGAGACCCTGACAGGTTTGGACGTGCTCGAGACCGAACGATTCAAACCGCTGCTCGGGAAGCGTATCGGTCTCATCACGAATCAGACCGGCGTGGACCGAAGCGGCAAACGAAACGTGGATGCAATGCTCAGCGCGGGCGTGAAAGTAACGACCCTGTATTCACCCGAACACGGCATCGCCGGCATTGCGGATTCGAACGTCAAGAACAGCAAAGATGCAAAAACAGGATTGCCGATTATCAGCCTGTATCAGCCAAAACAACGCCGGCTGACACCGGACAAAATGCGCAACGTGGATGCGCTCGTGTACGACATTCAGGACGTGGGAGCGCGGTTTTACACCTATTCCTGCACAATGCTCTACGCGCTGCAGGAGGCGGCCCGGGCGCATAAGGCGTTTTACCTTCTAGACCGGCCCAATCCGATTACCGGCACGCATGTCGAAGGTCCGATACTCGACCACAACCTCGAGTCCTTCGTCGGCTGCTACGCGCTGCCACTTCGGCACGGGATGACCTTTGGCGAGATCGCGACTATGGCGAATGCCGAGCAACATTGGGGCGCCGATCTGCACGTAATCAAAATGAAAAACTGGCAGCGGGGCGATTGGTTTGATTCAAGCTCGCTAGTCTGGGTCAATCCCTCACCTAATATCCGGAATTTAACCGAGGCTCTGCTTTACCCCGGCATCGCGATGATCGAGGCGGCCAACAATTATTCGGTGGGACGGGGAACGGACGCGCCTTTTGAACAAATCGGCGCGGATTGGATCGATGGCCGCCAACTCGCCGAACTGTTGAACGCGCAGTTCATTCCCGGAGTGCGCGTATACCCGACTGAATTCAAACCTAGCTCGTCGCATCTTGCCGGCAAGAAAATTCAGGGTGTCCGGTTCGTGATTACCGACCGGGAGAGGTTTGACAGTGTGCGGCTAGGGCTTGAGGTCGCGGCTGCACTTCAAAAGCTCTACCCCGGACGAATCAACTTCGAGCAATGTAAATGGCTGATTGGGAATCAAGTCGTGATTAATGACATTAAGGCCGGGATGGACCCGATCAGGATTGAACGACACTTAGTTGAGCAGGAGGAAGGATTTGCGAACCGCAGAAAGGCTTATTTGCTGTACTGACTGGACAATAATTCTCTGAGGAATAAGGGGTTGACACATGCACTTGCCTTCCCCATCCCCGAGCAGTGCCACTGGCTGGAAGGATCTAGGCGATCTCGCCAACAGCAGCCTGCTTCACCTTAGTGGAGCCAGCCGGCCGGCCGCGACGCTTCGGCGCGGGGGCAGATTGATCGAGTGTCGCATTGTGCTCCGCAACCGCCTGTTGCGCCTCTTTGAGCCATGAAGGCGGGCGGCCCCGGCGACGGCCCCGCCCCCGAGCGAGCCGCTCCAGAGTCAGGATCGCCTCTTCGATTTGTTCGCGCTCCATGCGCAATTCGGCTAACATTTTATCGACGTCCAAAATTTTCTCCTCCCATTTTCTATTATCTACAAAACCGGCTATAAATAACGGCTTCTAGCGCGCTTCATCGATGTATTTCATCCGAAGTGTACTGCCGCAAGTGCGTAAATTCAAGAAAAACTCCGGGAGATCACGAATTTCTTGGTCCTAGGAGTACCAGATGTATATCCTGGTGTAACGCAAGGATTTTAAACGCTTGGGCTGTTCCACGTAGTTTGTACTAGGAAACGCAGACCAGTCGATTCGAACTGCGTATTTTCGTCAGTTGCAACACGGAAAATTCTCAAAAACAGATGGATAATTCACGCATTCCTCCAAAACTGCTTGCAAAAAGGTCTCAGTGCGGTACCCCTTACACATCCGCTCATCGACAGCACGTTGAAATGGGTTGAATGCGAGGTTGCGGAGCTAGGCCCCACGTCTAAACACACGTTTCCGGCGAAAGTGGAAGTACAGTGGAATACCCACGGCCATAAAACCGAGACCCATTAGAGACTCGCGCGGTGAATTTCCGAGAGTGCTGCCTAAAAGTACTAAAGCAACCAGCACAAATAAAAAGGGAACGACAGGGTAGCCGGTCACGCGATACGGGCGGGGCATGTCGGGACGTTTCCGCCGAAGGACGAACACCGAAGCTGCGGTCATCCCGTAAAGAATCCAGCTCCCAAAAATTACGAAATTGTAGAGCTGCTCGTACCAGCCGCTCAAGATCAATATCGCCGACCAAAGACAGAGAGCAATCATGGAGTTTCCAGGCGTCTTGTACTTCGGATGCACGTCGGCGATGACTTTGAAGAAGTAACCGTCGCGGGCCATCGCATAGGGAACGCGAGCGCCCGAGAGGATGGAGCCGTTGAGCGCCGCCAGGATCGAGATCAGAACAACGACCGTGACCGCACGAGCGGCAATCGGGCCGTAGAGTTTCGCCATCATTCCGGCCGCAACCTGGTCGGTGTGAGCAACTTCCGTGGGGCTCAAGACATGGAAATAAGCGATGTTGACCAAGAGGTACGTAACGATGACGGCCATGATCCCGAAAATCAGTGCGCGCGGGAGGTTGCGCTCCGGATGCTTGATCTCCGAAGACACCATGCTGACGTTATTCCAGCCGTCGTAGGCCCAGAGCGCGCCCACCATCGCGGCGAAAAATCCTAGAAATCCCTTGCCGTTCCCTGCGGTTTCCTGAAAATGATGCAGGCTTCCCCCGCCGCCGAACCAACCGATACAGATGACCCCAACGATCAATGTCATTTTCACCGCAGTAACAACGACTTGAAGACGGCCGCCTGCTTCGACCCCGACATAGTTGACCGCTAAAAGAATGAGGATGAGCCCAATGGAGACAAGTTGGCCATAGTGGATTTCGAGCGGGCCGCCGCCCGGTCCGATCGGGTAATGAATAACAAGCACTGAGTGTGCCAGCGCGGGCACAAACACGCTCAGATATAAATAGAAGCCCGCTCCCAGCGTGGCGATAGAACCGCTCTTGGCGACCGCCAACTGCGTCCAACTGTACAGAAAACCCCAGAAAGGTCCATACGCTTCCCGCAGAAAGACGTATTCGCCGCCCGCTTCCGGCATGGCCGCGGCCAGTTCCGCGTAGGTAAGCGCGCCGAAGAGGCTAAGCAGACCGGCCACTATCCAGACGACAAATAGTGTGCGTGTCGATCCGACTTCGCCGATCATCCGCGCCGGAACGAGAAAGATGCCGCTTCCGATGACGGTTCCAATAACGATGGAGACTGCGCTCCAGAGGCCCAGCACGCGTCGTAGCGACGGTGCGCGCGAAGTAGCCTTTTGCTCTGATTTTTCGAGCATATTAATCCTTTTCCGGATACGCCGCGCGGCGGAAGAACAGGCCGGCAACTAACCCGGTCACAATAGTGGTGCTCGTCCCTACAAGGATGTACCACGTGTAGGCTACATAGTGTTGCATCACAATGGTAGCGGCCAGGCCCGCGGCCATTCCGATAATGGCGGCGTTTTCGCCCGGCCGCCGCGTCAGCAAACCCAGGAGAAACACGCCCAGAAGCCCGCCGTACAAAATGGATGCAATCGCCAGGCCTGCTTCCAAAACGCTGTGACTGTAATACTGCGCGAATACACCGACGATGAACAGAACGGCTCCCCAGAGGACAGTCGAAAACCGCGCCAGCTTCAAATAATGGCCTTCCGAGCGCGGCACGCGGCTGAGCGGTTTCACGAAATCCATAATCGTCGTGGATGAGAGCGAATTCAGCGCCGCGCTGAGGTTTGACATAGCCGCTGCCAGAATCGCCGCGGCGATCAATCCAGCCACACCTGTCGGCAGGCTGTTCCAAATGAAATCCGGGTAAATGCGGTCGAGTACGGCCGGGGCAGCACGTCCGGCGTCGTGATAGTGGACAAAGAGCAATGTGCCGATGACGAGGAACAGGGCGAATTGAAAGAAGATGACGATCCAACTGGAAAACAACGCCAGCCGGCTCTCCGATTCGGACCGCGCCGAAAGAAGACGCTGCACCATTAGCTGATCCGTGCCGTGGCTGGACGTCGTCAGCAGCGTGCCGCCGATGATCCCCGCCCAAAAGCTATAGCTGGTCTCGAAGAAGTGGCGAGACCAGGAGAAAGAGAAATCGAAAACCTGGAATTTGCCAGGGCCGAAAAGATGGACGGGGCCGATCACTTCCACCACATGGCTCCACCCGCCGGGGATCTGGTGAAGGATCACGAAGAAGCTGAGGATGGCGCCGCCAACATACAGGATCATTTGCACGACATCCGTCCAAATCACGGCGGTCATGCCGCCTTCGAACGTGTAGAACAGTGTCAGGCAGACGATCACAAAGATAGAGACGAGTTCGCCAGTGCCGAGAACGACCGAGATCACCAGCGACACTGCAAAGACTCGCACGCCCTCAGCGAGCGCGCGCAGAATCAGGAATGTCCCCGCGGTGAATTTCCGGATCCGCTGACCGAAGCGGCGCTGCATTAGTTCGTAGGCCGTGTACATCTCGCCCCGGAAATATTGGGGCAAAAAAAGTACCGATATCACGACTCTTGCGAGCAGATATCCGAAGACTACTTGCAGAAAGCCAAAATTACCGCGAAAAGAGAGCGCCGGCGTCCCGATCACCGTAAGGGTGCTGGTTTCCGCAGACACAATGGAGAAGGCGATGGCCCACCAAGGCGCAGTGCGGCCGCCTAGAAAGTAATCCTTCAGCGTCTTCTGTGATTTCTTGAAGCGCGATCCGAACCATGTGATCGCGATCAAATACAGAGCTATGACAGCCAGATCCACCCATCGCATGAAACCGAGGATGATAGCACGCGTTCCAGCTTCCCCCACTTCGGCAGAGATAAACCGGTTTCCGGCGGGTATCCCGCTTCTGTTTCGCACAGATTCGCGCGGACGAACAGAAGTTCCGTCAATTGAAATGAAAAGAATTGAATTGGAAGGACTTCAGGCTACGCAAGGCTGCGTGCTAGAATCGTTGCGTGCTGCGAGAGGCCTTGCCACCTCCCACACAACCCGCCGAGAGAGAGCAAGCCGCGGTCTTTTCTCGATCTCAAGTTTGCCGGCTTCTTAATATTGCGGAGCGTCTGCTTCGAAGTTGGGAGCGGCAGAGCCTTATTCCTCAACTGAATGAGTACCGCTTCTCGGACCTGCTCGTGTTGAAGACCATCGTGAAATTGCGCGAGGCACACGTGCCGCCGCAGCGCATCCGCCGGTCCCTGTTGGCGCTTCGCGAACGCCTGAAGGACGCTCCCGATCTCTATTCGGAAGTGCGCGTGTTTTCGCGGGGCCAGCGCGTACAAGTGCAAATCGGCAAGCAGCAGATGGAGCCCATCTCGGGCCAGTTTCTGTTGGATTTTAGTCAGAGCGAGGTCAGCAAATTGCTGCATCTGCCGAAGTCCTCGCGAGACACGGAGAAAACCGCTGATCTGCTGCGTCGAAAGATGGAATCGGAGAACTGGTTCGAGCGCGGCCTGGAACTGGAACAACGGGGCGGCCCGATCGAGCAGATCATCGACGCCTACCAAAAAGCGGCGGCCCTCGACCCACACGCGGCGGGCGCGCTGGTGAACCTCGGCACGATCTTCTTCAATGGACACGCCTGGGCCGATGCCGAAACGCATTACAAAAAAGCGCTGGAGGTCGATCCGGACTATCCGCTGGCCCATTTCAATTTAGGCAATCTGTACGACGAGCGCGGCGACTTCGAAACTGCGCTGTTTCACTATGAGGCTGCCGTGCGCTTATTTCCAAACTACGCGGACGCCCATTACAACATCGCGTTGGTGTACCAACACACAGGCGAAGTGATGAAGGCTGTGCGCCACTGGAAGCAATACCTAAGACTAGACACGAGGAGCCCCTGGAGCAATATCGCCCGCCGCGAACTCAGTAAGTTAGAAGCGATCACTGTGGTTTCGGGCAGCCGGCGGGCTGGCGCCGCCCCCGATGTGCGCGCCGGCGAATAGCATCGATGGACGCTTCGACCCGATCCCAGGCGGCGCCCTTCCCGTTGTCCGCGAAGCGGGCTGCCCCTGTCCGGTTGCCCTCTGCCGTAACTGGCGGCGGCTCGCCCCGCTCCGCTCGAAAGTCTGGTTCCATACTGGCAGCATGTCGATAGAGGTTTGCTGAATAAGCAGGACAACGATGTCAGGTCAACAAGTTCGGGGAACTCATCCCTCGATGCCGGCCGCGGCGATAATTCTGGCGGCGGGTTCCGCTAGCCGGATGGGTAGCCTCAAACAATTACTGCCTTACGGTAACGGCACTTTGCTTACCCATTCGATTCAACAGGCACAACAAGCCGGTTTCGATCGAATCATCGTAGTTGTCGGCGCCGAGTCCGAGCGCGTGCGCAGCTCACTCACCGGTCAGCCCGTGGAGATCGCCTTCAACGAGAACTGGGAGGTGGGAATGGGTTCATCGATCGCCGCCGGCATGCAACGCTTCAGAACGGCTGAGCCGCTCCTGCCCGTTCTTGGCATCCTGTTGGCCGACCAGCCCGGGGTGTCAGCCGCCCACCTGCTGGCAATGCGTGAACAGTTGGAATCGACGGCGAGGGCCGCTGTGGCCGCGCAATATGCAAACCGGCTCGGAGTGCCTGCCTTATTTCGCGAAGAACTGTATGCTTTGCTCGCCGCGCTGCCTCCCGAATCCGGCGCGAAATACCTGCTGCGAGACTCTGGAGTGGCAGTCAGCGCCTTTCCGCTGCCTGAAGCAGCCACGGATATTGACACTCCGTCCGATTTCGCGGCGCTGGAAACGATGCGAACATGAGAATAGCTGTGCGTTCCTCGAATCTATCTATACTGCGCTTGCGCCTTAACCAGGGATTGCTGATTGTGGGCGCGTGGACCATTGTCGCGCTCATTTCTCTGACACGCCATTACATGGTGGAGGCCCCGCAGCCAACCAACGAACCATTCTGGAAGCTGTTTCCCATTTGGCTGACCTGCTACTACTCGTGGATGTTATTGACGCCCGCCGTGTTCAGCACAGCCCGGCGCTGGCCTCTCACGAAGAGCAGGTGGGCTCGTAGTCTCCTGGTTCACATCCCGCTGTCGCTCGCATTCACCGCTGCCGCCGTATTTCTGAGCCACGCCTTCTATCTGCTGGTGAAGCAGCATTCCGAGGCCGGGCTCGGCGTCTACATGCTGGACGCGCACTTCGTTTCCTACTTGAAGCATTTCCCGTTTTATTGGACAACGCTGGCGGTGGCGAACATGCTTGCTTCGTTCCGGGCGCTGCGCGAAAAAGAACGGCTCGCGGCGCAGCTCGAACTGGAACGCTCCCGCCTCGAGACAAGCTTGCGTCAGGCGCAGTTGGATGCTCTCCGCATGCAACTGAACCCGCACTTTCTGTTCAATACGCTGCAAACGATTTCCGTACTGATGATGGACGACACGCATTCCGCGAACCGCATGCTGGTGCGGTTGAGCGATCTTCTGCGCTCCACGCTTCGCAGCTCGGTCGAAGCGATCAGCCCGCTTAGCGAGGAATTAGCATTCCTCCGGGCGTACCTTGAAATCGAACAGATTCGTTTCGCGGATCGCCTGCGGATACAGTGGCACATTGAGCCATTGACAGAGGCCGCTCTCATCCCGACGCTGCTCCTTCAGCCGCTGGTTGAGAATTCGATTCGCCACGGCATCGCCCGGCTGGCCACACCCGGGACGATCACGATTTCCAGCAGGAGCGAACACGAAACTCTCCACCTGTCGGTGGCTGATACCGGACCCGGTTTTTCTCAACAGCAGGACGATCTTGGCCACGGCATCGGTTTGACGAATATCCGCAAGCGCCTGAAGCAGCTCTATCCCGAACACGAAATGGAAATCATCGCGGGAGCCGCCGGCGGGTTCGAAGTTCGTATCGCAATTCCTCTGGCGCTGCACACACCGACAACCACGGAAGAGTTGGTGTCGCAATGATTCGCGTTCTCATTGTCGATGACGAACCGATCATCCGGCGCGGGCTGCGCAATCATCTCGCGGGCCGCGACAACTATGAAGTAATCGCTGAGTGCTGCAACGGACGATCGGCCATCGAGAAAATCGAAGAATTGAAACCGGACCTGGTGTTTCTGGACGTCCAGATGCCAGAAGTAGACGGCTTCGGCGTCATTCGCGAAATTGGCGCGGAGAACATGCCTGCCGTTGTCTTCATCACCGCCTACGATGAATATGCGGTCCAGGCGTTTGATGTGAATGCACTGGATTATCTATTAAAGCCGTTCGATGAAGATCGCTTGTTACGCAGCCTGGCGCGTGTGGAGCAGCGCCTGGCGGAGCCGCGCGACGAAGCGGCGCTGGTGCACCGGCTCGCATCGCTCGTAGCCGGACAAGTGAAGCCGCGAATTGCGGATCGGCTGGCCATCCGCAACTCCGATCGAATCACGCTTCTGCAAACAGAGGAAATCGATTGGATCGAAGCAGCTGACAACTATGTCGAGATTCACGTCGGCAAGCAAGTCCATCTGATGCGCGAGACCTTGAGCAATTTAGAACAGCGGCTACAGCCCCATCGCTTCCTACGCATCCACCGCTCGCGGCTGGTGAACGCCGACCGGATCAAAGAAATGCACCCGCTCTTCCATGGCGAGTATGAACTCGTGCTGCACGACGGCACACACCTCACGTCAAGCCGCCATTACCGCGAAGTACTCCAAAGTTTACTGGTATGAGCCCTTCAAGCGCCGTCTGCATAAAGGGTGGTTGGCCGGCCTGGCTTTGTTGGTTTTGCTGTAGCGTATCTCGCCTGTTTACCAGCGCCCCAGCTTAACGGGCACTCCAAACTGTTCCTCAAACAGCCGGATCATCCATTTTTTGTGCGCCGCCATAAATGCATCGGAGTGGTCTGGATCAACCGGGTCAAATCGAGGGCCGACCCAGTCCAGTTTGGGTTCGGGAGCAGACGTTTCAACGACCGCTCGAGAGTCGTCCGGCCGATCGACGATTTTCCCGATATATCGATTGCCCTCGAAGACGATGTCTTTCGCCGGACCCCAGCCCGGGGCCAATTCGTATGTGCCGTCTGAATTGCGCTTGATTTCATGGCCAAATCGCGCAGCGCCCAGCACGAAAAACGTATTGTCGCGGAATACGGCATCCTGCGCCCATCCTCCCCAATTCGTGACCGCAACCATCTGCATGTCCGTTTCAGGATTTACGTAGATGACGTTGTGAGCGACTGTCGTGTGCTCCGCGCCACTCAAATTAAAGCCGCGAGTATGATCATTGCGGCTGATGTTGTAACGGACGACGGTTCCCTGGTTTCCGATGTTCTCCTCCACGTTTCGCTTAACGGGCGTGCAGATCAGCATAAAACCGCCTTCATTATCGTGACTGTAGTTGTACTGGAACACGGTG
>Ga0070681_10003698_pt1 | contig 14354 bp, 16 predicted proteins | sample KBSC83BmetaG_FD_65650 | JGI IMG/M metagenome (GOLD analysis project Ga0070681, IMG submission 65650) | Corn rhizosphere microbial communities from Kellogg Biological Station, Michigan, USA - KBS C8-3B metaG | ecosystem: Host-associated > Plants > Roots > Rhizosphere | place: USA: Michigan... | reverse complement strand
CTGTTCAGGCAATCTATCTCTGGTCAAAAAGTGCGGGAATACGCCCTGTATCCTATATTTTCTGGATACAACAAAGAATCACACCCGCAATTGGTGCAGCATGCAACTCTGTGGCAATCGAATAAAAGTGGCCGCCCACTATCAGAGGAAGCGGAAGAAACCCATACGTTGAAAAGGCGCGAGGGCTCTGCTCGGAAAGATCGATCCCACCGGAACACGAAGCGCCCGGCGATCGCGTGCCTTAACTATACTGATCCCATGTGTCGCACTGTTTAATCGACCAGAACACCGCTTCCTTAAGCTTTTTCAGCCGCATGTTTTCTGGGTCGCGCAACCCTTGAAGCTGCTTGTCGAGGGCGTAGAGCGGCTCGATCGATCGCTTATCCGGAATCTTTCCCAAGGCCCAGGCCACCTCCGTCAGGACAGACCAATCTGTCTTGGGATCCTTGAGCTTGGTCAATAATGGCGGCACCACCGACGCATCCCCATGGAGGCCACCCAGCTGTCCGAGTCCTTTGGCGGCTGCGGCTTGCACATCAAGATCCGGTGATGTGGTCATGATATCAATCAACAGCGGAATGCCGTCCCTTCCGAGATTACCCATTGCAGCCAAGGCCTGCTTCGCCAGGTCTCGGTCCTGGAGCGCTTGCTTCAACCTCGGCAGAGCGTCATCGGCCTGCATTTCACCGAGCAGGGAGATGATCCTGACTTTGCGGGCCTGGCTAGCCTCATTTGAATCCAGCAGCTTCAGCAGTCGATCCGGTTGCCCCCACTCCGCCGTTAGCAGAAGCGGGAACTCGTACTTTTCCAGTCCTTCTTTTAATTTTCCCATTGCATAGGCAATGGGATCTCCTGCCTGGGCGGATTGGGCTGCCGTGACTGCATCTTCAAAGTCCGTCCGCACCTCCCGTTGCCATTTAATCTTTATGTCTCCCAATAGATAGGTGAGCTGGCAAGCAGGCCCTTTCCATAATCGTGATGGAGCATCCGGTAGGTCTGCATCGCCACCGGCCACAGTGGTCCCTTCCCACGTCTTACGCTGCTCACACTTCACCTTAAATACCGCGTCGTGTGGCTTTGCGCGGTCCTGGACAATGGTGTAGCCCAATTCACCCAGGCGACGGGAGGCCACTTCGGCAATCGGTGTCGAGTCAAATGCCCCCTTATCAGTGAGGGCCATGGCATCTATGAGAACTGTCTGAATTTTGGCGAGTTGCGCCTTCTGATCAGTCGTAAAATAATCACGGTAGGCCCATGACGGGCCTGGCAATAAAAGGAACATACAGGCGATGGAGAGGAGAGACACTCGCATCATGCACCTCCATAAAGAAGCGGACACGGCCCTCACGGAAGGCAAATCATACGTAGCGAGGAAGATTGGCTCGGTTGTAATTCGCGCTCAGTTTCTCGAGCCGCAATCTTATTCCGCATCGCACTATTCAGGGACATATATGTACTTGTGGCATTATACCCTCCGGGAGTCCTTGGTGCCACCAAGCCATCTATACAGAATCACTGGTCAGAAATCGTTGAACTCGGAGCCGGTGATCCATTTGAAGAGGGGGCATACCCTCCATTTGCCGGCTGTTCTTCGATCAATTTAAGAAAGGCCGCCAACGTGATACTCCCCCAGGAGTATGGGTTGACAGTGGGATACATCCAACGGTACAAAAGGCCTACGGCATCATGTGATTTCGCTTGTTTGCTCATCGTGCCGGAGTCGGCTCCTGCATACCCCACCATGCGAGAGTGGCGGAACTGGCAGACGCGCGAGACTTAGGATCTCGTGGGTAACCGTGGGGGTTCAAGTCCCCCCTCTCGCACCAAACCACTGGCGGGCAGCCAGCGACGGGATCGGCAGCCTCTGCAACGCTTCTTATACAGAAAAGGGTCGCACCAGCTATGAAAATGGAAGTGACGGAACTGGGTCCAATGAAACGAGCCCTCAAGATTGAGGTGCCGGCCGACGAGGTCACTCAACGGTTTGCCCGCGCCTACGTTGAGCTGAACCGCCAGGTCAACATCCCTGGATTTCGACCAGGCAAGGCTCCATTGGCTTTGCTGGAAAAACGGTATGCGAAGACAGTGGAAGAGGACGTGATTCGGAGCCTCGTACCGGACTTTTATGACAAGGCCGTTCGCCAAGCTGGAATTGTGCCGGTCCTTGTCGAGATTCCCCCGTTGGATCGGGTCAAGATCAAGAAGAACGAACCATTTACGTTTACGGCAACCGTCGAAATCAAACCAAACATCGAGTTGCGGGACTATAAAGCACCGAGCCCGATCTCGCTCAAACCCGACAAGCGCACCGTTACCGATGAACAGCTCGACCGAGGACTCGAAGTCTTGCGAGAGCAACAGGCGCGCCTGGAAGCCGCACCAAACGGCCATACCATCGTGGACGGAGACTATATTGTGGTGGATGTCCAAGGCGCTCTCGATGGTGTACCGCTGGACGGGACGAAGAAAGAAGGTCAGCTTCACAAGGTGGGATCAAACACAGCCGTCCTGGGGCTGGAAATTGATTCGTATGTCACAGAAAAGAAAGAGGGGGACGTGCTCGAAATTTCTCAGCCATATCCCTCCAACCATCCCGATGTCCGCGTCGCCGGCAAGACTGTTCTATTTACCCTGACGATTAAATCGGTCAAGGAAAAGAAGCTGCCGGCCCTGGATGATGAATTTGCAAAAGACTGTGGTCCCTACACCACACTTCAGGAAATCAAAGACAAATTGCGGAGCGGGATGGAACAAGCTCTCAAGCGAGAGATCGAGGACACGTATAAAGATACGATCATCAAGCGGCTCATCGAGACGCATCACTTCGACCTCCCGGAAACCCTGGTGGAACGTGAACTGGAGGCCATCATCCGCCAACACGTGCAGCAACAGCAACAGCGCAAGGGAAGCGCGTTGGAGGCCCAGGCCACAGGGGATATCACAAGCCTTCGCCAGGAGCATCGCGACGAAGCGGCACGCCGCGTAAAACTGGGCCTCGTGCTAGAAACGATTGCGGAGAAAGAAGGACTGACGGTCACTCAGGACGACTTCAACACCGAAATTATGCGGTTGGCGTCGGAGCTCAAAATGCCTGCTGCGGATCTCGTCAAAATGGTCAAAGCCGGCGGACAAGATTCCATCGATGAATTACGTGCCAGGATTTTGGCAGATAAGGCTTTGGATTTCGTTTACCGAAATGCGGTCATTCAAGGATAGCGCCGATCGGTGCAGGGTCGATCTGCCCCTCGACGTCAATAGCCTGTAAGCGGAAAGGAACGACGTGCATGCTAGTTCCCATTGTGATCGAAACAACGAATCGGGGCGAACGAGCCTATGACATTTATTCCAGGCTCTTGAAAGACCGGATCATCTTCCTGGGTGCGCCGATTGATGACATCTTTGCCAACCTGGTTATCGCTCAGCTCCTCTTCCTGGAAGCAGAGGACCCTGAAAAGGACATCAATCTCTATGTCAATTCTCCGGGGGGAAGTGTCACGGCGGGATTGGGTATTTACGACACGATGCAGTATGTGAAACCCCCGATCAACACGATCTGTCTCGGTCAGGCCGCCAGTATGGGGGCGTTTTTGCTTACCGCCGGAACCAAAGGCAAGCGATTCGCCCTGCCGAATGCGAGGGTTATGATTCACCAGCCCATGGGCGGATTTCAGGGGCAAGCCACCGAAATCGATATCCATGCCAGGGAGATCTTGAAAATCCGCGAACGCCTCAATGAAATTATGGCCAAACATACCGGGCAGCCACTGGAAAAGATATCCCAGGACACCGAACGGGACTACTTCATGTCAGCAGAGGAAGCCAAGCGGTATGGCCTCATCGACGAAGTTATCACGAGACCTCCGAAGCTCCTCAAGGCCGTCACTGGCGATGCAGGGAAAGACGCGACCAAGGACAAGTAACAGAGGGGGACGCATGGCTAAGCAGGATAAGATGGATCGACATCTCCGTTGCTCATTCTGTGGAAAGAGTCGCGACGAGGTCCGGAAATTGATTGCCGGGCCTACCGTCTACATCTGCGACGAATGCGTCAACCTTTGTAACGACATCATCGCCGAGGATTGGGAGGAAGCAAAGGAAGAAATTTCGTCGAAACTCAAAAAGCCTGTTGAAATCAAGCACCACCTTGATCAATACGTTGTGGGGCAAGAGCGGGCCAAAAAAATTCTTTCTGTCGCCGTTCATAACCACTACAAGCGGATCTCAGCCAAGGACAAAGACGTTGATGACGTGCAGCTTCAAAAGGGCAACATCCTCATGTTGGGGCCCACAGGGACAGGGAAAACGCTGTTGGCCCAGACGCTTGCAAAATACCTGGACGTTCCTTTCACACTCGCCGATGCCACAACGCTCACAGAAGCAGGGTATGTCGGCGAAGACGTCGAAAACATCATCCTCAAACTCCTCCAATCTGCGGACTACGATGTCGAACGTGCCGAACGGGGCATCGTGTACATCGATGAAATCGACAAAATCAGCCGCAAGAGCGACAGTCCCTCTATCACCCGCGACGTATCGGGGGAAGGAGTGCAACAGGCTCTGCTCAAGCTCATCGAGGGAACCGTTGCCAACGTGCCGCCGCAAGGCGGGCGCAAGCATCCCCACCAAGAGTTCATTCAAGTCAATACGAGCAACATCTTATTCGTCTGCGGCGGAGCATTCGTCGGGCTCGAACAAATTATCGAACAACGCCTGAACCGGAAGGCGATGGGCTTCGGAGCCGAAGTTCGCGGACGGAACGAGATACGGCTTGGCGAATTATTCGCGAAAGTTCAGCCCGAAGACTTCCTCAAGTACGGATTGATTCCGGAGTTCGTCGGCCGACTGCCGGTCGTCGCCACGTTGGATGAACTCGATGAACGCGCACTCATTCGAATTCTGACTGAACCGAAAAATGCCCTTACAAAACAGTACGAGAAATTGCTCTCGTTTGAGAAAGTGAAGTTGAAATTCACGGAGGGAGCATTGGGGGCAATCGCGCGGAAGGCGTTTCTCCAGAAAACCGGGGCGCGGGGATTGCGCGCAATCCTTGAAGATGTGATGCTGGATGTGATGTACGATGCCCCTTCGCAGAAGCAGATCAAGGAAGTCCTCATTACCGAGGATGCCATTCTCGGTAAGCACCCGCCCATCAGGATTTTCGAACAAGACAAGGACATAAAGACCGCGTAAGCTATTGTAAGTTTAGCGTTATTTATCAAGCCACCTTAACGGTTCTACGGCGGGATGATCCCGGTCTGGATCATCCCGCCGTAGTTGCTCCTTCCTTAATTGTGTTTCAGATGTCTACCACCTTCTGTTCACCGCTCTTGTCCCAGCTGCGGATCTGCCCAACTCTGTGCTTTTCCTCGACAGGGTAAAATGCTGCGCTATACTTGCGATACGGTCGTAAACGTGGAGGACCTGTGAAATATCCAGTATCATCAAGCCTTCGACACAAAGGAAAAGCCCTCGACCTTGACGTAAGCCGCGAGGTGATTACGCTCGTGGGGATCAACGGTGAACCCATGGGCAACCTGTCGTGGGATTTCATCATCGATCAGATACTCGCCTATCGTAAGCCCCCGGTGAGCCGAGAGACCAGAAATGAACCTCGCGTAACGCTCACCTTCCACGTGAAATATAAAACTCCCGAGGGCCAGCAGTATGAAAGTCGAGCGGGCGGTATCGGCGGAGGCGGGCTCTTCATCGAAAGCCAGGTCCCGCTGCCAGTCGGGACTAAACTTGCGCTTGAATTTTCCCTGCCAGAGAAACCCGCAGAATGGTTGCCGGCAAAGGGACTCGTCGCATGGGTTTGCCCTAAAGCAGACCAGTATACGTTTAGCCCTGGTATGGGGGTACGTTTTACAGAGATTAACCCCGATATCCGTAACCGGGTGCTTGAACTGGTGAAGTCCCTCCAGAACGTCGGACAACCGGCCTAGTGACTATCGGTCTTCATCCCATTCCCGTGTCCGAGACAAGGATCCGACCATGAAGTTTCCTGTGACCACAACGGAAGGGCATGAGGGAAAAATCCTGGAGATGAATGCAGACCAGGAATTGGTCACGCTCTTTCGTGCTGACGGAGAATTGCTCGGGGTTCTATCATGGCGCGATGTCATAGACCAGATTCTTTCCAGCAGCGATGACACCAGATTCGCCCATGCACGTTCGCATCCGCGAGCCCCGCTCGCCGTGAAGGTCCGCTACACAACCCCTGAAGGCAAACAGTTCGACAGTTTAACCGGTGGCATCGGCGCAGGGGGCCTGTTCATCGAGAGCAGTACCCCGTTAGCTCCCGGCACTGAACTGTCCGTAGAGTTTGCCTTACCTGATCGACCATGGGAAAAACACAAAGCCAAAGCGAAAGTCGCCTGGACTCGAAACAAACCTGAGCGACATCTGCTTTTTCCCGGAATGGGCGTCCAATTTACCGACATCGATGACAAGGCACGCAAAGAACTGGTTGAACTCGTCGAGGCGTTAAATCGTTCCCGCATAGCGACCTAAACACCCCGTTTTGCCCAGCGTCGTACCCCGCTATCCTGATCCTTCGTGATCGTGTTATTGAGGGCAGCCTTCGCGTCGGGGTCGCTGAGTAATCCCAGGCGATAGGCCGCTTCTGCCCGTACTCGGGGCGAGGGATCTTGTACTAATCGCTCTCTGAGCCATGGGGAAAATGGTACCCCTCCCCATTCGCCCACCACCGCCACAACCCCCTGACGAACCTCTGCATCCGAATCTAATCCTGCTGCAACGAGGTCGCAAACCCACTGACTTGAATCGACTTGCAGCAATGCCTGCACCGCTGCTCTCCTGGTCGTCACTTCCGGCGATCGCAGCAACCCTATAACTGGCGCCAGCAAGGAAGACTTCGCTTCGATCTCACCCATCGCTACGACCGCCGCCTGCCGGACCGATTCAACGGGATCACGCAGCGCTTGCGTGAGCAGAACAAGCAATCCGTCAGAAGCAATGGGCTTTAAGCGTCCCAGGGCTATGATCGACGCTTCGCGGACCGCCGGAGCAGAATCGTGCATGAGGAACAACATGGATTCTGTGGCTCGTGGGTCTCCGATCTTGCCGAGGGATTCCGCAGCGTTCCGTCGCACCTCCACTTCCCCATCGCGGACCAATTCCAGCAGGATCGAGATCGTGCGCTCCTTGAAGACTGGTGGAGATTCCTGGAGACAGCCGGCGAGGCAAAGAATTGACGCGACGACCAAACACGCTGAGGCGCGAAGGGGATTGCGTCGGCTCAGGAAGTACCCATCAGATAGGACAAGGAAAATTGAACATCGGCTCACGCTTGTTTCGGAGGTTCTTCATGCAAGGTGGGTAGTTCTTTGGCCGCTTCAATCGACTGCTGGAATTCTTTCTGGGCAGAGTCCATTTCTGCCTGGATCGTGCGCATCTCCGGATCGACAGAGTTGCGGACGTCGGCAACGGCCTGCTTGAACGTCCGCAATGCATCGCCCAGGCCTTCTCCCAAGCTCCCCATATCATCTGGAGAGACACCGACCGGTTGCGCGGCCTTCGCTTTCATCGCTGCCTGCTGGGCCTGCACCCGGGCTACGGCATCCTTGTTCACAATAGCCGAGGGGCGTTTGGCGACTGGTTTCGCCTGAGCGCCCGCGGGAAGAGGGGGATACTGCGCCCGCATCATGGGCGTGGGAGCCGCTGCGCGTTCCTCCATGGTGGGAGGTTGTTGAACCTGCGATGTCGATGAAGGTGATGCCGACGGGGATGTCATTGGCCGGACTGGCTGTGGTGGAGTCGCCATATTGTACATCAGAGCGGCCGTGGTCCCGGGAGTCATTTCCGGTCCAGGTGTATAAGGCGCCGTCGGCTTCGGAGCAGCGGGAGCCGGTGTCTGCTGGATCACGGGCGCAGGTGCAGCCGGTGATTGGACCTGCATGGGTGCAGGCTGATTTGTTTCAGGTGGTACGGCATCAGGCGGGGGGATATCGTTGACTTCTTTCTTGAACCCTCTGAGTGCCTTACCGACGCCTTCCCCGATTTGCGGAAGCTTTCCTGCCCCGAAAATAATGAGAACAATGACAAGAATAATGATCAGTTCGGAGATCCCCATGGTACCAAACATGGCGTGTTTCCTTTTCCCTGGTTCCGATAAATCGCCGTCTGCGCTACGCTTGTGAACCAAATAAACTCTATAGGCCTGCAGGAGGCACTGTCAAGGAAAGGGCAGAGGGCTATATAATCGGTACGACTTCGCTCTGCAAGGGCAAACCAAATACCAACGCTTCTCTTTCGGCGAGGTAGACATCCAGTTCACTCCGGATTCCGAATTCACCGGGCAAGTAGATGCCCGGTTCAATAGAGAAACAGGTCCTCGGCATGAGTCGGCGTGTATCCTGCGTCTCCAAACCATCGATATTTGCCCCATTGCCGTGAACCTCTTCGCCGATCGAATGCCCCGTCCGGTGTACGAACTGTTCGCCATAACCGGCACCTTGGATGACCTGCCGACAGGCATCGTCGACTTCCCAACCGAATGGACGGTGGCCAAGAGCTGTTTCTCTCCGTACAAAGGTCAAGGCCGCGTCCCGTCCCTGCCGGACCACGTCAAAAATCTGGCGATGTCTTGCCGGCACCGTTCGACCGACATATCCGGTCCAGGTAATATCCGCATAGACAGAACCGGCCTCTGCTCGCTTGGCCCAAAGATCGATAAGCAGCAGTGAATCGCGGGTGATATCGGCTGATCCCTTTCCGGTCGGACCATAGTGGGGATCGGCGCTATGGGCATTCACGGCGGCGATCGGCGCACTCGAGGTGACCAACCCGCCGTCGCGCATCCGAGCCAGGATAAACTGCTGTACGCCGTATTCCGTGAGACCACGTTCCTGCGTCACTGCGTCATGTACATGACTGAATGTCTCATCAACGATGCGCCGTAGCGCCGCCGCGGCAAACTGATGCGATTCGAGCTGGCGGGCTGTCCAGCAGGCTTCAAATGTCTGGATTAAATCCGCTGAGCTGACCACCTCGGCATCATAACTTCTTATCAGCTCGATTGTACCGGCATCCACTCGTGACACGTAGGGAACGGCGTTCAGCGGGGAGTACTGCATGGCAATACGAAAGCCACCGGCCAGCACGCGTGCAAGAACCGATCGTTGTTCGTCCCACGACACATAGTAGTCACCTTGTCCGGGCAATGTATCCAATACATGGGGCTCGATGCGATGCTGTAACTTGACAGGAACTCCCTTTGCCGGGATCCAGTAGTACCATCGCCTCGTCACATGGAGCGTCGGATCGAGCTGGAGAATACGATAGGCGAGGGGATCGCTCCCGCGAAAATCGTAAAAGAGCCAGCCGTCGATCCCGGCATCACGAAGCGCCTGCTGAATTTCGCTCACACGCTGGTGTACGGCAGTGGTCATCGTGGACGGCATCTTATCGTCGCGCTGGCTAGGCGTCAATGAGACGGCTGTTCAGCCCGTTGATCATGCTACAATAGCCGGCATGACAGTCGAGCAGGTGCCAGAGGCTTCTCAATTCCGGGTGACGCTGTTTGTCGGACCGCAGCCAGTCGAGGGAAAACCTTTCACCTTCACCTGTGTGTTCAACGTCAAAAAAAGAAGTTGGAAGGGAGGGGTCCAAGTCGCCGTTGATATGGCTCAGCGTCAAATTGATTCACTCAGCACTGAAGTTCATTTCCCTCGCTGGTTGGCCGAGGCACTCAAACATCTCCCGAACGAAGACCGCCCTTCTCATCAGGAAAGAGCTCATGAGCTGTTTATTCAAGCGATCTGTTGGTGCAAGCTCGATCTACTGTTGCAAGCCGGCATCACTCAAGAAAACCAATGTCTCGCAGATGACACATGGATGGCAGAAGTCGCCGCCACCGTAATCAGGCGAAAGGGCTTTATCACGTCTTACATCGCATCTGAAATGGACCTCACGGCACGAGATGTCACCGCCCTATAAGAAAAACATCCCGCTCTGGCAGGCAGGGGGTTTGCAATCGGATTCGAATTTGTTATAACCCCATTACCCCATGAATTGTGGGTGAGCACCCTGGTGTCAACTATTGCTCACTTCGTTCTGTCGAAGAAGGAGGATTATCTGTGAAGGCATATTCAACTTTATCCATTCGCCCTTGTATGGACTCCGGCCTCAAGTTAGTGGCAGTGTTCCTGCTCGTAGCCTTGTCTACCGTCATGCTGGTACCGTCGGCGTGGAGCCAAGAGAGCGCCCCGCCCTCATCGAGCGACGGATCCGAAGGTGGAAATGCGTCAAGTGCGGGCATGCAAGTCGCCGCCGGTTTCTCCACCCTGCTGTATCTTCCCGTGAAACTGGCCTTTGCTATCGGTGGAGGCCTTGTCGGAGGACTCGCCTATGCGTTTTCAGGCGGGAATGAACAGGCAGCGAAAAGCATCTGGAATACAAGTCTCTATGGCACCTATATCATCACCCCGGATCACCTGCAAGGGAACCGGCCCATCCGCTTCCTTGGAGTGGCTGACACAAATGACGCGCCGGCGTCGGCGCCAGCCCCTGCGCCGGAACCTGTCCGTTAGGCAATGAAACCGATCATCGGCGTCACACCAGACTTCAACGCCGGTGATCGGAAGGAATGGGGAGGGCACGAGCCCACCTACTTTCTGCGCGGACGCTACATCCGTGCCATTGAAGAACTCGGGGGCATCCCGCTGATCCTGCCTCTCCTGGCAGACCGGTCGACAAGATGGCGGCTTCTGCAACAACTTGATGGGCTGCTCCTCACCGGAAGCGGGCCAGACCTTCCACCTTCATTATATGGCGAACGGCAGCGCTACCCGTTCGGTATTGTGAGTGAACGTCGAGCCAGTTTTGAATTGGATCTCGTCCATCTCGCCAAACAGGCTGATGTCCCGCTACTCGGGATCTGCGGCGGGATGCAGACCATGAATGTGGCCTGCGGAGGCAGTTTGTTTCAAGATATCTCCTCTCAGCTTTCGAAACCTCTCCAGCATCGGCAACGCAGTGCTGCAACCAATCTCAGCCACACGGTTGTCGTCGCACCAGGCAGCTTGCTCCGCCGCATCGTACGATCGATGTCGATCCGGGTGAATAGTTCCCACCATCAATCGGTCAAAGCCGTTGCACCCTCATTAATCGCCAGCGCCCTAGCGCCTGATGGTATTGTGGAGGCGATCGAATCTCCAACCCACCACTTTTTCCTCGGCATCCAATGGCACCCGGAATTCCTCTTCGAACGCCATCCCCACCATCGCAAGTTGTTCGAGTCATTTTTACGTGCTGCCCGCCGCCGTGCTTCCGAATAGGATGCTGAAACATATCCCTCAGCAGCCTCGTGAGAAATCCGGCCGAGTTGGGCATCCCGAGGGTATCCTTGAGCCAGAGGTGCCGATCATCGAAGTCCTGGTCTATCGGTCATGGTTTTCCGGAACGCGCCACACCCTCAGGGGATGTTCCCGGCTTCCCAGCTCAAGCAAGGGGAAACGGCCTGCTATACTTGATTCCATATGGAGCAGAAACTCGTTGACCAGACGGCCTCCCTTGCCATGCCTGCGGTCAGAGGCGGTACGGTGATCAGTCGACTCTTTCGCACCAAGTCCATTGAACAAATCCTCTCGGACGCCGCCCATCCCGATCATCGTTTGAAAAAGACACTCACGGCCTGGGACCTGACAGCGCTCGGTATCGGTGCGATCATCGGCACCGGTATCTTCGTCCTGATTGGGACCGCCATCGTCGGCGATGCCCATCGGCCCGGGGCAGGTCCCGGTATCATACTGTCGTTCGTGCTGTCCGGCCTCACCTGCGCCTTCGCCGCACTTTGTTACGCGGAATTTTCCACCATGATCCCTGTGGCTGGCTCAGCCTATACCTACTCCTATGCGACGTTGGGAGAATTTCTCGCCTGGATCACGGGCTGGAACTTAATTCTGGAATACGGGGTGGCCTGCGTCGCCGTTGCCATCGGGTGGTCCGGCTATTTTAATAATCTGCTCGGGTTGGCCGGGATTCAATTACCGCACTGGGCGACGCATCCACCCGGAGGGGTTGACGGAGGGATTGCGAACTTCCCCGCCGCTATTATCGTACTACTCGTCACCGTCATCCTCGTCATCGGGATCAAGGAAAGCGCGCGTGCCACCGGGGTCATTGTGTGCCTGAAGCTCTCAGTCATCCTCTTCTTCATTGCCGTAGGCACACCGGCCGTCAATACCGACAACTGGACACCCTTCATGCCACAGGGATTCGCCGGTGTCGGCGCCGCAGCTGCCATCGTGTTCTTCGCCTATATCGGGTTCGACGCCATATCGACAACTGCCGAGGAGGCCAAAAACCCTCAGCGTGATCTGCCGATCGGTATCATTGCCTCCCTCAGCATCTGCACAGTTCTCTATATCGCCGTGGCCGCTGTCCTCACCGGCTTGATCCCTTCTGCACGGATCGACATTCATGCGCCCGTGGCCGAAGCGCTGAGTATGGTGGGGTTCAAGTGGGGAGCAGCGATTGTGGCAATCGGAGCCGTAGCTGGAATTACGAGCGTACTCGTCGTCATGATGCTGGGTCAGATCCGCGTATTCTTTGCCATGTCACGCGACCACCTCTTGAGTCCCTGGTTGTCGACCGTGCATCCACGTTATGGCACGCCTCACTATGCCACGATTCTGACCGGTATCGGTGTGGCTATGCTCGCGGCCCTGATCCCTATCGGCGACGCGGCGGACATGACGAACATCGGCACTCTCTTTGCGTTTGTCTTGGTCTGCATCGGTGTGGTCATCCTGCGCTACACGAAACCCAACCAGCCCCGCCCGTTCCGACTTCCATTCATGCCGGTCGTCCCGATTCTGGGCATGCTGGCCTGTCTGGGCCTCATGTGCTTTCTCCCCTGGGTTACGTGGGTCCGATTCATCGTCTGGACCATTATCGGTATAGTGGTCTACATGGGATATGGCCTCAAGCACAGCAAACTAGCCGGCCCCTCCGCTGAGGGTCCTCTTCAAAATCGCACGCTCGACTGATTTGGTTAATTGGATTCGTCTGCAGGCTGAGTGGAACTCGCCGTCTTGCTACCAGGAGAAACAGCGGCGGCAGTAGGCGCAAGAGGTTTGGCTCCTGGGACTGAAGCAGCGGAGGACACAGTCGGCTTGACAGCAGGTGGCTTTGGAGGAGCAGGCTTCTCCGGTTTGATACCTCCTTCCCACGAAGGACCGGAATACATATCCGCTGTAAGACCTTTCGTTTTCCACTTCTCTTCGAAATCTGCCGCCGCCTTATTCGGTGTCTCACCGCTCCCTATAACGTCATTCCAGGGATAGGCTTTCGGTCCGATCTGGCACCCGGTTTCAGTCCGTTTCAGATACAATGCAATTGGATTGCCCCGGTATGGTCCAAGGTAGATGTGCACGCAACCGGCGTATTCGAGCAAATGTGCCATGCCCGGCCTCCAGAAGGGTGGCATGATGCCATAACAGGCCAGGGGAGGGCAAGCGAGGTATGGAATTATCAGATCGTGATGCCCTTGCGCCTTTTCAGGGATTGGACAATGAAGAAATCATGTGGCTTACCCCCCTCTATCCACAGCGCTTTAAATTATCGTATTTGTCTGATGGGGAGGAGCAACCTAGGGTGACGTGACCGAGGATTGCGCCGGACGTTTGCGAACCAGAAAGACCCCGATGGTAAGCACCATGATGACCGTGACGTTTAGGCCCACGTCCATGAGGTACTGGTAAAATTGGATGTCAGTCATGGCAGTCAGGTGAGAGAGCTCGGCACTGGCGGTCAAGACTCGCCTCGTGCAGGCGATGATACCGACAGCGAGATAGGGCTCGAGGTCAAGGACTTCGGTCTGGAGAAACCTGATGACTGTTCGAAACAGCTCAAGCAGAATGATGACCAGCAATAAATCATTCAACAGCTTGAGACCTGAAGGGAGAAGTCCGAGTTGACTCGCCTTGGTCACGAATACGTACCAGGCATGCGAAAAAATGAGCATCCCGAGAACCAGCAAACTAAATCCGGCCGTGAGATACCCAAGTCGGTCGAGCCATTCCATGACTCCGCACCAACGTTTCATAAGCTCCTTTCGGTGCTCCATCATCCCTCCATCCGAATGTATAAATCACCGCGAAAAATCTCTTGAGGCACCATTCCGTTCAATAGGCCACACATCTAGTCGCCCAACAGTGGCATTCTGGTCAATATGAAGACGAGGCGGGGATCTTAATTCGCATCCTGCTAGGCTGTTCCAGCCGGCCCCATCACATCCGGTTCCGGTCCCCGCATCTTTTGGCCATATTGAAGTTCCCGCACCGAGCTGGCCGTGAGCGAATGGCCACAACAGCGAATTTCCGAGAAGCCCG
>Ga0070681_10003695_pt1 | contig 14357 bp, 16 predicted proteins | sample KBSC83BmetaG_FD_65650 | JGI IMG/M metagenome (GOLD analysis project Ga0070681, IMG submission 65650) | Corn rhizosphere microbial communities from Kellogg Biological Station, Michigan, USA - KBS C8-3B metaG | ecosystem: Host-associated > Plants > Roots > Rhizosphere | place: USA: Michigan... | reverse complement strand
CTAGTAAATCCCTTCGAGACCAGAACGTGCGGCGATTTGAAGACGGTAACATCCTTGTTTGATCCGCTTCGGACCGTGAACTCAGCTGCTGGCAGCTCGGTGCAGTCGCCGGGCAGCAGAAAGAGGTCAATTTGGGAGGAGGCGGTCGCCTCGATGAACAGCCTTGATGGCAGAGAGATGTCTTCTGCTTTTGCGGGATCGTCTCCTTTTCGAACTGGTTGAACTCCAACCGCCATAAGCCAAGGCTTGTTCGTCTCCTTCTCCTTCAGCTGCCGGACCTGATCCCGCAATCTTGAGTAAACGGAGAGACGATCGATTAACCGACGGTCCCTAGCAGTGGCCCAGAACCGTTGCTTCCAGATCTGAGGGGCGTCTTTGCCCTCTAAATCAGTAAGGACATCACCTACTGTGATCTGCGAACGGTCTTCCGGCGGAATACCTATGATCTCAGCGCGCATGACAAGTGCGTCTGCCTTAGGAGCCCAATACTCGATAGCGTGCAGTAAACTCTTTGGCGCATTCTTTCGATAGGCAATAACAATTGCTGGATGCACGGCTTCAGCAAATAAGAAAAATCGGTAGTCGACCAAATTGAGCACTTGGTCTACCGCGTGGCGCTCGAAGAAAGTGTGTTGGAACTCAAGCGCAGTGCTGCTGTGGTTGAACAGAGTGCTGTGCGGCAGCACCAAACATATTCTGCCGTCATTACCGATATGTCGTGCGGCTTTCCACATGAACGCCGCTGCGATCTGCTTGTCCGGTATCGGGTATGAGTAGTCGGGCTGAGAGGACCAGTTCGCAGCAGAAGTGCCCTTCTGAGCAACATTGCCCCACGGCGGATTACCAATCACTAAATCCGCGTCATGTGGATAATCAGTATTGTCAAGGAAGAAATCACCGCACCAGATATTACCCTCAACTTCTGTACCGACGTTGTCCTGATAGTGGACCAGTTTCGGCAACTTGTGTCCTTTTTGCTGCAACTCCTGAATATCTCGTGGTGCTAGTTGGTCCAAGTACGCGAGGTAAAGGCTAAATGCACTAATTCGACAAGCCGTCGGGTTAATATCCACGCCATACAGATTCTGGCAAAGAATCTTCCGCAGTTCGCGAGCTCGGCGATCATTTCTCGCCTCGGGATTCGATTGCTTCCACTCTTCGGCGAGGCGATTAAAAAGACCTACCAAAAAAATCCCTGATCCGCAGGCAGGATCCAAATAGCGTTGGCCAAGCAGCGATGGCATTGCCAGAAGAGCCATATCAAGAACAACTTCTGCGAGGAAGCGCGGAGTGTAAAACGCTCCTTCGCTTTTGTCAGAGCCTTGGAGGAATCGCTCGTAAATCGCACTAATAGCTTCAACCGGTATTGCCCCGAAGTCATAAGGCCAGAAAGAACCCTGCCCGCTCAATACATTCGTCGCACGAAAGAAATCGTCCAGTGGATCAATATATGACGGCGAGACTAATTGGGCTTCCGCGTGGAGGTTGTCGCTGAATAAATCTCCATTAAAGTCCTTACCAAGCTGAGTGAAGAGAGCATAAAGGTATTTCTTAGCCTTGGTGTTTGGTTGCAGGGCGAGCACGTCCCGCAGATGGGTGGCGTTCGGCAGGCCGATTGCTTCGAGATAGGTTTGGCCAATGATCTCCCGATCGAAAAGATAACAAGCGAAGACTAGACGACAGAGGAGTGCATTCAGAACTCTGGGATCCAAGCTTCCCATGGATGACGAGAGCAGGGTGTCGCGGGTCGCCTGCAGATTGTCAAGTAAATCACGGTCTACACGATATTTCGGGTTGAACGACTCCTTATGGCGATGGAAGAACTCGCCGGATTCGACGGCCGGCAGGAATTCACGGATCGCCGCCGAGGTCCGATTCAAAATTTCTACTAAACCCGGAATCGCGGGTGAATCTGGTTGTGCCGCCGGACGTATCAGCCCGGAATAAACATGAACATCTTCCTTGGAGATGAGTACCAAGATAGGGGCTCCCCCATGATTCCAAAACTTACGATGAAGTCCTGCGACTGCTGTCGGCTCGATTTGGTTGACCTCTTTGAAGTAGACGAGCGGCACATTCTCAGTGCAGAGAATGCCGTCCAGGTCCAACAGGTCAAAGGCACGCCGTAAGACATGCGCTTGCGAGGCATCAATGCCGTGCGCATTCAGCTCCAGTTTGGTCGAAAAGAATTCCTGTCGGCCAGCAAGTCGGATGCCAAATTCCTTTTGCCAATCTTTGCCCGTCGCTGTTGTCATCGCACTCTACCCACCTCGATCATGACCGCATAAACAGTAACCTTCGGCCCTCAAACATTCAGGCGACCTGCTTGAGTCTTTCGATTTGTTCTTGAATCGGTACCAGCAACATCTGACGGTTGTTTTTCAAAATGTCGACCACTTCATTGTCACTGCTTGCATATAAAATGGTCACGCCATCGGTTAATAAATATGCGCCGACCTCATCTAGTTTCACCTTGTTAACAGCGAGGTTCCGATTCAGTTGCTTGATCTGGCCCAAGGAAAATCCCCGCTGCTTTACATCGGAGAAGATCAATACTTTTAAGGCCTCCATGGTGGAGTAAAAGGAGGCAGGCTTGCCTCCCCCATGCGCATCAGGATCTCTAAGGCTCGGAGAAATTAATCTCAATGCCGTCCAGTAATCAACCTGTCTCCGACTCAGGCCCGTTAGCTTAGTCAACTCAGGAATGGTGTAGAATTTCTTGCCACCGTTTCGATGCCTGCCAAGCTCCGAACCGACTACAGTCAAAGAGATTCGCTTCCTTTTTTTCATATTTGCTTAGTAACAATTGTCCTTACTTTTGTCAATTCAAATGTCACCACCGTCAATGAGGACGGGACATCCTGGTTATTCTGCAAAGCAATCGAAACAGATGTAGACAAACGATTAGCTGAAAGATGTTTTTGACAGTAAGTTATGCCGTAGCATCAGAGTGATTCGTGGCGAAGTTTCTAATGCGTCAAGACGTCGCAGTCCTTACTGCCAGTCTTTGTACTGTGCGCCAAGTTCCTGCGGTGAACAGAAACACGCGGATTTAGCTCCCTTTCTCTTAGTTGAGACTTGGCGGTGATGTGACCGCAACTACGCGAAAGTTTATCAAACGTCTGTGAAATCAACTGCTATGATCTGAGCGGGAGTATCATAGGTGAAACAAAACATACGGTGGGGAGACTGGTTCTTGGTCTCTTCGTGCCCTAACTGAACGCTCACCGGATTCCACTATACTCTCGAGAGGACGAAATTCGTTAGGTCCCTCTCGAGAACTGCGAAAGGAGTCGCTGTGTTTTCCTCTTTTCAGCCGACGAGCAGTAGTCGTCTCGTAACGCTCAATCTTCTAATCTCCAGCTCTCAAGCGGAGACAAATGAGGAGGTACGAGAAAGCTCGATCTATGACCTCTCGACACTAATCAATCTCGTCGCTTTATATGATGAGTTAATTGTTCTCAATACAGTTCCGGCAAGAGATACAGACGGCCACGCTTCCGATCTGATCGGACTTCTTAACGATGAGCAGATTGTGAAAACTCAGGTACTCAGCGAACAGGCGCGCGAAGAAGTTTCAGAACGAGCTAAGAAGCATCTAGCTGTTTTCATTAGTAAAGACAATAGCCCCGCCGATAATGACCCACAACTAGATACTCTTATACAAAAGATTCTCCCTCGGAAAATGTCCCGTTATTTTGATGGCTACCGTTATTTGCCGACAGAGGCATACGGTCGTAGGTTGCTCGGATCAGATGCTCATCCGACCAGGGATCATTCGCCGATGATCGATCGCTGGTTAGCAGTATTAAATAACGTTGATGCGCTTATGCGGGAAACAACACGGGAAGAAAGTAACTATCAGATTTTTTTGTTCCGCGCGTTTCTTTACCTCAGTTATGCACACCTTCTGGAAATTCCCTTTACTCCAGACGCTGCCCGAGCAAGCTTTGTCGAATACATTCTTAAAAAGGAAGACACATTTTTTCGCACACGAATTCTGAGGTCCCTACAGACAAACTTTGAGGAATTTCCACCGTCCTCTGGTCATGATGATTACAGGAAAATGATCTCGCCCTTTGCAGCCGTCGTTTTTCAACGATGCAATGGAAGCCGGTCCCGTCTGGTAACTGAAATAAAGAAGCTCAGAGACGAAATGAAACCCACGCGTCAACGTCTGCGTGAACTGGAGTGGCATGCGATCTGGGATAGTCGCACGGAAGGCATAAACGCGGAAAACAAACTCCGAAAAGTGATAGACGAAATCGCCCAAAATTTTGGGCCTCAGCCTGGATTCTTAAGGTGGGAGACAGGCATTTCATTAACTGAGGGAACCGGGGAAATTATAGATAATCCAACTAGCATCAAGGCGTGGGTGGAAGGACTTTTACACATCCCTTTTGAAGTCGCGACCAGACTCCTCTACCGGAGACCGGTAGCTGAAATTCACCACCTACAGAAAGAATTGCCTAGCTCGCGAGCTTTGAAGAAAGTTCTATTTGAACTGTTCGGTGATCTGAAATAATTTTGAAATCTGAAGCTCTTCCAATAAGTGCAACAAGTCTCGACCGCTACATCTCATACGTTGAGACGTGCGTTACAGGCCCTATTTAGCCACGCTGAAACAGATCTAAAATCAGGAATTGTCGGAAGAGCAAGTCCGAAGTTTTAGGATCCAACTGGCCAATACGTGGCCAAAAATAACAGCACTCGACGTGCACGGAGTAGTAAGGAATGGGAAAGAATGTAAAACCCCTTGATTTTCTTCGGTGGCTGCAACTGTGGAAAAGGCAAGCACTTACGTTTTTGCCGGGCGTCTAATTCGCAACGCAGAGGTCGAGGGTTCGAATCCCTTCTGCTCCACCAAACTCATTCGTCTGCACTATTTAGTCGATTGTTCTTTGCGATCAATCCTTCACTGCACAACATCCACACGCGATTCAAACGTCCCCATTTCATCTGCCTCATCCATTTTCGGTGGTCCATGTGGTCGCCGCGCGCGCAACGCGGAGGTCACAACCGGTTGGAATCACTTGAGTGGCCTGAAATCTCTGATTTTGAACGGTCCGTTCTTTCGGGAGGCTTACAACAAGACTGGATTCATTTTCAAGCGGAGCTGAAGTCAACAGTAACAAGATCTCCAAACTAAAGTGAGCAGACATTACCAGCTGGATTGAACAGGCTTCATGATTCGGCAATGAGGTGTGAGATTTTCGGGGGCGCCTCGCCCAAGTGAAACTTCTGAACGCGATCGTCAATTATTCGATCAGCTCTCGTGAGTCGACTGTGTTGGCGCAAGTGCTCCGCCCATGAGTCGACAATGAAAGTCTCGATGAAGCGACTTGGATTGTCTGTATCGCGAAACAGGTTCCAGTAGAACGCACCATCACGACGTTTGATCTCGCCTGATGCTCGGGCGGCTTTGGTGAATTGTTCGGCATCTTTTGGATCGATCTTGTATTCAATCGTAACCAGCACTGGTCCTGTTTGGACTTCAAGTTCCAATTGTACTCTCGGCTCCGGCCAGTGTGCGGACGGAGTCAGGTCCAAATCTTCAGCGCACCGCAGCTTAAAGCGAATTCCGGGCGCGAGTCCCACCACCAAGCCAACCGCAGCAATCAAGAGCGTAAGTGATATGCCAGCGCGACCTGCGACCCAACCCCATAAAGCACTCCCACATGCCCAGCTTCCGAAGAAGGCAAGCATATAGATGCCGAGTACACGCGCCCTCACCCAGGCTGCGGCTCCCGTTTGTGCCGCCACATTGAAGGTTGAGAGCAGCCCCATCCATGCAATGCCTCCAAAGAAAAGTGATCCGCCGACCAGTACTGCGATGTGAACGTAACCAAGGACAATCGTAACCGCAGCGAAGACTAATGTAGCTCCAATAACCAGAACGTCGGTCGATATTCTCTGTCTCACTCTTGGGAGGAATGAGGCACCAGTGACACCTCCAAATCCGAAACAGCCGAGAAGCACTCCGTAGCCCGCGGCACTTAGTCCCAATTCCCGTCGTGCCACGACAGGAAGAAGCGCCCATAGCGCGCTCGCACATAGAATAAAGGTGGCCGTGCGCACGAGTACTGATTGAATTGCCGGCGTATGTCGCACATACCGAAGTCCTGCTCGGAGAGCTCCCAGCACGTGTTCAGGTGGTAGATTGCTTTTCTCAATAGGCCGCCGCCATCGATAGAGGACGACAATCACGCCTAGAAAAGAGATGGCGTTCAACAAGAAGACCGCTCCGGATCCGAATGCTGCGACCAACAGACCGCCTAAAGCGGGACCGATCGCACGCGCTACGTTGAATGCAACTGCGCCTAGCGTAACGGCCGCCGGCAGATCACTTCTGGAGACTAGTTCAGGAGTGATCGCTTCCCATGCTGGTGCGTTCGCTGCTGCGCCTAAGCCAGTGCGAAAGCGAGGGACAGCAGAAGCCAGGGTGTGGTTCGTCCAGCAATCGTCAAGATTCCCAACGTAGCAGCAACAATTAACATCCAGGTCTGAGTGATGAGTAACAGTCGGCGGCGGTCGAAAAGGTCTGCGAAGGCGCCGGAAGGAATAGCGAGCAGTACGACGGGTAAACTTCCAGCAGTCTCAACCAATGCGACCAAAAGAGTTGATGTGGACAGCGAAGTCATCAACCATGCTTCACCGACATCTTCCATCCATGTACCAACATTCGACGCTACTGCGGCGATCCAAAGTGCTCGAAAAACTGGTTCGCGCAGTGGCCCCCATGCCCCAGATTTTAAAGTCTGAAGTTGGCTTGGTTGTTCAACGTGCTTAATTTGGTTGGGCTGACGTCAGTGGAGCGATGCCATATTCTGCTAACTTTCCGCTCGGACTGTCTGTTCGCCATGATCGCCCACAACCGAACACAAGCCACTCGAGTGAAGCGACTCTACCTCACAAGAAATGTCGACTTCCGTCTCGCGGTGAAGGCGCGCCCAATTAAAGATCATCGTTCCTGTGGAAACCATGCCAGCCTCGAGCCGTCACTCACTTTCAATTTCGTCATGACGCGCACGGGTTTGAGTAGAGCGCCGTAAACCCGTTCAGCTGTCTGCGATGTGACGGCGATGAAAGCATTAGCCACCGCCGTCACACTGCATTCGACCCGGTCGCCTCCGGCGATGGCCCCCGCAGTATTAAAAGGACAGCCTGTTTTACCCGGGCTCCGGCAATCTGCGAAAATATCATCCGCAACGGAGACCTTTGAAAGACTTCTACGATCTGGCTGCCTTCTTCTGCACGGCCCACCACGATCCGACAAACGCCGCTTGCCCGCGGTAGCGCCCTATGCCACATACTTGGATTATAGCGTTCACTCGTCGGGCATCATCAGAATCCTCCACAGGGTTCGGCTAAGAATAAAACTACAAACATCGCTACTCCTACCACGATGAGCATAAACTCAGACATTGGTATTTTCATCACTGGCTCCCTCGATTCTCTTTTGAATAACTTCATGCTACTGCCGACTCTTGATGAGTTTTGTTCTTTCCATTTCGCTGTGGTTCAGTGCAAGCACTGAGCCAAATGGGAACTCGTTGTTCGAGTAGCTTTGTGAGGCCGTGACGTCGAATTTCGCCATGGGAGGTGTCTTGGCAACGTCCGTGTGTCGGTATAACGACGACTATCGAATTCTAAGAGCAGTGTTCGCGTTAACTGCTGGACCATCGATTGCGAAGCGCTCAACAAACTCAGACTGGCTCACAAGAATGTCTGGACGAGCCGGCGAAATTCATAGTGCAAACCGACGAGAGCGCAAATCACGTGTTGGCCCGTTTCTTGCAAGGTTATGGAACAAGAAAACGACACAGCCATGCGCAGAAAGGAGATGGCTAGTCGTGACCATAGACCAGATGTGTTTTTGGGAGGTAAACCGCATCGTCAGTACCAATGTCGCGCAAGACTGTTGTCACAATAACGGGCGATTGACTTACTTATTTGTTGCGATTGATCATATTGTGTTTTTACTTTGACCCTAGCAGTGATCGCTTTCGGCGAACGTCAGTTCGCCTTCGGCGAGTGATCGATGAATAGCAGGGAATACTATGGATAAGCAGAAGCTCGAATACTTTCGTACGCTCCTCCTCAAACAGCGGCGTCAGGCCTCTGAAGACCTGCGGGCGGATAAGGCGACCGCGCTTGAAGGCAATGACGGAGTCGAAGATTTAGGCGAAATGTCAGAGCTCGATCTAAATCGATCAACGGCACTTGATCTTGCTACTCGTCAAACAAAATTGATTGAGGAGATCGACGAGGCGTTGCAGCGAATTGAAGACGGGACCTACGGCCAGTGCTTCATTTGCGGCAAGCCTCTTGATGAGGAGCGTCTTAGAGCAGTGCCAACGGCCAAGTATGATGCAGCCTGCCAGGCGGCAATTGAGGAGGTTCAAGGGTCGCATGATCCGCCTACGCTCTAGAGTTCTACACACATGTTCGACGGGTGTTTTGCAATAGCTGGTTCAGACAAATGAAAATCGATGAGTTTCTAACCGATTATGATTTCTGCGCTAGCTACGACATTCATATAAGCGCGTCGCCTTCGGTTGTGTATGAGCGACTTTTCTGGCTGGACTTCAACGAAGTGTGGATAGTTCGGCTCCTCGAAACCGCAAGGACTGGAAAGCTAGTCTCACCCAGTCGCTTCGTTACGAGTCTGAGTCAGCGTCTTCAGGGCACGGGTTTCGTGATGTTGGCGGAAGTTCCCAACGAAGAACTACTCATGGGAATTGCTGGGCGTTTTTGGCGTCCGGATGGGGGACGATGTTTGGATTTGACGTTCGGAGATTTTGTCGAATTCGCTCGACCGGGCTATGCAAAGGTCGCTTGGAACTTCAGTCTCAGAGCAGATTCTTCTGAGGAAACAGTTCTTTCAACTGAAACAAGGACCAAGTGTTTCGGATCAGCCGCGAGGTGGAAGTTTCGAATCTATTGGTTCCTTATTTACCCGTTCTCTGGTTTGATCCGCAACGCCATCCTTAATCGTGTAAAGAGCGATGCGGAATCAGTTTCGTCGAAGCTCGAGATCGGCAATGTCTAACTATCAATGGAGCATCCCAAAGCAAGCGTACTCGTCATTACAGCCCGGGAAATTCCGTATTGAATAGATTGAAAATTAAGGAACCCTCGCGACAGTGCGATGTTATTTGGTCTAGAAAACTGAGATCGACCGCACCTTGCTAGTCGATATCAATTCCAAGCCAGCTTGCTTCGCTCTGCCCAATACTGTTCAGCCGGTTCACTGATTATTGATAGTTCAGCCGCCGCTTCTTCATCCCAAACTAACTTCAACGCTTTCAGATTCGATCGGAGTTGATCCGTGGTCACAGCGCCGCTGAGCACAACATCAACCCACGGCTGTGCGAGAGCGCCTGAGATGGCGAGCGCATCAATCGTGGTGTTGAGCCTTTTTGCCTGCTGCTCAAGTTTCTCTCGCTTGACGGTGAAAGACGGCTCAGCATTGCGTATGGTCAATCGACCGTTGGCCAGCACTTCTTTAATGATGACACCCCAACCTGCGGCTTTGGCTTCCGCCAGCGCCCCGCACGCAGAAGGGTCCAACAAGTTCCAAGTTGCCTGTACACACTGAAACAGCGGTACACCTTCGAATCTCACTGACAAGGCCTTGTGAAGGGTTTTCGCCTGGCTAGGACCACTCAAAGTCAAACCGATTTTAATTCCGCTTTGCGATAACCTGAACAGTTCGAGCAGGACCTCCTGGTTGTCCAGCACCCGGCTCTCAATGGTTGCCGAATGAATCTGGTAGAGGTCCAGTTGCGCTCCGAGAAAACCCGAACTCTCTTGCCATTGACGTCGCAACAAAGGCAATGAGTGATCTTTGATCTCATGCCTTTCAGCATCAATGTGCCAATTGGCGGCGTAATAATAACCCCACTTCGATCCAACGGTTACATTTTGAGGTTCAATCGCTCGTCGTTTGAGCCACGCACCAAGAAAACATTCAGCGAGCCCGTATGATCGCGCCACGTCGAAGTAACGCACTCCCGATTCCCAAGCAGCATCGAGCAGTTCATACGCGTGGCTCTCCATGGCATCGACACTGTGGTCGCGGAGATCCTTTGCGTGGCCCAGGTTGATGTAATCAGGCCGACCGAGAGCTGCCAGCCCCAGCCCAATCGGCGACACCTTCAAACCGGTCACTCCCAGAATGCTCATAAGACGCCCAGTGACGGATAACAAACAGCTGTGTCTGAATGTTGACAGCCATGACTTTCATTTTTGGAAGGTGCTCACTGACGAATACTTTCACGGCAAATTGATTCCAGAGTCGCACCGTGTGCCTCTCGACACTACGCCCTGATCCAGTTTTTGCTTGTCGCGCCTCGATTTCTTCCATCAAACACTGAACATTCGCTCGGCTCTGGGTTGCTCGTTTTCTAGTTTTGGTATTCTGCTTGCTGCTCAATCGAGTGCGGCGTTGCACAACAACCAATGGCGATTAAAGAGTCGTTTAGAAAGAAACACGGTATGGATTTTTGGAGGCATGAACTTGGTGCCCCAGTCTTCGTCGCTCTGAAGAACACATTGAAGCGTTCAGGACTCGGCTATGGAAGATTACCTTGGCCGATAGGTGTTCGCCCAATCGAGGAGTTCATGATCACCAAAGCTCTTGAGCCTGATGGCGAACGGCGATTTTTGCTTCGCCTTAATCACGCTGTTATTTTGATGAATCATGCGTTGCGCTTCCAAACGCAGCCCGGGAGGCTGCTTCCAAAGGCTGCAACGGCTGGCGAGTGGTACCTCTGGGGCCACTCGCCAGCATTCTAAGCTTACTCCGATTGCGAGGACATGATTGAAATAAGGAAAGGAAAAGGAGCATGAGACAGAGGAGTATTACTGAAGGAAGCCGGGGTGCGGATATGAACCACGTATCGAATGGACGAGCTAAGCGAGATCAACGTTTCACGCACGGGCAGCCGGTTTTGGGACAGCGCGCTCGCGAGATACAACCTTACGGCGAAATAAGCCGGCGCTTACCCGTTGGACTCGACGAAAACGTTCGTCGAGCGAGTGTCGAAGCGTTGAATCAAACACTCGCTGACACAACTGTCCTGCGGGACATGTACAAGAAGCATCATTGGCAGGTCACAGGTCCGACCTTCTACAGTCTGCACCTGCTCTTTGACAAACACTACCAGGAGCAAGCCGAACTTGTGGACATGATTGCCGAACGCATCCAATCTCTCGGCGGCGTCAGCATCGCGATGGCGCAGGACGTGGCAGAGATGACGAAACTATCGCGTCCTCCACGTGGGCGCGAGGAAGTGCCCGTGCAAATTTCGCGGTTGCTCGAAGGGCATCAAACGATTTTGGAAGAGGCGCGTAAGTCCGCAACTCAAGCCGCCCAGCGCGGCGACGACGGCACGAACGATTTGTTTGTTTCAAATGTGATTCGCACGAACGAGGCGCAAGCGTGGTTTATCTCCGAACACTTGATTGAAACGCCGCTGACCCACGCCGAATAGTTGATCGAAAGGGTGAGTGAGGTCGGTTTGACGATGCAGCGATCAGGAGTAAGAGTGAAACGACCTGCACAAACTTGCGTATTTCGCGGCCGAGCAAGTCTATACGTCGCGAGCACCTTTGAGCGGGTGGATACGCCAGTCGCTAACCGATACCAAAAAGCACGGATGCTGGGAGACAATGATTGTTAGCGCTCGACGCATTAACGCGGTCTAAGGCGAGTTTGATAGTGGCTCAAGCGTCTTTTGGTCTAGTGACGATCTTCGATCAAACCCGGTCGGATGATACGCAAGAAGCTTTTCACATGCGCTTCATTCCATACGACACGCACGGCCACTTCAATGGGGCCGGCACCGTCATGGTAGGTTCGTACCAAGACCTGGATACGAGTTTGAGCGTTGCTGCCACCGTCTACGGCGTTAGCCAAGATGGGTGGGAGCCGACAAGCGTTGAAGATCTTAAGCTCGTGGCACCGTTTGCACATGCACCCATAATTGAGGGCCGGCGGATTTGTCAAGAAGATGAAAGTCAACTTGCATGATGTTCGTATTGGACCGAAATTGCAGGGAATAGCTTGCCGGAATATTGGGGTGCGGCTTTAAGGATCGATCATCTCAATCCTACGCAGGTGACGCCCTCCTTCGAAAGCGGTCTCCAACCAAGTGCGCACGATCTCTAGAGCCACTTGCTCTGAGATCATTCGCTGGCCAAGTGAGATCATGTTGGCATCGTTGTGCTGCCGCGCTAGACGGGCTGATTCAAGGTTCCAGCAAAGCGCGCAGCGAATGCCTTTTAAACGGTTCGCAACCATTGCTTCACCGTTACCCGAACCTCCCAATACAATGCCACGCTCAACTTTACCAGACGCTACCGCAAGGGCTACTGGACGGATAAATGAGGGATAGTCAACTGGCTTTTCAGAATTCGTGCCAAAATCTTCGACGCTGTGACCTAAGTTGTTGACGAATCGTTTGATTCCTTCCTTGTACTTAAAGCCGGCGTGATCTGAACCGACCCCGATCTTCATAATGACTCCATATCTTCAACGAGACTGTTTGTGCGACTCGGTGCGCGGATAACGAATACCATGTCGGTTTTATCTCTATGTTGCAAAGGTCGAGATGTGGCCACTGAAACGCCGAATCGGACAACTCGCGACACCTTGTCGAGCGATCCGAAATGCTGCTTCGAGATCATGTGTCCATCCGTTCGACCCATTGGGCGCGTGATGAGGGCGCGTCGAATGGATCCGCAAAGTACTGTGTTTCCCGCCCAACTTTGTCGCCGCTGAACTCCATGATGCTTACGGTGTAGGACGGCTTACCGTCATATGTCAGGATGAATTCGGTGACCCAAAGATCACCGCCACCAATGATTCGTCGGATAGCAAACCGCTTCTTGCTCGGCTGACTAGCGCGTTGATTCTGTATGTTGCTTCGACCTCGGGTTCGCTCACCTGACTGCGGGTATTCCAGTACCGCGTCCTCGTGATAGATGCGGTGCTCCATTTCAAAATCGTTGGCATCGGACGCCGCCCAATGCTGATCCAGTGCCGCACGGATTACTTGATCTCGCCCTCCAGAATACTGCTCTTTCTTTTGTTGATCGCTCATCCTGACACCTTGTGCTTATGATTCGACGAGCAGATCTTCACCCTGAATTTGCACTGGCCGGGAACGCACGGGCCGCTCCGCTGGACCGCGAAGGACGGCGCCGGAAGTCACATCAAACTGGCTGCCATGGCATGGACATGTCACCGTCGTCCCTTCCAGCTTACCCTGCGCGAGCGAGCACCCTTTGTGCGTGCAGGTGTCATCGAAGGCATACAGTTGACCCAAAGCATTTGCAACGTTCACTTTGGTTCCCGCGACTTCGAAGACACGCATTTCGTTGTTGACCACGTCCTTTGTATTACCCACTCTTACCAACATGACTTCACCTCCAGCTTTATGTAATCGCGCACCTCGTAACTGCACGCGTCGCGTTAAGCAGCCACCTTGTCAAGTCTCGCTTAAAGCGATTTCAAATACTCGGCCAAGTCCTTCTTTTCGTGCTCCCTCAAATTCTGCACTTGAATCCTTTGATTGGATCAATTAAACAGGCGGAGTACACCACCACGGTGTTTCGATCTGTTGAGCTGCCTCGATAGCCGCCTGACATTTCGGCCCGTACCTAGCAGTTGGAATCGCTTTGAGTCGCTCCTCATACAACGGCATGCCACAACGAATGCACTGGCCATACGTGCCGTTTTCAATTCGGCGCAACGCATCGTCGATATCCTGAATCAGGTGGGGTTGACGGGCCGCGAGTTCAAAGGCTACTGACCGATTAAGGTCAAGTTCCGACATTTCGCCGATCTCCTCTACGCCGTCGTCACCTTCCAGCGCGGTCGTTCTGTCGGCGCGCAAATCTTCAGTTGCTTGCCGCCGCTGCCAGATCAGGAGACTGTGGAAGTATTCCAGCTTTTGTTTGTTCATAACACGTTGCTTTCTGATCTCCAGCTCGTTTCGTTAAGCAATTGGTTCGAAATAAATGCGCGATTTATCACGGGTTTTGCACTTTGCCATAACTAGAGATCACAGCCTGATGAGTCGCTATATGTTGAGACAAATATTCAAACAGTTGAAGCCACTGATTGGTTATTCACCTGTTGACTTGGTCCAGCGATTAACTCGCGCAACATCGCTCGGCCTTTGTGCAACTGCGACTTCGATGTGCCGACCGATCTGCCTCCCGCTTCTGCTATCTCTTTGTGTTGCAGACCCTGGATATCATGCAAAATGATGGCTTGCCGATAGCCTTCGGGTAGTTTCGCTATTACTTCAGACAACAGGATGCGATCCACGATTCTCATTCGTTTT
>Ga0070681_10003693_pt1 | contig 14358 bp, 11 predicted proteins | sample KBSC83BmetaG_FD_65650 | JGI IMG/M metagenome (GOLD analysis project Ga0070681, IMG submission 65650) | Corn rhizosphere microbial communities from Kellogg Biological Station, Michigan, USA - KBS C8-3B metaG | ecosystem: Host-associated > Plants > Roots > Rhizosphere | place: USA: Michigan... | reverse complement strand
CGTCGAGTCCGTCTTCGAGCGCCCTGGTCAGTGTCTGATCACAAGTCTCTTTCTGCGGAGTGTCGACGTTATCGCACCACGGGCTCGAGCCTGACGTGGTGATGTTCGTGACGAAGCGGGTGATGTAGGAAAACCGTCCCTCATATGACGGCGTCACTTGTCGCCCGAGTTCGTCGCTAACGAGCGCAGGCGCGAGGTGGAGGAACCACGCCTGGAAGATCGCAGACGCCGCGCTCTCGCCAGTCGCGTTGAAATTCCATTGGCCGAGAATGCTGAGTGCCTGCTTCGTGCGTGTATCGTTCGCAACCACATGTCGCAGAAGCATCGGCAGCAGCGCCTGCGCGTGCAGCGAAAGCGTATCGGCCTGAATGTCGGCGAAATCGCCGACCGTGAACGACCTCTTCTGGCTGAGGAGATCGGTGATTCGTTGTGCGCGGTAGGGAGTGGGATACTCGAGCGCGATGAGATGCGGATAATCGGACGGCATCGGCCGATTGTTGGCCGTGACGATGAAATGTTCGGGTGGATCGAACGTGTGGGGAAGCTCCTCGAAAGGAATCCAGCCAGTCCACTCTGTATCGCCTGTCCAGCCAGCCGTCGGCTGTGATCCATCGCCACTGGCCCGTACTGGAATCCTGCCCGGCGCGTAGTAACCGATGTGGCCGTCAACGTCGGCGTAGACAAAATTCTGTGACGGAACGACGAAGTGGCGCATCGCCGCCGTGAAGTCAGTCCAATTTCGCGCTTCGTTCAATGTCAGAAACGCGACCACGGTGGCGTCATCATCGTCGAGCGCCGTCCATCTGAACGCGAGCGGCTCGTACGTCAGCGGTTTCGGCTCCGTCTTTGCAGCGGCGCTGATCGCATTGAGAGCGTCCGAGACGAGTGGGCCGTGGCGTGTCACCCGGACGTCGACCCGAATCGGCGGCGCGCCTTTGACGGCAATCGTCTCAGGGATGATTCGCATCGGTTCCTGCGCGCCGCGGAACTCGGCGTTCTTGCCGGATGCGTCAACGTGTTCGAGATAGAGATCCTCGACGTCTGCCGCGACGTTGGTTTCACCCCACGCGATGTAACGATTGCGTCCAATCGCCACCGCGGGCGCGCCGGGAAGCGTCGCGCCGGCCACATCGAAGTCGCCGGCACTCATGTGCGCGAGATACCAGAGCGACGGGATATGTGTGCCGAGGTGCGGATCGTTGGCGAGCAGAGGCTTGCCGGTTGCCGAGAGCGTCCCGTCCACCACCCAGTTATTCGACCCGAGCGCCTCGAAGGTGCCACCCAGCAACAGATCGCGGACGAACGGATTTCCCGTGGAAAGGATCCGTGTCAGGTTTCCCGCCCAGTTGGCGTCCGCGGCGCGCGCGACCGGGGCATTCAACACCGGTGCGACACGCGTTGAGGCACCCGTTTCCACCAGCGAGCCGCCCACGATGCTCAACCCGTTGACTGGATAGGGCGGCAGCAATTCTGCCATTCGCGACGTGCCGACTTTCGCGGCAATGTCGTGACGCATCAGCTCGAGCGTGTAGTTCGCGCTGAGGTCCCACGCCATCATCTTCACCCACACGAGCACGTCGGGACCCGTGAACGCCTCCGGCTCGAACCGGAGCAACGTGAATTCCGGCGGCAGCAATCGTCCGTGGTGCGTGCTGATGAACGCGTTCACGCCCGCGCAATATGCATTGATTTGCTGACGTGCATCGTCGGGCAGACGATCCCAGGCGGATCGTGCGGCGCGGCCGAATCCAACCGTGCGGAGGAACCGATCTTGCGGAATCGTCGCGTCGCCGAAAATTTCAGAGAGGCGGCCGTGGCCGATGCGGCGCTGAAACTCCATTTGCCAGAGACGATCCTGGGCGTGCACGTAGCCGAGTCCGAACAGGGCGTCGAATTTCGACGACGCGAAGATGTGCGGAATTGCATCGGCATCGCGAACGATGTCGACAGGACCGGCGATACCTTGGACCGCGATGTTGCCGTTCATCTCGGGAAGGGATTGGCGCAGATACACGTAGCCGCCGCCAACGGCAATGATGATCAGCAGCAGCAACGCCGCCACCAACCGGACGATCAATCGTCGCATGCGAGAATGATAGGACAACACGTGCACCTTCCGATGACAGATCGAGTGCTGGAAACAAAAGGGCTGGGGCCGGCCCTGGACCGGCTCTATACGAGCTTCAATTACGCGGATTCCGCGACTGATCCGATTCAAATCGTTCGGCGGTTCATTCGTCCGGACGACCGTGAAGTCGTGGGGTTCTGCGCAGCGGCGCTGGCGTTCGGCCGTGTAGCGAGTGTGCTGCAGTCAATTGAGCGTCTGTTGGCAGTGATGGGCAGCGAACCGGCGCGCTACGTTCGCCGTTTCGAGCCTGCGCGCGAACGCAGCAAGTTCGCTCCGATCGTCCACCGCTGGATCCGCGGCGCTGACCTGGTGGCGCTCATCTGGCTGATGAAGCAGATGACCGCTGAGGCCGAAACGCTCGAAGGATTTTTTCTGGAAGGCCACAACTCGACCGCCGAGGACGTGGGGCCGGCCCTCGACAGTTTCTCGCGACGGGCGATGGCGCTCGACCTGACTGCGGCGTACGGACGCCGGATCCCCAAACGTGCGGGTGTGGGCTATTTCTTTCCGCGGCCCTCGGCCGGGAGCGCCTGCAAGCGGCTCAACTTGTTCCTTCGTTGGATGGTGCGCCGCGACAGCCTCGATCTTGGCGTGTGGACTGGCGTGTCGCCGTCTCAGCTCGTCGTGCCGCTCGACACTCACGTCATTCGCGTCGGCCGGTGTCTTCGATTGACTCGATATACCAGCCCGGGATGGAAGATGGCACAGGACATCACGGCGGCGCTTCGGAAGCTCGATCCGTCAGATCCGGTGCGGTACGACTTCTCTCTTTGCCATCTGGGGATGATGAACGCGTGCGGGTTCAGTCGCGCCCAACGGGACGCGCAGTGTCCGCTGCGCGGGGTCTGCCGGCCACACGCGCGTAAACCTTCGCGGTCTCGGCGACCATCCGCTCGACGGTAAAGCGCGCCGATACCCGCTCGAATCCCGCCGTCGCCATTCGTTGACGGCCCTGCTCGTCGTTGATCAACTTGACGATGGCGGCAGCGAGTCCGTGATGATCGCGAGGTTCCACGAGAATCCCGGTGATGCCGTCATCCACGACCTCGGGGATGCCGCCGGCTCTGGTCGCGACGATGGCTTTTGAACACGCCATCGCATCCAGGAGCGACGTCCCGAGTCCCTCGGTGACCGAACTCATGACGAACAAATCGAATCCTTTGAGGCAGCCGAGAACGTCGACGCGAAAGCCCGGTAACAACACGTGTTTTTCGAGATGGTGTTCGTGGACGAGCCGCTCCAGATGCTCGCGCAGTTCCCCTTCTCCAAGGATCACGAATCGCACGTCGGGCAGTTGTTGCACGACGAGATGAGCGGCTTCGATGAAATGACGTTGCCCTTTGTGCGGCACGAGCGCCCCGACAGTACCCACAACGAAGGCATGATGCGGAAGGAAGAATGTCTCGTGAATGTTCACCGGCGGCACTGCGACAACCTGCTCAACGTCGATTCCCTCGTGTACCGTGACGACGTTCGACTCGGGTACTCCATCAGTCACGAGCATCGCGCGGATGGCGTTGGACGCCGCGATGAAACAGTCGACCTGTCGGTGTTTCCAGCGCGAGAACGAGTTGCCTTTGAGATGGAAATCAACGCGGCGTGCCACCACCAGCGCCGGCGCACGGTCCGGCGGCGATCCACTGCCGAGTGACAGTGCCAGCGAGGCCATTGCCACGCCATGCGGATCGTGCGCGTGAATCACGTCAGGTTTCAGGCGCTTGATGACGCGGGCGAGTCGCCAGGCCGCCGTGAGGTCCATTTCCGTTCGCGACGCGATCGGGATCAGCTCCAGCCCCTCGTCGGCTCTTCGCCGCAGCTCGCCATCAGGGTGAGCGACCAGCGCTGCCCGCTGCCCGAGCGACCGCAGCCCGTTGACCGTCAACAGCACCTGATTCTGTCCGCCTCGCCAGGTTCGCGCGGTGTCGATGTGGAGCGAGAACATTCCGGTTCCTGGTTCTAGGTCCTGGGTTCCGGGTTCTGGTTCTGCGTTCCTGGTTCCGGGGTGTGGTACCGCGTTCGCGCTTCGGCGTTCGCGTGAAGCTCACGCAGTTTCGCGAATTTCAGGAACACGTAATACGCGTTCAGCGACGAGATGATGAATCCCGGAATGCCGTCCCGAATGCCGCCGCGCGCAATGTAGTTGCGCAGGAAGGCCAGCGGCGGATGGCCGGCGAGCTGGAGCAAACCGGCCCGGCGGCCGCTTTCCTTCATCTGCATGGCGGCGTACGTCGTGTACCGATCGATGGTCTCGAGGTGATCGGAAATATCGCGGTACGCGTAGTGTTCGATCTCGCCGTTGAGGCGGCCGATGGTGCCGTCAACCGTGACCGCCTCGTGCACGTACTGGCCGGTCCACCTGGCGCTGCGGCGATCGTAGAGCCGCAGTTGATCGTCGGGATACCAATCGGTAGTGCGAATCCAGCGACCAAGATGCCAGGTCACGCGCGGTATGCGATACGCCTTGTGTCCGGGGTTGTTCAGCAGCGTCGGCTGAATCTCCTGTGCGAGTGCCGGCGTAATCCGTTCGTCGGCATCGAGCGACAGGATCCAATCGTGCGACGCGAGCGACGCCGCGAAATTTTTTTGCGCGACGTAGCCAGCCCACGGACGCACGACCACCCGTTCAGTTAGCTGACGCGCGAGCGCGACCGTCTCGTCGGTGCTCTCGGCATCGACCACGACGATCTCATCGGCCCAGCGAACCGATGCCAGCGCCGCGCCAATATCAGCGGCTTCGTTTTTCGTGATGACGGTGACGGAGACCTTCGGCACTCGGGCGAAGTGTACTTGACGGCAGGAAGTGCAGGAAGGGCGGGACGGGACTGCGTAGGGGACGCCCTTCAGGGCGTCCCATTCGGGACGGCCTCAAGGCCGTCCCCTACAAAGCCCTGAGGGCCGTCCCCAACAAAGCCCTGAAGACCGTCCCCTGCAAAGCCCGAAAGTTTAAGGCCGAACGCTCTGTTACCGCAGCGGCGCTTCCTGAACCGCCTCGAAGTCTACGACCGACTTGTTGTAGTCCGCAATCGCCTGGATCTCGGACGTTCGTGCCGTTGCCAGATCGCGCTGCGCCTGGAACACAAAAAAGCTGATTTGAATGCCCGCCGCGAACTTCTTTTCTTCCGCTTCGAGTCGTCGCTCGGCCAGCTCTCGCGCCGCTCGCGCACTATCGACGCGTTTCTGGTTCGTCACGACCTGGCGCCCGGCATCACGCACCTGGGTCGTCACCTGCAGTTCGAGCGCCTTCAGCTGCGTTTCTTCCTGTGCGTACTGCAGCTTCGCTTTCGCCAGGTTGGTTTCCTGCGCGCTCGTTCCAAGCGGATAGGAGAGCGTGAGGCCGACCGTCCACGTCGGGAAGGTATTGCTGAAAATGTCCCCGAGAACCGAGCCGAACCCCTGTTGGCCGACGACGGTTCGCGGGGCCCCGAGCTGTGCGAGCGAGACAGGACTGAGAAATACGCCGCCGACCGCGTTGCTCTGATACGACGCCGTGGCGTTCACCTGCGGAAGGATCTGATTGCGGAAGAACCTGATGTTGATGTCGTTGCGCTCGAGCGCATTTTTTGACACCTGAACGTCAGTCCGGTTCGCGAGAGCCGTGCGCACCGCACCGTCGACATCGATGGTCTGGGGCGTGAACGGCATCCCATCGCTCGGTTCGAGGCTCATGGTCCAGAAATCCGGCATCTTCGGATCGAAGATGAGCGCGCGCAAGCGATCCTCTGCCTGCTTGATTGCGGCCTCGGCGACGATGACGCTCTCTTCGTTCCTCGCGACCTCCGACTGTGCCTCCACGATATCAATGGGCGCCATGGTGCCAATCTGGACGCGCTTCTCGTTATCGGCCAGCAGCCGTTTGGCGAGATCGAGCGATTGCTGCTGCGCCTTCAGATTGTCGATGTTGTAGGCCAGGTCCCAATAGGCGTTCTTTACATTCCGCGTGGTCGTCACGATGGTCGATTGCAGCTGGATGTCGGCCGCTTCGCGGTCCTTCCTGGTCGCTTGCAGCGTCGCGCGCAGATTGTCGATCTTGAAGTTCTGTAGCAGCGGCTGGGTGATGCTGAACGCCACGTTGGAGCTGAGCAACGGGTCGAAGTTCGTGAAGAGATTCGTTGACGTCTGTCTGGCGCTGTTCCATCCAAACGAGTAGCTGGCGCCGGTCTTGAGTGTTTGCGCTAGGCCGATGGCCGTTGCGAACTGGCCGTTGAGAATCTTGGTTTGTCCGCCCGACAGCGCGCTGGTGGGCGGCTGGTTCTGGGAGTTGTTGGTCAGACTCGACGTCAGATTGGGAATCCAGCCGGTGCGGGCCTGGGCCACTGCAACGTCCTGAATCTGCGGATTCAATCGGTCGATCTGGATGCCAAGGTTCTGCTCGAGCGCGAGTTTGACCGCATCATCGACCGACAGGCGGCGGACGACGCCGCTTGATTCCTGGGCCTGGCTTTGTGCCAGTGCCGATGGCTGGCCGAGTGCGGCGACAAGAAGAAACGTCCAGGTAAGGTGTCGAATGACGTGGCGCATTGAAGCAAGCTCCATCAACAAGAATGGGCAGTTAGTCTGTGAGATAGACGTCAGGCGGGGCCGTTCGGTTCAGGCCGAATTGTATACTAGGGCCGTTTTCACCCCGGGGCCTCGGGCCCTGGCCTGTCCATGCCAACACGCGACGAACTCCTCGATTTGTTCCGAAAATCCGGTGCGCTGCTCGAGGGCCACTTCCGGCTGTCTTCAGGTCTGCACAGCACTGGCTACCTGCAATGCGCGCTCGTCCTCCAGCACCCGCAACACGCGGAACTGCTCGGTCGTGAGATCGCCGTGCGGGCGCGGCATCTAGGTGCGACGGTTGTGCTATCGCCGGCTCTCGGCGGCCTCATCATCGGCCACGAGGTTGGACGCGGTCTGGATGTGCGGGCGATTTTTGCGGAACGCCAGGATGGCGCGCTGATGCTCCGGCGCGGGTTCGTGCTGAGCGAGGCCGATCGGGTCCTCGTCATCGAAGACGTCGTGACAACGGGCGGATCGACCCGCGAAACGATGCAGGTGGCGACGGCCGCTGGCGGGCACGTAGTCGGCGCCGCATCGATCGTCGACCGAAGCGGCGGGCGCAGCTCGCTGTCGGTTCCGTTTTTCTCGCTTCTCGATATCGATTTGCCGGCCTACGAGCCCGATTCCTGCCCGCTGTGCGCGAAGGGATTGCCCGTAGTGAAGCCGGGCTCGCGCCCGGTCGTCGCGTGAGGTGGCTACCGTCAAGCTGACGCTCGCGTACGACGGAACCGAGTTCGTCGGATGGCAGCGGCAGGCGTCGGGTACGTCAATCCAGCAACTGCTCGAGCAGGTGTTCGCGCGGCTCGAAGGACAACCAGTTACCGTCATTGGCGCCGGCCGGACGGATGCCGGCGTTCATGCGTGCGGCCAGGTCGCGCACGTCTCTCTGCAGCGCGACATCGATACCGCGACCATCGTCCGCGCCGTGAATCATCATCTCCCGCCCTCCGTGCGCGTCCTGGATGCGACGCAGATGGCGCCGTCGTTTCATGCGCGATTCGACGCGCGCGCCAAGCGATATCGTTATCGAATCTGGAACCAGCCCGTTCTCAACCCCTTCGAGCGTCTTTACACCTGGCACATTCCTGGACCGCGTCTCGATGTCGACGCGATGGCGACAGCGGCGGCGGTCCTCGAGGGCACGCACGATTTCGCCGCCTTCCAGACCGCCGGCGCGGAGACGCACACATCGGAGCGCGTGCTGTTCCTCTCGCGCATCACTGCGGACCGGCCGCTGATTACTTACGACGTGCGCGGCAACGGTTTCCTGCGCCACATGGTGCGCAGCATCGTGGGGTCGCTCGTTGAGGTGGGCCGCGGTCGCTATCGTCCGGAGTGGATGACAGAGGTGCTGCTATCCAAAGATCGCGCGCGCGGTGGCCGCACCGCGCCAGCCGCCGGCTTGTTTCTGGTGGGCGTCGAGTACGACCCGCAACGCCGTGAAGGCAGAGAGACCGAGCCCTCGCCAGACTTATAATGGACGAGCATGTCGTTTGAGCAGCTTTTGGCGTGGATTCCGCCCGGATCGCCGGACGAAGCGCTGGCGCGCGAGATTGACTTCGAGCGCCTGCCGTCGCACGTTGCCATGATCATGGACGGCAATGGCCGCTGGGCCGCGCAGCGCCATCTTCCGCGTGTCGAGGGACACCGCGCTGGCATCGATTCAGTGCGGGACGTCGTCGAAACGTCGGCGCGCCTGGGCATCGACGTGCTCACGCTGTATGCGTTCTCGATGGAGAACTGGAAGCGTCCACTTGCGGAAGTGAACACCCTGATGATGCTGTTGAAGCGCTATATCCGGCTCGAGATTGGCGCCCTCAACAAGAACAACATCCGCTTCCGCGTGATCGGCCGCACCGACGATCTCGCGGCTGATGTGCAGCGCGAGCTCGAGCTCGGCATCCGGCAGACCGAGAAGAACACCGGGATGCTGTTCAACATCGCCTTGAACTACGGCGGCCGCGCCGAGATCGTCGACGCGGCGCGGCGGGCGATCGCCGCGGGCATTCCGCCTGAAGCGCTGGATGAACGTCAATTCGGCGAGTTCCTGTATACCGCTGGGCAACCCGATCCCGATCTCCTGATTCGCACCAGCGGCGAGATGCGGGTCAGCAATTTTCTGCTCTGGCAAATCGCGTATGCCGAGATCTGGGTCACCGATACGCTCTGGCCCGACTTCCGGCGCCGTGATCTGCTGCAGGCGATCGTGGCGTATCAGAAGCGCGATCGCCGATACGGCGGGATCAAGCCGTCCGCCGTGGCCCTCGGCATCAAGTGACTCGCGTCGTCAGCGGCGCACTCCTCCTCATCATCGCGGTCGCGGTGGTCTGGTTCGCACCGACCACCTTGTTTCTGATCGTGGCTGAAGGGCTGCTCGTGCTCGCGTGCCGTGAATACGTCGGCCTCGCTCGCGCCAGCAAGTTGTACGTGCCTGCCGTGCTGACCACGATCGCCGCGGCCGTGACGTGTGCGACCTTCTCGCGGCTGGTTGCGGACTGGCCGTTGATGCTCACGCTCGACGGTCTCCTGCTCGTCTCATTCCTTATACTGGCTGTGTTCGAGATGGCGTCGTGGCGGCCTGGCAGGGACGCGGTCGGTTCGGCTTCCGCGGCTGTGCTTCCGCTGGTCTATCTGGGTCTTCCGCTCGGGTCGATGGTGGCGATTCGCGAACTCCACGGTCCACAGGCACTGTTTCTGATGATGCTGACCGTCTTCGTGAGTGACACCGCGCAATACTATTCAGGCCGTGCCTTCGGGAAGCATCTGCTCGCTCCGGCGATCAGCCCCAGGAAAACGGTTGAGGGCGCGATCGGTGGCTTCGTCTTCGGCGCGCTATTCTTCACTGTTGTCGGGCAATGGTGGCTTCCGTCGGTACCGGCGATCGCGCGCGTGGTGATTGGCATAGCCATTGTGAGCGCGGGTATCGGTGGAGACCTGTTCGAATCGATGTTGAAGCGCAGCGCCGGCGTCAAAGACAGTTCCGCGCTGATTCCGGGTCATGGCGGTATCCTCGACCGCATCGACGCCTTGTTATTTGCGGCGCCGCTCTATTACATCGTTTTGAAGTACGCCTGAGAGCTCTACCACAGAGGACACGGAGGACACGGAGGAGTAATTTGGCAACGCATACAGTTTGCTCCGTGTCCTCTGCCTCCTCCGTGGTGAATCCTTTCGCATGAAACGCATCGCCATTCTCGGCTCGACGGGCTCCATCGGCCAAAGCGCGCTATCGGTGATTGATGCGCATGCCGATCGGTTAATCGTTGCCGGCCTCGCGGCCGGCGAGAACGCTGAGCGTCTCGCAGAGCAGGTGACGCGCTACAAGCCCGAGATCGTCGCGATGTCGACCGGCGCCGCTGCCGATCGGTTGCGCGCGTCTGGCGCCACGTCGAACGTTCGTTTTGCCGGAACCGGTCGCGACGGCCTCGTGGCGGTGGCGTCCGACCCCTCGGTCGATCTTGTGCTGTGTGCCTCATCCGGAACGGATGCGCTCGAAGCCGTGCTTGCCGCGATTGAAGCGGGGAAGACCATCGCGTTAGCGAACAAGGAAGTGCTCGTGATGGCCGGCGGCCTCGTGACCGAGGCGGCGAAGCGCAAGGGCGTCGCGATTCTCCCGGTAGATAGCGAGCACAATGCCATCCATCAGTGCGTACACGGCAGAACCACTTCGGAAATTCGCCGGATCGTGCTGACGGCGTCAGGCGGACCGTTTCGCGGCCGTTCCGCGTCTCAACTGGAAGATGTCACGGCGGCCGAAGCGCTTCGACATCCAACGTGGCAAATGGGACGGAAGATCACCATCGATTCGGCCACGTTGATGAACAAAGGCCTGGAGGTGATCGAGGCGCATTGGCTCTTCGGTCTGGGTGCTGATCAGATTGACGTGGTCATCCATCCGCAATCCGTTGTGCACTCGATGGCGGAACTCGTCGATGGATCCGTGATCGCACAGCTTGGCGTCACCGACATGCGGCTGCCGATCCAGTATGCGTTTTCATATCCCGACCGCTGGACGGCGCCTTTGCCGCCACTCGATCTGACACGCGCGAGACTGCTTGAATTCGAAACGCCGGATCTGAACACGTTTCCCTGCCTTGGTCTGGCATACCGCGCACTGCAGGCTGAGCGAAGCCTGCCTGTCGTGCTAAACGCCGCGAATGAGATCGCGGTGTCACTTTTTCTCGCCGGCCGCCTGTCATTTCCTTCAATTGCACACATTATCGAAGAGACGATGCGCTCGCATGAGCCAGCCGAAGTGGGTTCGATCGATGCAATTCGAACTGTCGATCGACAGGCGCGCGAGCATGCACAAGCGATTGCTCAGAGGATACAATTGAGGGTCTGAGGTTTTCCTAGTGTCCGGAACATTGATCACGCTGCTCTCGTTTGCCTTCGTCCTCGGTGTCCTCGTCTTCGTGCACGAGCTCGGGCACTTTCTGGCCGCCAAGCGCGTCGGCATCCGGGTCTTGAAGTTTCAACTCGGCTTCAATCCGACCATTTTCAGTGTGCAAAGAGGCGAGACCGAGTACAGCATCGGTGCGCTGCCGCTCGGCGGCTACGTGAAGATGGCCGGCGACAATCCGGACGAAGGCGTGACCGGCGCGCCTGACGAGTTCCTCTCCAAATCGAAGTGGGAGCGCTTCCAGGTCCTCATCATGGGTCCCGTGATGAACCTGGCGCTTGCGGTCGTGCTCACGGCTGGCGTGTTGTACGTTGGCGCCGAGCGTTTTGCCTACGAAGATCAGCCGGTGGTGGTCGGGACGGTCACCAAGGATTCACCGGCTGACCGCGCCGGCTTCAAGCCCGGCGACCGGGTCATCTCGATCAGCGACAAGGAAGTGAAGACGTGGGAGGACTTTTACCTCGCCGTCGGCACGCATCCCAACAAGGAACTCTCGATACGCTTCGAGCGCGACGGCGTTCAACAGAGTCGCTTGGTCACGCCTGAGCCATCGACGAAGCAGAGCCGCTTCGAGATCGGCGATGTCGGTCTGCAGCCTAACGCCCATCCGCATATTCGACTGGTCCGTTCGGGCGAGGCGGCCGAGCGCGCCGGACTCAAGACCAACGACGTGGTGGTGGCGATCAACGGCGAGACGATCACCTTCTCGGGCGATTTACGGAACGCGATCGTCAAGCATCCGGAAGAACAGATTTCGATGTCGATTCTGCGCGACGGATCGCCGATGACCGTCCTCGCGACGCCGGGCAAGCGCGACGGCGGCGGGTTCCTCGGCATCGATATCGGTGACGAAACGGTCAGCATCAAGCCGGGACTGTTCGGCGCGGTGCGCATGAGTGTGGAACGGAATGTCGAATACTCCGGCCTGATTTTTCAAACGATTTGGGGCCTGCTCACCCGCGAAACGTCCCCCAAGCAGCTGATGGGACCGGTGGCGATGGCGCAGCTTTCCGGGGAGTCGGCGCAGCTCGGCGTCGTGGCGCTGTTCGCCTTGATGGCGCAGATCAGCCTCAACCTTGGCCTGTTGAACCTGCTCCCGATTCCCATCCTCGACGGTGGCCATATTTTCATCATGGCCCTCGAGGGTCTTGTCCGGCGCGATTTCAGCATTCGCCTGAAGGAGCGGATGCTGATGGCAGGATTCGTAGTTCTGGTCACGCTCATGGTGACCGTCATTTACAACGACCTCACGCGTATCAGCTGGATCGAACGGTTGATGCCCTGGCGATAGAGCCCGTCCGTCTCTTTACTCCACATCCCTGTAGCGGCCCGGACCGGACTCCAGCATCCCGGAGCGGCCCACCTTCACGCCGGCCGAGCGACGGCCCGAAGCCCGTCGCCCCGCACCTGTGATAACCCTAGCCCCAAAATCACAGCCAAAGTCCCAGGTCCCAGGTCTAAAGTCATCAGATAGAATCCTTACGGGGGTCATCGTGAAGCGTGTGAACCTGGCTTTTCTCCTCGTCGTCGCCTCGCTGCTCGTTGGCGGCGTCGCTCGATCCGCCAACGCGCAGAACGCCACGAACGTCGACGTCCAGCGTCTGCAGGACAGTCTGGATGATGCATCGCGTGATGTCGCGGACCTGAAGAGTCGCGACAGCGCGCTCGCCTCGCGGCTGCAGTCGGAACTCGACGACCTTCGCGACGAGACCATTTATCTCAAGGTCAAGATCAAGAAGAACGAGACGGTCCCGCGCACCGAGTACTTCGAGATGCGCGATCGCATCGATAACGTTCGCTCGCAGGCGCGCGGAGCTGGTCGGCCCGCGTCCACCGCCCCTGCGTCATCTGCACCGCCCGCTGCGAGTGCGACTCGATCATCGAGCGGGACGCCAATGGACGTTCCCGTCGGCACCGAGCTCGATGTGCGACTGCAGCAGTCGCTGAGTTCAGCGACGGCACAGGTCGAGGATCGGTTCGAAGCGACGACGCTGGTCGATCTCAAGCAAGGAGACCGCGTGATTGTTCCTGCCGGTTCGGTGATGCGCGGCGTCGTCAGCTCCGTGACGAAGACGACGCGCCTGGAACGCAAAGGCAGCTTGACGCTCGCGTTCGACCAGGTCCGTGTGAACGGCCGCGATTATCCGATTCGCGCGACGGTGACCCAGGCGATTGAAAGCGAAGGCATCAAAGGCGAAGCGCCGAAAATCGGCGCGGGCGCTGGCGTCGGGGCGATCATCGGCGGGATCCTCGGTGGCGCGAAAGGTGCGCTGGCCGGCATTCTGATCGGCGGCGGCGGAACCATCGCCGCCACCGAAGGCAAGGACGTCGAGCTCGCAGCGGGCACGGTCCTTCGCGTGAGGCTCGATTCCGGTCTGAATCTCAGATAAAACGCGCCGACACGGAGAAGACCGACACGAACGGAGGGCCACGGTTCTACTAAACAGTTTTGGCGTGGAACTCCGTTGTCCTCGATGAACTCAGTGTTGCTGCGTTTCCCCTAGTCTCGGACTTCCCTCATCGCTTCGCCAGCGGCGGCGATGGTTCGATCCACGTCGCGCGTAGTGTGAGCTGCGGACAGAAACCACGCTTCAAATTGTGACGGTGGCGGATAGATTCCGCGTGCGAGCATCCCACGGAAAAACTTCGCGTAAGCAGTTGTGTCCGTGCGAGTGGCCGAGGCGTAGTCTGTGACCGGCTGGCTGGTGAAGAACGGCGTCAGCAGCGAGCCGAACGCGTTCACCTGCACTGCCACGCCGGCCGCGCGTGCGGCGTCAGCAAGGCCGGCGGCGAGGCGTGTCCCGAGCGTGGCGAGATTGCGATAAAGCTTCGGCGTGAGCCGGTCGAGGCACCACAATCCGGCGGTCATCGCAAGCGGATTCCCGGAAAGGGTGCCAGCCTGATAGACAGGGCCCGCCGGTGAAACCAGGTCCATCACATCTGCGCGTCCGCCGTACGCACCCACCGGCAATCCTCCACCGATGATTTTGCCCAGGCAGGTCAAATCCGGTCGCACTTTGGCCCACGCCTGGGCACCACCCGCACCAGCGCGAAATCCGGAAATCACCTCGTCGAAGACGAGCAGCGCGCCGTTCTGGTCGCACATCTCACGAAGGGCGCGCAGAAAACCGTCTGCCGGCGCCACCACGCCGATATTGCCCGCGATCGGTTCAACGATCAGCGCCGCAACCTCGCCGCGATTGGCCCGGAAGATTCGTTCAACCGATCCGGGATCATTGTACGTTGCGAGCAGCGTGTCGCTCGCGGCCGCTTTCGTCACGCCGGGGCT
>Ga0070681_10003690_pt1 | contig 14364 bp, 12 predicted proteins | sample KBSC83BmetaG_FD_65650 | JGI IMG/M metagenome (GOLD analysis project Ga0070681, IMG submission 65650) | Corn rhizosphere microbial communities from Kellogg Biological Station, Michigan, USA - KBS C8-3B metaG | ecosystem: Host-associated > Plants > Roots > Rhizosphere | place: USA: Michigan... | reverse complement strand
CGCCCCCCGCAGCTTCGCGTCATACGCGTAACCCTGCAACTCACACGTCGCCCGCAACGGCAACGGAATCCGACCATCACGATAGGAGATGGCGTCGGCCGACTCCTTCCAGCCTTGGTTGTCGACGCCGGTCTCGAGATTGCGGCGACGGTAGGACACGTAGCCGTTACCCATGAGGTTGCCGTACTCATCGATCCACTCCAACGCGGCCCGAGCCTGCGGCTCGAGCCTGCCCACCAACTCCGCGTCCCCCGTCCACCGCTCAAACTCGTCCAGCAACACCACATACAACGGGGTCGCGTCGGCCGAACCAAAATACGGCGTGTGCGGCTGCTCCTGAAACGCCGCCGACTCACCATAACGGACCTCCCGCAGGATCTTCCCCGGCTCCTCCTCCCGGAAGTCATCCAGCCTGCTGCCCTGCAAGCTGCCGAGCAACACGAGTGTGTGAGCGGCCAACTCGGGGAAGAACGGCAATGCCTGCAGACTGGTCAGGATGCTGTCCCGGCCGAAAATACTGACGAACCACGGCAGACCCGCCGCCGGCACCCACCCTCCCGGACTGGTGAGCGGGACGAACCGCAGCGCAGCCAGATCCGCAACACTACGCCGGTACGTCGACATCAGCGTTCCCCAGTCGCTGTCCAACCGTGGCGCCCGCTGCATCCACTCGTCGAGTTCGCCCCTGAGGTCGGCCGTGGTCGGACTGTGCTTGCCGGAAGCGCGACGCATCTCCATCCGGCGGTCGCCTGCCTCGAAGACGGTCGGTTCGACCCACAGGTCGGTGTGCCACTCCTCCTGCGGGCCCAAGCGGACAGTCCAGGAAAGTCCCCGCCCGTCGAACTGGGTCGGCACACTGCTGCCGATCACCGTCTGCCGGTGGAAACGCTCCCGCCGGTAGCCGAGGTAGAGTTGGCCCTCTTCGAAGCTGGTGTCGTAAATCCCTCGCTTCGTCTCCGTACTCCTGAGCTCGAACATGTCGGCGAAATCGCAGCCGATCTCCAGACGCACGGTCACCTCGACCGGCTTCTGGTCGTGATTCAGCACCGTCAGCCGCTCTTTGAGGAGCTGTGACACGGCACGGTGCCGGATCACCGATACCGTGGCGTCGACATACTGCACCGGTACGCCCGGGACAAGGAAAAACCGGCACTCGAAGTGCTCGTGAGCATCAACGGCGAGCGAGTGGAGCCGCTCCCCGTCGACGGTCAGGACCCAGTGCGACAGGAACCGGGTGTCGTTGGCGAACAGTCCGGTGGGATCCGTCAGCGACGAGACGATGTCGCCGTTGTCCGCACTCACGACAAAGGTGTTTCCGTCGAGGACCCGTACCTGCTTACCGCTCACGGCGCCGCCCATCATGTTCCGCGAACTGTCGTGGGTGGTGCGCACCCGGCCTCTCATGGAAGAGTTGCTGCACCACGGCCAGCAGCCCGAACCTGCCCTGGACGCCCATCTCGTTGCTCAGGAATGCCGCGAACGGCACGGTCTCACCGTCGGCCAGCCGCTGAAACGACAACTCGTCCATGCTGAAGACGCCGTCCGCGTCTCCGGTACCGGGAGAGACGACGACGTCGCCCCGGTTGACGGTCACCCGCCAATGAACGGTCCGGTCACGGTGGCGGATGTCGAAACGGATGGTGCATTCGGTCGTGCTCAGCGCGCGAATGTAGCGACACTTGCGGAGTTCGTCGAAGAACACCGCATCGCGATTCGGCATGGTTCCTCTCACCGGTCAAGGCCGTCAGCGTTGTGCTGATCGCACACGGCCCTCCTTGGTCGGACAGTCGAGTCTGCATCGCGGAGCGGCGAAGCTGGCTCACCCGGATCAGGTGAGAACGAGCCCCTGACCGCAATCCGGCCAACCGGCACCAGCGTCGCAGGCTAACGGCGGGCGGCTGCCATATGGCACAGCAGCGCCGGGAGCGTGAGCCCGAAGCTGGGCCAGAAGAGCCCAGAACCCGCCGCCGACGTGGATGTACTCGCTGACATGGCGGTTCGGTGGCAGGGGGTGGGCCAGTTGACCCCCGAGCCGGTCGATCGCGGCCGACCGGGCACAACGCAACACCGCCCCGCCAGCATCTACCGCGCCGGCCCGCTCCTCATCGCAGCCAGCATTTGGCTCAGATGATCGACAGGACTAGCGACCAAAGATCGCTAGGCCGTGCCGGCTCAGGAGATGTCGGGCGCAGCGCCAGCCATTCGTGGGCAAGGTCCGCGTGCGGGCGGCGCGCACCACATCCGCTGGTAACGGGGCCAGGTAGCCGGGAGGCCGCCGTTCCGCAGCCAGGACACTCACTCCTCCGCCGACGCTGCGGCTCGGGCCTCGACGGCTATTGCCGTACGCGGTCCGCTATACCTGTTCCACGACCGTTTTCCGCAGGTGCGGGAGAAGTTCGAGATAGCAACGGAGTCGGCTACTAGAAGTCCACATAGGACATCGAAAGCGCCACGCCGGTCGACCACAAGATCCTTATCGGTACCGGCAGCACGGGGCCGAGGCGCCACCGATGAGACCAGAGCCGGGCTACGGGTTTTGCAGGAGCAGTCGGATCCAGGCGTCGGTTAGCCATTGGCGGAACTTGTTGGTGGTCCAGTGTCGTTCGTGGATGAGCAGGACCCAGTACTCGACGGCGTTCATGCTCCAGATGATGTCGGCCGCGTCGTCGTTGGTGAGGTCGTTGCGTAGCTCGCCGGTGGCGCGCAGGTCCGCGGCGAAGTCGCGCATGTTGCGGGCGCGTCGTTGCGCGATCTCGGTCCACAGCTGCGCGCAGGCTGGATCCTGCAACGCGGCGTCGCGTAGCGCGAGGAAGATCGGTGCGAGGCGCTGGTGGATGCTCGTGATCGCGTCGGCGTAGGTGGCCAGCTTGTCCCGGACATTGCCAGCGGCCCGGATGGCGGTGACGTAGTCGCGTTCGATGGCGGGTACCTCGTGGTCGGTGCCGGACAGCGCGGTTTCCACGAGTGCGCGCAGGAGCACTGGTTTGCGTCCGATGGTGGCGTACACCGTGTCCACCGAGACCTGCGCCTGGTCGGCGATTTCGGCGACCGTGGTGGTCACGTAGCCGTGCTGGACGAATAGGTCGCGGGCGGCAGCGAGGATGGTCCGGCGGGTGGCGGCGGCCTGTTCGGCCCGTCGTGGCGCCTGGTAGCGCCGCTTGCCGGTCTTGACGTCGTCGTTCGTCACGCTCTAACCTTACCAATATTCGTCCGAAGGTACTTCGGACTAAATCTGGAGGCCATCATGGTCTACGCGTACACGCAGGATGTCCCGATCGGCGAGGAACTCTACCGGCGCATCATCGAGGAGCTCGGACCCGAACCGCTGGCGGGTTCGCTGCTGCACCTGTGCGTACGCCAGCCGGATGGCGGGCTGCGTTACATCGACGTCTGGGAGAGCGAGGAAGCGTGCAGCCGGGCATTCGACGAGCGCATCCACCACGCCGTGGACGCCGCGTTCGGCGGTAGCCGTCCCGGCCGCGAGCCCGTGGTGGACCACCTCGAAGTCATTCACGCCACCGGCGCCTTGCTGGCCGGCGGCGTGTCATGAGCGGCATCGCGCGCGATCGGGGCGCCGCGGTCGTTCCGGTTACCCGCGCCCGTGTTCTACGGTGTCGGCTTCGCTGTCGGCCTCGTGGTCGCGCACTGGGTGCCGTTGCGCTTTGCCCGCCCACCCGCCGTTATCGTCCTGGCGGGTCTGCTCCTGGCCGCGGGCATCGGCCTGGCGCTGGCTGGCGTCGTGGCCGTGCTGCGGCACAAGACCACGATCGTCCCGCACCGGCCGGTGTCCATCCTGGTCACTGGCGGGCCTTACCGGATCTCCCGCAATCCGATGTACACCGGGCTGGCCCTGGCGTTTGTCCTGCTCGCGGTGCTCCGGCCGGCCATCCGCCCGGAGGAGGACTACCTGACCAGCCGATACACCGACGCCTACGCCAGCTACCGGCAACGGGTGCGACGCTGGTTATGAACCACCGGCCCCAGGTGCCTCCTACCGCAACAGGGCTGCCGCCAACGAGTCGCCGATGAACTGGCCGTACCGGGCGGCGTCCCACCCGCAGCGCACCACGAGAAGCTCATACAGCTCGGACGAGCTGTAGGTCCACAGCACATCGGTGGCGACCTTCAGCGTGACGCCGGGCTTGAGAATGACCGCGATCGGCCAAGGTGCGGCACAGGTCCGACGGAACTGGACCCAACTGTTCGCCGGCATACCCGACCTGACCGCCCGCATCCTCGATTCGGCCGTGGCCGGCAAAACCATGTGGACCGAATGGGAGATGTCCGGCACCCGCCGCGACGGCGGCGCCCATCTCATGCGGGGTGTCATCATCTTCCAGGTCGCGGCGAGCCGGATCGCCTCGGCACGGTTCTACCTCGAACCGGTCGACCACACCAGCGGCGACGTGGACGCCACGATCGCCCAAGCTACGACGACCGACCCGCAACACCCGCAAGGCCAGGCCCGGCCGTGATCCTCGTCGCCTGCGGCACCGGCACCCCTCGGCACACCCCTGGTCCGGACCCTCACCGCGAGCGCTGCCGCCGTATATGTACTGACCCGCCACCCAGGCCGCGCCGCCGCCTTGCACGAAGAAGGCGTCGAAGCCGTCGTCGGCGACGTGCGGCGCCTTGTGCGACAGTGGGCCCCTGCGCCCCAGTGCGGAATCCCTCTCGTTGGGATCAAGGCGGCCCCGACAGGCCGCACGCGCCGCCTCACGGGGGCCGGGCCAGGCCCGCCGCCGACGCCTTCCGCTGCCGCTCCCGGCGCCGCCGCGCAGGCAGGAACGCCAGCGTGCCGGCACGCTCCGCTGTTAGCGCTTGCGGCTTTATTGGTTCGGGCAGGAGCTTGCCAGGAACTCCTGTGGTGGTTGGCCGTTGACGTTGGCCCATGCCGGGTTGAGGGACAGTGCGAGTGGGGGTGCTTGCCATGCCGCGCCGGATCGTTGGATTGCTCCGTAGTCCCAGCGCAGGTCGGGATCTGGTGTGCCGGCGTTGAGGAACTGGACGACCCGCTGTTTCGCGGCTGGCTGCTGGATGAGCAGGCCGTGGGGGGCCGGTATCTGCACGACTGGGACTTTCGCGCGGACCCCGGGCGGTACCGCGGCGGCGTCCAGTGTGGGCAGGAAGGCGATGGTCTTGACTCCCCGGACGGGGCAGAGCATGCGGTTGTTGCGAAACAGTGGGGCGTTGTCCGTCAGTGAGCGGATGAACGGTTCGTCGGCGCTGTTGGGTAGGTCGTCGACCGCGCCGAGGACGGCGAAGATCGCCCGTAGTTCCCAGCCGGTGGCGATGCCCCAGCCGGTGTGTGCGTGCCGGGGTGGGTAGTAGATCCGTCCGGCGCGGATCGGTGGGCTGAGCAGCACCACATGGTCCACGTTCGGGTGCGGCATGGTCACCAGGTAGTAGTGGGCGATCAGCGCGCCCTCGCTCTCGGCCAGCAGCGCAACCTTATGACCGGTGCGGGCGTGGACCTGATCGATCTGCGCCGCCAGGAGTCGGGCGCTGTCGACCATCGACTGATGCGTGGCCGTGGACGGGTAGGGCCGCGGGGTACCGTCCGGCTCGATGCCGCGGTAGGAGTACCGCAGGATCGGTAGGATCCGGCCGCTGGGCTCCCCGCTGTAGTGCGAGTTGTACCCGGCCAGGAAGATCACCGGCCCGTCGGTCGCCTCCGCCTCCAGCCGTAGCAGTGCCGGCGGCTCCGACACCTCCGGCCGGCGGGTGGTGCTCTCCTGCACGTCCCCGACGGTGAACATGAAACCGGCGACCAGGGCGATGACGATAGCGGCGACCGGTACCCGCCCCCAGCGCGCCTCCCCCTCGAGCCGCACCGCGATGCGCACCGCCCACCACCAGAACAACCCGTTAACCCCACCCGTGACCGTGGCCACCGCAACCGAGAATGCGGGCGGAACGACCCAAACGAGCACGCCACCAGCGGTCAACGCGGCGAAGTTGAGTACCGACAACCCGACCGTGTCGGCCGGCGGCAGCCCCCGCCACCAGCCGGGCACCATCCCGCCGCGCTGCAGTACGGGCGCCATGACCAGCACCGGCACCAGTTCACCCAACACGTACCAGGACACCGAGACGTCCGAGGCCACCACGCCCATCGCCGCCCACGGCGACAGGAACGCACCCAGCACCGCCGCGAACACCACGTTCCGGGCGCCCAGCCGGGCCAGGGACGGACGCGGAACCCCGGACGGCCACGCCAAGGCGGTCAGCGCGGTACCCAGCAACCCCCGTACCGCGATCGCGGCCAATGACTCACCGACGAACCCGGCCCAGGACCGGTGGTACACCAGCACCCAACGCAGATCATGCAGCGTCCCGTACGGCCACATCGCGCTGACCTGCGGAGTGAGGCTCAACGGCGACGAGAAACCGACCGCCCGCAGCACCCCCGCCTCAACCCCGGCCGGGACGGCGCACAACACCACCAGCAGGAACAGGCGCAACCACCGCGACCGCACGAGACCCCCCCGCGAATGCTCCTCAACCTTCCCAGATCGTCCCCTCCATACCCAGAGCACCCAGACGTATACGCGGGTACGGGCCAGGACTATCTCGTAAACGGTTTGCCCCGTGAGGCGCTGGTGCGCCGTGAGGCGCCGCTAACCGAAGGAGGTGCAAGTCCTCCTCGCCGGGTTGTCGCAGCAACCCGGTAGGAGCTGAGCGCAGCCCGACCCGGGAGACGCCGGGGAGGGTGGGAAGCAGCGCTGACAAAGCCGGGACGGTTCGGTACTGCCAGACGAGTCGGGTCCGGCGAGCGAGATCAGACGGTATACGAGAGGAACCAGCGTCATAAAGCTCCGTAAGCGTGGCACCGGCTCAAATCTGGTGGATATGGGCCGGGGTGTAGGGCACGGCTGTCCGTTGTGGATGGTCGACTCCGAAGCCGGTTTAGCGTGCCGGTGGGGAGGCCATGGTGAAGGTCTGCGGCGTAACCATGGCGATGCTGCCGGGGCAAAGTTGGGTGCCAAGCTGATCGATCGGTTTGCGGTGAACACGCCGCCAGCATGAGCCAGGGCGAGTTGGGTGACCAGGTCGGGGTGACCCGGCAGACCGTAAACGCCATCGAACGCGGCAAGTACTCGCCATCCCTGGAGGTCGCCTTCAAGATCGCCCGGGTTTTCGGAGTACCGCTGGAGGAGGCGTTCCAGTACCCGGACTAGCCTCGGGCTAGCTCCGTCCGACCGCTCGATCGTTGACCTGCTCGCTGTTTAGCTCGATCCTTGGCCAAGCCCAATCTCTGAGGGCGATGCAGACAGACGCTGCCCCTGGGTGCGCCTACGCCGGCTCGTGTTCATTCACGCGGTGCCAGCACCATCGTTTCCCGTGCGCCACAGGTGGGGTCGCGAGGGTGAGCGGTACCTATCCGGTGCGGTCAGGTTGTCAAAGGCTGGGAGTATCGTGAGAGGTGAACGTTGCCGAGGTACGCCATGTTTGGCGGTTCGTGATCGCGGCAGGGTGATGATTGAGCCGAGCCGCGCAGGAGCCGCATGAGCCATCGCACTTCCGAACCCGCCCGTGAACAGCACGTGCACCGGGCAGTGGTGCCGCCGATCGGGCTGTTCAGCCATCCGCCGGAGGCTGACGTGTTCGAGCAGCGCCACCCTCCGGGCGGCCACGGTGACGGCGCCGAATGGCGAGCGACATCGTTCTCCGGCGGGCCGCCGAGCAACACCGCCGGTTCTTCCGCAACGAGGAGAACTAACGCGGGCTATCGGCGACAGCCCGGCCGGCGGCCCAGTACAACGACTCCTCGGTTCCATCATGACCCAGGCGCCGCTGGTCGCGGATGAACGGCCCCCAGACGTCCTGTCTGGCCATGCCGGCCTTCTTCATCGAGTTGTTCGTGCCGTTAGCGGGCCGACCGGCATGACAGAAGTCGACAAGCGCAAGATCCTTCAGACACTGCGGGCTCGGGGGCTTTACGCCAGAGCGGACTGGGTGGACCGGCAGCTACCGGAGCGCGTCGATCTGGAGAAGAACGCCGGGCTGCTCGCGACCCTGCGCATCAGCCCGTCTGAGCTCACCGATCTCCCGCCGTGATCGGGCGCAGGGACACCGCACAAGGCCATGTGTCAGGCTCCGGGACTGGCCAAGGTCATGCGCGGCAAGGGCCCCCGGCATCGCTGGCGGCCAAAGGTTTCCGGCTACGGACCATCGACGGTGTTGCGCATCATCCGCGGCTAACACGAACATGGGCAGTTGTGCGAGGAATGGCCGTGAGCGTCGCTCGGCGGCGGGCGTCAGCCCGTGCGTCTCGGTGTTGCCGACGGCGTGGCCGGCAGGGCGTTCGGCTGGTAAACGGGTGGGCCGGGAAGGATGGCTGGACGAAGCGCCCCGACGGTACCCAGGTTCATCGCAGCACGTCGATGACCTGTCCGTACTGGTCGACCGCCCGGTATACGTACCGCCAGACGCCGTTGACTTTGACGCAGGTCTCGTCGACGTGCCACCTGTCGCCTGGTTCGCCGAGGTGCTCCTCCACCAGGTCCCACTGCATGGCGGGCGAGTCGGGCAGCGTCGGCCAGCAGTGGGTGAACCACTGCACCCATCGGTAGACGGTGACTTGGACGGCCTCGACGCCGCGCTCGACCAGCAGCTCGTCCACGTCGCGGTAGGAGAGTCCGTAGCGCAGGTACCACCGGACCTTGACGACGATCACCTCGGCCGGGAACCGGAAGCCGGCGAACGCGGACTTCGGCGGTAGCCAAGAGCGTGAGCAGATCGATGACTTCGCTGCTCAACTCTGCCTATATCTTGCCAACACATAACGCAACGGAGCCGTCCGAAGGTCTGTGGCGAGCTGGTCCACGTCGGTGGTGGCGAGGTCGCCCCGGCTGCGGTTGACGCGACCAGACGCCCTCCGTGGGGTTGAGATCGGGGGCGTAGGCGGGCAGCTGGATAACGTGCGCCATCGTGGCAGGCGCCGTCCGCCCGAGGCGAACGTGGTGCCCCGACGTCAACCCGTTGGTCAACCGGCCCACGAGGCCGCCCCGTGCTACATGCGCCAAAAGCCCCCGCGTGCAGTCCCGGCCGTCTCGCGCGGCCCATCGGGCGTGGTTGCCGCTGTGCGGTTCATGCCGCGCCATGCTGGGAAGATGAACGGGGCGAGCGTGGCGAGGAGCATGCATGCGCCGCTGGTTAGCGCGGCCGTAGTCAGTCCGGCGCTGGTGGTGAGTGCGCCGCCGAGAAGCGAGCCGAACGGGATGCCGACCCAGGCGCTGGCTTTGATGGCGCCGAGGGCGCGGGTCTGCAGGTGCTCGGGTATTCGTTCATATGTAACGGCGCCAACGATGGGGTTGAGCGCGCCTGTGGCAAGCCCGCAGAAGGCGGTGATCGCGAGCGTCGGCGGGAGTGTGGTGAAGAACGCGAGGGCCGCGTGGCGAGGTGCGCCGCCGAGGAGAAAACCAATCCCGTAGGTGGCTCGGCGGGGCAGGCGTGGTCCGAGCCATGCCGCGGTGAGGACGCCGACGAGCGCCCCGATGTTCATCACGCCACCCATGAGGCCGAGCGCGGCGGGTTCGTGGATACGCTCGCGTACCCAGACCGGTATGAGCACGGAGGTTAGCGCTTGCCCGAGCAGGTTTGTAACCAAATTCATGGTGGCGATGCCGAGCAGCAGCCGATCGGCGCGCACGGCTCGCAGTCCCTCACCGAGTCGCGCGAGGTAACCGGCCGTGTCTGGTGCGACCCGGGGCTGCGCCGCAGCCGGCACCAGCGCTGCGATCAACGCCGCAGCGACGGCGAAGGTGAGCCCGTCGACGAGCACGACGACGGGAGCGCTGGCGATGCTGATCACGATGCCGGCCAGCGGCGCGCCGATGAGAATGCCGGTCCGGTCACCAGTCGAGTACAGGCCGGCGGCGCGTTCTGCCGGAATGTCGGTGAGCCGGGCTGTTCCGGGCACCAGCGGGCTTGTGGCCGCGTCGGCAACGCCGCGCGCCGCGCCGGCGATGGCCACGATTGCAACCAGGGCTCCGAACCGGAGTGTGCCGCTGGCGTAGAGCGTAGGGATGGCGCAGACGGCCGCGGCCGCGGCGGCATTGCCGAGCACGCAGCCGCGTTTGGCGCCAAACCGGTCAACGAACGGCCCGACGGTCGCCTGCAGCGTCACGTACGGCGCCATCTCGGCAAACCCAACCAGCCCAGTCCGCCCCGCGCTACCTGTTGTAGTCAATACCAGCCATGGGATCGCCAAGGCCGACATTGCCGTACCGAGCATCGAGATCCCATACGCCAACACCAGCGCGTAGAGCGGCAGCCTGACCCTCACTCTGGCCACCCGCGCCACGGCTGCCGCTCTAACAGGGCAAGGCCGGTCGGTGGCCGTTTCTGATCTCGTATCACTTCGGTGCTCGCTCCTTCCGCGAGCAACATGGTGAGCCCCAACCTGGAACGTGCATGATCGTGCCACAGGCACGCCGAACCAGGCCAGGTACGGATGGACTACCCATTCGGCGACTAGGTCGCCGTGTTCAAGGTCGGCGGCCGGATGTTCGCCCTTGTCGCTCTCGACGGGAGCCTCGGCTTCGTCAACCTCAAGTGCGACCCGACGCTCGCTTGGAACTGCGTGCTCTCCACTCGTCGATCCGCCCTGGTTACCACCGAACAAGCGTCATAGGAACACTGTCGAACTCGACGGCTCGGTGGACTACAGCACGCTGCGAGAGATGATCCAGCACTCATACGGGCTCGTCGTCAGCCGCCTGCCAGCTGCACAGCATGATCGACTTCCGGGAAGCCGACCACAATCTACTTGAGGCCTGTGCCTGCTCCCGAACGACGAGACAGCGATTTCTTCAATGAGTGCGCGGCGTCAGCCCGGTTGACGATCACACGACATCCGAGCAGTCTGGAGAGCCAGAACGGCGCAACAGTGCCGCGGCGGCTACGTCCTCTCGTCTGCTACTTGTTTGAGGATGATTCGGCAAGTTGCGCGGCGCATTCGATCAATATCCCGTCCGGTCGGCGTGTCGTGATGATCTCGGCGCCAGGGGCGAAGGAGTATCGGCGGTTGCCTGCGAACTCCTGAGGAGAGTCGTCGCCGATGCTCCGGGTGCCCATCCTGCCGCGGTCGCTGCTGCGGGTGCTGGATGCGTTCCGGCCGTGCCTCAGGCGGTAGTTGGGCAGGCGGTGCCGGCGACGTTTGACCGCTCCTACTCTGCTGATCCCGGGGCCGCCCGGTCCGTGAGCGAGGTGTTCGTCGAGGATCGAGAGGGCCACGTTACTCAGCAGGGGTGAGAGGATTGAGCCTTGCGGGGTCGGTGCTGGTTGTTTCGATGGCCGTCCTCGACTGCGCACCGGCGCCCGGGTGACCTCGGTGCGCGGTCACCCGGACACCGCAGCTATGTCGTCGGCCTGGCTTGGTGCAGAATCTGGGCCAGCTCGGCCGGTCGGCTGAGCATCGGCCAGTGCCACGTCGGCAGTTCCTCGTACTGCCATGAGTCGCCGGCCATGTGCCGACACAGTGGCATCGCAACGGCCATCTCGCGTACCTGCTCGACGGTGAGGCTCGACAGCACGCCGAGGCGGGGCAGCTTCTCCCAGGCCCCGGTGAGTCGCACCGGGGTGGTGGCGGTTGCCCATGGTTGGGCCACCGATCGCTCACCGAGCAGCGCGACGATCGACTCGTCCACATCTGCTGCTCTGGCCGCCAGTTCGGCCCACGACGGGGCCGGCAGCCGCCAGCCATCGCCGTACTCGGCGACCATCGTCGCGTTGCGTTCACGTTCCTGGGGTGGGCTGAAGTCTTCGCTTGCCGCCCCGTCGGATAGTGGGCCGGTGTCGACGAAAACCAGCTGAGCGATGCGGTCGGTCATGCGGTCCGCGGCGGCGGTCGTCACGACCGCGCCGGCGTAGCTGTGTCCGACGAGGACAACATCGTGCAGGTCCTCGTAGCCGAGCAGGTTGACCACGTCGGTGACGTGGACGTCGAGGTTGGTGTCCGGGCGGGCCAGGTGGGCGCGCTCGCCCAGGCCGGTCAGACTCAGCGGGTACACCTCGTGGCCGAGCCCACGCAGAGCGGCGGTGACCGGGCGCCAGGCCCACGCGCCGAGCCAGAATCCGGGAACGAGTACGAACGTCGTCATGCACCAGACGCTACGATCAATACTGGACAGATTCCGCCCGGATTAGGAGTCGGATCATTGGTCCGGCCCACTGCGCGCGTACTGGCGTTGCTGGAGATCCTCCAGGCCGGCGGCGGCTTCACCCTCGCCGACCTGGCCGGTCGGCTGGGCGTCGACGAGCGCACGGTCCGTCGCTACGTCGCGCACCTCGCCGATCTCGGCGTCCCGGTCGAGGCCCGGCGCGGTCGCTACGGCGGGTACCGGCTCGCACCCGGATACAAGTTGCCGCCGCTCATGCTCACCGACGAGGAGGCGGTCGCCGTCGTGCTCGGGCTCGTTGCCGCTACCCGGGCGGGGCTGACCGCCGCCGAGGGCGCGGCCGCCGAGAGCGCGACCGCGAAGATCCGCCGGGTGCTGCCGGCCATCCTCGGCCGGCGGATCGATGCGCTGCTGGCCACCGTTGACTTCACCGCACCGGTCCGCAAGCCCTCCCCGCCCGGCATCGAGGTGCTGCTGATGCTCGCCGAGGCGGCCCGACATCATCAACCGGTCAGCATTGCCTACACCACCTGGCGCGGCCAGTCCGGCGAGCGGCGGCTCGACCCGTACGGGCTGGTCTTCCACGCCGGCCGGTGGTACGTCACCGGTCACGACCACAACCGCCAGGCAGTGCGGACGTTCCGGCTCGACCGGATCGGGACGGCCCGTCCCGCCCAGGGCGGGTTCGACATCCCGGCCGGCTTCGATCCCACCGCGCAGGTACTCGCCGGTCTGGCGGCCGTGCCGTACGCGCACGACATTTCCGTGGTGCTGCACACCAGCCTGGCTCAGGCGCAGCGACGGATCCCGCCGTCGGTCGGCGCGCTTACCGAGGTGCCCGACGGAGTGCGCCTCACAGCCCGGGCGGAACGGCTCGACGGTGCGGCACAGATGCTCGCCGGGCTCGGCTGGCCATTCACGATCGACCGACCGGACAAACTCAAGGACGAGATACGCGCCCTAGCCGCCCGACTGCTCACCGACGCCGATGCCGGCAGATGAGTTCGGCACCGTCAACGGGCACCACCTGGGTAGGTTCTTTCGGCACCACAAGTAGCCGATGCGCGGATGGTTGATCACGCCGTCTGTTGGACGCAGTGGCGATCGCCGGGTCAGCGGATTATGGCGGTGAGGCGTTGCACGGCGGCGGCGTGAGCGGGTGGGGCTCGTGGGACTTGCCGCCGGTGCGGCCGTGGACGCCGGCGTCGCCGATGACGATGCCGCGCTCTCGGAGCACGACTAGCACAGACGATGACCGATACTTACCGGGTGCATGTTGAGCAGCCGGGCCATGCCGAGGAGGTTCCGCTTCCCGCGGGGAGGATGACGCCGGGCATCCGGACCCACCTCCGCCGGATACCCGGTCACCACCAGGGTGGCTGCGGGGTAATGGTTCGTGTCGCCCCACCGACACGAACCCCACGGTAGGTCCGCTGCATCGTCGACCGCCTCGGCGCCCCTCGTTTACCCCCCGAAAACTCCTGCCAATCATTGACAATCAGTAACAAGCGATGATTAACGCTGTGGTGCGTTTCTGCAGCTCAGTGCCGGGTTTTCGACAACTAACGACAAGCCCGGGACGGTCGCGGTTGGTAACGGGCGGTTCCGGGTTCGAGTCCCGGCGTCGGCTCCAAATCCGCATGTGAAGCCGGGTGTCGGACGCCACAAACGATGATGGTGGTGGCACCTGATAAGCGGCAGCCGAGACGCCATACATTCGCGGTCTTTCGCGCCGACCGCTCCAAGGTCGTCATGCGTCGATGACGAGAGTCCTACACCGTGTCGGTCGGATCGGGCTCCACGAGTTGACCTTCGTGGTGCTGTTCCTCGCCCTGGTCCTCATCCCGCTGCGCCGCCGGCAACCCTGAGCCTGGTGGACCTGCTGGGCCATCATGATCGCCAACCTCGGGTACACCTTCACGATCGCCCGCCACGACTCGACCATCCTGACCCGCAGTCTCATCGCGGACATCGCGGTATCGGTGTTCCTGCTGCTGTGCGCACCAGCAGTGTTCACAAACCAGGAACGGCTCCGACAGCCACTGTGGGATCAGTGAAGCGAACAGCGATAGCTGTTGAAGCCATGATGCGGCTTGCCCGGCCGACTTCGCCGCGGACGTGATGACACTCAGACGGCGAGCCTTCGCGGCACCGCATCGGGACGGCCGGAGGTAAGCACCCTGGCCAGGCCACGACGCAGCGTCCGCAACTGGTCCGGTCCCATGGCGAGGGTGAACCT
>Ga0070681_10003689_pt1 | contig 14366 bp, 10 predicted proteins | sample KBSC83BmetaG_FD_65650 | JGI IMG/M metagenome (GOLD analysis project Ga0070681, IMG submission 65650) | Corn rhizosphere microbial communities from Kellogg Biological Station, Michigan, USA - KBS C8-3B metaG | ecosystem: Host-associated > Plants > Roots > Rhizosphere | place: USA: Michigan... | reverse complement strand
CGCGAGGGACGCCTGGTTAGTTGTGAACATCTTACGCGACGCGTCACCCGCACCGAGCACGATGGTTCCGTCGCAGTTTTAGCGGACCGGTATGACGGCCGCCGGCTGAACTCGCCCAACGATGTCGTGGTCAAGTCGGATGGCTCGATCTGGTTCTCCGACCCAACCTACGGCATCGACAGCGATTACGAAGGCGAACAAAGCAAGTCCGAGGTCGGCGCCTCCAACATCTACCGGATTGACGGTATCACCGGCAAAGTGACGCTTGTCGTATCCGACCGCGTACAACCCAACGGGCTGGCATTCTCGCCGGATGAAAAGCTGCTCTACGTAGCCGATACCGGTGCGACACATGTCGAAGGGCTTCCCGCAACAATCTGGTCATACAAGGTGGAGGGACGGGAAACTGGAGCTTCGTCGTTGTTCGCGACCTGTCCGGATGGATTGTATGATGGATTTCGTTGCGACGTTCATGGAAACTTATGGACATCGGCGGGCCGTAACGTCTTTTGCTACGCGCCAGACGGGAAGCACCTGGGTACGATCCCGATCGGAGAGATCGTCGCCAACGTTTGCTTTGGGGGTCCCCGCCGCAATCGGCTCTATATATGCGGGCAGACCTCGCTCTATTCGATCTATCTGAACACGCGAGCTGCGGTCTAGTGCAGGGGCGAGACATCGAGTGACGGGGGGCTAAGTCCCGCCCTGCCGTGCACAATACGGACAGAGCGAGTCGTACGGCGGCCGCACCGCGGCGCGGCATCGACTGAACCATCAGAGTGTTGTCCCGATTGACAAGCTTGTGCGGCATAATTTCTAATGGCTGCGCTGGAGTTGCGCGTGGCTTTGGCGCGGCCTTGAACAAGCGACGAGACAAGTCGCTCGGCAACACGGGAGGGAGGGCGCTGTGGCCAGCAATTACTCTCGGCCAGGTGGTGAAGAGGCGCCGCAACGCGTGGATTCCGCGGTGCTCCGGATCGATCGCGTTTTCAAGCGCTTTGGTGGAACTCAGGCTCTCAGCGACGTCAGCATGGCGGTCGGACGGGGCGAAGTCGTCGCCCTGCTCGGCGAGAACGGCGCCGGCAAGTCGACACTGATCAAGATCCTGGCGGGTGTCTACACGGTCGACAGCGGAACGATCTCCTACGCGGGAAATGACATGACCTCTGCGGTCCGTCGCATGCCGGTTTCCTTCATTCACCAGGATCTCGGATTGATCGACTGGATGACGGTAACGGAGAACATCTGCCTGACGCTGGGCTATCCCCGCCGCTTCGGTCTCATCGAGTGGTTTCGGGCGCGAAAGCTCGCCGAGGACGCGCTTGCAAGGATCGGCGCCGATATCGATCCGGATTTGCGGATCCAAGACCTCACACGAACGGAGAAATCGCTGGTCGCGATCGCGCGTGCGCTCGCAACCGAAGCGGAAATCCTCATTCTGGATGAGCCGACTGCGAGCCTGCCGGCCGACGAGGTAATGCGCCTGTTTGGTGCGCTCCGGCGCCTGCGCGAGCACGGCGTTGGCATGATCTACGTCTCGCACCGGCTCGACGAGGTATTCGAGATCGCCGACCGGATGGTGGTACTGCGCGACGGCCGCGTCGCGGGCGAGCGGGTTGTCGGACGGACCTCACCCGACGAAGCGATCCTGCTCATCGTGGGGCGCGAGCCCTCGCTGGTGTTCAGGCGACCCGCCGAGCGCGAAGGATCGGCGCGGCTCGAGCTCGAGGGTGCCGAAATCGGTCCGGTCGGGCCGATCGATTGCCGCATCCATGCGGGTGAAATCGTTGGACTCGTTGGCTTGCGGGGCGCGGGCCAGGAGCAGGTCAGCCGCGCGTTGTTCGGCGTCGAAGGCATCACCGGCGGGTTGATCCGGATCGACGGCACGCCCATCGAGCTCAGTTCTCCACGCCTTGCCATGGATTTCGGGGTCAATCTCGTCTGCGCCGACCGCGTCGGGGAATCGATCATCCCCGGGCTCTCGGTTCGTGAGAACTTCTTCCTCAATCCGAAAGCGGCAGGACGCAGAACCTCGGCCTGGCTTTCGCCGGCGAGAGAGCGCACGGCCGCGAGGCGGCTGGGGGAAACCGTCGGTCTTCGCCCGAACGATCCAAACCTCGCCATCGAGCTGCTTTCCGGTGGAAACCAGCAGAAAGTCGCGGTCGGACGCTGGCTGAACCTGAAATCGAAAATCTATGTCTTCGAGGACCCGACTGCCGGAGTGGATGTCGGCTCGAAGGCAGAAATCTACAAGCTGTTCGACGTTGCGCTCAAGGAAGGTGCGGCCATCCTGATCGTGTCGACCGATTTCGAGGAGGTCGCGAAGGTCTGCCACCGGGCGCTCGTGTTCAGTCGTGGCCAAGTTGTGCGCGAACTCCACTCAGAGGACCTTTCCGTCAGCAATCTCCTCGCCGCCGCGTCTGCCAGCGTTGCGAGGGACGGTGTCGCAGTGGCAGGCGCCGTCTATTGAGCGAGGCTCAGGATGCAGTCGATCAAGTCCAATGCGCTGGAGCCGACGCGGCCGGAGCTTGCCACGCTGTCCACCGGGCAGACTATGCTGCGGTTGCTGCCGGTTTACGGCCTGCCATTGCTGACTTTGCTCTTGATCGTTTTCTTTTCGCTGCTTCTGCCGGATACTTTTCCGACTTGGCTGAACGCGCGCTCCATCCTCGCGGACAAGTCGATCGTTGCGCTGCTGGCGCTTGCCGCAACGCTGCCGATGATGGCGGGCCGCATCGATCTCACGGTGGGGTTCGGCATCGTGCTCTGGCACATCCTGGCCATCAGCTTCCAGGTGCGATACGGCATTCCCTGGCCGTTCGCGGTCCTGCTCGTGGTGGCTTGCGCAGGCTTTGTCGGTCTCGTGAATGGCGTACTGGTCGAAGTCGCGCAGGTCGACGCTTTTGTTGCGACGCTGGGCACCGGTACGATCCTATATGCTCTCGCGCTGTGGCACACCGACGGTCGCCAAATCATCGGCACGCTGCCCCGGGATTTTCTTGCCATTAACTCGGCTTCGCTGCTTGGAATACCAGTCCCCGCATTCTATGTGCTCGGGCTGGCGCTGCTGCTGTGGATCATCAGCGAGCGCCTCCCGATCGGCCGGTTCATTTACGCCATCGGGGCCAACGAGAAGGCGGCTGCGCTCAACGGCATTCCGGTGCGCATCTATGTGATCGGCGTGTTCATCGCCTCCGGCGTCATCACGGGCCTCGCGGGCTGCGTGCTTGGTGCCAAGCTCAGGATCGGGCAGGCTAATGTCGGCCTCGACTTCTTGTTACCGGCGCTGGTCGGCGCTTTTCTCGGTTCGACTACCATCAAACCCGGACGGGTGAACGTCTGGGGCAGCGTATTCGGCATCCTCATTCTCGCGGTTGGCATTTCGGGCATCCAGCTCTTGGGGGGCGCATTCTTCGTTGAGCCGCTTTTCAACGGCACGACGCTGGTCGTCGCCATCGCGCTCGCTGCCTTCGCGCAGCGCCGGCGCACCGTCATCAAACTGCCGCCGCGCGAGCCGCAACCGGCGCCAGCACAATCCGAATCCGCGAAAGCAGCCGGGGCCACCTGAGGCCTTTACGTAAATGCCGGCAAAGCCGGCCGGGCAATCTAAAGGCGCCGCCCGTCAAACTGGGAGAGAAGCAATGATGACAACCAAAGCGATCAAAGGGGCCCTTCTGGGTTCAGTAAGCGTTCTGTTGCTGGCCACGACCCTGGCGCGGGCTGACGACGATGCCGCCTACATCGAGAAGGCGAAGGCCTTTCTGGAGACAGTCGCGGCACCGGTCACCAAATGGGACGGGCCGACGACGGGTCCGAAAGCGCAGGGCAAAAAACTGATTGCCATTGTCTCGACCGACCAGCGTAACGGCGGCGCACAGGGCGCGGGCGACGGCGCCGCGGAAGCGGCCAAGGCGATGGGCTGGGAGGTACGCCAGCTCGACGGCCAGGGCACTGTGCCAGGGCACGCGACCGCTTTGACGCAGGCGATCGCAATGAAGCCCAACGGCATCCTGAATGTCGGCATCGATAGCAAGGAGCAGCAGCCCCTGCTCGAACAGGCTTCTGCCGCCGGGATCAAGATCATCGGTTGGCACGCCGGTCCTACCGCCGGACCGGTTGAGGGCATTCCCGCCGTGTTCACCAACGTGACCACCGATCCGCTTGAAGTCGCTAAATCCGCCGGTCTCCAAGCGGTCGTGAAGTCGGGCGGCCATGCTGGCGTTGTCCTGTTCACGGATTCGATTTATGCGATCGCCACCGCCAAGACCAATGCGGAACGCGCGGCTGTTGAAGGTTGCAAGGGCTGCAAGGTGCTCGAAGTCGCAGACACCCCGATCGCCGATCTTTCCAACCGGATGGGCCAGCTCACGACCTCACTGCTCTCCAAATACGGCAAGCAGTGGACGTATTCGATTGCCGTCAACGATCTCTATTTTGACTTCTCGGCTCCGGCGCTGGAGGCGGCAGGAGTGGATCCGGCAACCGGCTTCCCGCAACAGATCTCGGCTGGCGACGGCTCGGTTCCAGCGTTCAAGCGGATCCGCGACAAACAGTATCAGATCGCGACGGTGGCGGAGCCGCTTAACCTGCAGGGGTGGATCATGATTGACGAGATCAACCGTGCTTTCGCCGGCGAGAAACCGAGCGGCTACGTACCTCACGTCCATCTGTTCATGGCCGACAACATCGAGAAGGACGGGGGCAAGGAAAACAAGTTCGATCCCGGTAATGGCTACCGTGACGAGTACAAGAAGATCTGGGGCGCGAAGTAAAGGCAAGAGCAAGCGAAAAAGCCCAAAATGGACGGCAGCACGATTTACGGCGGCCTCCCCGGCGGAGGCCGTCGAGGGAGGGTTTCCCTGCAATTTACTTCCAGAGGCAACAATGAGCAGTGATCTTCCCAAACCCGACTACGCCACTTCCAACCTCAAGCTGGTCGGCCACAGCGACCAGGGCGGGCGATGCGATGGGGTTCAAATCATGGTCCACAAGGGCTTCGCCTATGTCGGCCATATCTTCTCCAAAGGTTTGAGTGTCATCGACGTGCGCGACCCCAAGAAGCCGAAGACCGTCAAATATGTCGCAGCGCCGCACAACACGTGGACGCTCCATCTGCAGGCGGCAGAGGACAAGCTTCTTGTCATCCACAACAAGGATATGTTCGCGCAGGCTGAACTCGCCGACGAGAAGAATTATTACAAGGGCTCTGTCGGTCATCATGCGAGCGAGAAGTCCGAGCAACGTGACTGGTCGGCCGGCATGGCCGTGTATGACATCTCAACACCTGGTGATCCCAGGCAGATCGGCTTCATGCCGGTCGAGGGCACCGGACTGCATCGCCTCTACTGGACCGGTGGGCGCTGGGCCTATGGGTCGGCGCTGCTGGAAGGTTTTACCGACTACATCATGATCGTGATCGATCTTGCCGATCCGACCAGGCCGCAACTTGCAGGAAAATACTGGCTCCCGGGCATGAACGCGGCGGCCGGCGAAGTTCCGAATTGGCCGACAAAGAACGGTCGGTTCGGCCTGCATCATCCGATCGTGAGGGACGACATTGCCTATTGCAGCTGGCGCGACGCCTGCCTCGCCGTGGTCGACGTGAAGGACAAGTCGAATCCAAAGCTGATCACTCACAAAATGTGGGCTCCACCTTTCGGCGGTGGTACGCACAACGCTCTTCCGCTGCCTGGTCGCAACCTGCTCGTGGTTGTCGATGAGACGGTGCTCGACAATCAGGAAGATGGGTTCAAGCCGATCTGGATATTCGACAACCAGGTCAAGTCCAACCCGATCAGCATCTCGACCTTCCCGGCACCGTCGGACAAGAACTATCTCAAGGTCGGAGGCCATTTCGGCCCGCACAACGTCCACGAAAATCGGCCGGATGCTTTCTACAGCGAGGAGATCATCTTCGCGACCTATCAGAATGCGGGTTTACGCGTCTACGACATCAAGGACCAGTTCCGTCCGAAGGAGATCGGCGCCTTCGTGCCGCCGCCGCCCGCGAAATGGATGGATCCCCGCCCGAACCGCCCGATTGTGCTGCACTCCGCAGACGCATTTGTCGACAGGAATGCACTCTGCTACGTCACCGATTTCAGCGCAGGTCTATACATCGTGGAATACAAGGGCTGAGGGCTATCGCCGTTTCGCTGGACCGTCGCGTGGCAAGGAGAGAATGCGGGAGTAATTTAGCTCGTGACACGTTCCCCACGTCCATAGACGAGCAACATTATGATGATGACAAGGCCGTAGATCACCTGCCGGCCTGCCTCGGGCATGTCCATAATCGAAAGAACGCTATTGAGAAGCACAATGAGCACCACGCCGATCAGCGTGCCGAGGTAGCGACCACGGCCGCCCAGGATATTGGTGCCACCGATCACGACTGCAGCGATCGACGGCAGCAGATAGGCGTCACCCATCCCCTGATAGGCTTTGGTCGAATAGCCGGCGAGCAGCACGCCCGCGAGCGCTGCTGCCAGGCCGCAGAGCACGAAACAGATGACGGTGACGCGGCGCGTATCCACGCCTGCCAGATACGCGGCCGCCTCCTTGTTGCCGATCGCGTAGATGTAGCGACCAAGCGGCGTACGCTGCAGAATGACGGAGACCAGCACCGATACCGCAACCCAGACAAACAAGGCGTTAGGGATACCGAGCGTGCGGTCGGAAGCGAGCGTCCGCATCAGTTCAGTGGCGGCGGTCTGGGGCGCATAGCCGCCGGTGTGCGCAACCATCAAGCCTCGCATCACTGCATTGACGCCCAGCGTGAAGATCATCGAAGGCACACGCAAATAGGCTACCCCGACGCCGTTGACGAGACCCACCAGAACCCCAACACCAAGTCCGACCGGAATGGCGAACGGGCCGCCGATCGAGGTGGCCATCATGGCCGCGGCTGCCAGCGTCCAGGGCACCGACAAATCGATCTGGGCGATCAGGATGACGATCATCATTCCGGCCGCCACGATCCCGAGGAACGAACCGATCTGCAGTTGCTGCAGCAGGTAGGTCGGCGAGAGCAGCGGCGCGCTACCGAAGCGGGCAAACGTATAGACGGTGCCAGCCACCAGGATGACGAGGATGAACAGGGCGGCAACCAGGATTGGGCGGTCGTCGCGCGAGAGGCCGAGAGACGCCGTCGTCATCGAAAGAGCTCCAGCGTGTTCCTGACACGCAGCACGCGCAGCGCCCCAATGCTGACCGCCGCAAGAAGGATCAGGCCCTCGAACAGGGGTTGCAGCAAGGGAGCAATGTCGAAGATGCGGAAGAAGAATGAGATGACGCGCAAGATCATCGCCCCAAAAATCGAGCCGATGGCACTGCCCGTGCCGCCAAGCAGCGAGGTTCCGCCGATGACGACGGAGGCAATGGAATTGAGGGTATAGCCACCCGCCTGTGGAATATCGGCGTTACCCGACGAAGTCTGAATGGCGAGGAAGAGCCCACCGCAGCCGGCGAAGAAGCCGGCAAGGGTGAAAGCTGCGATCTTGGCGCGCTCGATCGGCAGCCCTGACATATAAGCCGCGCCTTCGGCCGAGCCGACTGCGTAGACGGCACGGCCCAGCACCGAGCGTCGGAACGGCAGCCAGACGAGGAGCGCGATCAGGACGAGTAGCACGAACGGCACCGGTATCCACGCGAAGGGCGCAAACCACGCTGCCGTGCCATCATCGAAAATGTGAACGGTCGAGGCGAAATCGCCGAGCGAATTAGTCATCGCCCAGTTGAGGTCTTCGTCGATCTTGCCGCCCGGTGTCGGGCGCAGGAACAACGCGACGCCGATATAGATAGCGCCTGTCGCGAGGGTTGCGATGATCGGCTGGATGCGTCCGTAGACGACGACGCAGCCATTGATGAAGCCGGCGAACGTGCCGATCGCGAGGCAAATGGCCGTGCCGAGCAGGATGCCGCCGACGCCGCCGGGAAAGGTGCCGAGGCCGAGATGAAGGCCGAAAATCTCGAGATGCAACGGCGTGCCGCTCGCTGCGCCGGTCAACAGGTAGCTCGCAAAGCACGCCACCATGGTCATCACGGCGCCGACCGACAGGTCTAGCCCCGACATCAGCACTGGCACGGTCTGGGCCATGGCCAGCATGGCGAGCGCGAAGATCTCATCGCCATTCTGTACCAGCACGGCCGGCGAGAAGCCCTTCGGATGCGCCAGGTTGTAGAGAAGGTAGAGGACGCAAAACAGCATGATGGCGGTGACGAGGCCGACGTTCTGGCGTGTCCTGATGGCGAGATCGTCAAGCACGAGCAGACCCGGCGGCGGCATCGATGTTGAGGGAACTGGCGATGATGTTGGTCTCGTTTAGCTCGACGCCTTCGAGTTCGCGCACAATGCGCCCGTCATACATGATGGCCACCCGATCGCAGCAGCCGATCAACTCGTCATAATCGGTCGAGTAGAACAGGATCGCAGCGCCCTGGTCAGCGAGCTCGCGCATCAGCCGGTAGAGCTCCTGCTTGGTGCCGACGTCGATGCCGCGCGTCGGATCGTTGAGCAGGATGATGCGGGGCTCGGTCATTAGCCATTTGGCAAGCACCACCTTCTGCTGGTTGCCGCCCGAAAGGGTCAGCACCGCATCATCGGGCGCGCCGATCTTGATCTGCAGCCGGGCGAGGCCGTGCTGGACCGCGGCATTCTCCTTGGCCCGATCGATGAAAGGTCCGGTCGAGATGGCATCCAGCGACGCAATCGCAAGATTGTCGGCGATCGACATCGGTAGCATCAGCCCTTCGGTCTTGCGGTCCTCGGGCACGAGGGCGATGCCGACCGACTTCGCTGCCGCGGGAGAGCCGGGACGCAACTCGCGGTCCCCTACTGTGACGCTGCCGGTGACGCCGCGAAGCACGCCAAACAGAGCGAGCAGCAGGGATTTCTGGCCCTGCCCGTCGAGACCGCCGAGGCCGACGATCTCGCCTGCGCTGACGCGGAGCGAAATACGGTCGAGACGCTTCTCCCAGGAGAGATTTTCAAGCGTCAGCACCGGCTTCGACGGCTTGCGTTGCGGCTTTGCCGGATATTGGGTCGCGATGTCGCGCCCGATCATCAGCTGGACAATATCGGCGGTGGAGCGAACGCCCTTGTCGAAGGTTTCGATATGACGTCCGTTTCGGAACACGGAGGCGCGGTCGGCGAGCGCCTCGACCTCATGCATGCGATGGGAAATGTAAAGGATGGCGACACCTTCGGATTTGAGCCTTGCGAGCATCGCGTAGACCTTTTCGACGTCGGCGCTGGTGAGGGCCGAGGTCGCCTCGTCGAGGATCAGCAGTTGCGGCCTCTTGCCGAGCGCCTTTGCGATCTCGACTATCTGACGTCGCGACAGCGGCAGGTCGCGCACGCGTATCAGCGGGTTGACGTCCTCGCAACCGATCTCGGCCAGCAGTTCTTCCGCGCGGCGCCGCTGCGCCCTGGTGTCGATAAGGCCAAAGCGCCGCGGCGGCGAAACGATCGAGATGTTGTCTGCGACCGACAGGTCCGGCATCAGTGATAGTTCCTGGAAGATGCAGACGACGCCGGCTGCGTTGGCCACTGACGGCGTCGTGAAACTGACATCCTTGCCGGCAAGGCGCATGCTGCCGGCGTCGGGCTGGACGACGCCGGCGACGATCTTGATCAGGGTCGACTTGCCGGCACCATTCTCACCCAGCACGGCATGGATGTTGCCGCGTTCGCAGGCGAAATCGACACCCTCCAGCGCACGCACTCCTGCATAGCGCTTGGAAATGCCGGACAATGTGAGGAAGGCCTGTTGTGCCGGCGCAGCGTCCTGCATGGCACGTACTCAACTCGTCGCGGTCTGGCTGATGCCAGGCCGCGACTGAAACTTGAGGGCAGCTTTCACTGACTGTTCTTCTCGCTCTGCGCCATGATCTCGGGCGCCGTGAAATTTACGCCGCACGGGAGGAACTGGTTCGGGGCGAAGAAGTTCGCGTTGAGGTCCGGCCAGTAGTTCGTGCCGGGCTTGAGATCCTTGTAAGTCGCGACAGGGATCGGAATCGAGATCAGTTGAGGCATGACATTGCCTTGCAGTGCCGAGATCGCTGCCTTGGTAGCGATGGCGACGAGCGCCGGGGACTGTCCGTAAGACATTCCCTTGAGGCCATCCTTGGCGTGATCGGCGATCTGCTTGCGGTACTCGTTCTCGCCTTCACCAGACATCGGCACGAAGGGATGTTTTGCCGCCATCATCGCCTGCACGGTGCCGTCCGAGCCTCCTTGCGTGAAGACGCCGTCGAAGTGACCGTGCACGGCAAGCGCGTCCGCGGTCACCTTCTGCGAGGTGCCGGTGTCCCAATTGCCGACCACCTCGGTGATCTTGAAGTTGTTGCCGGGAGCTTCCATGACCTCGCGGAAGCCGACGTGACGGTCGCGGTCGACCGAATTACCCGGCAGGCCCCGGACCTCGAGAATGTCGCCCGACTTCTTGCCGCTTTCATCGATGAGCCATTTTGCAGACGAGCGGCCCATCTCCTTCTGATCCTCGTTGACCATCATGACCTTGTCGGTGTCGAGGATATTGTCGAAAGGCACTACCACGACATTGTTCTTGTCGGCGAGGCGGATGATGCGGTCGAACCCGTCGGGCGCCACCGCGATGGTGACAATGGCATCGAAGCCCTGATTGATGAAATCCTCCATGGCGCCGAGTTGGGCCGCGACATCAGTGCCGGTCGAAACGACCTTGAACTCCTTGATGTTTTCCTTGATGCCCGGCTGATCCGCAAAGGCTTTGGCCGTCTTGACCATCTGGATGCGCCAGGTGTTGCCGACGAAGCCGTTGACCAGCGCAATTTTGTAGGGACCGGGCTTCTTGTCCCACTGGAAGAATTTGGTCTGGGCGGACCAGGGTTTGAAGCATTCCGGATTGGCGCCCGGACCGGAAACGGTCTTGGGACCCGCCCAAGCACTGACCGCGGTCAACAGGAGGCTGGCGCCAGCAAGTCCCGCAAGACGAAGTGTCGACTTCATGTCTCTTCTCCCTAAGCGTTTTGTTTCTTACCCTGAGCTCATCGCCTGCCGGGAATTGGGTTTCCCGTGCACCTGCGGCAGGATGGCACGCAACCGGCGGCACGCACAAGCCGAATGCCAATCAAATGGCTCGAAATTCCAAGTGACCACCCTGCACAGGTTGGACGCTGCCGCCATCATGTGGTCCCGGCGTAACAAGCAATCCCGAACCGTCCAGGTGACACTTATCCCAGCTCAGGTCGGTAGCGTGCGCCGAATGGCGTGAACACTTTGGATTAAATGAAAAAGTGCGAGCCCCTGATATCCTCACAAGCTACGATCATGACCGCGTCAACGTCGCACCCAACGTGCGCATCCACCTGACTTGAGCCCCGCGTGGGTTAGGAGCCTTTGATCGAGCATTTCGCGGCGTTTGAACAAAAAAACGCGCTGTCGATGATGGCGGCAGCTCGGGCTGGGTTTTCGGTCCGGGCGGGTGGCAATCATTGGATCTCATCGCGCTAAGGCTTCAAGCCGGCGGCGCCGCCGCTCGACGCGGGAGTTCGACCTGAAAGCCCTTGACCAGCCAGTCGAACAACAGGCCATAGACCACTGCAAGCGGAATCCCGACAACGGCAGTCGCCGCCATCAGCTCCTGCCAGTAATAGATATCGCCGCGAATCAATTCAGTGGGCACGCCGGCGCTCACGGTGCGGCTTGCGGTCGCGCTCACGAACACCGCCGCGTAGATGTAGTCGCTCAACGACAGCGCAAACGCGAAGACGACGCAGGTCGTGATACCCGGCAGCGCGAGCGGTAACGCCACGCGGAAGAAAACGCCGACGCGGCTCCAGCCGTCGGTCAGCGCCGCCTCCTCGACATCCCGCGGGATCGAACGAAAGAAGCTGAGCAGGAGCCAGGTGCAGAACGGAACGGTGATCGTCGGATAGACCAACACCAACGACCATATTGAGTTGGCGAGACCGAGCTCGGTCACGATCTCATACAGAGGGATGAAGAGAAGCGTGGGCGGAATGAGGTAGACGAGGAAGATCGCGATGCTCGAGTGCTCGCCCCAATGCCCCATGAGCCGCGCGAGGCTGTAGGCCGCGGGCACCGCGAGCAGCAGGGTGATGGCAACGACGATGATGCCGATCAGGAAGGAGTTCCAGAGAAAGATCGGGTAGTTCGTCTGCGCAAACAGGAATTCGATGTGACTCAGCGTCGGAGGAAGATTGAACAGAAACGGATTGTTGGTCGGATTGTAGAGGTCCGTGTTGCTCTTGAAAGCGGTGATCAGCATCCACACGGCCGGGAAGATTGCGAACACGCAGAACAGGAGCAGCCCCGTATAGAAGCCGATCGAACGGAACAATCCCGTCATGCGCATGACTGTCACTCCTCCCGCCGATAGGCCATGCGCAGCACGAGGACCGCGGCGGCGAGCAGTACCGGAAACAAGAACAGCGCGACCGCCGCGCCTTCGCTCAGCTCCCCACCCTGGATGCCTTTCAGATAGGCCCAATACGGCAGAATCTGGGTCGTGTAGCCAGGCCCGCCCCTGGTGGTCAGCGCGACGACCGTCATGTCGCCGAAGATGACGAGCACGGTGAACAGGATGGCGACAATGAGCAGGACCGCCAGCGCCGGCAATGTGATCTGGAACAGGACGCGGAAATAGCCGGCGCCGTCCAGCGCGGCCTGCTCGTATAGCTCGTCCGGAATGGCGGTACGGCCGGCCAGGACGATGATGGTGGACAGCGGCAGTGTGCGCCACACGTTGATCACCACGATGGCACCGAGTCCAAGCCATTCGCGGCCGAGATAAAACAGGTTGTTGGCCGGCCCGAGCACGGTACCCGGTCCGAGCAGGCCGACGGCCCGAAGAATCCAGTCGATCGGGCTGAACTCGGAATCGAGCAGCCAGAGCCAACCGACGGCGGCAAGCGCAACCGGCATGGCCCAGGGCAGGATCAGGAGTATTTCAGCAAGCCTCTTGCCCGGGAAGTCGCGCGCGAGCAACTCCACCTGAAGAATCGTCAGGATGGTGAGCAGCACCAGCGTCGCCGCGGTGACGATGACACTGTTGCGCAACGCAAACTGGAACGCGGCATCGTGAACAGCGCTGACGAAATTGCCGAGGCCCACGAAGTGATGAATGCCGGGATTGCCGACCGTCGCATCGCTGAGGCTGAGCGCAACAGCAAGAAAGAACGGTAGCGCGACCAGGCCGATCACGTAGATGATGGCCGGCGCCAGCATGATAGTGCCGACGGCACCATCGCGATCCGCAAGTCCGATCCGCACCGGGGCCTGCGGCGGCTCCTTCTGGCCGCCGGCTCGTCCACCCGATTTCACCTCGTCCCTCAAGCTGCATCTCCCTGCAATATCTCAGATCGGCGAAGGCCCCGCACGCATGCCCGTCGCCTTGCTGAAAAAGCGCAAGTTATGGCGCGCCACCACGAACTCCTGGACTTCGCCAGCTTTCACCTTGCCGACAGTCTCCGGTCGCAGCCTGCACAGCACGTTGACATTGCCGAACTGACCATCCGCGCTGCCGTAGGCGAGCCATTCGGCGCCGAGAAATTCGATCCGCTTGATGCGCACGGAAAACGCGGCGACATCCGCGGATTTGGGGGCGGCGGCGCGCGGCAGAGCGTGCTCCGGGCGAAAGCCCACGATCGTGCCGCCATGCTCCAGCAGATTCATCGGCGGCGTGCCAATGAACCCGGCGACGAATGTGCTCTCCGGCTCGTTGTAAAGCTGCTGTGGCGAGCCCAGCTGGCGCAGCGTGCCCGACTGCATCACCGCGACGCGGTCGCCGAGACCGACTGCCTCAACCTGATCGTGCGTCACATAGACGGTTGTGATGCCGGTGCGATCATGCAGCTGGCGAAGCTCGGCGCGCGCCACCGCCCGCACCTGGGCGTCGAGGGAGCTCAGCGGCTCGTCGAAGATGAAGAGGGACGGTTTGCGCACGATCGCTCGCGCCAGCGCTACCTTCTGTTTCTCGCCGCCGGAGAGCCGTGCCGGCCGGCGCTGAAGCAGAGGCTCGATGCGGAGTATTCCCGCGGCCCAGTGGATCAGCCGCTCCTGCTCTGCTTTCGCAATGCCCCGCGCCTTGAGCGGAAAGGCGATGTTGTCGGCAACCGACATGTGCGGATAGAGGGCGTAGCTTTGGAACACCATCGCGATATTTCGCGCCCGTGGAGGCAGCGGCGTGATCGGCTTGCCGTTGAGAAGGACGTCGCCGGCGGTCGGCTTCTCGAGGCCGGCGATCAATCGCATCAAGGTTGTCTTGCCGCAACCGGAAGGACCGACGATGGTAAGGAATTCTCCTTCCATCGTCGTCAGGTCGATTCCCTTGAGAGCCTTGAAATCACCGAAGTGCTTCGCCAAC
>Ga0070681_10003686_pt1 | contig 14372 bp, 6 predicted proteins | sample KBSC83BmetaG_FD_65650 | JGI IMG/M metagenome (GOLD analysis project Ga0070681, IMG submission 65650) | Corn rhizosphere microbial communities from Kellogg Biological Station, Michigan, USA - KBS C8-3B metaG | ecosystem: Host-associated > Plants > Roots > Rhizosphere | place: USA: Michigan... | reverse complement strand
TATTCAATTGCAGCAGCGGTACGCCGTAAATCTGCCGGTTCGCCAGCGGGGTCGTCTGATGCTCGACCCCGCCATTCACATTCAATAAAGGATCGAAAGACGACACCGCGGTTCCTGCGCCCAAAGTGGACTGCACCAGGCCCGAAGCTCCCGCTCCCGCACCGCCCGCGCCGCCGGTTGTGCCGCCAGCACCCGCGCCCGGCGCACCCGTCCCAAAGCCTCCGACCCCCCCGCCGGGAGTGCCTTGCACCACGCCCGTGTTCACGCCACGAAAGAATCCGCCCGCTTTGGTTCGGAGGATATCGGTGTTGGCGATCGGCAGATTGTAGCGGGCAATTGCCAGGTCGAGATTGTCCTCGAGCGCAAGGTCAATCGCATCTTTCAGGGAGACATATAGCGTTCCATCCTTAACCAGACGATCCAGCCGCGCAGAGTTCGACAGCGCTGGTTCAGGAACGGTGTCCGGCTCATAGGCGTGCAGTGGATTGCGCGACTTCGGCATTTCAAACTGCAGCCGCATGGCGCCCTGGCCGGTGGAGGCTTTTTCCCCAGAATCGGTCTGCGGCATAGTTTGCGCTGAGCACGCGGCCGCAAGCAACGCGCACCCCGCCATACATGATCGTAAAATTCTTCTGGCTTGGAAGGTCACGATGCGCTGACCTCCGCCGGTTGCGAAAGCGAAGGATTGGCCGTGTCTCCGACCATCCAGCCGTCTCGCAGTTGAATGGTGCGGCTTCCATATGCGGCATTGGCATCCGAGTGCGTCACTTGCACGATGGTGGTTCCTTGCTGGTTCAGTTCGCGAAATAGTTCCATGATCTCCTTGGCTTGACCGGAGTGAAGATTCCCCGTGGGTTCGTCGGCCAGCAGAAGCGCCGGCTTGTGAATCACAGCGCGCGCAACGCCCACGAGCTGCTGTTGTCCTCCGGAAAGTTGACTGGGATACAAATCTTTTTTGGCGACAATCTGAAAACGGTCCAGCGTGTCGGCAACCAGGCTCTGCCTCTCTTTCCTCGGAATGTCCTTGTAAGAGAGTGGGAGATCGATGTTTTCCTGCACCGTCAGATCGTCCAATAAGTGGTAGCTCTGAAACACCATTCCGATATTGCGTTTGGCTAACTCGGCACGCTGCTTTCGCTTCATTTGATGGACGGCCTCCTCGCGGAACCAGTACTCGCCTTCCCAGGCGTCATCGAGCAGGGCCAGAACGTTCAGCAGCGAAGATTTCCCCGCTCCTGACGGTCCCATGACGGTGATGAATTCGCCTTCGCGAATCTCCAGATTGACCCGGCGCAGTACCCAAGTCTGGCCGGCCGGTGTTTTGTAACTACGCTCCAGGTTTTTCAGCTCAATCATCATTTCTCCTTAATTTAGTCATTCCGCAATGCGATCAGCGGATCGACCTGCATGGCTCTCCTAGCAGGTACATAGCATGCAGCCATGGTCACGACTGAGACCGAAGCGGCAACGCTGGCATACGTAACCGTGTCCATTGGGCTGACGCCATAGAGCTGCGTCGCCAGCAATTTCGCCAGAAATGCCGCCCCTGCCACCCCAAGCGCGATCCCGACAACGGCGAAAGTGGCTCCTTCCCTCATGACCAGCAACAAAATGTCACCCCTGCGAGCCCCCAAGGCCATGCGAAGTCCAATTTCTTTGCGTCGTTTCGAGACCAGGAATGAAAGCACGCCGTAAATTCCCACAATGCCCAGAATGAGTGCCACTCCCGCAAAAGAACTAAACAGAAACGTCGTTGATGCGGGAGTTGCCACCGCCTCGGAAATGACGGTACGCATGGTCTTGACTTCAGTGACCGGCGCCTCCGCGCTGAGACCCGCGATAGTTCTGTGCAGCATCGCGCCGACCTGCCCCTCATCGGCACCGGTTTGAATGACCATTGTCATCTCGGCGGGCACCCGTCCACCTTCTAGGGTCGCTTTGGGACTATAGGGAACGTAAATGGTGCCCCGCATGAACTCCGGTGTGTTGTGCTGCAGGTCGTAGGCGCGCACATCATTGATGACGCCCACTACCGTGCGCCACTCGCTCTCCCGCGAGAATCGGACGTGCTTGCCTAACGCGTTCTGTCCCGGCCAGAATCTCTGGGCCGATGAAGCCGCAATAATTACGACGGCTGCGTCGCCAGTTTCGTCAGCGCTGCTGAACGCTCTTCCCGAGAGCAATGGGATGCCCATCAGGCGAAAGTAGTCAGGAGTAACCACATCCAGCCAGAACAACGGCGATTTCTCATCGTTGCTTCCGACAAAGCCCTCAATATCCAACGAGCGCTTGCTTACCCTGCCTCCCAGTGGAAGTGTGTTCACCAATGCGGCGGCGCTGACTCCCGGCGAGGTACGCACCTGATCGACAACATTGCGATAGAACGTGACACAGCGCTCTACGTCGGCGCAGAAGGATTGATTGGGAGTGATTCGCGCCGTAACGATGCGATCCGCGCGGAACCCCGGGTCGACGTGGGAAAGCGCCCAGAAGCTTCGGATTAGCAGCCCGGCCGCAATGACAAGCATGACGGAGAGCGCCACTTCCGCGGTCGCAAGAGACCCCCGCAGCCCTCGCGATACGGCGACGGATGCGCCGCGGCCCGCAGAGTTCAAGGCCTCGGAAAGAGCTGCTTTTGAGGACTGCAGAGCCGGGGCCAATCCGAAAGCGAGACCGGTCACGATCGCAAGAGCGCCAGTGAAGACCAGCACGCGCCAATCCAGGTGCACATCCTGCAATCGCGGCGTGTCCGCGGGCAGTGCAGCCTTGAGAGCAGATAAGCCGGTACCTGCGAGAGCAAATCCCAGCAGTGCTCCGATCAGGGCGAGCAAGACACTCTCGGTTAAGAGTTGACGAGCGATGCGGCGAGGCGCGGCTCCTAACGCGGAGCGAATACCCATTTCTTTTGCGCGCGTGGCAGCGCGGGAAAGCATCAGGTTCGCGACGTTTGCACAGGCAATCAGGAGCACGAGGCCGACCGCGCCGAGGAGCAGCAGAAGTCTTGTCCGAACGTTTCCCACCATGCCGCTGCGCAGTTCAACCACGCTCACATCGGCGTTCCAGGCCTTTGGCATGGTCCACGGAAACAATCCGAAAACGCGTGACTGGAACAGGCGAACCTCTGCTGTGGCTTGCGCCAGCGTTGTGCCCGGGCGCAGCCTGCCGAGGACGGGCATGAAGTCGCCAGCCCAATACTCCACCTGATTGCTCGGATCGTTGTGAAGTGGGACCCAAACTTCGGTTTTAGGGGAGGGGAACTGGAAGTTTGCAGGCATCACACCAACGATCTGTCGGCTTGTCCCCTCGAGTTCAATCGAACGGCCGACCACGTTGGTATTCGCGGCGAAGCGTTGCTCCCAAAGATTGTGGCTCAGAATTACGTAGCGGTCGTTACCGGTGGCGTCTTCGCCGGATACGAACGTACGGCCCAATTCCGGGCGCGCGGCGAGTACCGAAAAGAACTCCGACGATACTGGAGTACCAGTCAGACGAACCGGATCGCCCACATGCGTCAGGTTGTACTCGTGGCCTTCGGCGTAGGCAGCGACCTCCATGCTGCGAACCTGCTCACGCATGGCGTTAAAAGCGCCTTTCGGATAAGTTCCGGTCACGCTCACCAGTTCCGCCGGGCGGGGATAAGGAAGCGGCCGCAGCAAAATACCGCTCACCAGGCTGAAGATCGCGGTGTTCGCTCCGATTCCTAGCGCAATCGTGAATGCGGCCACGGAGGTGAATCCGAAGCTCTTGTGCAACTGCCGTATTCCGAAACGAACGTCCTGAATCAGCCCATTCATCGCTTTGTTCCTCCACTTACTCGTAGCGCAGAGCTCTCATAGGATCGACGCTGGCGGCGCGCCGGGCTGGTATCGATGCAGCGCTCGCGGCCACGATTCCCAGTACGACAACCACTGCGATCAAAGAGGCTGGATCTGTTCCCTTAAGGCCGAACAAATACCTGTGCAGGAATCGCGTGCTGGCCAGCGATAGCGGGATCCCGATTGCCAGACCAATCACGACCAGCAACATGGCTTCGCGCAGCACCAGGCGCAGTACGTCGAGGCGTTGCGCACCGAGCGCCATGCGCACTCCAATTTCCCGGGTGCGGCCGGCCACCGTGTACGACATGACCCCGTAGAGTCCGATGCAGGCCAGCAACAACGCCAACGCGCCAAAGAACGCGGAAAGTTTCGCCAGGGCAATCTGCTCGCCGGCGCTGCCCGTTACCAAACTGTCCAGTGTTTCGACGAACCCGATCGGCAAATGCGGGTCAGCAGCCTTGATCTGGCTCTGGAGATTACTGGCGGCCACGGAAGCAGCACCGCCAGCTTGTGCTTCCACCATGATCTGCTCGGGATCGGTCACTTGTTGAAACGCGAGATAGAAACGGGGACGGACGTCTTCCCGAATCCCGCTGCCATGATCTTTTGCGTTCTTCGAGATGCCAATGATGGTAATCGGTCTCTTCATCTCAACTGCATCGTCGATCATGAACTGACGGCCGATCGGGTTGCTGCTGCCATAGAAGTGCTTCACCATGGCTTCATTAACTACAGCGACACGAGTCGACGTGGGCGTGTCCTGCTTTTCAATTCCGCGACCGGCCAGAACGGGAATACCGATTACATCGAAGTAACCGGGGCCCACATAGTCTTCCATGGAGATACGATCGCGGTCCGTGCCGCTAAACCCGGGCACAATAATCGCATCTCCCGATTCGCTGCCCGAAAAGAGTCCGTTGGTGGAATAGGTCACCGAGCGCACACCGGGCGTGCTGGAGATTCGGGTGACCAGTTGCTCCGCCAACAACTTCATATGAGGTGGATCGTAGCCGGCTGCGGCCGGGTCGAGCCGCGCAACAACCAGGTGATCGCGAGAATATCCGAAATCTTGCGCCATCAGTTTTTGCAAGCTGCGGACCAACAGCAGTGCCGCAAACAGAACCAGCAACGAGAGCGCCACTTGGCCGGCGATCAACCCTTTTCCCCATGCGAATTTCGTGCTCGGTTCAGCGGTTGACTGAACGGGATCTTTCAAACTCACAGACAATCGTCCCTTCAGTGTCTGCAGCGCTGGAATCATGCCGAAAACCAGCCCGGTCAGCAAAGAGAGGCCGATGGTGAACGTGAATACTCGCCAATCCGGGGACAATGGCAGAATTGTCCTCGACTCAAACATGCCGACCAGCACGCGAACACCTCCAATGGCCAGGAGAGCACCGATGGCGCCGCCCAACAGACCCAGCAGACAACTCTCAGTGAGCAGTTGCTGCATGAGGCGCCGGCGATTCGCCCCGATGGCCAGTCGAATTGTGATCTCGCGGGTGCGGGAAGAGGCGCGCGCCAGCAGCAGGTTGGCGACGTTCACGCAAGCGATCAGCAGCACCAGGCCTACAATCCCCATCAGGAGCAGCAATGGGACGGTGTAGTTACCCCGCACATCGGAGACGCCGCCTGAGCCGTGCTCCACCTTGATGTGCGCATCGTTGATGGCCTTACGATCGTCGGACGACAAAGCAGCGCCGTAATCGCTCTTCAGCGCCTGCTTAAAAACCACATTTACATTTGCTTCCGCTTGAGCCAGCGAGGTGCCCGGCCGCAATCGTCCGATCACGGAAAGCCAGGAAACGTTACCGTTCTTGCGCCAGTGACGCCCGCGAACGATCTCCGGTTGCATGCTCAAAGGCACGTACAGTGCCATCCGTTCGCCCACCACGTCGCCGTCGAACCCGGCGGGAGCGACGCCGACGACAGTAAACGGAGACCCATTGAGGCGAATATCGTGGTTGATGATCGACAAAGCCCCCGCGAATTTCCGCTGCCAGTAGTCATACCCAAGGACGACAACGGGATTGGCGTTCTCGGCCGTGTCGTCAGAATCGGAAAGGAGGCGTCCAGCAGCAGGCTGCGTTCCTAAAACGCTGAAGTAATTCCCGCTCACCATTCGCCCATTGATTTTCTGGTCGGGGAACAGGGAACTGCCGGGGTCCACCTCGATGTGATGGTCGGTGGCGGCCGCACACAGCCCGCTGAACACCGCATTGCGATCCCGCAGCTGTTTATAAAGCGGGTAAGAAAAGATCTCGGTGCGGGGAGTGCCATTGGAGCGGCTGCTGGCCTGCGTTGGGTCGCCGACGACAACCAGTTGGTGCGGATCTTTCACCGGCAGCATCTTCAGCAGCAATCCATTCAAAACAGTGAACACCGACGTGTTCGCGCCATTGCCCAGCGCCAATGTGAGGACGGCCACCACAGTGAATCCTGGGTTCCTGCGAAACTGGCGCACTGCGTAGCGGATATCCTGACTCAGATTCATTCTCTGTCCTCACTCGTACCGCAGCGCCTCCATCGGATCTAGGCTCGCTGCTCTGCGCGCCGGAATATATGCAGCCATCAATCCGACCGCGGCGATGCCCGTGCAAACCATTGCCATCACCAAGGGATCGCGGGGTCCTATTCCGTACAGCATGCTCTTCAGAATCGACGCCGATGCTAACGCCGAGATGCTCCCAATGGCGATGCCCCCAAGCAACAGAATGGCGGCATCCCGCAGAATCATCCTGAGTACCAATACGCGCTGCGCCCCGAGCGCCATCCGAACCCCAATTTCGCGTGTTCTCCGCGTGACCGCATGCGTCATCACTCCGTAAAGGCCCACGATGGTGAGCACGAGCGCCAATCCGGCAAATGTGCTGACCAGTACCATGGCAAAGCGAGGCTGGGAAAGCTGCAGCGCCATGAGTTCGTTCATGGTCCGGACCTTCGTCACCGGAATGTCCTTATCCATCTCGGAGACAATATGCTGCACGCTGGCTCCCAAACTTGTAGGGTCGAGCGACGTGCGCACAACGGTATACAGGCAGCACCAGGTATTCAGTTGCGACGAGGGCAGATACATCTGCGGTTCCATTTCCCGGTCGGTCGCGTATAGCTTCATGTTGCCCACCACCCCCACGATTTCGCGCCAGGGTGGCCCCTGCGGTGTGCCGTTGCCTGCGCCCGGTTTCAGTCTCTTTCCCAAAACTTGTTCGCCAGGAAAAAACTTTTGTGCGAATGCCTGATTGACCATCATTACCGGCAGGGCATTCAGATCGTCGCGATCACTGAAATCGCGTCCCTGCACCACCGGGATATGCATGGCATTGAGATAGTCAGGTGTGATCAGGTTCAAGTAGGCGTCAGGTTGGTCGCCTTCTGGTACCGGATGTTCTGGATTTTCAAAGCTGACGGTGATCCCATCGTTTGTCATGGGGAGCACCATCACTCCCGCGGCGGACTGCACGCCGGGCAGCGAACGCACCTTTTCAAAATACGAGCGGTAAAACTCGGGACGAATCTTTGTGTATTGTGCATCCGGCAATTCGAAATACATGGTGGTCAGATGGGCGGGATCGAATCCTTTATCCGCATGAATCAGCCGGTTGAAACTGCTGATTAGCAGTCCAGCCGCTGCGGTCAACAGCAGGCCCACTGCGACCTGACTTACGATTAAGGATGAGCGCAGCCAGTCCCGGCCAAATACTTCCGTTCGCCCGCCTTCTTTCAATGTCGAGACGAGGTCCGTCCGCGCTCCGGTGATTGCAGGCAGGACGCCAAAGACGGTGCCGGTGCAGATCGACAACGCGGTCGCGAACAGAAGCACGCGAATATCCACTCCGGCATCGGTCGCGCGAGGAATGCTATCGCCAATCAGCGAGAGCAGCGCTGGCGTACACACGAATGCCATTGCAGAGCCGGCGATTCCACCGCACACACTCAAGACCAGGCTCTCACCCAGCAACTGACGCACGATCCTTGCTTTGGCTGCGCCCAGTGCTGAACGCAAAGCCATTTCGCGTTGGCGCTCACGGACTCGAGCCAGGAGTAGGTTCGCAATGTTCCCGCAAGCAATCAGCAAAACCAGAGCCACTGCGCCCAGCACCACGAACAGAGCGGTTCGGGTGCTGCCAAGCAAGGCTGCAATTTCCGATTCGACCCGGGCAGAATCATGCCTCGTATTGGTATTGGGATATTGCTTCAATAAATTCGCAGCAATTACCCGCAAATCCTGATCTGCTTGTGCGATGCTGATTCCAGGTTTCAGGCGTCCGAAAACATTCAGAAAATGGGAGCCTCGGTTTCGAACATTGGGATGAGCATCGAGCGGATCGTCATCCAGCGCCAGTGTGGTCCATACGGCATTGTTCGGACGAGTCACCGGAAATCTGAATGATGGCGGCATTACCCCGATAATCGTAAAGGGACTGCCGCTGAAATGGAGACTGCGCCCCAAGACGTTCTTATCCGCGCCAAGTTGTGACACCCATAGGGAATGACTGATCAGTACAACCTTGGTTCCTTGCTTTTCCTCATCGGGAGTGAATCCACGTCCAAACTCCGGGCGTACTCCCAGCGCCGGCAGCAGATCCCAGGACGTGATCTCAGCATCGATCTGGATGGGCCGTTCCAGCCCCGTTAACACAAATGTCGAATCGTGGTAGGAAACCAGATATTCAAACGAATGGTTCTGCGATCGCCAGTCGAAGAAATCGGGATAAGAGGCAGCGTTCGGCTGGGGATTGTGTGAATTTATGGATTCCGCCTCGACCAGGCGCTCGGGTTGCCAGTACGGCAATGGTCGCAGCATCACAGCGTCCACCACACTGAAAACCGCTGTGTTGGCGCCGATGCCCAGCGCAAGCGTGATGATGGCCACGGCGGCGAAGCCAGGACTATTGCGCAATTGCCGGAAAGCGTAGCGAATATCTTGGACTAAAGTTCCCATTGCTCCTCACTAGAACGGCAGTGCTTTCATCCCGCATGAACCGTGAGCAGTGAGCCAACCCGGTTTGCCCATTGCTCACTGCTCATCTCTACTCGTACCGCAGCGCCTCCATCGGATCTACGCTCGCTGCTCTGCGTGCCGGCACATAGCTTGCCAGCAGCGATGAGGCAGCGAGCACGACGGAAACAGCGGCCAGCGTTGCCGCATCCCAGGACTGAACTCCGAACAGGAGCGCACCCATCATGCTGGATGCTCCGACGGCGCACAGCAGGCCGACAACGATTCCCGCTGCGGCCAGCCCACCCGCCTCCTTCAAAACCAGTTGCAGGACAGAGTCGCGCTGCGCGCCGAGAGCCATCCGAACTCCTATTTCCCGCGTCCTCTGTGTGACGGAGTACGAGATCACTCCATAGAGGCCGACCACTCCCAGCAGCAGCGCGAGGAAAGCGAAGCCTCCGACCAGCCAAGCCGAGGAACGATGCAGGTAGGCGCTAGGTGATTCATTGATCCGCGCTTTCATTGTGGTCGGGTTCATAGTGCCAATTCCCGGATCGACTTCGCGGATGGCTCGAACCAGTGCCGGCAGGACGGATTGTTCGGACTGGGACGTCCGCACAACCAGGGAGAAATAAGTGTCCGTCCCCTGGTTGAAGGGATAGTACATTGCAGGCCAGGTCGCGGTATCCAGGGACCCGTCTTTGACGTCTTCCACTACGCCCACGATTTCCGCAATCGACTTTGCCGTCAGTTGGTTGTCGCCAATTTTCTTGCCAATGGGGTCTTCGCCGGGCAGATACATGCTGGCCAGTTTTTGATTGATGATGATCACAGGGGGTTTAGAGGCATCGTCAGCTTCGGTGAAATAACGGCCGCGCAGAAGCTTCGCATGCAGCGTGCTGAAGAATTGCGGGCTCACGCTGCGCTCGTTCACTTCATTGTGTTCTCCGTTGTAAGGATGCCCGACAACTCTGATCCAGTTGGTGTTTCCGTTCGCACCTACCGGCAACATGGTGGTGACCCCCACAGATTGAACTCCAGGTAAACTGCCGGTGCGTTGCAGAATCTGTCTCACGACCGGCACGATCTGTTCGTCCTTGGAATACTTCGCGTCTGACAGGTTTAGAGTCACGGTTGCGAGGTGGTCAGGTTGGAATCCGATATCGACATGCAAGAGCCGGTAGAAGCTCTTGCCGAGCAATCCCGCACCGAACAGAAGCACGACGGCAATCGCCAATTCCACCACCACGAGGTTGGCTCCAAACTTGCGCCACAACGTGCCTGCGTAGCTCCGCCCACCCTCGGTCAGGCCTTCGCGAACCTTTGAGAAAGACATCCGCGTAATAGGCGCAACTGAAAGCAGGGTTGCCGCCAGGAGCGCGACCGTGATTGCAAAGCCGAGCACATGCAGGTTGATGCCTAACCCGTTGAGATATGGCATGCCAGAGAGCATGTCTTTCGAAATGAGGCGTAGGAGAATTCGCATGGCGCCGCCGGCGGCCGCAAGGCCGAGAACCGTGCTCGCAAATACTAAGACGAATCCTTCGGTCACAAATTGGCGGACGAGTCTGGGCCGCGAAGCTCCTAATGCACCCCGTACGGCGATCTCGCGTTTGCGGCTCTCCGAACGGACCAGCAGCAGGCTGCAGACATTCGCGCCCGCGATGACTAGCAGCAGGCCGGCACCGCCGAACAGCAGCAGCAGAATCGGACGCACGTTGGCGACCACCACTTCCGACAAAGGTTCGACGAATGCCCCTTGACCACGATTCTCGACTGGATATTGAAGTTCAAGCTGCCGCGCTATGCCCTTCATTTCGGCGCGGGCGGAGTCAACCGAGACGCCTTCCTTCAAGCGCGCGACTCCGTACAGATTGTGGCAACTGCGCCGCTTCCCACACTGATCGTCGCCACGATACGGCGTCCAGAGTTCCGCGTCGCCAGCAGGAGCAAACTGAAAGTCCTGAGGCAACACGCTTACGATGGTGTACGCTACATCGCTCAGTGATGCCGTCTGTCCAATCACTTCCTTGCTTCCGCCGTATCTCTTCTGCCAAGTCGAGTAAGTCAAAATAGCGGTATTGGGCGCTGACGGCAGGTCCTCTTTTTCGAAGAAATCGCGGCCGAGCAGAGGTTTGATTCCTAACGTCCGAAAAAATCCCGCGCTCACGCGCATGGCAGGAACCGGCTCTGCTCCCGAAGCAGTGCGCAGCAGATACCCGCTCTGGTTGTAGACGTCCAGCGAATTGAACGAATGATTGAGCTTTTTCCAATCGACATAATCGAGGTACGAAAGGTTGGACCGGGGAAACATCGCAGCTGTTTCCGTGACATCAACCAACCGCGAGGACTCGGGATACGGCAACGGCTTCAGCAGGGCGGCGTCGACAAACGCAAAGATGGCCACGCTCGCGCATATGCCGAGACTTAGAACGAGAATGGCAGTCCCCGCGAATGCGGGACTTTGGCGCAGTTGGCGGAAGGTGTAGCGAATATCCTGGATGAGCGTTTCCATAAATGTCCTCACTCGTAGCGAAGCGCCTTCATGGGATCGATTCTTGCCGCCCGGTATGCGGGAATTACGCTGGCGAAAAAGGCTACGGCTCCGAGCAATGCCGCCACGGCGACGAAGGTGAGCGGATCGCTTGGCCTTACCTCATACACCAGTGACGACATCACTTTTCCCAAGGTCAGAGCCACCACCGCGCCGATCAGAACTCCCAGGAGCACGAGTTTCATTCCTTCGTAAACGATCATGCGCAGCACATCGCCCAGGCGCGCTCCCAGCGCCATGCGGATGCCGATTTCGTTCACCCGCCGTTTCACGCTGTAGGACAGCACGCTGTAGATTCCAACCGCTGCCAACAGAAGGGCGAGTCCCGCAAATGTCCCCAGAAGCAACGTGCTGAAGCGCTGTTGGGAGAGGGAACCGGCAACCACGTCCTGCATCGGCAGGATGTCGCGCACAGGGATTTCCGCATTCACCCGGTGTACGGCACTTTCGATTGCCGAGGCCATGCCGGCAGGATTGTTGCCGGTACGTACGACCAGCATCATGCCAAACGAATGCCACGCCCCAACCGCGGATGTCGATATCTGCGCGAGCGGCCAGTAGAGTGCAACTGCGGGCCGAGTCTGATCCAGGCCGTCAAGCTTCACGTCTCCGACGATTCCGACCACTTCCCGCGACTCGCTGGGAAAGAAGCTCAACGTCAGACGCTTTCCAACCGGGTCCTCACCCGGCCAGAACTGCTGCGCCATGGATTGACTGATGAGTACGACTCCGGGCCTCCCGGCCGCGTCATTTTCGCTGACGTCGCGTCCCCGCACGATGGGAATCCGCATCGCTTGCATGTATCCCGGACTGATCATCCGAACGTCGACCTCGGGCTGCTCCGACATTGCGACCACAGGCCTGCCGTCGATGGCGATGGGCTGATGCGAACCGCCTGACAGTGGAATATCGTCGACGACTCCAGCGGATTGAACCGCGGGCAATGCCCGTACCTGCTCCAGGACTTGGTCGAAAAACCTCACGTGTTGAGCGGATGTCTCGAACTGCTTCCCTGAGACTGCGATATTGGCTGTCAGAACGCCGCTGGCTTGGAATCCGGCGTTGACGGTGTGCAGCCGTTGAAAGCTGCGGATCATCAGTCCTGCCGCCACCAAGAGCACAAGGGAGAGCGCAACCTCGGCCACTACCAGGAAACTTCGCGTCCCATGAGCACCAGTGTCACTGTCCGTCCGCCCCAAGCCTTCTTTGAGCGTCTGGCTGACATTCTTTCTGGCGAGCCTCAGGCCGGGTAGCAGTCCGGACAAGATGCCGGTAAGGAAGGAAATCGCGGCGGTGAAGGCGAGCACATTCACATCCAGGCCGACCTGAACCGAGGCGGGCACCTTATCCGCCAGGAATGCCATGATCAAACGAATTCCCAGCGGCGCGAGTGCCAGGCCGAGGGCTCCCCCAACAAACGACAGGAAAACCGACTCGGTTAGAACCTGCCGCAGTACGCGACCTGAACTGGCGCCCAGCGCCGTACGGATCGCAATCTCTTTCTGGCGGCCGAACGCTCTCGCCAAGATCAGGTTCGCCACGTTCACGCAGGCGATCAGCAGCACGCACGCCACTGCCCCGAGCAGAACCAGCATGGCGGGACGAACATCGCTGACCAGGTCCTGATGAAGCGGGACAACCACGGCGCCCCATCCCTTGTCATCCGCGGGATAAAGTTGCGCGAGGCGGGAGGAAATGGTCTTCATCTCGGCGTGGACGCGGCCCAAGCCGACTCCAGGCTTCAGGCGTGCGATGACGACGTAGTGATGTTCTCCGCGGACGGTGCGCTCCGCATCGCTCCAGGCCATGGGCGTCCACATTTGCGCGTAGTCGGGATAGCGAAAGGATGGCGGCATCACGCCCGCAACCAGGTAATTACGCCCGTTGATCGTGATCTCGTGCCCCACAATGTCGCGATTGGAGCCGAGATGCTCCTGCCAGAATCGATAACTGAGCACCACGACATGTGAGCGTCCTGGGTCATCCTCGTCCGGCAGAAGCGTTCGGCCCAGAAAGGGCTGCACGCCCAAAATCTCGAAGAACTGGGGCGACACAGCGGAGGCGTCCACCTGCAGTGGCTTGGCCACGTTGGTCAGTGTGAATCCGCGGTAGCTGTAAATCGCCATCTGTTCGAAAACATGGTTTTCTCTTTCCCAGTCGATATAGTTGGCGGCCGAAACAGCAAAGCGGTCGATTCCCGGAAAGCTTTGTGCCGGTGGAACATGCCACACTCTAACCAGTCGCGCTGGATCTCTGAACCCAAGCGGCCTCAGCAGCACTGCATTCACTACGCTGAAGATGGCCGTATTCGCGCCAATGCCGAACCCCAACGTGAGCACAGCGATAAGTGCGAAGCCCGGACTTTTGATCATTTGACGCAGTGCGTAACGAACATCCTGAAATATTGTTTCCATAATTCCTCAATTTGCTACTCGTATCGCAATGCCGTTGCCGGGTCGACCTTACTGGCTCGTCGCGCGGGCACATAACAGGCGGTCAGCGCGACCAGCATGAAAAGCAGCGCGACGGTCAGGAAAGTTGCTGGATCCGTAGCGCTGATTCCATAAAGCACACTGGACATCAGCCGCGTGAGCGCTAACGCACCGGCGAGTCCCGCGGATATGCCGATCGCCGCGAGCTTTCCACCGCCTCCCAGAATCAAATGGAACACGTCGAGCGGCCTTGCGCCGAGGGCGATGCGCAAGCCAATTTCAGCGGACCGTTGCGCCACGACGTAGGAGATGACTCCGTAAACGCCAACGCTGGCCAGCAGCAGCGCCAACCCTGCAAATACCAATAGCAGGATCATCGAGAACTGCCGGCGGGCAAGAGACTGGGAGATCAAAGAATCCATCGTCTGCTCGCCGAAGATCACTTGCTCGCTGCTCATTTCGCGGCTGATGGCTCGCACTGCAGAGGAAAGCCCAGCGGCGGCATTGTCCGCACGAACTACGACTGCCGAGCCCGACGTCGTCATGGCCACGAAATCGTCCGGCATCTGGCCGCAGGGTATATAGAGCGCCGAGCGCAGTGACTGACTGTCGTCGTTGTCGAGTCCCCA
>Ga0070681_10003680_pt1 | contig 14384 bp, 9 predicted proteins | sample KBSC83BmetaG_FD_65650 | JGI IMG/M metagenome (GOLD analysis project Ga0070681, IMG submission 65650) | Corn rhizosphere microbial communities from Kellogg Biological Station, Michigan, USA - KBS C8-3B metaG | ecosystem: Host-associated > Plants > Roots > Rhizosphere | place: USA: Michigan... | reverse complement strand
CTTCGGTTGCTCATCGAATTCGAAGAGCAAACACCCGAAGAAGCCGGTTACGGACACGGAGTATAAATAGTCAGCAATCGGGTGGTCGAGAAGCCTTGTCGCGCCGAAGCCGGACGGCGAAGGCGGACGGACGCTACGACTGCCACGAACGACTTCATAATGACTACCGAAACACGCCTGACGACTGTCGACTCTATGTCTTCCACCAACTCCGCGACTCCCGCGCGCGTGGCGCTGCTCGGATTTGGCACCGTTGGTCAATCCGTTGCGCGGATCCTGTGCAGTGGAGAGGTGCCGCACGTCCAGCTGACGCACATCTTCAATCGTCAAGTGGCGCGCAAACGCGTGGACTGGGTCCCGTCATCTGTCAGCTGGACTGAATCAGCCGACGAAATCCTGGCCGCCGACGTCAGCATCGTGATCGAACTGGTAGGCGGGTTGCGACCGGCGTACGAGTGGGTCAAGGGCGCGCTGATGGCAGGCAAGTCAGTGGTGACCGCGAACAAACAGTTGATGGCGCACCATGGCACTGAGCTCCTGGATCTGGCCCGATCGCGCGGTCTCGAAGTGCGGTTCGAAGCATCGGTCGCCGGCGGTATTCCGGTCCTGCGCGCATTGCAGGAAGGGCTGGCGGGCGATCGCCTCGTCGAAGTGCGTGGAATCCTGAACGGCACGTGCGCGTACATCCTGAGCCGGATGCAGAGCGAGACAATTTCGTTTGGTGAGGCGCTCGCCGAGGCTCAGCGCGCCGGCTATGCCGAAGCGGACCCGAGCGAGGACCTCGATGGCGCCGATGCCGCGGCGAAACTAGCGATTATTGCCGCCGTCGGCCTTCGTCGTCCCGTCCGCGTGACCGACATCGCGACGAAGTCGATCAGACCGATTGAGCCAGTGGACTTCGAATACGCACGCGAACTCGGATGCACGATCCGACAGATTGCGCGCGCGTCGGCGGAAGACAACGGCTCGGTCTTCGCTGCCGTGCGTCCGGCGCTCGTCCCGCTGTCCTCCGGATTCGGACGCGTCGAGGGCAGCCAGAACCTGGTTACGGTCCGTGGCATTTTCGGCGGGGAGACATCGTTCTTTGGGTCTGGTGCTGGCGGTTCCCCGACGGCCGTCGCGGTCGTCTCCGATGTGCTCTCGGTCGCAACCCGCGGCACTCCGGCACCGTCGACGATGGTTCCGAGCACGTTTCACCAGGTCAGCGGCGATTTCGTGGCACCGCACTACGTGCGATTCACCGTCAACGATAAGCCCGGTATCCTGGCGCAGGTTACGGCCGCGTACGCCAAGTTCGGCATCAACATCGACGGCGTGTTGCAGTTGCCGAAATTCCGCAAGGACCGCTTGCCATTTGTGACGACGCTCGAGGAGTGCTCGGAGTCTGTGCTGGACCGGGCTCTGGCTGAAGTCGCAAAGAGCGATTTCCATGTCCAGCCGCCGCTCTCACTTCCGATCTTTGCGTGACCTCAGTCCCTGGATCTTTGTCCCTGGCTGTCCTTCGCTAAGGACGCTCAGGTCCAGGGTCTGAAGGCCAAGGTCCTTTCAGCGTTACATGGCGAAAAAACCGTCCGTCCACAGCGAAGTCGTCGAGGCCGAAGGGCACTTGATCGACTCGCAAATCCTCAACGTTGTCTTCGATACCGTAGTCAAGCACGGCGCCTCGTTCGACGTGTTGAAGTTCAACATCGGCCGCAGCAATGAAGAACCGTCCTCCATTGCCATGCGCATTACCGCATCGACCGGGCCGACGCTCGGACAGGTGCTCGAAGAGTTGGTCGCGCTTGGCTGTCGGTTAGCCGACAAGCACGACGCGCTGGTGCGTCCAGCCGATCGCGACGGCTGCGTGCCCGACGATTTCTACTCGACAACAAACCATCGGACGATGGTCCGATTGAACGGCCAGTGGGTCGATGTCGATCGCCAGCGTATGGATGCCGTGATCGTCATCGACGGCGACAACGCGCATTGCCGAAAGCTCCGCGATGTCCGCAAAGGCGACCTCATCGTGTGCGGCGTCAACGGCATCCGCGTCATTCCTGAATTTCAGGAGCGCGACCGCCACGGCTTTGCCTTCATGACGAATGAAATCTCGTCAGAGCGGCGCGTGGAAGTGGGCGTGGCGCGCATCGCGGCGATGATGCAGGACATCAAAGCATCCGGAGGCCGCATTGCCGTTGTCGCCGGTCCGGTTGTGGTCCACACCGGTGGCGGCACGCATTTTCAGGAACTGATTCGCGCCGGCTATGTCGACGTCGTGCTCTCGGGCAATGCTCTGGCTGTGCACGACGTCGAACAGGCGCTCTTCGGTACGTCGCTGGGCGTCGATCTGAATACTGGTAAGGCCATAGAAGGCGGCCATCGGAATCACATGCGCGCGATCAACACGATCTCGAGAGCGGGAGGACTGAAGGCCGCTGTCGAGCAGGGTGTGCTGACGTCAGGCGTGATGTACGAATGCATTCGCCACGACGTCAAGTTCGTGCTCGCCGGCAGCATCCGCGATGATGGACCTCTGCCTGACACCATCATGGACCTCCGCATTGCGCAGGACTGCTACGCCGAGGCGCTGCAGGATGTGCGGCTCGTGCTCGCGTTGTCGACGATGCTTCACGGCATCGGCGTCGGCAACATGCTGCCGTCCTCCGTGAAGATGGTGTGCGTGGATATCAATCCAGCGGTCGTCACCAAGCTCGCCGACCGCGGATCATCACAGACGATCGGAATCGTGACCGACGTCGGTCTCTTCCTGCACCGGCTGGCGCAAAGGTTGAAGACCGACGCGCCGAAAGCCGCGGTCTAGAGGTTCGGAACGCAGAGCCGCTCTGCTATTGTGCGGGCTTCTGCGCGACGAACTTGATCGTGTTCAGAACGTCGGTCGCTCCGGGAAGCTCGGTCGTGCCGGCCGGGAAGTTTCCTTTGGACAACACGAACGCCAGGATGTCGGCGTTCTGCTGACGGCTCAAGCTGCCAGGCGCGTTCTGCGGCATCGAAATGCGGATGCGCTCGAACAGTTCGCCAAGTGACAAATCATTCCAGTTCGAGGCGAATTCACCGCCGGTGAGTCCAGGCGCCATTTCGCCCCCGGCCAGATCCGGCCCGTGACAGCTCGCGCAGTACTGCGAGTAGAGGCCTTCGCCGCGCTTGGCCTGCTCTTCGGTGTACACGCCATCCCACTGCGATTTGGGTTGCTGCGCCGCCAGCGTGCCGCGTGCGCTGAAGGCGCCAAACGCCAGCATTCCCGTCAGTGCCAGAACTGAGGCTGTAAATTTCATTCGGTGATCATAACAGCACAGCAGCGCAGGAAGGGCTGGAACGGAACGAAGGTAGACGCCCTTCAGGCCGTCCTGGCAAGGGACGCCCGTTAAGGGCGTCCCCTACCGGTTGTGTTTCAGTGTTGCCCCTGTTGAGTCGGCCGCGTTTCGTTCTGCGGCAACGCAAACGCGATGTATTCACCCGAATAGTTGCCGCCGCTCACCGCGACGATGATGTACTGCCGTCCGTCGACGGAGTACGTCATCGGCGATCCGCTTTGCGGCGCCGGCATCCACACTTCGCCAACCTGTGCGCCACTCTGCTTGTTGTACGCGCGAAGCATTGCACCGCGCGGACGTCCCGGCGGCGCCGTTACCTGTGGATCTCCGAGGATCACAAGCGTCTTGGTCACCATCAGGCCCACGCTCGCAGCCTGACCGGTCTTCGGAATGTTCATGCCTTGCAGCTTTGGATTCTGACGAATCGCATCAGGCGTGTCGCCGTGGGGTACCTGGAACATCAAGTCCCCACGTTCGAGATTGATCGCTGAGAGCACGCCGTACGGCGGTTTCATCAGTGGCAGGCCCTCCACAGTCAGCGGCGGCACCTGCGACGCGGGCACTGGCGGCGGCGTCGGGGTAGCCGGACGCGTGGCCAGCGGCGAATCGGCTGCCGTTCCAAATCCAGGTCCGAGCGCTTCCTGGAACGGTGTGCCTTCGCGACCTGACACGTAGTTCATGTCCGAGAATCCTGACGGTGGTTTGCGCAGCGACATTGCGCCGAGACCCGAATTGTTTGCCTGGACGTAGACGATTCCCGTTTCCTCGTCGAACGATCCGCCCGGCCAGTTCGTGCCGCCGCCCGCGTTGCCCACTTGCAGAGCGCCGACGATGCCGTTGATGTCGCCGACGATCGCTGGATTGAAGAGCGGTCCGTTCTTGTATCGCTTGAGAACCTCGAGGCCCTGTGCCCGCATTTCCGGCGTGAAATCGATCACGTCATCAGGAACCTTGAGGAAGTTGCGAGCGTACGCCGGCGGCTTCGTCACGTGCGGTTGCGTGGGCGACGTCTTCTCGCCCGGCACCGTGCTCTGCGGGACCGGTCGCTCTTCAATCGGCCAGATCGGCTGACCGGTAATGCGGTCGAACACGTACAGCCACGCTTGCTTGCTCGGTACGGCCACGAGCTTCCGCGGACGACCTTCGACCGTGGTGTCGATAAGCAGCGGCGCGGACGACATGTCCATGTCCCAAATCGGGTGATGAACGAACTGGAAATGCCACTTGCGTACGCCGGTCTTCAGATCAACCGCAACAAGGCTCTCGCCGAACAAGTTATTACCGGGCCGGTGGCCGCCGTAGAGATCGGAAGTCGGCGATTCGACTGGCAGATACGCGATGCCGGCTTCTGGATCGGCCGTGATTTGTGTCCATACGCCGGTGTTGCCGTTAATCGCCCAGGAATCGTTTTCCCACGTGTCGCTGCCAACCTCGCCAGGCCGCGGAATCGTGTTGAACGTCCACAGCGTCTTCCCGGTGCGGACGTCGAACGCACGCGCCAGCCCTTTGCTGTTGTTGTGCGTGACGACGGTGAACCCCTCTTTAAAGGACGATCCGACAAGCACCACGTCGCCAACGACCGTGGGCGTCGAGTGCAAGCCGATTTCGCCGGTGTCCAGATTGATCGGCTGACGATTGCCGTAGACGACGCCTTCCTTCAAGTCGACGATGCCGTTCTTGCCGAACGAGGCGACCTGGGCGCCGGTGTGCGCGTTCAAGGCGACCATTCGATAGCCGGTCGTGATGAAGATGATGCGGTCGTCGCCGCGTCCGTCAGTCCAGTAGGAGAGACCGCGACCTGACAGCTGCCGCGGTGCAATCGCGGCGCGATTTCCCTCCCGCAGGCTGTACGCCCACATCAACTCGCCCGTCTTCGCATCCAGCGCGACCACTGACCGTCGCGTTCCACCGGTGGCGTAGACGACGCCCTTCACCATGAGCGGCGTGCCTTCGAGTTTGTACTCAGGCCGCGGACCGAGGCTGTCGGTCTTGAACCGCCACGCAACCTCCAGCTTGTTGAAGTTTGCGGCGTTGATCTGATCGAGCGGCGAGTATTTGCTGCCTCTGAGATCGGCCGTGTACATCGGCCACTCGCCGTTCTTCGTGCTCGGCTGACCGGTGGCCGTCGCTGTCCCCGCCTGGCCGGCAAGTTTCGGCGCGACCGAAACCAGTGCCGCCGCGAGCACCATGAACGCCGGCAGCGTTCGAAAAACCGTTCGTGACATGAATTTCATCTCCTGAACCTGACGGCGCCCGAAGCCGTTTTGAAGGACGTCACTCTACACCCCTTCGCGGCCGTAGGAAAGTGCGCAAGGGTGTGCAATGTGAGAGCGCGGGCCTGCCTCGCCGTTCACTTACCGGGGGCTCGGGACCGTTCACCGAAATACCAGGGCGAGCCTGCCGGAAGTCGCGTAATTTCCTTAAGGGAGCGGACGCGAGCGCGGCTGCCCGGGGATCCGGAAGATGCCTGACCAGAACAGTTCATGGGCGACCTGGTTCACGATAGCTATTGTGTTGACGGGCGTCCTCATGGTGAGCGTCCTCGCCGATCGTGCTGGACTGTCATCCGATGTCGCCTCTCACCCGAGGCTGGCGGGAATCGTGGGATCGGCGAGTCGGTCTCCAGAAACCGTCGCGGTCGACGGCGCTGAAATGACGGCATTGATGGGTTCGTGTGTGCTGGATTTGCGGCATGCGCACATCTCCCCGGGCGTTGCGCCGATTGTGGATGTGTTCGCCATGATGGGCAGCGTAGTGATTCGCGTGCCCGATGAGTGGACCGTCGACCGTCAGGCTGTCAGGGTATTCGGGAGCGTTCGAGATCTCCGGCGGCGTTCGGCCGACTGGAGCGCAGATGATCCGACCGCCGCGGAGCCGCCGCGTCTCGTTCTGCGTGGGTTGGTCATGATGGGAAGCATTCATATCAGGTCGTAAGGTCGAGGTCGCTTCGCACACATGGATCAGGACAGTTCGTTCGTCGTCACGCCGCGCACCATTCTCGGGATCGGGATCGTCCTGCTTGGATTTGCATTGACGCTCGATCGCCTCGGGATTGCGGAGGCGAATCAGATCCTGCGCTTCTGGCCGGTGCCGATCATTCTGATGGGCGCACTGATGATCGTGCAGGCACGCGACGCTCGAGAGCGGATCCGCGGATGGTTCTTTGGCGGCCTCGGTGTGTGGTTCTTTCTCTACACGCAGGGCATCGTCTCTATCCGTATCTGGGAGTTCTTCTGGCCGGTCGTGTTGATGCTGATCGGCTTCAGCCTCATGTTCCGAACCGGTGGAGCCCGCCGCCGTCGCCATCGCCGCTACAGGTCTGATGGACCATTCGGTGCCAGCAGCCCGTTTGGGCCAGACGGACCCCTGGGGCCTCGGGGCCCACTTGGACCAGATGGTCCGCTTGGTCCTAACGGACCGTTTGGCCCCAACGGTCCGTTGGCGCGGCGCACCGACTCCACACCATCGGCGTTCTCGGATACAGGCTTCGCCGCGCAACAACCGTTCGTGCCGACTGATGCGACTGGGAAGCCTGCTGCGGGTACGCCGGCAGTTCCACCGTACGCGGATCGATCGGAGCATGTGTCGATGTTCGCCGTGTGGAGCAGCGTTCGCCGTGCGACGGCGGCCTCACCGTTTCGCGGTGGCGATATCACGGCGATCATGGGTGGAGGCCAACTGGACCTGCGGCTCGCGACGATCCCGCCTGGCGAAGAAGCCATTCTCGACATCGTTGCCGTCATGGGCGGCGTGGAGATCATCGTGCCGTCGAATTGGGAAGTCAGTACGCCAATCCTCCCGTTTATGGGTGGCGTGGAAGACAAACGGTTTCCGCCGCTGCAAACCGACCCGAATGCCGTTCGTCGTGAAGCCAGCGGACGTCTCGTGCTGCGCGGCCTCGTGATGATGGGCGGCGTACACATCAAGAGCTAGCGTGCACCCGATCCTGACGCGACCCGAGCGGCTCGCGCTGTATCTCGGCGCATGGGCGGTGGTCGGTATCCTCATTGCCGGCGTGCTCAGCAGACAAGGGCTGACGTTTCCCGAATCGCTCGTGCTCGTGCTGCCGCTGTTCCTGGCCTACTCGTTCGTCTGTTTATCGGCCTGGTACGTCTGCCGTGCGGTGCCGCTCAGATCCAGTGGTCTCGTTCGTGTCCTCATCGCGTGCGCGACCTCCTCCGTGATCGCCGGCGGTCTCTGGCTCGGTCTGGCGTACGCCTGGATTGCCGTCTTCGATTCGATGCCCGGTTTGGCGGAAATGGCGGCGCGCGATCGCCAGCAGATTCCGATCTTGTTCGCCGCGGCCGTGCTGCTGTTTCTTCTGGCGCTTGCCGTCACCTACCTTGGCCTGGCATTCGAAGAGGCGCGCGAAGCCGAACAGCGGCAATACGAACTGCAGGCGCACGCGCGGAATGCGGAATTGCGCGCGCTCAGGGCACAACTCGATCCGCATTTCCTGTACAACTGTCTGAATTCGATTGCGGCGCTCACCAGCGCCGACGCCGGCGGCGCGCGAAGAATGTGTGTGCTGCTGGCGGAATTCCTTCGCAGTACGCTGCACGCCGGCGCGCTGTCGCGGATTCCGCTCGGCGATGAGCTCGCGCTGGCCGATCGATTCCTCGCCATCGAGCAAGTCCGCTTCGGCGATCGACTGCAGGTGACGCGCCACATCGATCAGTCGTCGCTGGCGGCCCGCGTGCCGCCGTTGTTCCTTCAACCGCTCGTGGAGAATGCCGTCACCCACGGGATCGCCGAAGTGCTCGACGGCGGTACCATCACCGTCGATGTGAATCGGCGGGGCGATCGGCTGGCGATTGCGATTGAGAATCCCTGTGACCCTGATGCGCTGACGCCGATGCGCCACGGCACCGGCATGACCAACGTGCGTCAGCGCCTGCACGCGATGTTTGGTCCCGCGGCCACCATGTCGGCGCATGCACACTCCGGACGATTCCGCGTCGACCTCACTCTGCCATTTTCATCCGATGACTAACGCTCACGATTCCTCCCTGCCCCTTCGAGTCGCGATTGTGGATGACGAGGCGCTCGCGCGATCGGTCCTGCGCGAATACCTGACCGCCATTCCTGACGTGGAAGTCATTGCGGAGTGCGCCAACGGATTCGAGGCCGTGAAGGTTGTCGCGGAGCTGAAGCCTGACCTGCTGCTGCTCGATGTGCAGATGCCGAAACTGGACGGATTCGAAGTGCTCGACCTCGTTGGTCGAGACGTGGCCGTCATCTTCGTGACCGCTTTCGACCAGTACGCGCTTCGGGCGTTCGAGGTACACGCAGTCGATTACCTGTTGAAACCATTCAGTGCCGACCGCCTCGGCGACGCATTGGGTCGCGCCCGCGAGCGTTTGAGCAAAGGCGAGCGGCTTCCCGGAGACGCGCTCTCGAAAGCGGCCCGCCCGGCAAACACACGCGCCTCCCGGGTCCTTGTTCGCGACGGATCGCGCGTGCACGTGCTCCCCGTTGCCAAGATCGCATACGTACAGGCGCAGGACGACTACGCCGCGTTCTTCTGCGAGGGCAAGGAGTACCTGAAGGAGCAGACGCTCACCGATGTTGAATCATCGCTCGACCCGGCGAAGTTCGTCCGCATTCATCGATCGTACGTGCTCAATCTGGATTGGCTGGCGCGGGTGGAGTTGGATGAGCGGGAAAATCGGATCGCCGTGCTGACGGATGGGCGGCGGTTGCCGGTGAGTCGCGCCGGTTATACGCGGCTGGCTGAACTCTTGTGACTCCTGTGCGATCTCACCATAGCGCGTTTCGCTTCCTTGCGGCGACCCCGAAGCTCCACGGCACCGGATTGATCGGCACGACGACGAACTCCTCACCAGCTTGAATCCGGGCGGCATACCGCGGCCAACTGAGATCGACCAGGGCGGGACGACGCAGCGGCGCGTCGGTCAAGACAGACATCGCGATCAAGGCGGCAAGCGCCAGCCCGGTCGCAAATTGACGCGAAAAGAGTACCACTGCGGAAAACGCCAACGACCACCAGAACAGCACTCTGACTGCGATGAAATACCGATTACCATTGCCCAACGGGTCGAGAACACCCGGCTGGTTCTCGAATTTCGCCGCCACCGCGACGAACTGCAACGCGACGAACAGGATCATTGCAAGAAATGCCGTCAGCGCTGGCCGGCGCCGAATCTGAAGCAGGATGGCCGTCACAATCAACCCGAGAAACACACCAAGAAAGAGGTGATCGGACGCCACTCTTGCTCCGAGTACGTGGACTTGGAGCGCATGCAGCTCACTGGCAATACCGGCCAACAGCCCCAGGGAAGAACTCTGCGTCTGGGCGCCTCGTCCGTGTTCCGGTGAGTGGCACCTGGCTGAACTGTTCTAATTAAGAATCGTGACCCGTCCTTAATTCTGAATTCTTCACTAGACGTACACACAAAAGGCGGCGTGAGCGTGTGCTCAGCGCCGCCTTTTGTCCTGTGGCTACTTACCGTCCAGTGCTCGGACGAACCTCGCTCGGCGGCAACGCGAAGGCGATGTACTCGCCCGTGTAGTTACCACCGCTGACGGCGACGATGATGTACTGACGGCCGTCGACGCTGAACGTCATCGGCGATCCGCTGATTGCCGCTGGCATCAGCACTTCGCCGACCTGCTCGCCGGTCTGTTTGTTATACGCACGAAGCATCGCGCCGCGTGCGCGCCCCTGCGGCGCCGTTACCGCTGGATCACCCGCGATCACGAGCGTCTTGGTGACGAGGACGCCGACGCTGCCACTCTGTCCAGTCTTCGGGATGTTCAAGCCGCGAAGTTCCGGATTGTTGCGAACGGCATCCGGGGTGTCACCGTGGGGAACCTGCCACTTCAGCGTCCCGTTGTTCACATCGATAGCGGCCATCACGCCGTATGGCGGTTTCACGATCGGGAGACCGTTGAGACCCTGAGTGAGGGAACCGCGTCCGCCGCCGCCACCACCAGGCGCTGCGGCTGGCGCGGCGCCCGGCTCGGCACCGCGGCCGCGTCCTGCGCCGCCGCGACCTGCCGGCGTCTGCATCGGCGCGGCGCCCGGCTGATTCGTGCCGTAGCGTCCGTACTCCGGATCCGCTTCCCAGCGCGGCTTCCGTGCCGTCTTCTGGTTTTCGACGCGGATGAACTCGAATTCCTCACCGCCGAACCCACCTGCGGTGACCGCCGAGTTGCCAGCCTGCGTGTAGAAGATCGCGGTCTCAGGATCGAAGCCCGATCCCGGCCAGTTCACGCCGCCGCTGGCGTTGCCGATGTTAATCGAACCCAAGTACTTCCCGCCGCTTGAGGGCTCGAGGGCGGGCGGCACGAACGGCGACTGTTCCCAGCGGTACTTGCTCAAGTTGTCGAGTGCCTGCTGGTGCAACTTCGGCGTGAAGTCGATGACGTCGTCCTTGCTGACGAACGTGCGCGAGTACGCCGGCGGCTTGGTTGGAATCGGCTGCGTCGGCGATGTCTTCTCGCCCGGAATATCAGTCTGTGGAACTGGCGTCTCGTTGATCGGCCAGATCGGCTGACCCGTGATGCGATCGAAGACGTACAACCATCCCTGCTTGCTCGGCTGCGCGAGCAGCTTGCGCGGACGGCCGTCGACGTTTGCATCGATCAGGAGCGAGGCCGACGAGTTGTCGTGATCCCACAGACCGTGGTGCACCTGCTGGAAGTGCCACTTGCGCACGCCCGTCTTCAAATCGACGGCGACGATTGATTCGGCAAAGAGGTTGTTGCCCGGACGGTTGCCGCCGTACTCGTCGATCGTCGGCGTCTCGACTGGTAGATAGGCGAGGCCGGCTTCCGGATCGACCGAGATCTGCGTCCAGACGCCGACGTTGCCGGTCCATTCCCACGATCCGTTTTCCCACGTGTCGTTGCCGAATTCGCCCGGCTGCGGGATCGTATTGAACTTCCAGATCTGCTTACCGGTTCGCACGTCGAAGGCGCGCACGAGACCCTTCGAGTTTGTGCTGTAGCGATAGCCCAGACCTTCGAACATCGAGGAGCCGACGATCACCATGTCGTTGACGACAGTGGGTGTCGAGTGCAGGCCGATTTCACCTTTTTCGAGATCGATCTGCTTGTCCTTGCCGATGATCACGCCGACCTTGAGATCGACGACGCCATTCTGGCCGAAGGACGCGACCGGCTGTCCGGTTTTCGCATTGAGTTCGACGAGACGATAGCCGGTGGTGACGTAAATGATGCGTTCGTCGTTCCTGCCGTCAGTCCAGTACGAGAGACCGCGGCCCGACAGCTGACGCGGCGACCAGCGCGTGGCGCGCTCGCCTTCGTCCATGCTGTAGACCCACTTCAATTCGCCGGTTTTCGGGTTCAGCGCGATGACCGACCTGCGGGTCCCGGCCGTCGCATAGACCATCCCCTTGACCATAATCGGCGTGCCCTCGAGTTTGTTCTCGGGCCGCGGACCGAGGTTGTCGGTCTTGAACCGCCACGCCACTTCCATCTTGCTGAAATTACTGGCGTTGATCTGATCGAGCGGCGAGTACTTGCTGCCTCGGAGATCGGCGGTGTACATCGGCCACTCGCCGTTCTTCGTGCTCGGCTGCCCGGTCCCCTGGCCGGCCACGCGTGGTTGCATCCACGCGAGTCCTGCCACCAGAAGTGCCGCCGCTGGCACGACACGGATTGCAATACGTTTCATCTTGTTAACTCCTGACTGAAGCTGCTGACATCGAGCACGGATAAAAGCAGGTAGACCGGTCGGGAATTATATCTCCTCAAAGGGTAGTCGCAAGGCTACTTGACGAAAACCTAAAGCCTTGCAGTGGAGGGCAATAGGGGATAAAGGCCAGGGAGTCGGCGCGCGGGAATCGGCGCGCGGGCCTCGGGCCTCGGTAAAGAACTCGGCCCTCGGTAAAGAAAAAGAAAAAAGGCGGCAAGGGATTGTGCGATCCCTGCCGCCCCTTTCGTTGGCCTTCGACCCTGGACTTCAGACCTTGTACTTCAGACCTTGGACAGAACCGTGGTCCCGAGGCCCTGATCCCTGCCGCTGGTCCCTGACTACCGTCCCGTGTTCGTCCGGATCTCGCTCTGTGGCAACGCAAAGGCGATGTACTCGCCCGTGTAGTTGCCCCCGCTGACCGCGACGATGATGTACTGGCGACCCTCGAAGCTATAAGTCATTGGTGAGCCGCTGATAGCTGCCGGCATCAGGACCTCACCGACCTGTTCGCCGGTCTGCTTGTTATAGGCCCGCAGCATGGCGCCGCGGGCGCGTCCTGGAGGCGCGGTCACCTGCGGATCGCCCGAGACGGCGAGTGTTTTGGTGACCATGATGCCGACACTGCCTTGCTGGCCGGTCTTGGGGATGTTCAGTCCGCGCAGCTGCGGGTTGTTGCGAATCGCATCCGGCGTATCGCCGTGCGGCACTTGGAATTTCAGCGTGCCAGTGTTCAGGTCGATCGCGCTGATCACGCCATATGGCGGTTTCACGATCGGCAGGCCGTCCAGGCCCGCCGTCAATCCGCCGCGTCCACCGCCGCCAGCCGGCGCTGCCGCTGCCGCCGCACCCGGCTCGGCTCCGCGACCACGGCCTGCCGCACCGCCCCGACCTGCCGGCGCCTGGATTCCCGCGCTGCCAGGCTGGTTGGTGCCGTACCGACCGTATTCCGGATCCGCTTCCCATCGCGGCTTCCGCGGCGCCTTCTGGTTCTCGACGCGGATGAACTCGAACTCTTCGCCGCCGAAGCCCGAGGTGCCGACGCCGGCATTGGCCGCCTCCGTGTAGAAGATCGCGGTCTCAGGATCGAACCCTGAGCCGGGCCAGTTCACGCCGCCGCCAGTCGCGCCAATGTTGACCGCTCCAAGCCACTTGCCTCCGCTGCTCGGCAAGAGAGTGGGCGGCACGAATGGCGACTGCTCCCACCGGTACTTGCTCAGGTTGTCGAGCGCCTGCTGATGCAGTTGCGGCGTGAAGTCGATGACATCGTCCTTGCTGACGAACGTCCGCGAGTACGCCGGCGGTTTGCTGGGAATCGGTTGCGTCTTCGCCGTCCACTCGCCCGGGATGTCGGTCTGTGGCACTGGCGTTTCGTTGATCGGCCAGATCGGCTGACCCGTGATGCGATCGAAGACGTACAACCACCCCTGTTTGCTCGGCTGCGCAAGCAGCTTGCGTGGACGGCCATCGATCGTGGCGTCGATGAGCAACGACGCGGACGAGTTGTCGTGGTCCCACAGGCCGTGGTGCACCTGCTGGAAGTGCCACTTGCGCACACCTGTCTTCAGATCCACCGCGACGATGCTCTCGGCGAACAGGTTGTTGCCGGGGCGGTTGCCGCCGTACTCGTCAATCGTCGGCGTTTCCACCGGCAGATACACGAGGCCAGCTTCCGGATCGGCGGAGATCTGCGTCCAGACGCCGACGTTGCCGCTCCACTCCCACGAACCGTTCAGCCAGGTGTCGTTGCCGAACTCTCCTGGGCCAGGGATCGTGTTGAACTTCCAGATCTGTTTGCCGGTGCGGACGTCGAAGGCGCGGACGAGCCCTTTGGAGTTCGTGCTATAGCGATAGCCGAGGCCCTCGAACATGGACGAGCCGACGATCACCATGTCGTTCACGACGGTCGGCGTCGAGTGCAGGCCGATTTCACCTTTCTCGAGATCGATCTGCTTGTCTTTGCCGATGATGACGCCAACTTTCAGATCAACCACGCCGTTCTGACCGAAGGATGCGATTGGCTGGCCGGTTTTCGCATTGAGTTCGACCAGACGATAACCGGTGGTCACGTAAATGATGCGTTCGTCGTTCCTGCCGTCAGTCCAGTACGAGAGACCGCGGCCTGACAGCTGACGCGGTGCCCAGCGCGTCGCGCGCTCGCCCTCGTCCATGCTGTAGACCCACTTCAGCTCACCGGTTCGGGGATTGAGCGCGATCACGGACCGGCGTGTGCCTGCCGTCGCGTACACCATCCCTTTGACCATGATCGGCGTGCCTTCGAGTTTGTTCTCGGGGCGCGGACCGAGGTTGTCGGTCTTGAACCGCCACGCCACTTCCATCTTGCTGAAATTACTGGCGTTGATCTGATCGAGCGGCGAGTACTTGCTGCC
>Ga0070681_10003677_pt1 | contig 14390 bp, 10 predicted proteins | sample KBSC83BmetaG_FD_65650 | JGI IMG/M metagenome (GOLD analysis project Ga0070681, IMG submission 65650) | Corn rhizosphere microbial communities from Kellogg Biological Station, Michigan, USA - KBS C8-3B metaG | ecosystem: Host-associated > Plants > Roots > Rhizosphere | place: USA: Michigan... | reverse complement strand
TCGAAGAGCAGGATCACGCTGGTGTTGTTCATGGCGGTGTCCAGCGAACGCACCAACTCGAGGAGCTGGTCGCCGTGCGCGCTGCGCAGGGACTTGATGATCCAGCGCGCCCATGGCGGCGCGCTTCCACCGGTCGCCTGCGCGTGGCCGCGAAACAATGCCGCGCTGCCGGTCGATTCTGAGCTTTTGCCGAGTCCGAAGGCTTTGCCTTGCAGGCTCCAGAATTCGTCGGGATCCTTGGCGCGCTCCTTGCGCACGCCCGCATGCTGTTTCACGGTCGGCGGCCCCAGCACCGTCACCTTTACGCCCGGCAAGAACCCGGACAGCTTCGTGGCCTTGCCGGCGTACACGTAGTCGTTGGGCCCCATCCGCATCAGGTTGCGCACTGCGCCCGCGTTGGAAAGGTTGTCTTCGCCAATGAATGCCAATTGCTCGGCGGTGGCGGTGCATTGGAATGACCGTTGCAGTTTGGGAAGCGCGACTTCCACCGCGTGGCGGGCAATGACTTGCAGGGATGCCAAGGTCTCGCGTCGAGTCGCCAATCCTTTGAATCCTGGAGGCGCCTCGGCATCCACGGCGAGGTCCGGCTGCTCCGTCCAGGGTTGCACCACGCATTGAGGCTTGAGCGCGGCGATGATCGCGCCGGGTCCCTTTCCGTTCGAACCTGGATCGAAACCGGCGATGTGATCGCGATGACGGTGGGTCGCGACCACGGCGAAGGGGTCCTTGCCGACCGTCTTGCTGATGTCCTCGGCAATCGTGCCGAGCAGTCGTGCCGGGCTGCCGCGCGGCGCTGCGGTGGTGCCGAAGTCGATCAGCAAATGCCGCGGCTTCGTGCGCCCCGTATACCGGAACGTCAACAGGAAGCAGTCACCGAAGCCGACCTGGTACATGCGCACCCGCACGCTCGTCGGAGCCATGGCTCAACCTCCGGGGGCCCAGCGGTCGCGGGCACGCGCCAGGTGCAAGCGCGCGAAGAAACCGCGGCTGAAATCCTGGTCGCTGCGATATTCGAAGAAACCCATCTTGGCGAGATAATCGAGGCGCGCCTGCTGGCGAGCGACATTGGCGACGTTGTTGCCGATGCTGTACTTCAGCCGTCCGAATTCATCCAGCACCAGCACGCCACCGCCGTACAGCCGCACGTCCTTGCCGGTGGGAAGTTCCTCCGGACGCCGCAATCCGAACGCGCCGAGCTCGTGGCCGCGGACGGTGAGGATCTGCAGGTAGTCGATCACCGTTTCCCGGACGATCAGCCCATCGGGCGCCACTCGGGCCACCGGGTGCACGGCCTGCACTTCGGTGTAGGCCTCGCGCGCCAACTGCAGCGCATCGAAGTTTTCCCAGATGAGCCGGAAGGCCTCGTCGGGATCTCGACGCAACGATTCGGAGCGCAGGTTGCGGTAGGACACTCGCCTGTCGAAGGATTCCCAGCAGCCGTCACCGTCGGCGTGGCTCACCGGCTCAATGCCCCACGCGCGGAAGGTGTTCCGGATGATTCGCCGATAGTGGTACTTGGAATCATCCGGAACCGTTTCCTTGTCGGCGGTTAGAAGTGCGCTCAGGTAGTCGACGTACTGCAGGTCGGTGGAGGGTGTGTAATCGAGCGCCCGGATGCACATCGTCAGAAGATGATTGGCCGCCGCCACGCCCTCTTCGACGACACGATTGCCGTCGCACTGCCCGCGCAGGACAGTTCCCAGGCTCGCGATGCGGGCAACCCACACCCCGACAAACGCGTTCATGACCGCGGCAACCAGTATTTCACCTCGCCGGTGCGGTTCTTCGCAGTCCGGATCCTCGAGCCACCACACGGAGGGCTTCAGTTCCACGGATCGCCGCAGCGCGGTGGCCGCGCCATTCGGAATGGACGTGCCCACCTGTTCCGCCAGCCCGAGCAACGCGGATGCCTTGAGCGCGGATGGGGCCAGCTCGCGCGGCGAGATCAACGCACGCCGATCACGCATCACCTTCCGGCGGATGAGGACCTGCTCGACAATGGCACGATCCGACAGCACCGACAGCAGCGCCACCACGTCGGCGAAACCTTCGTGGAAGCCGCCCTGATCGGGTGACGACGGATCGATGAAACGCGGGCGCAGGCCATCGAGCAGCGCATGCGTCATTTCGTGTGCGACGACGTCGTGCGAAAGGCAAGTATGTACGATCTGCCCGTCTGGACCCGGAAAGTACCCAAAGCACAGGCAGCGATTTTCGCGCTGGTAGTACGCGTTGGGCCCAGCAAAAGCGTGGGGCGCGATATGGAGCTGGTGGCCATTGAAACCGTAATTCGTGCGCCGCCCCAATGCGCTCTCGAAGAAACCGAGCGTGCGCATCGCGATGGCATAGACGTTCTGTTGGTGGAACCGCGGGTCGTCGAGGAACCGTGCCGCGTCCCTGCCCGCAAAGGGATCGAGCCAGTCGTCGCCCTGCTGGTAGCCGCCTTGCATGGGCAGGTAAAGGCGATCGCGCGACGCGTCGTAGTCGACCACTTTGATGCGCGCGCCGCAGGGCCCATCCATCAGCGGCTCGGCGGTGATTTGCGCCGTGGCGGTCAGGGTTCTCCCGTCGCGCCGGAAGGCAGGGTCCTGGGCCAGGATCGTCAACGAGCGCAGCGGCGCGGATTCGCCGCGCGTCGGCGCGGGGTTGGTCAACACATCCGGTCGTCTGGCAACTACAGCGCGCCGCGCCATGGGCCTCTCCGCTGCGGGGAACGAACAACGATCCCCGAATTTTTTCGAACCTAACCCACGCCTCCGGCGTACGGGAATCCTCCCGGCGCCGGAAGGCCGCTATCGAAGTGCGCGCGAACCGCCGCATCCGAGACGGCGTAACCCCAATTGATCAAGCGCTCCTGCGCGGCATCGTCCTTGGCCGAAAGATCCGTGCCGAGTTGCGCCAGGCGCGTGGTGGCGTCGCCAGGGCACGCCAGCGTCTGTGGACAACCGTGCACGGCGATGTCCTGTTCGATGTCCCAGAACGCGCCGTTACGCACGCCCACAACGAGATCGCCGACCAGCAAGCGCTTGCGCAGGCTGAGCACCTGGTTGTCCATCACGTCGATGCAGCGCTGGCCCAGGCGAACCCAGTCCGAGGGAACCTGGGACCGGATGGCGAAAGGCGCGCCGGCATTGCTGACGAACAGCGTCTGGTAGCGCTTGTAGGCCGTTTCCAGGCCCAGGTTGTCGTAGACACCCCCGTCCGCCAGCACCGGGTGGGTGGTAAAGGGCGCACGCTGCAAATTGTCGAGGCCCTTGCCGCCTGAGGTGGGTGTGTAGTCCTCGTCGCGGAGTGACAGCGGGGCCGGCGCGAGGACAGGTGGAAATGCGGATGAAGCCGCGACGGCTTGCGCCAGAGAGATGGTCGGCCGCTTCACCTCACCCACGCGCCAGTCACGCATGTACGGTTTCATGAAGCGCCACACCGCACCCGACTGGAGGTTCGACGCGTTGATGACGAACCGCGGCGAGTCAGGCAAGTCCTGGAGCGTCGCGTCACCGAACAGGTGCTTCTTGTAGGCCGCGATGATGTGATCGTTCACCGAGCCCGGGGCGACGATGTTCCAAAGCATGTGCATCACGCCCTTGGGATCCTTGCCGGCAAGCGAAACGCGGGCGAGCCTGCGAATCGGTGCAACCACCAGTTCGACATAGCGGTCGACCAGCCCGGGCTGGGCCACCGCGAGTTCCTTCCATTTCAGGCCGAGCATGCCGGCCAGCAACGAGCCGCCCGAGACACTCGAGATCCGTTGCAGCGTTCCCGCCGGCTGCGGCGAACCGCCCGCCTTGCGGATGTTGTGCGTGACGGGACCGAGCAGGTCGAGTTCCGCCAGGCGCCAGATCACCCCCGTGTGGAACAACATGGCCCGGTAGCCCCCGCCGGAAAGGCAGATGGCGATCCCCTGCTCGGGTGACCCCGAAGCCCGCTCGCCCGGAAGCGGCTCGACTGGAGTCGGTGAAGCAACGGCGATTGCATTCATGGCCAATCCCCACGCTCGTCCCGGCCCCGATGATAGCCATCCCGTGGGTTACGCGGGTCAATATTTTCTGTGCTCCGATCTGTAATGAAGGGTTGGAAATAGCTCCACGGCGGCAGCATCAAACTTTCTTTCGCAGATGTCAGTTATGACAGCTTGAGAATGGGACATCTGGCGCCAATAGCCGACGTTGGAGGCTGTTGAGCGAACCTTCGGTGACGAGAAGGACGCCGCCGTTCAAATGGTCTCGACGCGGTTCGAACGACATTCGGGTAGTGATGTAGCTTGTCCCGAAATCGATCCGCCCCGCACATTTGTTCGCACCCTCCGAGAGATCAACGATGCCGGTGCTCCAAGCCCGACATGGTTCGAGCGTACTTATCGCAGAGTTTCAGTCGCAGTCGCAGTACGACCAACATCGGCCAGTTGCAATCCTGCCCCGCACCGATGAAGCGTCCGTTGCCGGCCTGGAATCACAGTTCCTTTGTCCGTGATCGTGGATTCGACTATTCGCTGGATTGCGCCACTGCACTGCAGCGTGCGTCACCGCAGGCTTGCTAGCCGCGCCGGGTGCCTTGTACAAGGCCATCGCACTTATATCGATTGCGACTTCGCCTGTGCGAGGGCGTCTTCCGCCTCCAGTTACACGCGCTCGGCATCGAGCAATTCCAGGAAGCCCGTCGCCCCCTCCTGGTAACGAATGCGTGCCAGCCCAGCGGCACGGCGGCTTTGCTGCGCCTGTGCGATCAGCTTCTTCACGCACACGTGCTGCTGGTTGTATCCGACCACCGCGTTGTCGACGTCCTCGATCGCTTCCAGCACCGTGTGTGGATAATTCGCCTGCGCGGCGTCGGTGCGCGCTTCGGCGGCTCGCAATTCACTGCGCACGCGCTTCATGTTGAGACCATTCCAAGTGATGGGTGGCATGATCGACCGTACGCGCCCGGGACGCCCCCTCCATCCATCCGCTGACGATGCTAGTGTAATCGTCGCGGGGGGGCTGTTCGCGCGCGAACCGGCTTGCCGAGTCGAAGGAATGACAATGAACAACCACGAAGGTAACCTGCCGAATCGGGACGACGTTGAACCATCGCGAATCTCCACCGGCAGCGTGGGTCTCGACGAGATTCTCGGCGGGGGCGTCGATCCCGAACGAATGTACCTTTACGAAGGGCGGCCCGGAACGGGCAAGACCACCTTGGCCTTGCAATTCCTTCTGGATGGCGTGCGCCTCGGCGAATCAACCCTCTACATAACCCTTTCCGAAACCGAACGCGAGCTGGAGCTGGTAGCCCATCGCCACGGATGGTCCCTCGATGGAATCACCGTTTTCGAACTCGTCCCTCCCGAAACCACCCTCGATCCCAGCAAGGAGCTGACGATCCTGCAGCCGGCCGAGATGGAACTGGGGGAAACGAGTCGGCTCATCTTCGGGAAAGTCGAGGAGGTCAATCCGGGGCGGGTGGTGATCGACAGCCTGTCCGAACTTCGGCTGCTGGCACAAAATCCCCTGCGGTACCGCCGCCAAGTCCTTGCGTTGAAGCACTTTTTTTCGAGTCGCAAGTGCACCGTGATCTTGCTCGATGACCTGACCGCGCATGAAAAGGATCTGCAGCTCCACTCCATTGCGCACGGGGTGGTACTGCTCGAACAGTTGGCTATCGATTACGGTGCGGAACGCCGACGCCTTCGGGTGGTGAAGATGCGAGGCATCCCTTTCAAGGGCGGCTTTCACGATTTCACCATCGGACGCGGCGGGTTGCAGATCTACCCTCGGCTGGTTGCGGCAGAACATTACAAGGATTTCGAGGGCGATTTCGTTCCCAGCGGCAACGCGGAGCTGGACAACCTTCTGGGCGGGGGTTTGGAACGGGGCACCAATGCGCTGCTGATCGGGGGAGCCGGCGTGGGCAAATCATCCATTGCCGTGACTTATGCGATCGCGGCGGCGGGGCGCGGTGAACACACCACCATATTCGCTTTCGATGAAGGTCGGGGCACCATCAGGGCGCGTGCCCATGCCCTCGGCTTGCCGCTCGATGACGCAATGAAAAACGGGCTGATCCGGCTCGACCAGATCGATCCCGCGGAGTTGTCGCCCGGAGAATTCGCGCACCGGGTCCGCGGAGCAGTGGAACAGGACAACGCTCGAATTATCATCATCGACAGTTTGAACGGCTATCTCAACTCGATGCCTGACGAGCGTTTCCTCGTCCTTCAAATGCACGAGTTGCTGAGTTACCTCAGCCAGCTGGGCGTGCTGACGATGCTGGTGCTCGCGCAGCACGGGCTGGTCGGCCCCATGGAAACGCCGCTCGACATCAGCTATCTCAGCGACGCCGTGCTGATGTTGCGCTACTTCGAGTATGACGGCTCGGTGCGCCGCGCGCTCTCGGTGGTGAAAAAGCGCAGCGGACGCCACGAACATACGATCCGCGAATTCCGGCTGAGCTACGGCGGGGTGAGCGTCGGGCCGCCGCTGAAAGGTTTCACCGGGATCTTTCGCGGGACGCCTGTCTACACGGGCGACAAGGCTCCACTGCTGCCGGAAAATGGCAGCCGGGCAAGCTGACGTGCCTGAAGCCGACGTTCTCATCCTAGCGCCCGTCGGCCGGGACGCCGCCGCTTGCGCGAAGCTGGTCAAGCAAGCGGGTCTTGATTCGCGCATTTGCGGCGACGTCTCCGAACTCCTCGCGCAACTCGACCGCGGCGCCGATCTCGCCGTGGTTGCCGAGGAGGCGCTTTACGGGAAATCGATGGATCGGCTGACCACGTGGGTGAATGCCCAGCCGCCTTGGTCGGACTTTCCCTTCATCTTCATGACCAACCAGCACGACGGGCCGCAGTTCACGAAATTTCGGCGCCGGATCGTCGGCAAACTCCGAAACGTCTCGTTTCTCGAACGCCCCATGCAGGCGATCTCGCTGCAGGCAGCGGTGCTAGCGGCCAAACGCGGCCGCGCCCGACAATACGAGGCCCGCGCGTACCTCGAAGCACAGCACCGCGCGGCCGACGACCTGGAGCATCTGGTCGCGCAGCGCACCCGGGCGCTGCAAAAGGCCAACGAGCAGCTTCGCGAAGAAATCCTGCGTCGGGAGCGCGCGCAGGCGGCTCTCATGCAGGCGCAGAAGCTGGAAACCATGGGGCAACTGGTGGGTGGAGTCGCCCACGATTTCAACAACCTGCTCATGGCGGTAATCAGCAATCTGGAATTGCTGGCCAGAAAAATCGATCACGATCCACGCCAGGCGAGACTGCTGCATGGCGCAATGGAAGGGGCGCGGCGCGGGGCCACCTTGACGCAGAGGTTGCTGGCCTTCGCTCGCAAGCAGGAGCTGCAATCGCGCGCGACCGACGTCCACGGCCTCGTCCGGGACATGCACGACCTGATCGCCCGGTCAGTCGGGCCGCTGACCACTATTCAGATTCGTGCTGAGGGACCGTTGCCCAGTGTCAACATCGACCCGAATCAGCTGGAGATGGCACTCCTGAACCTTGCGGTCAACGCACGGGACGCCATGCCTTCCGGCGGTACCCTGACGATTGCCATGGAACGTTGCGTGGCAACCGGCGAGCAACCGGAGCTGGAACCCGGCGAATACGTGCGGCTTTCGGTACAAGACACTGGCGCGGGGATGGACGCGGCAACGCTGGCCCGGGCAGTTGAGCCGTTCTTTTCCACCAAGGGCGCCGGCAAGGGCACGGGATTGGGCCTTTCGATGGTACATGGGCTCGCCGAGCAATCCGGCGGCGCGTTCCGCCTGCACAGCAGCCCCGGCGAGGGCACCCGCGCGGATCTGTGGTTGCCGGCGGCAGAGAGCGCCCCAGCGCCGTTGGCGCTGGCCGCACCCACCGAAATCGAAGCAACACCCGCCACGATACTGCTGGTGGACGACGATGCGTTGATTGCCAACAGCACGGCTGCTCTGTTGGAAGATCTGGGGCACCGCGTCGCCGAGGCGCACTCGGGCGAGGAAGCGCTCGTCCTGGTGCAGGATGGTCTTGCTCCTGACATCGTGGTTACCGACTACGCGATGCCGGGCATGACAGGCATGGATCTTGCCGTCGCCCTTCGCAAGCAGCACCCGAAGTTGCCGATCCTGCTGGCGACCGGTTACGCCGAGCTGCAGGGCGCCCAGCCCGTGGAGCTTCCCCGCATTGCCAAGCCTTATACCCGGCAGCAATTGTCAGCCGAGATCACCCGACTGGTCTCCCAATGCTCTCAATGACGGCCTTCTGCAGGTGGCGTAAAGCTGTGCCAAAGCACGGGCCAGGCCACCCATCAGCATCTCTGCATTTAATCGCTCGCTTCGACGGAGACGCGACGCGCCTGCGCGTTCGAAAGCAAGGATTCCAGACTGGGAACAGCAAGCCCAGGGGTGGGAGTTGCACGGATACCGTCCCGAGTCGCGTCGTGACTGGGAGCAATCTCGGGCGTCACGTCGACGACCCGCGCTCTTGAACTAAGCACTGAATCTTCGTCGTCGTTCCAAGACACTCCTCGCGACTCAAGATGACCGTACTGTGAAGTGTCCGTGGAAGCGGCGCGGAGCTCCCGACGGCGTCGCGTCGCATTCAAGAAGTGTCTGCGCGTATTCCCTAACTGCAGCTTTTCAGTTGCGATCATTCCTGCGGCCCCCCCGGCCCAACCTGGGATCCTCCGCCGATGGCATGTACCAGCGTCGACAGGGCCACAGGTTTGACGAGGTGTCCGTCAAAGCCCGCTGCGCGAGCCCGCTGCTGATCTTCCTTCTGCCCATAGCCGGTCAGTGCAATGAGCCGCAGAGCCTTTAATTGCGGCATCTTGCGTATCTGACGAGCCAAGTCGTATCCATTTATATCGGGCAGCCCGATGTCGAGCAAAGCCACCTCTGGCTTGAATGATTCCATGCTCGCGAGTGCCTCCTTCGCGCTGTACACCACGTGTGTCTCATGCCCTTCGAATTTTAGGAGTAGTCCGAGCGAGTCTGCTGCATCCGTATTGTCATCGACGATCAACACGCGCCGTGGCTCCGATTTGAACTGCTCCCCAACAGTGGGCATGGGAGCCGGGCGCGCAACCCGAGGCAGTCGTATCTCGAATGTCGATCCTCGCCCAAGCCCGTCGCTGCGGGCGGTGACTTCACCGTTGTGCATTTCGATCAGACGCTTGACCACTGCCAGTCCGACGCCCAAGCCGCCTTGGGCACGATCGAGAGTGCGGTCGCTCTGCACAAACAGATCGAAGATGCGTGGGAGCAGCTCCGGCGGGATGCCTGCCCCAGTGTCGGAAATCTCGATGAAGGCGTTGTCGCTGTCGCCATGGGTACGAACCCAGATCTCCCCGCCAGCTTCCGTGTACTTGGTGGCATTCGCAAGAATATTGCTTACCGATTGGACCAGCCGCGCAAAGTCGCCCTCCACGTATAACGGTTCGTAGCTCACGGCGGTAATGGAGACCATGTGCCGCTTCTCGCGGACCTGTGACTCAACACTTTCCATGGCTTGAGTGATGACGGTGGCCAGATCGATGGGCTTGCAATCGAGGTGGACCCTCCCGGTTGTGATGCGGGAAACATCCAGCAGGTCGTCCACGAGTCGCGATAGCTGCGCCCCTTGGCGCTTGATCATGCCGAGGGCCGCTTGGGCATTGGTGTCGTTCGCAAGCATATGAGACAGGAGCTCCGTTGCATTTCGGATGGGAGCGAGCGGATTCCTGAGCTCGTGCGCGAGCATTGCGAGAAACTCATCCTTTTGCCGATTGACCTGATTGAGTGCCTGCTCTGCCTGCTTGCGCTGGTCGATCTCTCGTTGCAAGGCTTGGTGCGCGCGCGCGCTCTCGACAGCGACGGCGGCTTGGGCGGCTACCGCGGCCACGAGTTGCTCGGCCCGCTCCGTGAACACGCCCGGTTCCGGATGGCCGAAGAAAAGACCCCCGAGCACCTCTCCGGACGCTGCCTTCACGGGCACGGCGAGGTAGCTTCGAACGGGCAAATGTCCCTCGGGCATGCCGCGATAGGGTGGGTTGTGGCCGTAGCGGGGATCGGCCGTGATGTCCGCGCTGCGCACGCAGGCTTCCCCGCGAAACGCGGGCCCAAACACCGCCGTGTTGCGGGGCTGTGGAAAGTGGGAGAACGCCTCACGCGACACGCCGGAGATCGTGTACAACCGATATGATTCCCCGTGTTCATCCTGAACGTTATAGAAGAAGGCACCGAACGCGGCGCCGGTGATCTCTCTTGCAACGTCGGTGACGATCTGTACGACGCGCTCAAGGTCCAGCTGGGCGCGGATCACCGCCTGAGCGGCATCCCCGAGAAGTTCCCGCACCTGGATTTCTTCCCGCAGGCGCCTCTCCGAACGTTTGCGGGCAGTGATGTCCCGTGCAATTTTCGAGGCGCCGACTATGGTGCCGCTCGGGTCCCGGACCGGAGAGATGGTCAGGGAAACGTCGATGCGGGTTCCGTCCTTTGCGAGCCGCACGGTTTCGAAGTGGTCCACGCGTTCCCCACGGCGTAGCTGATCCAGGATGGTGTCCTCCTCGGCTTGCAGCTCGGGTGGAATGATGAGCCTGATGGACTTGCCAACGATTTCTTCAGGTTTGTATCCGAAAAGACGCGCTGCGGCAGGATTCCAGGAAGTCACAATGCTGTCGAGCGTTTTGCTCACGATGGCATCATCTGATCCATCGACGATCGCCGCGAGCCTGGCTCGCTCGCGCTCGGCGCGCCTGCGCTCGGTCACATCCCGAAAGACAACGACGATCCCGACCAGTGCCCCTTCGTGCCGAATGGGAGCTCCGCTGTCGTCGATCGGAATGCGCCTGCCGTCTCGGCTGATCAGCACAGTGTGATTTGCCAATCCCACGATTCCGTCGGACTTGATGACCTTGGACACCGGATGATCGACTGGGGCGCCGGAGTATTCATTGACGATATGGAAAACCTCCGCGAATGGCGCGTTTCTCGCCTCGCTCGAGGACCAGCCTGTGAGCTGTTCGGCAGTGGGGTTCAGAAACGTCACGTGACCCGCGGCGTCCGTAACGATGACGCCGTCTCCGATGCTCGCGAGGGTAACGTCAAGGACGTTGCCTTGTCCCTGCAGGGAAGCTTCGGCCCCGCTGATTTGCGCGATATCCGGGTTCGACTCGACCCGCATCGACTCAGTTGCGCTCGAATCCATCCGACTCAACAGAAGGAGAACGAGGCGCGGAACCGAGTCTCCCGACAAGTTGTGCGCGTTGCCTCGGGCGCTGTAAACGGCTCTCGCACCTTTGTACCGGAAGGTGAGTCTCGCAGGCGACGCTTGGCCATCTGCGCAAGCCCGCAAAAACTCGAGGAGGTTGCGGTCAGTTTCCGCAATCGAAGCCAGGTCCACATCCCGCAACGCTTCTGGATTCGCCCCGATGCTGGACGCGAACGCGACATTGCATGCTTGAATCGTCCCGCTCGTTGAAACGAGCAATGACGGCTGCGTCAAGAGGTCGGCGGGGACGGCGAAGGCATCCATGGGCGTGCGCTTCCGGGCGCTGCAAAAGTCGTTCCTCTGGCAACTATGCCATGTTCGCGCCGGCAGGACGAACGGAGTCGGTCGCGAGCTCTAACGCAACGCAATGCAGATGGATGGCGGCTACGTTCAAAGCCTTGAGGGTCGCTGATGGTGTATTTCGCGCTGCACCATTTCATGCCCAGCGCCGCTTGGCAGCAGCATCGGGATCCTTATGCCTTGGCGTCGCGCTCGCCACCGATACTCCTACTGCGACAATTGGCGCGGCAACCCACCGGGGCAAATCTCTGCTCTTGCAGCAAGGGACGGCAGCTTTCGGGTTCAGCGACCCACTCCTTTGGCCCGCAAGCCGGCAATCGCGAGCATTTCTTCTGGCGCGCGTTGAGGACTCTGTCTTGTCCGAACGAGATGCTGGGATCTTGCCGGCCCTGTCCACTGCAATGCCGAGTTTGAGCAGACTGCCCGGTCCGAAGCGGATCACACAGTCGCTGGACGTCTTGCCCACATCGGTGTGCCGGCCTTTGAAAATGAAGGAAGTGGGTTGACCATAGTCCTTGAATTCGACTTCGAGGCTCGAATTCCGCCGAGCGCGCCAGTTTTCTGAGGTGTCACGCTCAAAGCGAGCGTGGGTTCGACAAAATCGCCGGGAGCGATTTTGGCCCACCGAAGGGTCGGCCCGAGCGCAAGCGAGGTGAGCATCATGGATGATGCGAACAATCCCGCCGAGCGCGCCAGTTTTGCGTTTTGTAGGGCGGAGAAGTGAGATGAATCCCGCCGACGAACATTCCGATGGCAGGTTGCATCCACCCCGCGCAGTTGCATCAATCGGGACCTGGTCTTCCCTTTCGCTATCTCACCACTGCACGATCGCGCGCGTCGGTGTCCCACTTGGGCGCGTTTTCGATTGCAGCCAGCACGTCTTCGGGTTTGGCCACGCGCGACCACATCTTCGCGTGTTCCGGGTTCATGAAATGCTGTTCGATCACCTGGTGCAGGAACGCGTCCAGCGGCTGCCAGTAATCCAGCGTGTCGAGCAGGACAATGGGATTGAAGTAGAGGCCCAATCGTTTCAGCGTGATTGCCTCGAACAATTCTTCCAGCGTGCCGCAGCCGCCGGGCAGCGCGACCACTGCATCGGAACCGGTAAGCAGGCGATGCTTGCGTTCGCGCATGTCATCGACCATCTCGAGATGCGTCAGGCCAGGGTGGCCCCATTCGAGGTCCGCCATGAAACGCGGCAGGATGCCGATGACTTCGCCGCCTTTTGAGAGCGCGCCATCCGCGACCGCGCCCATCGAACCTGCCGAGCCGCCGCCGTACACGATGCTGTGGCCATCGGCCGCGAGCAATTCACCGAGGTGGAATGCCGTTTCGCGATAGCGTGGGTCGGCCTGGTTGCTGGAAGCGCAGTAAACGCAGATTCTCATGCGTTGCGTCACTCGTCCTGATCGATGATCACCAGCGTGCCGTGGCTGCCGGCGGCGACGGCGTGCGGCGTATTGGCGGGGACGATGAAGATTTCGCCTGCCGAAACCGTGACGATTTCGCCGCCTATCCCGAGCTTCAATTCGCCGTCCGCCACCAGCAGGCCTTCGTCATAGCATGCGGCTCTTCGTCGGAGGCGACTTCGTCCATGCGCAGCACCTTGACGTTGGCACCCGCAGCGTGGCCGACGATTTTCGAGCGCCATGTTTCGGGCAGCGCATTGGAAACATCGCGAAGGTTGATTTTGCCCATGCGCCAGATGATCCGTGGGCGAGATCAGCGCTTCATCGCATTGAAGAACTCGTCGTTGGTCTTGGTGTTCTTCATCTTGTCGAGCATGAATTCCATCGCCGCCAATTCGTCCATCGGGTGCAGCAGCTTGCGCAGGATCCAGATCTTCTGCAGCATGTCCGGCGGAATCAGGAGTTCTTCGCGGCGGGTGCCGGAGCGGTTGATGTTGATGGATGGATAGACGCGCTTCTCGCTGATGCGGCGGTCGAGGTGCACTTCCATGTTGCCGGTGCCCTTGAATTCCTCGTAGATCACCTCGTCCATCTTGGAGCCGGTGTCGATCAGCGCGGTCGCGAGGATGGTGAGCGAACCGCCTTCCTCGACGTTGCGCGCGGCGCCGAAGAAGCGCTTCGGGCGCTGCAGCGCGTTGGCATCGACGCCGCCGGTCAGCACCTTGCCGGAGCTCGGCACCACGGTGTTGTAGGCGCGCGCGAGGCGGGTGATCGAGTCGAGCAGTATCACCACATCCTTCTTGTGTTCGACCAGGCGCTTGGCGCGCTCGATCACCATCTCGGCGACTTGTACGTGGCGCACCGCGGGCTCGTCGAACGTGGACGACACCACTTCCGCCTTGACGCCGCGCTGCATCTCGGTGACTTCTTCCGGACGCTCGTCGATCAGCAGGATGATCAGGTGCACGTCGGGATGGTTGTGGACCAGTGCCTGCGCGACATTCTGCAGCATCATGGTTTTGCCGGCTTTGGGCTGGCTGACGATTAGGCCACGCTGGCCGCGCCCGACCGGCGCGATCAGATCCAGGATGCGGCCGGTGATGTCCTCCGACGATCCGTTGCCGCGCTCGAGGTGAAATGCCTTGCGCGGGAACAGCGGCGTAAGGTTTTCGAACAGCAGCTTGTTCTTGGACGCTTCCGGCGAATCGCCGTTGATGTCGTCCACCTTGAGCAGCGCGAAATAGCGCTCGCCTTCTTTCGGGTGGCGGACGCGGCCGGTGATGTAGTCGCCGGTGCGCAGGTTGAAGCGACGGATTTGCGAAGGCGACACGTAGATGTCGTCAGGGCCGGCCAGGTATGACTCGTCGTGCGAGCGCAAGAAGCCGAAGCCGTCCTGCAGGATTTCCAGCACGCCTTCGGCCCAGATGCTGCCGCCGGACTTGGCGTGGGCGCGCAGGATGTTGAAGACCACGTCCTGCTTG
>Ga0070681_10003675_pt1 | contig 14391 bp, 16 predicted proteins | sample KBSC83BmetaG_FD_65650 | JGI IMG/M metagenome (GOLD analysis project Ga0070681, IMG submission 65650) | Corn rhizosphere microbial communities from Kellogg Biological Station, Michigan, USA - KBS C8-3B metaG | ecosystem: Host-associated > Plants > Roots > Rhizosphere | place: USA: Michigan... | reverse complement strand
GTCCAGCGCTTTCTGGAACCGGTTGGCGTGGCTGCGCTCGGCCTTGGCGAGCGTCTCGAACCAGTCGGCGATCTCGCCGAAGCCCTCGTCGCGCGCCTGCTTCGCCATGCCCGGGTACATGTCGGTGTACTCGTGCGTCTCGCCCGCCACCGCCGCCTTCAGGTTCTCGCGCGTGCGGCCGATCGGCAGGTTGGTCGCCGGGTCGCCCACCGCCTCCATGTACTCGAGGTGGCCGTGCGCGTGCCCGGTCTCGCCCTCGGCGGTGGAGCGGAAGAGCGCCGCGACGTCGTTCTGGCCCTCGACGTCGGCCTTCGCGGCGAAGTAGAGATAGCGGCGGTTCGCCTGCGATTCGCCGGCGAACGCGGCCTTGAGGTTGTCGTGAGTCTTGGTGCCTTTGAGTGCTTTCATTGCAGTCTCCTCTAGGGGAACTCGAACGTACTGCCGCAGCCCGCATAGATCAAATCGAAATTCACAATCCCGCGAATTGAAGCCCTCTATACCCTCATGCAGATGAGTGACATTTAGGCGACCGAGCACAAGGGCGAACGCGGATCCGCTCGCTGGCGCACGCGTGCGTGAAGGGGCACAACGCCGGGCCGCACCGCTCGTCGACGACGATCGGGGCGAAGCTCTTCGTCGTGGACTGAGCTACTTCTTGCCTTTGGAAGCGTCCTGCAGGTCGCGGCCGGCCTTCTCGATCGACTGCCCCGCCTTGTCGAGCGCACGGTCGACCGCCTTGCCGGCCTTCTCGCCGGGGCCGCCGGAGTCATTGCGATTGCAAGCCGGCAGCAGCGCCAGGGCGACGACCAGCAGGATCGAGAGCGCTTTCATCGGGCGCGATTTTCCGCCCGCGGCCGCGAGCGGTCTGTAGTCAGGCCGGCTCAGGCCGGCTGACGCTCCGACCAGCGCTCGAGCCCGGCATAGAGCAGCATGCCGGCGACCATCGCGAGGACGAAGACCGTCGCCTTGTCGATGCCGGCGCCGACGTCGACGAGCGCCGGGCCCGGGCAGAAGCCGGCGAGTCCCCAGCCGATGCCGAACACGATGCTGCCGCCGACGAGGCGGGCGTCGATCTCGCGGCGGTGCGGCAGCTTGCGCGCGCGGGCGAAGGCGAAGAAGCCGACGAGGATGGCGCCGGCCATCACGAAGGCGAGCGAGGGATCCCAGGCGCCCGCCACGTCGAGAAAGCCGATCACCTTGCCCGGGTCGGACATGCCGGAGACGAGCAGGCCGACCCCGAAGACGAGGCCCGAGACGAATGCGCTCAGGGCGCCCATGCGTGCCTGACGAGGAAGACCGTCACCATGCCGGCCGCCATGAAGGCCATCGTCGCCACGAGCGAGCGCGGCGAGAGGCGCGACAGGCCGCACACGCCGTGCCCGCTCGTGCACCCCGAGCCGTAGCTCGTGCCGAGGCCGACGAGGAGGCCGGCAGTCAGCAGGGTGCCGAACCCGGCGTCGATCCGCGGAAACGGCAGCCGGCCGAAAAGGCGGAAGGCGACCGGCGCGAGCAGCAGGCCGAGGAGGAAGGCGATCCGCCAGGCGATGTCCGCGCGCCGCGGCGTGAGGAGCCCGCCGGCGATGCCGCTAATGCCGGCGATGCGGCCGCTCGAAAGGAAGAGCAGCGCGGCGGCGCAGCCGATGAGGATGCCGCCGGCGAGGGAGGTCCACGGAGTGAAGTGAGCCCAGTCGATCACGGAGCCATTCTGGCCCCGTTCCCGGCTGTAGTCGAACGGCTACTTGAAGCTGATGGGGAGGAAGAACTTACGCGGCGCGGCAGGAGTTACCGCCTTCGGCTTCGGCGCGGCCTTCTTCGGCGCGGCGAAAACCGCGGCGAGCTCCCACAGGCGCGTGTCGGCGTCGAGGCGCAGCACGAAGCGCCGTCCGTCGTCGACCTGGACCTCGAAATAGCGGTGCGTCGTCTCGCTCCAGCGTTCGAGCACCACCGTCACGCAGAGACGGCGGCCGCCGAGCCAGAACGAGGTGGGCGTTTCTTCCCCTCGGGGACCGCGGTTCGAGTGCACGCAAATTTTCATGGTGGCGACGGCGCGTAGTGTGTGCCCTCAACAAGCAAGATTCGGAGCGGACCCCCATGGTCCGTCCGGAACACGCCGCGGGCGTGCGCCGGCGCGCCGGCTCGTCTAGGACGAGCCGGCACCGAGTGGGAGTGCGGTACGGGAGTGCGGAGCTAGGCGCGGCTGTCGAGGCGCAGCCGGACTTCGGCCTCCGCCTCGATCCAGTCCTGCACCTCGTGCCCCGGCGCGAAGCCGCGGGCCTTGGCCTTGTAGTACGCCGCTTCCTGGATCAGCTTGTAGATTTCCTCGGCCGACATCTCCCCGCGCATGCTGCCGCCGGTGGCGGCGCCGGTCTGGATGACATCGCTCGACGGCGCGTCGGGGGCGACCTTTTCAGGCCGGCGGCTTGCAGTGGGCCGCGAGGCTGCGGTGGCTCTGGCCCCGTCGCTGCGGGCAGCGGCGGACTTGGTGGTCTTGGGCGCGGCGGTCTTCGATTCTTTGGCCTTGGCCATGATTCGTTTTCTCCTGCTGGCTTACGCTTCTACGAGTGCCCCGAGGCTAGCAAAGTTGCGTCTCGCGTTCCATCGCGAAAGGTGCGGGTAAAATCCGCCCCCTTGAGATCGTTCGCCGAAAAGACCTTCCAGCAGATCGCCGCGCGCTCCGGCGCGGCGTTCCGCGTGCGCTACGCCGAGGGCGACGAGTGGCGCTCCAAGGACGGCGCCCCGGAATTCACCCTCGTCTTCCGCAACCCCCGCGCCTACCGTCGCATGGCGATGTACGGCCACGTCGGCCTGTTGGAGGCGTACTTCGACGGCGACGTCGACGTCGAGGGCAGCCTGCAGCGCGCGCTGGCGGCCGGCATGGCGGGCGGGGCGGCCGACGAGCAGACGCCGCTCGTCCGGCTGCTCAACAAGACGCACGAGTTCCTGCACTCGAACGTCAGCTGGCGCAGCGCGAAACACAACGCGGAGTTTCACTACGCGCTCGGGCCGGAGTTCTACCGCCTGTGGCTCGACGATCCGCTCATGCTCTACACCTGCGCGTACTGGGCCGACGGCGTGCGCACGCTCGAGGAAGCGCAGCGCGCGAAGCTCGACCATGTCGGGCGCAAGGTGTGCCTGCAGCCCGGCGAAGACGTCGTCGATGTGGGCTGCGGGTTCGGCGGGTTCCTTCTCTACGCCGAGGAGCGTTTTGGCGTGAAGGCCACCGGCTACAACACCACCGGATCGCAGGTGGAGCACGCCAAGCGACAGATCGAGTTCCGGCGCCTGAAGCAGACCAAGATCGTCGAGGCCGACTTCCGCAGCATGGACCGCGAGTACGACAAGGTGGTCTCGATCGGCTGCCTCGAGCACGCCGGGCGCGACTCGCTCGCCGACCTGATCCGCGCGCACGCGCGCTCGCTGAAGCAGGGCGGCCTCGGCCTGATCCACTTCATCGGCCACGTCGGCCACTTCGACACCGACTACTTCATCCGCAAGTACGTCTTCCCCGGCGGCTGGATCCCGAGCCTCGCCGACGTGATCGTCGAGATGGAGAAGGCCGGCCTCGAGGTGCTCGACGTCGAGAACCTGCGCCGCCACTACGCGCTCACGCTCGACGCGTGGGGCGAGCGCTTCGACCGCAACTGGGAAAAGATCCGCGCCCTCGACGCCCAGCGCTTCGACGAGCGCTTCCGGCGCATCTGGCGCGTCTACCTGTATGGCTGCGCCGAGATGTTCCGCTGCCCGACCGGGCGCACGCACCTCTTCCAGGTAGTGTTCTCGAAGGGCAACGTGAGCGCCACGAGCTACCCGATGACGCGGAGCTTCCTCTACGAAGAACCACAGCCTGCACAGCAGGAAAAAAGAAACCTTAGCCGCTCAGCTTAGCGCCGGCCAGGGGACGGTCAGCCTCCAGAAGGAAACGTCGAACCTTTTCCGCGACCGGGAGGCGGCGCCGCGGCGCAGGCTCGACGTCCGGCACTTCAACGAAGTCCTCGGCTTCGGCCCCGGGTGGGTCGACACCGAAGGCATGATCACCTACGACGACCTCACGCGCGCCTGCCTCGCGCAGGGCGTGATGCCGGCCGTCGTGCCGCAGCTGAAGACCATCACGCTCGGCGGCGCGGTCGCCGGCGTCGGCATCGAATCGTCTTCCTGGCGCTACGGCCTGGTCCACGACACCATGCTGGAGCTGGACGTGCTCCTGGGCGATGGCCGCGTGGTCACTTGCACGGCGGAAAACGAGCACTCCGATTTGTTTTTCGGTTTTCCGAACTCCTACGGCACCCTCGGCTACGCATTGCGCGTCAAGGCGCGCACCGTGCCGGTGAAGAAGTACGTCCGGCTGGAGCATCTGCCTTTCGAGTCCGGAGAAGGCTTCTTCCGCGCCATGGGCGAGCGCCTGCGCGCCGGCGAGGCCGACTTCGTCGACGGCACCGTGTTCTCGGCGGGAGAGATGTACCTCACGCTCGGCCGCTTCACGGACCGCGCGCCGTGGGCGAGCGACTACACCTACGAGCGCATCTACTACCGCTCGATCCGCGAGAAGCGCGAGGATTACCTCACCGCTCACGATTACATCTGGCGCTGGGACACGGACTGGTTCTGGTGCTCGAAGAACGTGTTCGCGCAGAACCCCATTGTTCGACGCTTGTATGGGCGCGAGCGCCTGGGGTCGAGGACCTACACGAAGATCATGCGCTGGAACAGCCGCGTCGGCATCACGAAGAAGATCGAAAGGGTCATCGGCCTGCACTCGGAGTCGGTGATCCAGGACGTGGACATTCCGCTCGCCCGCGCGCCGGAGTTCCTGGACTTCTATGCTCGCGAGATCGCGCTGTGGCCTATGTGGACGTGCCCGATCGGCCCGCAGAAGCACTCGGGCCGCTTCTCGCTCTATCCCGTGCGCGACGAGTGGTACGTGAACTTCGGCTTCTGGGACGTGAAGCGCACGAAGGAGGCGCATCCCGCCGGGCACTTCAACCGGCTGATCGAGCAGAAGGTGGTCGAGCTCGGCGGCATCAAGTCGCTCTATTCGGACAGCTTCTTCACGCCCGGGGAGTTCAACGCCTATTACGGCGGTGACGCCTATCGCGCCCTCAAGGCGAAGTACGACCCGCAGGGCGCGTTCCCGCAGCTCTACGAGAAGTGCGTGCTGCGCCGCTGATGGATATCGCTACGGTCATCGGTTCGCTAGGCGTGACGTTGCTGCTCGTCGCGTTCCTGCTCAACGTGCTGCGCGTGATGAGCGCGGAAGGGTACGCCTACACGGCGTTGAACCTGGTGGGCGCCGCGCTCGCCTGCTACTCGTCGTGGCTGATCGAGTTCATGCCGTTCGTGGTGCTGGAAGGCGTCTGGGCGCTCGTCGCGGCGTTCGCCCTCGGTCGCAAGCTACTGCGCCGCGCCTTTGCTTTCCGGGCGTGACGCCGGCGCCTGCGGGCTGCCGGGCGTGGCCGGCATGCGCTTGAGCGGCACGTACCAGACCGAAGGCCGGATGCCGCCGCCCTGCGGATAGAGATCCATCAGCTCGTAGATCGGCAGCGGCATCTCGGTCGATACCTTGAGGCCGAGCTGGCGCGCGGCCTGCACCGTGATCGGATAGTCGTGCGTCCAGCGTCCCTCGGTCAGCACGGTCGCGACCTGGACCGCCTGCTTCTCGGGCATCTGCTTCTGCAGCACCTGCGCGACGAAGGTGGCCACCTGCACGCGCGCCTTCTGCGCCATGTCGGCGAGGATCAGCAGCTCGTCGGCGACGTTCTTCGGGCCCTTGATCTCCACCACCTTGACGATCGACGCCGCCGGCATGTCGCCGATCTGCGGGTCGACCGGCCCGAGCACCGCGTTGGCGTCCATCACGATCTCGTCGGCGGCGAGCGCGATCAGCGTGCCGCCGCTCATGGCGTAGTGCGGCACGAACACCGTCACCTTGCCCTTGTGCTCGACGAGCGCCTTCGCGATCTGCTCGGCGGCGAGCACCAGGCCGCCCGGCGTGTGCAGGATGACGTCGATCGGCTGCTCGGGCGGCGTGAGGCGGATGGCGCGCAGCACCGCCTCGGAGTCGTCGATGCTGATCGAGCCCGACACCGGCACGCCGAACAGGCTCGCGCTCTCCTCGCGGTGGATCATGGCGATGACGCGCGACTTGCGCGCTTCCTCGATGCGGCCGAGCGCGGCGCTCCTCTGCTTCTCGATGCCGCGCCCGCCGAACACCTGCATGAGTAGAATCGCCAGCAGCGCGAGCCAGAATGCCGCGCGGGCGAGGTTGGCGAGGTGAAAGCTCCAGGGTCTCATCTGCACGGGATGCTAAGCATATCGGCGCTCACTGTCGCCTTCCTTGCGGGGGCAGTCATGGCGCAGGCGCCCCACGACCACCAGCACAGCTTCGAGGACGCCGACCGGTGGGCCGGGGTGTTCGATGACCCGAAGCGCGACGAATGGCAGAAGCCGCACGAGGTGATCCAGGCCCTCGCGCTGCCGCCGGATGCGGTGGTCGCCGACATCGGCGCGGGCACCGGATATTTCTCCGTGCGCCTCGCGCGAATGTTGCCCAAGGGCAGGGTGCTCGCCGCCGACGTCGAGCCGCAGATGGTGCACCACCTCGCGGCGCGCGCGAAGCGGGACGAGCTCGCCAACCTGCGCGCCGTGCAGTCGGAATTCGACGACGCGCGCCTGCCGGAGAAAGCCGACCTCGCGCTCTTCGTCGACGTCTACCACCATATCGACGACCGCGAGCGCTATTTCCGCCGGCTGAAGGATTCCCTGAAGGCGGGCGGGCGCCTCGCCGTCGTGGATTTCAGGATGGATGCGGAGGTCGGCCCGCCGCCGCGCGCCCGCATCGCGCCGGAGCGCGTCAAGCGCGAGCTGGCCGCCGCGGGATACAGCCTCGCGGCAGAGCACGACTTCCTGCCGAATCAGTACTTCCTGGTCTTCCGAAGCGACTAGAGGCTGGGCTTCGGCTCGCCGCCGAAGGTCTTCTCGTGGCGGCTCTGGCAGTCGATGCAGCGAAGCGCGGAGGGCGTCGCCTTCAGCCGCTCGAAGCCGATGTCGCCGCCGCACTCGATGCACGTGCCGTACTCGCCGCGCGCGATGCGCTCGCGCGCCGATTCGAGCCCGCGGAACTCGCCGAGGTCGCGCGTGACGTCGGCCTGCTCGAGGTCGGCGATCAGGGTCGCCACCGATTCGTCGCCGGTGTCGGGCGCCTGCCCGGCGTGCTCGGCGTACGGCTGCTCGCGCGCGCGAGCCGCGTCCTCGCGCAGCTCGGCGAGGAGCGCGTCGCGGCGCCGGTCGATCAGGCTGCGCAGTTCTTTCGTCTGGTGCTGGGTCAGCGGCATTGATTTCTCCAGTGTTGCGTCAGGCTATCCACTACAGTCCTGCCTGCGGAAGGTGCTGCAAGGGACGTTCCGGCCGGGCGGGATTGAGCCCCGGCGCCGAACCGTCTACAGTCCGGCGTTCCGTGAATCGCCTGCCCGTCAATCCGCTCATCATGCGGGGCCTGCGCATTGCCGAGGAGGAGCTCGGCCGCGAGCGCCTTGCCACCCGCCTCGGCGTCACGGCGGGCGCCATCGACGACTGGCGCATGGGCCTCGCCGCCATGCCGCAGGACAAGTTCCTCCAGCTGGTCGACGTGCTGGCGAGCATCGACCCGAGCTGGAAGCGCACCGACCCGGGCGCGCCGCCCGCCGCCGATGCGAAGCGCATCCTCGTGGTGGACGACAACGCCGACGCCGCGGTGACGCTGGCGCACCTGCTCGAGCTGCTCGGCCATCACGCCACCGCGGTCGTGGATTCGCGCCGCGCCCTCGAGATGGCGAAGGAGCTGCAGCCCCAGATCGCGATCCTCGACATCAACATGCCGCACGTGAACGGCCTGGAGCTGGCGCGGCTATTTCGCGCGGACGAGCAGCTCAAGCACTGTTGCCTCGTTGCGCTCACGGCGATGGACGGCCTCGACTACCGCGAGATGATCCGGCAGGCCGGCTTCGACGCGCACATCCGCAAGCCCGCCGACGCGCCGCTGCTGCGCGCCATCATCGCGCAGTTCGAGGACCGCTAGCGGTTCAGTGCAGGGTCGGCTGGTCGAAGGCGGCGGTGGCGCGCGCCATCGGCGGCATCCTATCCACGCCTTCCTCGCGCAGCGGCAGCCGCACGCGCACGACCGTACCTTTGCCCACGCCTTCGCTCGCCAGCTCGACCCGGCCGTCGTGCATCTGCACGAGCTCCTTGACGAGCGCGAGCCCGATGCCGAGGCCGCCCTGGCGGTGCACCACCGAGCGCTCGCTCTGCACGAAGAGGTCGAAGACCCGCGTCAGCATTTCCGGCTCGACGCCGATGCCGTTGTCGCGCACCGCGACCACGGCCTGGCGCGCGACGCTCGTGGCTTCGAGCCAGATCGCGCCCTGCTCGGGCGTGTACTTCGAGGCGTTGGTGAGGACGTTCGAGAACACCTGGGCGAGCCGTACCGCGTCGCCCTCGATCCAGAGCGGCTCGCTGCCGATCTCGATCGACAGCGTCTGGCGCCTTTGCGCGACGAGGGGCTGCGTCGATTCCACGCTGGTCGAGAGGACCTCGCGCAGGTCGATGGGCACGCGCTCCAGGCGGATCTTGCCTTGCGTGATGCGCGCCACGTCGGAGAGGTCGTCGATCAGCACCGTCATGCGCTTCACCTGCCGCTCGAGAACGCCGCACGCGGTCTCGATGGTCGGCTCCTCGGCGAAGCGCTTGCGCAGCAGGTGCACGACGTTGCGCAGGGGCGCGAGCGGGTTCCTCAGCTCGTGCGACAGCGTGGCGATGAAGTCGTCCTTGCGGCGGTTCGCCTCCTCAGCGGCGGCCGCCGCGATGCGCTGGCGCTCGGCCGCGGCGGCCTGGCGCTGCGCCTGGATGAGATCGATGAACACCTTGAGCTTGGAGCGCACCACGCCGGGCACCGACGGGTCGGCGATATAGTCCACGGCGCCGAGGCCGTAGGCCCGCTCGATGCGCTGCGGGTCGTCGAGCGCCGAGACGAAGAGGATCGGCGTGTCGCGGTAGCGCTTGTGCTCGCGGATGAGGCGCGCGAGTTCGAGCCCGTCCATGTCGGGAATGTTGACGTCCAATACCAGGATGTCGAACTTCTGCGCGAGCACGCGGCGCAAGGCCTCGGTGCCGGAATCGACCAGCGTCAGGCGCTGGCCGAGCGGCGCGAGAAGGGCCTCGAACGCCAGCCTCTTGTCGGGCAGGTCGTCGACGACCAGGATTTCCAACGGTTCCCCCACGGGGCGAACTGTAGCGCAAGCCCGGCCGCACAGCCGTCGCCGGCCCGACCTTAAGGTTGTAGCCGAACGGCTACAGCCTAGCTTTTGAAACGGGTGCGCGGATCGAATTTCGAGGCGGTGCGCAGCTCCTCGTAGAGCTTCTTCTCGCGATCGGTGAGCGTGCCCGGCACCACGACTTCCATCGCGGCGTAGAGATCGCCCGCGCCGCCGCCGGGCCTGGGCAATCCCTTGCCGGCGAGGCGCAGCTTCTGGCCGCCCTTCGAGCCGGCCGGCACTTTCATCGTCACGCGTCCGTCGAGCGTCGGCACCTCGACCTCCGCGCCGAGCGCCGCTTCCCACGGCGCGATCGGCACCTCGATCTCGAGGTCGTGGCCGCGCACGCGATAGAGCGGGTGCGGCTCGAGCACGATGGCGAGATAAAGGTCGCCCGCCGGCCCGCCGTTCGCCCCGGCGCCGCCCTTGCCGCGCAGGCGCAGGCGCTGCCCGTCGGTCGCGCCCTTCGGGATGCGCGCGGTCAGCGCCTGGCCGTCGAGCTGTCCATCGACATGAATGCGGCGCTCCGTGCCGCGCGCCGCCTCCTCGAGCGTGATGCGCACCGGCATCTCGTAGTCCTCGCCCGGGATCGGCACGTTGCGGCCGAAGCCGCCGCGGCGGCCCGCGGCGCGGCCGAAGATGCCCATCTGCTCGAAGAGGTCGGAGAGGTCGATGTCGCGCAGGTCCTCCTGGCGCCCCGCGCCGAAGCGGTCGAACCAGTCGGGCGGCGGGCGGAAGTCCTGGCCCGGGCGGAAGCCCGAGCCGAGGCTGTCGTACGCGGCGCGCTTTTCCTTGTCGCGCAGCGTCTCGTAGGCCTCGGAGACCTCCTGGAACTTCTCCTTGGCGTTCGCTTCCTTGGAGACGTCGGGGTGGTACTTGCGCGCGAGCTTGCGGTACGCCTTCTTGATCTCGTCTTCGCCGGCGCCGCGCTCGACGCCGAGGATCTTGTAGTAATCCTTGTACTTCATCCCGCCAATATGAGGCCGCGCGCCGGGGAGTTAAAGAGGCAGCAGGACGTCCACCCGCGTGCCGGCGCCCGGCCGCGAGATGATTTCGAGCTCGCCGCCGACGATTTCCACCCGTTCCCGCATGCCGACGAGCCCGAGGTGTCCCTCGGCGGCCGCCTTCCACCGCGTGGCGGCGACGTCGAACCCGCGGCCGTCGTCCGCCACGCTCACCCGCAACCGCCCGGGTCGCTGCTCGAGCTCGATGCGCGCGCGCGTCGCGCCCGCGTGGCGCAGCACGTTGGTGAGAGCCTCCTGCACGACGCGGAAAGCGGTGACGCCGATATCGTCCGGCAGGCGCCCCACCTGGCCGCTCACGCTCACCGCCACCGGGCCCTGGCGGCTGTGGCTCTCGGCGAGCCAGCGCAGCGTCCCGTCGAGGCCGGCGCTTTCCAGCATCGTCGGATGCAGGTCGAGCGCGAGGCCGCGTACGCGCTCGCCGGCGCGCTGGACGAGCGCGTCGCACTCCTCGAGCGCGGGCAGCGCCGCCGGGCCGGCGCTGCCTTTCGCGATCCGCAGGCGCAGCGAGATCGCGGTGAGGAGCTGGCCGAACTCGTCGTGCAGCTCGCGGGCGAGGTGGCGGCGCTCCTCTTCCTGCACGGCGAAGAGGCGCCGCGAGAGGTGGTGCAGGAGGTGCGCCGACTCGCGCAGCGCCTCGTCGGCCGCGACGCGCGCCGTCACATCCTCCATCACGACCACCGCGCCGACCACCTTGCCTTCCGCGTTGCGAATGGGCGCGGCCGAGTTCTGGATGGTCTTGCGCTGCCCGTCGAACGCCTCGATGTCGATCAGCTGCTTGTGCACCGTGCGGCCCTCGCGCAGCGCTTGCGTGGACGCCCACTCGGCGGGCTCGACCCGGTTGGAGGTGCCGTGCCAGTAGGCGCGGCTCGCTTCCAGCCGCGCCTCGGCCGATACAATGCTCGCGCCCCAGATGCGCCGGGTCATCTCGTTCGCCTCGACCAGGTCGCCGGCCGCGTCGGTCACCGCCACGCCGACCGGCAGCGTTTGCAGCATGGACTGCAGCAGCCGTCGGTTGTCCTGCACCGCCTGCTCGGCGAGCTTGAGGTCGTGGATGTCGGTGCTGGTGCCGTACCACTTGACGAGCTTGCCGTCCGCGTCCTTGAGCGGCACCGTGCGCACGAGGAACCAGCGGTACTCGCCGTCCGCGCGCCGCAGGCGCATCTCCGCGTCGTAGGGCTGGCCGGCCGCGATGCGCTTGCCCCACTCCTCCATCACGCGGTCGCGCTCGTCCGGGTGGGCCGCGAAGGAGGCCTCGCGCAGGCCCTGCTCGAGGCTCATGCCGGAATAGTCGAGCCAGCGGCGGTTGAGGAAGTCGATCCGCCCGTCGGGCGTCAGGCTCCATGCCATGATCGGAATGGTGTCGATGGCCACTCGCAGCTCGTCCGAGATCTGGCGCAGCGAGCGCGTCGTCGAGCGCTGGCCCGCGGCAAGCCACACCACGTAACCCGCGACGATGAGGAGGGCCGCGAGGCGCGCGACGTGCGTCCCCGGCACGGCGCCGTCCGACGCCGTGAGGTAGAAGAAGACGTAGCAGGCGAGCGCCAGCGCGAGGGCCGTGCCGGCCGCCCGGGCGCCCGAAATCCACGCGCTCAGCACGACGGCGATGAGGAGGACCGCGGCGGGTGTCGATGCGCGCCACTCGGCTTCCATCAGCGCGAGCACGGCCATCGCGGCGAGCACCGAGACGGCACCGGTGCCGTACTTGCGCAGGAGCTGCGGCGCCATCAGACCGTCGTCAGTCCGTGGCGGATGGCGAACTTCACGAGGCCGGCGAGGTCGCCGATGCCGAGCTTCAGCATGATGCGGCTGCGGTAGGTGTCCACGCTCTTCGGCGACAGGCCGAGCAGCTTCGCCACCTCGTTGCTGGTGCGGCCGTCGACGATCAGGCGCAGCACCTGGCGCTCGCGGTCGGTGATGCGCTCGAGGGGATGGTTCCAGCCGCGACCCTTGAGATAGGCGCTGACCTCGCGCGCCGGGATCTTCTCGCTGAGGTAGATGCGGCCGTCGTGCACCGCGCGGATGGCGCTGATCAGCTCGGCGCCGGCCGATTCCTTGAGGACATAGCCGGTCGCGCCGACGCGCAGCGCCTGGTAGACGTACTCGGTGCTCGCGTGCATCGACAGCATCAGGATGTCCGTGGCGGGACAGGCCTCGTGCATGCGCTTCGCACAGTCGATGCCGTCGGCGCCGGCGAGCGCGACGTCGAGCACCGCGACGTCGGGCGGCGTGGCGGCGGCGAAAGCGAGCGCCTCGCGGCAATCGGCGAAGCTGCCGGCGACGTGCATGTCCTCCTGCGTGGCGAGCAGGGCGCACAGCCCGTCGCGCACCATGGAGTGATCGTCGACCAGCAGGATTTCGATCGCCATGCACCGGGATTATTCCGCAAACCCCCGGCGGGGCGATCAAGAAAACCCTACGCGTTTCGACAAGAATTCCGCCGGCGCGGACCGGCCGACACGTGCGTAAACGCACAGGGTGGAATGACGCGCTCGCGCGCGGCGTTCACGTGCAGCAAACCAATGCAAAGATTGCGGGCCGCGCTGTAATTTCCCGACAGACGACGGGCATGCTCGCCGCTACTGTCGCAACGAAAAACAAGAGGGGATGGCGGTGACGCGTGGGACAGGAAGTCGCTAACACGATGGATGGCGTGTTGCACGCGCCGGGCGCGCCGCGAGCGGCTTCCAATGCGCCGGTCGCCGAACACCACGCAGTCATCACCAGCCGCATTCCCGGTCCGGCGGACCGCAGGCTCGCCCTCGGCACGCTCGCCGTATCGGCCATCGTTTTCCTCGCCTGCATCCCCTTCGCGCGGCAGCCGCTCGCGCAGGTATGGGCATTCATCCCGGCCTACCAGGCCGCGCTGGTGGTGAGCGACCTCGTCACCGCCGCGCTCCTCTTCGGGCAGGCGCGCATCGCACGCTCGGCGGCGCTGATGGCGCTCGGCGCGGCGTACCTCTTCTGCGCGTGCATCGCGGTCATGCACGCGCTCAGCTTCCCGGGACTGTTCGCCCCGGGCGGCGTCATCGGCGGCGGCGCGCAGACCACCGCGTGGCTCTACATGTTCTGGCACGCCGGCTTCCCGCTGCTGGTGATCGCCTACGCCGCGCTGAAGGGCGCCGCGCCCATGCGCGCCGACCCGGCACGCGTCGTCGGCCTTATCGTGCTCGCGGTGCTCGCCGCGACGCTCGCGCTCACCGCGCTCGCGAGCGCCGGCGAGGCGGTCCTGCCGGCGGTGATGACTGGCAACCGCTATACGCCGGCCATGATCTTCGTCGTGTCGAGCGTCTGGCTGCTCAGCGCTGTCGCGCTGGCCGTGCTGGCCCGGCGCAGGCCGTACACCATGCTGCAGCTCTGGGTCATGGTGGTGCTCTGCGCGTGGCTGTTCGACGTCGGCCTGTCGGCCATGTTCAATGCCGGTCGCTTCGACCTCGGCTTCTATGCCGGGCGTCTGTACGGGCTCGCCGCGGCGACCTTGGTGCTCGTGGTCCTCCTGATGGAAAACACCTCGCTGCACGCGAGGCAGGCGCGGTCCCTGCGGCGCCACGACGCGCGACTGCGCACCCTGGCGGCGATCGACCAGGCGATCATCGACGGGCAGAAGGCGGATGCGATCGCCGCCTCGGTGATCCAGCCGCTGCGCGAGCTGCTCGACGTGCCGCGCGCCATCGTCAACCGCTTCGACCGGGGCACGGCGCAGGTGGAATGGGTAGCGGCCGCGGGCCGCCGGCGCACGCACGTCGGGCCGGGGGTGCGCTACTCCATGGCGCTGATGGGCAACGAGCAGGCGTTGCGTCGCGGCGAGCCGCAGGTGGTCGACGTGCAGGCGCTCGCCGCCGGACCGGAAAAGGACGCGCTGCTCGCTTCGGGCGTGCGCTGGTACATGGCGGTACCGATGATCGCCGGCGGCGAGCTGATCGGCGCGCTCAGCTTCGGCGGCGACACGGCGAACTTCGACGGCGACCAGGTCGCCATCGCCCAGGAAGTGGCGGCGCAGCTCGCCATCGCCACCGTGCAGACGCGGCTCCTCGAGCAGGTGAGGGCGCACGCCGTCGAGCTCGATGCCAAGGTGCGCGAGCGCACCG